>Ga0335081_10007376_pt1 | contig 17586 bp, 12 predicted proteins | sample Lox_Sample_35_FD_206713 | JGI IMG/M metagenome (GOLD analysis project Ga0335081, IMG submission 206713) | Soil microbial communities from Loxahatchee National Wildlife Refuge, Florida, United States - Lox_Sample_3.5 | ecosystem: Environmental > Terrestrial > Soil > Wetlands | place: USA... | reverse complement strand
TAAGTTTCATCGATTTCGTCGAGCGCATTCATCGCCGCCATGTTCAGGCTGCGGCCCAGATCTACGATCGAGAAGTCGTACTGGCCCCGGCAGAACGTCAGCATGTTCAGCATCTGCTCCTGATTGGGCTGCTGACGGGAAGCCAAAGCTTGCGGGCCGGCGATGACTTCAAGCCCCGGAAGGCCGTTCGAGATCAGCGCATTCCAATAGTTTTGATCGAGGCGATGCAGATTGTTTAAGGCGTCCAGCACGGAATAGGGCGATTTGGATTTCATCAGGAACCGCACCATTCCGGCGTCCAGGTCCATGTCGGCCAGCAGGACATGCTTGCCGTGCCGGCCGATTTCGGCAGCGATGTGGCAGGCGATGGTTGTCGCGCCACAACCGCCTTTGGCGGAAAGGAAGCCGATCACTCGGCCCTTCTGACGCAGCCGCTCGCGCATTTTGTTGCGCTCCGCCGACTTGCGTTCCAGCGCCTGGTTCAGGCTGGATTTCACCGGCGGATGCAGGAACTCGTGGGCGCCCGCTCGCAGCGCCCCCAAAATCAATTCCGGCTCGGCGGTGGGGTGGAGCGCGATGATCATGGGGTCCGCAGTGCCGGCTTTAATCCGGCCAACCACGTGCTCCATCGGCTCACGGAGCTTCATGACCTCGAGAATCATGACCTCGGGACGAAGTCTCTCGACTTTGTCCAAGAATTCCGCCAGATCACCCAGCTCGTGCTGCTCGATCAAAAGGCGGACGGGTAGTTCCTGCAGTGTGGAATGAACGTCATCCCACAGTTCTTTGGTCTCGATGACTAAGCCAATACTCAGCGGATACACTTCAAGTCCTCAACAGCAAACGTCAGTTACTGGTTTGCTCCCGATCCTCCTCCCGACCCGGACGGCGCAGGTGCGGCCGCTGGGGCTGCTGCTGGGGCCGCGGCCGGCTGCGGCGCTTGTCCCGGCTGTGTCAGCATCGGCACGAACTGGATTTGCGAGCCGTTCTGCTGCTGCTGTTGCTGCTGGGATCCCGGCAACGGCGGCATGGGCCGCTGGCTCTGAATCATTTGCTCCACCGGAACCGCATCCTTCGGTGGCCGTCCTGGCACTGGACCGGTGACATCCATTCCCGGAGTACGCGGCACCCCCGCAGGACCTTTCAGCCATTCCATGGGCATCTTGATCTCTGGCACCGGCTGGCCCTTGGGAACCGGCCGCACCAGTTCCGGCGTCACCACCACCAGCAGTTCGGAGTTGTTTTTCTTGATGTTGCGCGACTGGAACAGTTTTCCGAGCAATGGAATATTGGCCAACCCTGGAACACGGCTGAGGGTCTGCGTCAATGTGTTGTCCAGCAGGCCGCCGATCGCGAAGCTTTGGCCTTCTTCCAGCTCGACTTCCGTCTCCACCCGCCGCGTGTTGAGCGCCGGGATGTTGAAACCCTCGAATATCAGGCCGTTTGCGAAATCGAGCGAACTCACTTCCGGCAAGACATGCAGTCGGATGGTCCCGCGCGGCGTAATGATCGGCGTAAAGTTCAGCCGGATGCCGAATTCCTTGAATTGGATGGTGACCTGGCCGAGCCCGCCCCCGCCCCCTTGCAGCGTGGGATAGGGGAACTCGCCGCCAGCCAGGAAGCTGGCCGTCTTTCCGTTGATCGCAAGCACATTGGGCTCTGCGAGCGACTGCAACAGGTCCTGGCTTTCCAGCGCCGCGATCGTTGCGCCCAAATTCAGGTCTGGACGGAACAGAAACACATTTAGAAGGTCCGAGTAGGTAATCGTTGTGGGCTGGCCCGGATTTTGTGTCAAAACCGGGGGCGAGAACTGTCCGGTTGTGACTCGGCCAATGGTGTTGGTTGCGCCCGTGCTGATGATGTTCAGCCCAAGGTTCTGCGTGGCAGACCGATCCACATCGTAGAAGCGGACCTTGAGTAGTATCTGCGCTTCAGTGGGAGGAACAGCGACGTGCAGCAGGTTGACGGTTTTCCCCAGGCTCGCGGCAATCGCTACCGCGCGATCGGAGCTGGTCAGATCCTTCACTGTGCCGTGCACGAAGACCATGTCGTTTTCGTAAGAAATCTTGACGTCCTGACCCGGCATTTCGCGATCAATCTCCTGCTGCACCGCCGCGACTTTGGCGTTGCTCGCCCGGATGGTGAGGTCGAAGAACAACCGATTGCCGCCCTGCTGCCAGATGATCATGCTGGTCTCGCCGGCGGACTTGCCATTCACCAGGACTTCGCGCGGGTTTACGGCCAGCGCTTCCGCGAGGTCGCCGTTCGCCACGGAAACCCGCTGGATGTTGACCGGGCTGTCCACCACCAGCGATTTCCCCACCGTGACGAACAAGTCACGCGCCGAGGCGGGATGGCCCTCTTGCACGCTCGCAGCCGAGGTCGTCTGCACCGCCTTCACCGCCGGCATGGCCGCAGCCTCTGCCGCATGTGCGGGCGCCTGCGCCAGGGGCGTGAGACAGACTCCGAGCCAACAGCTCGCAATGGTTCCAAGCAGTTTTGAGACTCTCATTGGGCGTTCTCCGAACCAGCAGGGAATTTGGATTCGACGCGCTTGTTGCCGTTCATCACCTCCACGGTCACCGGCGGGGCCGGCTTAGGCGGCGCCACCGGGTACGGCAGCGTGATGTGCTCCGCGATGCGGCGCGGTTTGGGGGCTGCGACAGGCTCGGGCGGCTTAATCGGCCCGCCGAACAAGCCCGACATCGCCACACCTGCGGTCTTGGTTGTTTGGGTGTCCAATGGATTGCGCAGCACCAGCTGAATCCTGGTCTCATTGCTCGCCAGAGCGAGAATCTCGGCTTGTTCCGGTGTTACCAGCAGGTTCACCACCTGCACTTGGACGGCCTTGCCTTCGGAATCTTTTTGGAAATTTTGTCCCGCCGACAGAACTTCGATGTTCTGGAGCAGGGTCTTGGAAACAGTGCCGACGTCTGCCTTGGCGTTGGGCGGGCTCCCGGCGATGAGCACATCAACGCGCATTCCGGGCACGACAAACCCGGAGACGCCCACAACCTCATTCACACGCACCGCCACCGCGCGCATCCCCGCGGGAATCGTCGCGGCCAAACCGGCGCCGGCGCCTTTCGCGGCCAGGCGGCTCTCCAGGACGGGCTCGCCCTCATAGATCGCGGCCACAACGCCGCGGCCGACAACATCTTCTTTATGGAGCAGCGCGCCGCGCGGCAACGTACCGCCGAAGTCCGCCATCTTCAAGTCCGAATCGCGGATCAGCGTGCCCAGCTCCATAGTGCGGGCGGCCACGAGTACCTGCGTGGTAGGTTGCTTGGCATTCGCCGTCACGCGGGAGGCGATCAGCCGGTACAGCAAGAGGCTGGCTCCCGCGGAGACGACAAATGCAAAGATAAGCACAGAAAACAAACGCTGGTTCATTTTTCACCTTTCAATGAGCGACTCTAAGCACCGGCCCTGCCGGTTGGTCAGGGACGCGGAAAATACCGGCCTTGGCTCTCCCTTTCCAAGACCAAATGGGACGCCGAACTGGTGTCACTCGCGGTTGCAGTTACGTCACGTTAACTCGCCGACGTGTTGGCGTTGGCGAGCTCGGTATTGGCCGAGGTCCAGATCCCCGAAAGACTCCCTCCCGAACTCACAAACAACGCAGAAGTTGCCAGGCAAACAAACGCCAGCAACAGGGTGTATTCGATCAGGTCCTGGCCCTGCTCATCCTTTATAAATTGTTTCAGCATGGGTTTTTTCTCCTTAATTCACTTCCAGTCCAACGTGTATCGTCTTCGTGAATTGACGTGAACAGGGGCACGCCTTCACCTAGATCTAGCTGGCGGCCGTATTGGCGTTGGCCAGATCAGTATTGGTCGTCGTCCAGATACCGGCAACACTGCCACCGGCACTGATGAAGAGCGCAGCCGATGCCAGACAAACAAATGCCAGCAGCAGCGTGTATTCGATCAAGTCCTGACCTTGCTCATCCCGTAAAAAACTGTTCAGCGTTTTAGTCACGTCGTTTATCCTCCTCACTAATAAGTTGTCCACCAACACCGGAAAGGCAAAGGGGCATGTGGTGCATGCCCCTCGCCAGGTGTCTTAGCTGGCGGACGTGTTGGCCGCGGCCAGCCTGGTGTTCGTCGCCGTCCAGATGCCGGCCACGCTACCGCCGGCGCTAATGAACAGCGCGGCAGACGCCAGACACACGAAAGCCAGAAGTAGCGTATATTCGATCAGGTCCTGGCCTTGCTCATCCTTAACAAAGTTAAACAGCAGCGTTTTCATGATGGTTCACTCCTAGTGGTTGATTTGGTGATCGTGAGATCACATGTTGTGGTTTCGTGATCTCGCGACCACGATCTTTTCCGCTGTGGGAAACGGCGGAAAACTGGTTGCCCCCTGCGGCATTGGCGTCCGCGGCACGGAACAGAATGGCCACGCCGTCGTCATAAATGGCGCGCCACCGCGGCGACTCTTTGAGCGTAGCCGCCAAGGGAGTGTCGACCGGCAGAAGAATCGCATTGACGTGATATTGGCCCAGATTCTTCTCCCAGCCGTAGCGGACCTTCATCACATCCAGATACTTCTCATTGAAGCTGGAGCCGTAGAAATCGCTCCTACCGTCGATAAAAACTTTATTCGCTGGATATAACCGGTAAATCAGATAACCGCCCCAGGCGTCGTCGGTAAAAATGGTGTCGCCGGGGCCGTCTTTTTGCAGGAATTCGACCGCTTTCGCGGGGTAGCGAGTGGCATCGTACTGGGCGCGGCACATCGCAGGCGCGTTCGGGGCGTAGAACAACGCGACCAGAAGGCAAGCAACTCCGGCGCTGGCTAGATGCAGCCGCGGAATGGAGTCGGTCGCCCCGAAGTCAGCGGCGAAACGCCCCACCCGGGACGCCCCGAGTCGCAACCAGTTCGCCAGATTGCTCGCCGGGAGATCCTCGATCATCTTTTGCATCATGGCCGCAACCGGCACGGACGCCACCATCATGAAGATGGGCGTGTTGCGCACCGCAATCAAAGCCAGATGCGCCCAACCGGCAATCAGCAGCGCGCGGACATAGTCCCGGCGCGCCAGGCTCCAAACCGCGGCCGCCAATCCCAGCAGCAGCATGGGCTCAAAAAACACCGTAACCGGGTGATGAAAATTGAACGACTGGAATTCGACGATGTTCTTGTACTGATACCGGTCTGTCAGATATTCGAAGATGTGCGCATGCAGGTGGTATGAGTACGGGTTGATAAAAGTCGCCAGCAGGCAGCCTGCCCCAGCGTAAAGATAGGGCCGCGCGCGCCGCACCGCCTCGATCCTCGCCTCGAACAGCGCCCGCAGCAGCTCCCCGCCCGCGTAAGCGCCCACCAGAATCAGCCCCACGAAAAAGCCGCCGTGCAGGTTGGTCCACACCAGCATCACGGCGGGCAGCCACCAGAGCAGCCGTGTGTGGCCCTCGTAGGCGCGCTCCAGCAGCGAGTAGAAGATCACTGCGAAGAATAATGTGAACAAGTGCGGCCGAGCCAGCCAGTGAATCGCGGAGGCGCCGGTCACCAGGAACATGATCAAAATCGCCAACAGTGCGTTGCCGCTTGCGCGCCGTACCAGGCGAAACAGAAGGGCCGAGGTGCAGCAAAGCACCAGCATGCTGGCCAAAATCACGGCCGCCATGCCGAAGTGCTGATGCAACCAGCCGAATGAAAGATCCCACAGCCATTCCCACGCAAACCAAGGCTGGCCGGCTTTCGTATACGAGAAAATATCCTGGCTGGGTATGCGGCGGTTCGCCAGAATCCACTCGCCCGTCTTGACGTGCCAGCCGGTGTCGCCATCGCCCAGCATGCCCGCAGCGCCGCCCATGCGCAGAAACAGGAACGCCAGCGGCATAAGAAAAGCCACGTCCGTCAGCGACGGCAGCAGGCGGACGAAGAAATGGGGCTTGGGCGCGACCATGTTATTTGACCCTTGCGACCTTCTCACTTCTCTCCATCACCCCACCGCTACGCCGGAACCGTTCCCGCGCTGGCTTCCATTTTGCACAATTGCGCCGCAGGATTTCCGTATTCCGTGAATTTCATCTGATTCACGCTAAAAGCTACACGAAGAGGCTGGCCCTCTTCACTGGAAACGCGCACTACTGTTGCCTGACAATGAATGCATTTGCGCCCAAACACCGGGTTCTCCGGCAACTCGATTTCGACGGTGACCACCTCGCCCACACGCGGCTGCTCCCCCGCACAACCATCGGCGCACAACATCAGCACGCCATTCCGGCTGATGTTTTCCGTGACGCCGGACAAGCCTTGCGGCCACGTTTTCATCGGGGCCACATGGCATTTCAGCTTCACATCCATACGCGGGTTCTCACGCCTATTCATGCGATAAAATTCAGATACTTAAGCACTTTAATTGTTTATCGGATGGCGATCAATACCGAAAATAGATGTCATCGCTTTGTACACAAAGGTTATTGAAAAATGCCGGCCAGAGCACGGCGCGGCCCGGCGCGCCCGTCCCAGCAGCCCTCGTAAAAAGCTAATTCTGTTTGATTATGAAAATAAATTAAAAAAAATTTCAAAAAATCACTAGCTTTATAGTTAATAGCGATGATATTCTGTTGTGCGAAATGACACGCACGCTCCTCTTCAGTGATGAACCGATTTTGGCCAAGGGTCTGGAATCGACCCTGTCCAGCGTAGAAGGCTTTCAACTCACAGGCGTCTGTTCGAGCACTGTGAAGCTCAAGGAGATCCTGGATGCCGGCGAGCCTGACATTCTGCTGATCGATTTGACCTCGGATGTCACCTTCAGCATCTTGAGTGAGCTGAAAAAAGCTTCACTCAATGCAAAAATCGTGCTGTGGGTGCACTCCATTTCCACGGAGCTGGCTCTTCAGGCGATGGCGCTTGGCGTACGCGGCATTCTGCGGAAGACGCTACCCTCCGAACTGCTGATCAAATGCCTGCAGCGCGTCAATGAAGGCGAATTCTGGTTCGAAAAGGCGCTGACCGACAGCTTCCTTTCCGCCAAGCGAATCGCTCTCACCAAGCGCGAGGGCCAATTGGTCAGCCTGCTCAGCCAGGGGCTCAAGAACAAGGAAATCGCCTCGATGCTGCTGATCTCGGAAGGAACCGTGAAGGTGTATCTATCGCGGCTCTTCCAAAAGGTCGGCGTAAAAGACCGCTTCGAGTTGGCCCTGTACGGATTGAAGAACCTCACCACCGGACACGGGACGCTGGAAAAGGCCCCCGTAAGCGCCGAACGTTCTTCGATACCTGAGACGCTGCCGCTGCAGGACTTGCGGGCCTTGTTCCTGGAAAAATCGTCTCTGCGCATGTCGGCCCCGCCGACGCGCCTGCGGAACGCCAGCTAGCTCCGCTAACTTCTTCACCCGGGAGAGTGAGAAGTTATGCCGGCGCTGCTCATCCTCGCGGTCATTTCCTGGCTGTTGGGCACCGGGAAACCCCGGGCCAAGGCCGACGGCCTTCCCTTATTCACCGTTCTGGAGCTGCGGCCCAAGCCTCGGTGGAGGGTCTTCTTCATCTCCGCGCTCTCTCACACAATCTGCTTAAGCCTGCTTTTCCTGCTCTCTGATCTGTTTTCCACTCGCGACGACGAATTTCTGGCGCAGCAGGCCGCCGGTCACGCTCTCGTCATCAGGCTCCCCGAACATATCTATCTGGCTCCAGCCGCAGGCCATGACTTTCCAGCTACCGCCCGGCTGACACGCCACCCGCGCATTTCCGTGCGGCGGAAAGATCTGCGCAAGTACGCCGAAGCCGGCAGCGAAGCGAAGTCGATTGCGCCGCCCTCCGATGCGCCCGCCGACATGCCGGCTGGCTTGTTTTCGATGGTGACGCCCCCGCCGCCTCCCCAGGCCGAGCCCCGCCGGTTCGAACTGCCGGACCTTCCCATGCGCGAAACTGCCGCCCAGACCTTGCTCCAGGCTGAGGCGCCACCCGACGTCCCGCCCGCGGTGGACAAGCGGCTGCCGGATCTTCTGTTTTGGGACAGCGATCCAGCCAAGCCTCCTGAGCATCCCATTCAACCCGGAAATCTCACCGCGAGATTGGATCCGCCAAAATTGAATTCCACGCCGCGTCTGGAGCCTCCCAACCGCGAGCCCGTGACCTCCGACTTCCGCGTCGCCTCAAGGCCGGCCGCGCCGGTCTCGTCCCTGCCCTTGCCTCCCGCCGCCAACACCATGCCGGTGCGCGTTCTCGATTCCACTGAGAATCCAACCGGCCCCAGTTCGATCGATCCGTTCACCGGGGATCCTGTCCATGTGATGGCGCTCTCCCCTGATCCCGCCCCGCTCACCGACGCGCTCAAGGCCCTCTTCGTTCCCGCCGGCAATCAGCTCGCGCGATTGCCAGGTTCCCCGCCGTTGTTTGACTTTTCGGGTTCCGGTGACGGATCCGCCGATGCCGGGGGCGCCGTGGGCGCCTCCTCCCAAGGTCGTGCGCTTGCAGGGGGCGGCGGCGACATGTCGCACTCGCCTGAGCTCGTTCACTCGCTGGCGGGCGACGGACGCATTTTCGGACTCTTGAGCCCGCCCGGCCTCAACGGCACTCCACTGCGCGTTCTGCACCCGGCAGGCGGCGTCTTCGACGTCGTGGTGGTCCAGACCTCCGACTCGGAAGCCTTCTCGGAAGGCGCCGATGCATTGTCAGGAAGGCCGATCTATACGGTCTATCTGCAGGTGGGCGCACCCAGGGAGTGGATCATGGAGTATTGCCTGCCCAACATGGTGGGTGCGGTTCAAACTGGCGGCATTGTGAATTTAGGAAACCCCGAACCGATCACGGCCCCCTACCCCACGGTGACGGTGCGCCCGCCGGAAGATTGGCGGCATGGCTCCGATTATCTGCTGGTCCATGGGTTCCTGGATGAGAGGGGCCGGCTGCGCGACATGAAAATCCTTGCCAGCCAGAATCCACAACAGCCTCTGGCGGACGCCGTGCTGCAATACCTTCCCTACTGGGAGTTCCGCCCGGCAGTGGTCGACGGGCATCCGGTAAAAGTGGAAGTCATCTTGGCGGTGCCGCCCGACCTGGCGAGCTGAAATCCTCGCTGCTCGATTCTCACCGCCGAGACGCTGAGAAAAAAAGGGGGGACCCGCGCTCCCGTGGCGTCGCTTCTTCGCGTTCTCGAAACCCGACAGCCGGCAGCCGCTACCACCCGCACAGACCGTCATCTTTTCTTTCGGTGTTTCTCGGCATCTCTGCGCCTCGGCGGTGAAATTGCTTTTCCACCACCGAGCGGCGCTGGCCTACTCGACCGGCAACAGAACGCTATTGCTCTCGACCTGGTTCACCACCACCTTTAGGGCAACATTGGTAGCGTGGGGAATACTCTCGTCGATCTTGAGCTGTACCACGGCAACGCCCACCTTGCCGGCCGCGGCACCCGCCCACACAGGCTCAATCTGCTCTTCTCCCACTACGATCTTCGCCGCGTCGGCGAGGGGATGCTTCGTTCCAGCGGATACGGCGGTGCCGTCCGCAGGCTCTGGATTGTAGGGACCAAAGCCCGTCCCAAACAGGGAGACGACCTCGCCGCGCCGGGCCGGGCTGCTCACCGAAACGGCGGATCCATCCTGATGGGCCGCAACCGCGAACGTTTCCGCGTTTGCAACCGTGCCATATAATCCTGGCGCATTGCGGGACACCTTGAACTCCGCCGTGGCGTCCGGCTTCCCGTCAATGTGGACCGTGAGGAAGTGATCGCCTGCTGGCAGATTCGACGGCAACTGCATGTTGATCTGGCCCGGCGACACAAAGAAGAGCGGAACCGCCTGGCCGCCCGCTCGCACCGTGACGTTGTCAAGCGTGGTCGCCAGGCGGGCCGCGGGAGACGTGAAGTGGTCCGAGGCCAGATGGATGCCGTAGATCGCAACCACGGATCCGGGAGCGACGGCGTTGCTCTGCGTCTTTGCAGCGCTATTCATGATCCCGCCCGGCGCGATATACGGCACCGGGTTCAGTTCCGCCCGCACCGTGTGCGGCGAATTCATCACGACCAGCGCTGCCGGAGATGATCCGCTTACATCGCCTGCCCAGTCGAGAAATTGGAAGCCTGGCTTGGTGCTGACCGAAACCTCGACGCGCGTGTTCGGATCGAAGTACGAATCGGGCGACGCGGGAGTGGTTTTCCAGATCGCGCCGTTGGGAGGATCAGATACTCCCATTAATTGATAGCGGAGTTTGTAGGCAGCCGACAGATTCGTGGGCTGCTTCGCTACCGTGACGCTTCGCGTTGCCGGCCCGCCGTCGGCCCAGCCGCGAAAATCGAGCCGCATTCCTTCGCCCGCGCTGGAATTCATCGGCGCTGCCACGTGCAACGTGGATCCAACCGCCCGGCCCACACTGCAAGGCGTGGGGCAAGCCTGCCCATCCACCTGCACCGCAACGCCCCCGGGGTTGCTGCTGATATTGACTACTCCCGCGGGCTGATAGATCGCGGTATACCGATTGTTGCTGGCAACACCGGAAACGGTAATCTGCTGCGTCTCGGAGCCGTTGTTGGACCAGCTTTGGAAGGCCCACGTATTTCCGTTGGCGTCCACTTGCGTGTCTGGTGCGCTCACCGTGTGGACGCTGCCGGGCGCCCAGGCGAACGTGTAGTTGGGATAGTTCTGCCGGCCGTCGACGGTGAGGGCCAAGCCCTGAGGAACCGTAAGGAACGTAGTCAACGTTCCGGTGACGTAGTTTGCGGTCAGCGTAATCGGCCCTTGGCCCGTGGAGGGTACGGTGTAGGTGTGCGAGTACGCGCCGTTGTCGCTCCAGGAATCGAATACCCACAAAGTGCCATGCAAATCGTATTGCGGAGAGATTCCGCCAAGCTGGTGAACGCTGCCCAATCCCCATTCCAGATGAACAGGTGCAAAATACGGGGTCCGGTCCACCAGGGTCTGCAAGCCCGCGGGCACGGTCTGGACCGTAACGGAAACCGGGCGCGCCTGGGTGAACTGCGGGTACAGAATCATCGGGCCATTCACGTTCCACGTGTTCTGGAAGGCCTGGCTGGTGTTTCCCGAGCCGGGAACCGGAAGCCAGCCTGAAAAGACCCATCCTGGATTCGGGTGCGCTTCCGCCACCACCGTCTGCCCTGCCGGCACATATATTTCGGCATTCGCATAGAAATTCGTGCCATTTAAAATTAGATAACCTGGCTCCGCGCAGACAGTGCCCGGCTGGCAATTGAGGGGCAGCGTGCAGTTTTGGGTGACGACGGCGATGTTGGCGGGGCAAGCGAAATAGTCCAGGTCGACGGCGTACGAGATGTTGAACGGCAGTTCAATGAAAGTGAGATTAGGGTCGGCGGTGATGCTGGTCAAATCGGTGATCGGTCCCAGATTGCTAATGACCGTCCCTAACCCATACTTGGTCTTGGGTTGCGCGAGCCCCAGGATTTGCAGGCTCGGGACAACGATCGAGTGCTTGCTGCCTTGCGGCCAGAATAGCGTCACAGGTTGCGTGTAGCCCTGGCCATCCACCGAGAACGTGAGCCCCGGCGGACTGGTAGAGATGCGAACGCTACTCACCGTCTGCGCCGGCATGCTGGCCGCCGGCCACAATGAGCCGATAATCAAAGCACTTTTTATGCGTGATTTCTTTAAAAACATGCGATTTCCCGCCACTGAGGCAGTGCCTTCCTTTATGCGAGCCTCGGAACGCCAGTATACCTGAAATGCACCGCTTTTAAAGCTATACAAACGGATGAATTTGATGTCAAATTTTGATATATCCCCGCTGTTAACCGACGGCAGGAAAACTGTACTACCTATTTTTGCTATTGCATTTCATTGCCATAATGCTACATTTACAGGGTCATTTCTAGGGGAATAATGTTTCTTATTCCGCGAGGTTATCACGTTCTATGAATCGCATACACTCCCTTCACAGCGTGATCTTACGAGTGGGAGCCTGCCTGGCCGCGGCTCTGTTGAGCCTGGTGCTCGCCGCCGGAGTGGTGGCGCCGGTTTCCGCGGCGACATTCGGCACAGTAGTGCCCATCGGCGGCCAAGCCGCCGACATCGCTCTCGATGAGCCCCGCGGCCTGCTGTACATCGCGAACTTCACCGGCAACCAGATCGATGTGATGTCGCTCTCCGACAACACCATCCGTTCGTCCATTAGCGTGCCTCCGCAGCCGGGTTCGCTGGCGCTTTCGCCGGACGGAACCTACCTGGTCGTCGCCCACTTCGGAAACTTCACCGCGCCGGCCACCTCCACGAACGCTCTGACGGTGATCAACCTGAATCAGAACAATGCCATGCAGACGTTCGCGCTGGGTGATCCGCCGCTCGGAGTGGCTTTCGGCATCGATGGCCTCGCTCTCATTGTCACCAACACCAATTTCATCCTGTTCGATCCCGTGAATGGCCGAACCACCGTTCTCGACACCATCGCCAACGTCACGGCCCATTCCCTGCCCGTTGCACCGGCGAATTTTCCGCCGAATATTGTGGCCACGTCTTTGAATGTTTCCGCCAACGGTTTCTACATTTACGGCTTATCCGACACCTTCTTTTTCCAATACAGCGTGCTGAATCACGCCGTCGCGGTCGTCGGCTATACCTCGACACCGCAACTCGGGCCGCGCGCCGTGAGCGTCAGCGCGGACGGCAGCTCCTTCACCGCCGGTTGGGCATTGTTACGGGGCGGGCTTTGGGCCGCGCAGTTCGGCAATGCCGCGGGCACTCTCAACATCGGCACCACCGCCATCAATTCCTCAGCTGGGCTTATCTACGCCCAAATACCCCAAGGCACGGCACAATCCACAGCCGCCCCGCCCTCGACTCCTTCCAGTCCATCGGCGCCACAGGGTTCCGTGGCGCCGCCTATCCTGCAGGTTGTGGCTGCCGACAATCTGGCGGTCCAGCAGAATCTGCAATTGGCTGAGAACACCACCGGCAAATCCGTCCTCACCGCCAAAGGCGACATGCTCTATACCATCTCGGATAGCGGCGTCACCGTCTTTCCAGTCGGCTATCTGAACTCTTTTAACCGCGTGCAGGCCTCCAAGCCCGATCTGGTTTTCCGCGGGAATCTCTGCGCCAGCAGCGTCAACACCCAGCAAATAACCATCCTCGATCCGGGTGGCAACCAGACTGACTTCACTCTCACGCCATCCGCCGCTGGCATCTACCTGTCTCAATATTCCGGAACTACCCCGGCGACCATCAAAGTGTCCATCGATCCCGTGGTCTTCCAGAACCAGACCGGGACCGTCACCGCCTCCATCGCCATCGCTTCCAGTCTGGCCATCAACGTTCCCGATCCAATTCGCGTGCTGATCAACAGCCAAGGCCCCGAACAGCGCGGAGCCTTTGTGGATGTGCCCGGTAGTCTGGTGGACGTGCTCGCGGATCCCATCCGCAACCGGTTCTACGTTCTGCGCCAGGACCAGAACGAGGTGTACGTTTTCGACTCCACCGGTCAAAACCAGCTGGCCGTGCTGCGCACCAGCAACACGCCCACTTCTATGGCCATCACCAGGGACGGAAATTTCCTACTGGTAGGCCATGACAATTCGCAGTTGTTGTACGTGTTCGACCTCAACACCCTCCAGCCCTCGGTGCCGGTCGTCATGCCTTCTGGGCACTATCCGCGCCAGGTGGCGGTCTCGTCCAACGCCATCCTCGTCGCCAGCCGCGTTTCCGGTCCCGCCCACACCATCGACGAGGTCAATTTCCTCGGCCGCACCGCCGACGCCTTGCCCACCCTCGGCGTGTTCAAAAACGACATCAATATTGACACCGTGCTCTCATCCTCGCCCGGCGGGCGTTACATTTTCGCCGCCGGCGCCGATGGGACGACATATCTCTACGACGCCAGTGCCAACTCGTTTGTCACGGGGAGAAAAGATTTCACCGCTCTCTCCGGCGCGCATAGCGCATCCGATTACGGCATGTTCGTCGCGAATAACACTCTCCTGAACCAATCGCTGGTTGCGGTCGGCACGTTGGATTCCTCCATTGGCGCTTCATCCGGCGCTGCGTTTTACTCCAAAACCGCCTACCGCACCACCGCCCCTTCGGCGTTAGGCGCCCCGGGCGTGATCGAACAGATCGATCCCAATACGGTTGCTGCCCTACGCCCCACCGAAATGGTGGAGGCCCCTCTGGTGGCGCCGAAAGGTGGCATCTCCGCCTTCACGCGCACATTGGCGCCGCTCGCCGACCACAGCGCATTCGTTTCACTCACCACCTCCGGGTTCACCCTTTTGCCGTGGAATTATTCTGCCGCCATCACTTCGCCATCCTTGAAATCCGTGGTCAACGCCGCTGACTTTACTAAGCCGGTCGCTCCCGGCGGACTGATCGCCCTGCTGGGTTCCGGATTGGGTGCTAAGACACAGAGCGCCACCTCGGCTCCCTGGCCCACAATACTCGCCGACACCTGCCTGATGGTCAATGGTGCTCCGGTCCCCATGACTCTGGTCTCCAGTAAGCAGATCACCGCGCAGTTGCCGTTCGATGTGCTCGGTAGCGCAACCCTCGTCCTGCACACGCCCGGCGGAAGCACCCCGACTCTGAATGTGAACGTCCAGGAAAATGCCCCCGCCGTGTTCCACAGCGGCACGGCCGGGCCCCAAACGGGCATCCCCACGGTGGTGAGAAATTCCAACCACCAGTTAGTGACATTGTCGAACCCCATCCATACGAAAGACACCCTCATCATCTACGCCACCGGGCTCGGATCCGTGACACCGGCCGTGGCTACTGGCGCGGCCGGACCATCCAAGCCGCTGGCGGTAGCCACCGTACAACCCGCCGTGACACTAGGTGGCGTGGGCCTGGGCATCGAGTACGCTGGCCTCGCGCCGGGCATGGTGGGCGTCGACGAGATTGAAGTCAAGGTGCCGGGTGGCGTTCCCACCGGCATGAACATACCCCTGGTCATCAGCCAGAACGGAGCCCAGACGACGCTATCAGTGCGCGTCGTGAAGTAACACCGGTCGCCGCCCCATCGCCGCGGCGATCTCGGCAAGAATTACGTTTCAAACGGGAGAAGATATGCGAAAGGTTACGTTTGGATTCACGCTGGCCCTGCTCTTCGCAGGCATCAGCGTGGCACAGGAGTGGGAGGTGGGCGGCATGGCCAGCTATGGCTTTTACCGCAACGTCGACGCCACCAATCCACAGGGATCCGCCACCGCCGGCTTCGGCCCCGGCGCCGCTTTTGGCGCGGTCGTCGGGTACAACAGCAACAGCCGCATCGGCGGCGAATTCCGTTATGCCTTCGAAATGAATGATCTGAGACTGTCCTCCGCCGGCACCACCGCCAGCTTCGCCGGGCAGTCGCACGTCATCGGATACGATCTGATTCTGCATCCGCGCGTCCGGCACGCCGGCAAGATTGAGCCCTTCCTGGCTGTCGGCGGCGGCATGAAGCTGTATCGCGGCACAGGCACCGAACAGGCGTTTCAGAACCTGGAAAACTTTGCCCTGCTGACCAAAACCCAGCAGGTCGAGCCCATGATCAGCGTGGGCGGCGGCATCAAAATCCAGCTCTCCCAGCACTTGCTGCTGCGTGCCGAAATCCGCGACTACCTCACGCCGTTCCCCAAGAATGTCATCACCCCAGTCCCCCCGACCAATATCGGCGGCTGGCTCAACGATTTCGTCCCCATGATCGGCATCAGTTACACGTTTGAGTAAAGGTCTAGGCACCTCCCTTGGCGCCGGCTCCCAGCCGGCGCCGTTTTTTTTTTTGAACGGCACTCATCGCCCATTCGGTGACTGGCCGCGCGCACCGATTTCGATCCCGCCGGCGCTTTTTTTTTGCCCGGAGTGGCGAGGCATGCCTCGCCTGGCCCGCCTCGCCTTCAGTTCACCGCCGTCCAGTCGATCACAATCACCGAGATCCTCGGATTCCTGCTGCGCAGCACCATGCGGCTCCACCCGTTTTGCGCCGACGGCCCTTCATCCACCGATACGTCATTCGCGAACTTCGGATTCCACGTGTACACCGTCTTGTTCCACCCGTTATGCGCGCCCGGAGGCTCGACCACGCTGTTGGCGTACTGCATGTTCGCGCTGTAAAGCACAATCCCGTCGCTCGATAGATCTCCCGGCGAAATGCTGAACTTGAATGGCCGCGCCGGCAGTTCCCCGATGAGCGTTCCTGTCGAGCTGTTCCGTCCGTTGATGGTCACCGGCTGGTTCTTTTGCAGGCGCCCGATCCAGATCACGCGGCCCGAGCCGAGGGCCGCCTGCACGCGCGGCGGCACCACCGCATGCGCCCCGCTCTGCGGCTGTGCGGGCGCGACAGCAGTCGCACTCGCAGGCGCGGAGCGTTGCGGTGCTGGCGCCGGTTTTTCCGGCGGAGGTTCGGTGCGCACCACCGGTGGCGCCAACACGGGCGTCGGCAGGTTACGCGCCACTTGCGCGGGCGTCCCCACCTCGGGAGCCGGCGCCTCTTCGAGCGGCGCTGGTTGCGCGGACTTCGTCACCGGCGGCTGGAATTGCGCCGTCGGTTGAGATTTCGCATGCTCCTCCGCCATCTCTCCCGTGTCTATCGGCACCGGCACCTCCAGTTCCGGCGTCTTCTCGGGAGGGCTCTCGGCAATCTCGCCCGGTGCCTGACCCGGCTCCGCCGTCGGCGGCGAGGCTGGCGCAGGCGGCGCACCCCCCGAAGCCGCCGAACCTGGCGGCCCGGCAAACTGTGTGACTTCTTCGACGGGGGTCCCGCCATCCGCCATCACCACCAACCGCACCGTCACTTGGTTCGACTGACGCTGATGGTTCACATACCCGATCTGCAACTGCTCCGCATCCAGATCCACCCGCTCGTTTTGGCCGCCGTCCCCGATCTCCAGATATCCCACCTTCGCGTTGCGCACCGGCCCTGCTGTCCGGTCCCAAGCGATCCGGATCTGCGCCGCGCTGTCGGTCGGCTGAACACTCAGGCCCAGCGGCTGCGGCCGCATGAACCCGTAGTAGTAAATGCCGCCGGCCAAAGCTACGATCGCGAATCCCACCACCGCGATGACCTGGAACCCCGGCGACCTGCGCCTCTCTGGCGGCGCCAGCAGTGCGCTCATGTGCGGAGTCAGTTCCACCCGCGCCAGCGCGTGGTCTTCAGCTTCGGCAGGATCCGCCGCGGCCTCCCGCGCGGGCTCCAATTCCGCCGCCGGAACGGTGAATTCGCGGACCGCGCAGTCCGCCGTCCACGGGCCTTCCCGCTCGCGGAAATAAAAACACACGCGCGACGCCGCGGAATTGCCCGGACGCATAACCAGCACCACCTGCCAGAATTGCGGAAACAGAGCGTTCGCGATCTCCAGATCGCTCTCCTCCAGGTTGAGATTGCACCGTGGATGCGCGCGGAACCACCCCAAGGGCTCGAGGCCCGCCAGTTCTTTCTGGTCCCCCGCCGCCGAAATGACCGCGGTGATCGCACGCTGTGTTTCGCTGAGAGCTTCGGATTGCTCGAGGTCCCCTTGGCTCTCTCCTATGCAAAAGGCGCTAATCCGCACCGCGTCGCCATCGCGCGTCCCGAACAAAACCCCTGTAAGGTCCCCTCCCCCGTGGGGTGTGGAGTTGAATCGGTCTAGTACCGACGCCCGCAGGTTCTGTAGTACCGAAACCGGGCAGTCGATGGCGCGCGAGTGTT
>Ga0335081_10007375_pt1 | contig 17587 bp, 18 predicted proteins | sample Lox_Sample_35_FD_206713 | JGI IMG/M metagenome (GOLD analysis project Ga0335081, IMG submission 206713) | Soil microbial communities from Loxahatchee National Wildlife Refuge, Florida, United States - Lox_Sample_3.5 | ecosystem: Environmental > Terrestrial > Soil > Wetlands | place: USA... | reverse complement strand
CCGAGGAGACATCCAAAATCGAGTCCTCCGTCGTCTCCGGCTCGGGCCCCGACGTCTTCTCCTACGGCAGCAGCTTCATCGGCGTCATCGGCGCCACCCACAACTTCGCTACGCTCACGCCCGCGGACTGGAATTACCTCGGCGGGCGGAACAGCTTCGTAGCCAGGCAACTCGAGGACTCCGGGTACACGCCCAGCACGGACATAGGCATCCCGTACGAGTCGATCCCCTTCGTCATCGCTTACAACAAGGCCCTCTTCAACAAAGCCGGCATCAGCTCGCCGCCCACCACGTGGACCGAATACATCACCGACGCCAAAAAAGTCCAGGCCGCCAACCCCGGAGTGTACGGGGCCGGTTTCGACCCCGCGGACAAATACGACCCGTGGAAATTCGTCTGGTCCTACACCCGCCAGCTCGGCGGTCGCTTCGTCGCGGCGGACGGGAAGTCCGCGTCGATGGACAGTCCCCAGGTGAAACAGGCAATGGAGTTCTACTTCGCCCAGGATTACCAGTACCACATCGTGCCGCCCCAGGCGCTGACCTGGGACAGCGCGCAGATGTTCACGGCCTTCAGCGAGGGCAAGATCGCGATGATGCCGATCGCCGACTACGGGACCCAGGTCTCGGCGGCCGGTACGGCGGTGGCCGGCAAGGTCGGCTTCGCATCGCTGCCGGACGTTCCGTACGGCATGTCGGCCCGGCCAGCCGGGGGAGATCCCGCCCAGACGATCGTGTCCGGTAACTACTGGGCCATCCCGAGCTACTCAGCGAGCAAGATGCCGCTGGCCCTGGCGTTCGCGAAGCTCAGCGTGAGCCCCGCGGTGCAGGTCAAGCAGTTCCAGTTGCTCGGCTGGATGCCCGTCACCACGGCCGGCACCAGCGCCGTGGAAAGCGCTGCCGGGCCTAGCGTGAAGCCGTTCGTGTCGGCGGAGCAGGGCTCGACGACCACGGAGATCACGCCAGCGTGGTCCTACGTGGAGGACGGCATGCTGGCCGTCATCGGCAACGTCGCCAGCCAGCTGGCCACGGCAGGCAATTACAACGCCAGCTCTGTGTCCTCGCAGCTGGCGACGGAGCAGTCCGATGTCACCTCTCATCTGAGCTCGTGACTGGTACGGCATGACTACGCGAACAAGAACGCGGACCCGGGACCGGCGCAGCACGCCGGTCCCGGCCGCCGCCGCCGCTAGCCAGCGAACAAGCAGCGCGTCTGCTGCCGTGGCGGGACCGCGGCGGGCCGGTCTCATGTCGATCCTGCGCTGGGGCACTGACCGGCCACTGTGGATGCTGATTCCCTGCGCGGTCGCGATGGCGCTGGTCGTGCTGATCCCGGTGATCCTTACCGTGGTGCTCAGCGTGCTGAACTTGAACATCGGCACCCTGCACCAGTGGCTCGGGGCCCCCTTCATCGGCATCACTAACTACATCGGCGCGTTCACTCACCCGAGCGTGATCACCGCGGGGGCAGGCACGGCCATCCTGCTCAGTTTGGTTTTCTCCCTCCTGACGACGATCGTGATCACGCCGCTGGGAGTGCTCGCGGCCATCTCCGTCCACCGGCCGTTCCACGGGCGAGCCGCGGTGCGGGCGCTGTACCTCGTGCCGTACGTGATCCCGACATTCGTCACTGCCCTGATCGCCCGGATCATGTTCCTCAACCACGACGGGCTGGTAGATAAGGTCCTGGCCGGCCTGCACATCGCCAACGTCAACACCTACTGGCTGATCGGCCCGCACGCCTTCTGGGCGATGACGCTGACCGAGATCTGGGCGGCATGGCCGTTCATCTACCTGATGACGCTCGCCGGGCTGCAGTCGGTGCCGCACGAGCAGTACGAGGCCGCAGTGCTCGACGGGGCCTCGCCGGGGCAGATGCTGCGGCGGGTGGTTCTTCCTCAGATCAGCGGCATCCTGAAGCTCGGCGTGCTGCTGTCGACGCTGTACCACCTGGGCAACTTCACCCTGGCCTACGTGATGTTCTCGTCCCCGCCACCCCAGTCGGTCGACGTCCTGCCGATCGATACGTACTACCGCGCCTTCTCCAACTATGACTTCGGCGTGGCGTCGGCAATCGCCGTCATCACGATGGTGATCTTGCTGGTCCCGGGATACGTCTATCTCCGGATGTCCCGGATGAGCGACTGAAAATGGCGAATTACCCAGATGTTCACGTTATTCAGATCCCGCCCGGTTCTCGCCCCTGGACGCGCACCGGCCGGTCGCCCGGGCCGCGAGGGCCCGCTCACCAAGCCGGTATCTGAAGACCCCAACAGGAACGGAACGACGACAATGACAAACAGGTCAGTTGCCGGTTCGCTCGGGCAGCGCACCTGGGCCGCGGCCGAGGGGTTGCGCCCGGGCGGCGGGCGACCGCGGCGCCGGTGGAAGGTCGAGGATAATACCCGGATCCTGCCCGCCTGGCTGTCCCGCATCATGGTCCCCGTGATGGCGCTGTTCGTGCTGGTCCCGGTCGTGTACATGCTGCTGCTATCGGTCACGCCGAATTCGAAGGTGGCCCTCGGCGGGGTCTCGCTGGCCGAGCCTGACTTCGGCAACTACGTTGCCATATGGTCCGTGGCGCCGCTTCTCGGCGGCCTTGTGCACACCCTGATCATCGCTGGTGCCGCCGCGGCTATCTCCGTGGCGTTCGGGTTGCTGGCCGCCTACCCGCTGACCCGGATGCGGTTCACCGGCCGCCGGGCATTCCTCTACGGGTTGCTCGGCAGCCAGACCGTACCGGGCACCACGCTGGTGCTCCCGCTGTTCGCGACGTTCTCCTTCATCCAGACGTTGTTCGGTGCCCGTGTGATCGGGAGCTACCCGCCGATCATCTTCACGTACATGACATTCGGCTTGCCGCTGTCGACCTGGCTGCTTGTCGCCTACCTGCGGACGATTCCACGGGAACTGGAGGAGGCAGGCCTCGTTGACGGCTGCAGCCGCGCGAAGGCCCTGCGGCGGATCGTGCTGCCGATCGCTCTGCCGGCCGTGGTGGTGGCCTTCGTGTTCGCGTTCCTCATCGGCTGGAACGACCTTCTGTTCGCCAGCGTGTTCACCAACAACAGCACTCAGACGCTGGCGGTGGTCATGCAGAGCTTCGCGAACACCCAGGCAGGATCTGGGCTTCCGCTGTACGGCGACCTCATGGCTGCAGCAGTGGTGAGCGCCGTTCCGGTCGTCGTGCTCTATCTCGTGTTCCAGCGCTACCTCGTCCGCGGGCTCAGTGCCGGATCCATGACTGGAATCTAGCCAGCATGACACCCCATATCGCTGACGCGACCGTGCATCGACCGGAGAAAGGAACGACGTGAGGATCGCCTACTCCACCCTCGCCTGCCCGGGACGGCGGCTGGAGGAGACACTGGAATTGGGCGTCCAGGCCGGGTATGAGGGTGTCGAACTGCGTCTGATCGACGGCGAGCTGATCGATCCGGGTATGAGCGCCCAGGATCGCGCACGGGTGGCCGACGCCTGCGCCAAGGCGGGTTTGCCGATCGCCGCCGTGGACAGCTCGATCCGCGTCGCCGCCCCGGCGGATCCTCACGACGTTCTCGCGCAGATCAGCGCCTTCCTCGATCTGGCCGCCGAGTGGGGTGCGCCCACGGTCCGGGTGTTCGGAGGCGAGCTTCCCGACTCAGTTACTGCCCGGCAGGAGCGGCTGGCCTCTGCCGCCGATGTCCTGCAGCGGGCCGGTGACCGGGCTGAGCAACTCCGGGTTCGGGTTGGCGTCGAGACCCACGATGCGTTCCTGGCGTCGGCGACGGTCGCCGAGTTGCTCGCCTTGGTCCCGTCTGAATGGGTGGGGGCGGTCTGGGACAGCCATCACCCGTGCCGGGCTGGCGAGACCGCCGCCCAGGTCTACGCGGCCATCGGTTCACGCCTGTGCCTCGCACAGGTGAAGGACGCGGCACGTACCGGCGCCGGACCCGACGACTGGCGGCTGGTGCCGCTCGGCGATGGTGAGGTACCCGTCCGGGACATGCTCCGGCTGCTGATCCAGGGCGGTTACGACGGTTGGCTGTCAGTCGAGTGGGAGAAACGGTGGCATCCGGAGATCGATGAACCCGAGAAGGCCCTGCCACAGCACCTGCGGCTACTACGGACCTGGGCGGCAGAGCTTACAGCCACCGGGCAACCAAAGAGGAGCTGACACGATCATGGTCGCGGAGCGGCGTAGCCACGGGTTCGGAATCGTCGGCTGCGGCGTCATAGCCCCGACACACGCCAACGCCATCGCTGGCCTGCCCGGTGCACATCTGGTGGCGGTCACCGACATCGTGCCCGAGAAGGCCAAGGCGTTCGCGGAGGAACGCGGGGTGGCGTGGGAAGCCGATCTCGATGCTTTCCTGGCCCGGCGTGACATCGACGTCGTCAGCGTCTGCGTGCCGAGCGGGTTGCACGCCGACATCGGCGCCAGAGCCGCTCGCGCCGGCAAGCACCTCGTGGTGGAGAAGCCGATAGACATTACCGTGGCGGCAGCCGACCGGCTGCTCGATGCCGCCGAATCCGCGGGCGTGCTGCTTACGGTCATCTCCCAGCACCGCTTCGACGCCGGGCCTAGGCGGCTTCGGGAGCTGGTCGATGAGGGGCGGCTCGGCCGCCTTATTCTCGGCGACGCCATCATCAAGTGGTACCGAAGCCAGGGTTACTACGAGAGTGGCGACTGGCGGGGGACGTGGGCGCTCGACGGGGGCGGTGCGCTCATGAACCAGGGAGTCCACTACGTGGACCTGCTGTGCTGGATCATGGGCCCCGTTCAGGAGGTCACGGCCCTGTGCGTGACTCAAGCCCACACCATCGAGGTGGAGGATGTCGCTCTCGCGTTGCTGAGGTTCCGCACTGGCGCAGTGGGCTTGCTGCAGGCTACTACCGCCGCCTACCCGGGCTTTCCCGAACGGCTGGAGATCTCTGGTACCGGCGGCTCGGTCATCGTCGAGGCTGGCGAGCTCAGGGTGGCGGAGTTGGTCGATGAGAAGGGCGACGTCGGTGCGTACGGCGGCAGACCAGGAACATCTGCGCCGGCTGGCGCCACGGCGGCCGCAGATCCCGCGGCGCTCGCCGATGCGGCGCACCAGGCTCAGCTGGCGGATTTCCTCACCGCGCTGGACGGCGGTGGGCGGCCGCTGGTCACCGGGGAACGGGCCCGCGCGAGCGTTGCCGTGATCCGCGCAGTCTACGATTCTGCCCGTTCGGGACGACCAGTCGTGCCAGCACGGCCGCGGCGGAGCAGGAATGGCGCTGCGGCCGACGGGGGAGACTGGCCGTGACCGCTCCTAGGGCCTGGCCACCTCATGATGGCGGGCACAGCCCCTTGAGGGGTGCGAATATGGGCCCGGTCGGGCAAAGCGGCGGCGGTCCCGCAGGCTGCGGCTGGGGGTTTGAGGCTGACTTGATCCCCGTCCATAGTCCGATGATGAGCAGGACCAGGATGATCCATCCAATCCCGATCCACCGGGTCACTGGCTTCCTGGGCGGCTCCGGCGATCGCTTTGGCAGGCGTCGCGCGAGCAGGTAAACGAGGCCCCCGACGATGAGCAGGACGCCGAGCACGATCGCAATCAGCAGGACCGAGGCCGCAAGTCCTTCCATGTTCCGAACGTTACACCGTCCACAGCGAACTGGCTCATGCCAATATTGCCGGCCTCGCGCTAATGATGCGTCGCGATGATCAGGCAAATGATCACGATGACCGCAGCGGCAGAAAGTATCAGGATCACCGTGAGCACGTGCTCGAGGATCCAGTCCTGGCGTGCTATCCGTTGCCGGTCCTTCAACGTCATCCTGGGCCGGGGTGGATGATAGCCGGGGGGAGGATCGTGCAGGTAGAGTCCTCGGCGGCCTCGGCCCAGGCGGTCTGCTGGGTCCCTTCGCGGGCCACCAATCCAGACCATCACGCCTCCCTGCCGCCCCTCTGCGGGCAGTGTAGCGCCGTGCAGCTTGCTCGGAAAATCGCTGCCGCCGCGCTGGTCGAGTTATCTGCCCGCACCTGATGACAGGGCTCCGGAGACGCCTCAGGTTGTCCCGCCCCTTCCGTGGTCTTCAGATCGGGATCACCTGTGGCGGGTGATGACTCGAGGTCGGGCAGGGGCATGATCTCTAGGTGGGGCCGCTGGTGGACTCCGAGGCTTAGGACGCTGCTGGTGCCCGGTACTGCCCGCGCTCACGGTCGGCAGGGTAAGGAGAGATGGCTGATGCCCGTACCGGATAGGTCCCGCGCCCTGGATCACATCGTGGTGGTGCTGTTCGAGAACCGCTCCCTGGATAATGTGCTCGGACACCTGTACGGCCCGGGGGACGGTAAGAACTTCGACGGGGTGATCGGCAAGGACCTGAGCAACCCGATTCCGGCGTGGGCGGAGCACGGCGCTGACCGCAAGGTGGTCCCGTACACCGTGGCGACCGACATGGATTCGCCTAACCCGGATTCGGGTGAGGAGTATTTCCACACCAACACCCAGCTGTACGGCGTCCTCGACGATCACAACCGGTTCAAGATCGGCGAGGCCGCGGCGGCGCCGTGGAATGCGCCGCCGCCGGGGGCGGTGCCGGCGATGGACGGGTTCGTCACCGACTACATCTCCACCTTCACCGGCGAGACCGGCCGCCAGCCCACGTACGACGAGTACGCCCACATCATGACCGGCTGCACCCCGGAGCAGCTCCCGGTGCTCAACGGCATCGCCCGGGATTTCGGGGTCTTCGACCACTGGTTCTGCGAGGTGCCGTCGCAGACCTTCATGAACCGGTCGTTCTGGACCGCGGCCACCTCCTCGGGTTTCGTGGTGAACAGCCCGATCCGGAAGTGGTTCACGGAGAACGACGCCGAGACGATCTTCGACCGGCTGGAGGCCCACGGCAGGACCTGGAAGGTCTACGTCATGGAGCCGATGCCGGTCTCGTTCACCGGGGTGATCCACTTCCCCCGCCTGAAGCACCGGCTGGCCACCCACTTCGTCCCGTTCGCCGAGTTCGAGCAGGACGCCGCCGCGGGCACCCTGCCGGACTTCTCGCTGATCGAGCCGAACATGCTGGCGGGCCACGGTGACTACCACCCCGCGTTCAGCCGGTCGTTCTCGGACAGTGTGGACCTGGCGATGGACAGCCCGTCCTCGATGCTGTCCGGTGAGGCGTTCCTGGCCAGGGTGTACGCCGCCTACCGGTCCGCCACCTCCGAGACGGGCGCGAACGTGTGGAACACCGCGCTGCTGATCGGGTGGGACGAGCCGGGGGGCACCTACGATCACGTCCCGCCGGGGCCGGTCCCGCCGCCGGACCCGGCCGCGCCGCCCGGCGAGTTCGGCTTCGCCTTCGACCGCTCCGGGTACCGGGTACCCGCTGTCATCGTGTCGCCATGGGTCGAGCCAGGGTCGGTGTACAACGAGGAATACCGGCACACCTCGCTGATCGCCACGCTGCGCAAGACCTGGGGACTCGGTGAGGCGTTCACCGGGCGGGATGCCTCGGCCCGTACGTTCGAGCATGTCTTCTCGGCCGCCGCACCCCGCGACCCGGGGACCTGGGCGGCCATCACGCCGCGTCCCGTGCCGGACTGGACGATGGACCCCGAGGTGGTGGGCAAGGGCCTGAGCAGCCTGGGCAAGGGCCTGGCACCGGCCATCATCGCCCGGGCCAGGGAGATGGGGATACAGCTCGCGGCCGAAGTCAGCGACCCGGGAGCCGACACCCCGCCCCGGCTCATCGTCAGCGTCCTGCGGGACATCGCCGGCCACTTCTTCCCGCTCCTTGCGGGGGACGCGAAAGACCTCCGATGAGCCGGGCCCGGCAGAATCCTGGCCTATTGGTCTAAGGTCAGGAAACCGTTCCGCGAGGTACAACCCATTGCACCGGCTGGCCGGTGACCTGCGCGATCAGCTCGTAATCACTGTCGTAGTGCAGAACGGTGACACGCTCTCGCTCGGCCACCGCCGCAATCAGCAGATCAGGCAAGCCGACCGCTCTGATGCGTCCGCCCCGCCACAAGGCGCCCTGGACGTCAAGCGCGCGCCGCCAGTCCTCATCATGGGTGGCCAGCCACTCATAGCCGACGTCACGGTCGGCTCGTATCTGATCGAGCTCCGCGCTGCTCCGGCTCGCCCATCCGAGTTCGAACTCGATGACACCGCAGGTGGCTACCAATCCTGACTCGATCAGCGGCGCCAGGGCCGCTGCCACTTCCGGATATCGCAGGCGGGCCAGCGTGCTGGTGTCTGCCAGGTATCGTGCTACCGCTGCCATGCGGCCCGCATCACGTCCTCGTCTTCAAGGTCGGGCAGACCGCCAGAGGTAAGCCTTTGCAGATCACGCCGCCTGGCTGCCAGCGCGGCAACCTCACGGAGGGCAGCGTTGACCGTGTCCTTCTTGGTAGCTGTGCCCAGCGCCTGCTGAGCGGCCGCGAGATACTCGTCATCGATCTCGATGAGGGTCTTGGCCATTACCGCCTCCTTCACCACCAATATATCTAAGAAGGTCCCATCCAGATATATTCATGAGGACGGCGTCTGGTGCGCCTCTGCCCGCTTGTGGCGATGGCCGGCTGCGGGGTGCAGACACGACAAGGCCCCCGCCGCGGAACCGCAAGCGGGGGCCTTCCTGGTGGGCCGTAGAGGATTTGAACCTCTGACCTTCTCCGTGTCAGGGAGACGCGCTCCCACTGCGCCAACGGCCCAGGATGACGAGAGCCTACCAGACTCCGGATCAGCGGCGTCTACCACGGCGAGCTGCGCTGGAGGGTCGTCAAGGTGCGCCTCCACCCGGCTCCGTAATTGACTCAGGCGAGCATCCGCGGCATCCCGAACCGCGCCATGTTGCTGTTGTCGACGAAGCGGGTGACGACCGAGATCCGGTCGCCTTCGAGGGTCAGCACGATCATCCCGTGCGCGCGGAACACCGGCGCCTGGGCGTCCTGAAGGTAGCAGCCGAACGCAGGCTGGCCGTTGGCCCGGGTCGGGACGAGCCGGTAGCGCCGGGGACCGCGCCAGCCCGCGATGTCCCGCAGGAAGCCGGCGATGGCCGCCGGGCCCTGGAACTCCAGCGTGACCGGCGGCATGGTGAACCAGGCATCGTCAGTCAGCAGCGCGACCACCCCGTCGATGTCATTGCCGGCGAAGGCGGTCGCGAACCGCGACGCGATGTCCCGTTCGCGGGCCGAACGAGGCAGCGGCGCGCGCTGCCGCTCCGGCCCGGGGAGCCGGTCGGCCATGGTGGCCCTGGCCCGCTGAAGCGCGCTGTTCACCGAGGCTTCGCTGCTGTCCAGCATATCCGCGACCTCGGATGACCGGAACCCGAGGACGTCCCTCAGCACGAGCACAGCCCGCTGCCGCGGCGGCAGGTGCTGCATGGCGGTCACGAAGGCCAGCGCGATCGCCTCCTTGACCTCGTAACGGGCCTCCGGGCCCGCGCCTACATCCGGCAGCCCTTCGAGCAGCACGTCCGGGTAGGGCTCCAGCCACAGTGGTTCGCCCCGCCGGGTCGGCTCGGCGGTCAGGAAGGACGGGCTATCCGGCGACGTACGCGGCCGGCGTCCGGTGGCCCGCAGCGCGTTCAGGCACCGGTTGGTCGCGATCCGGTACAGCCAGGTGCGCAGCGACGCCCGCCCCTCGTACTGGCCGAGCCCCCGCCAGGCGGCCAGCATGGTCTCCTGCAGCACGTCCTCGGCGTCCTGAACCGAGCCGAGGATCCGGTAGCAGTGCAACTGGAGCTCACTGCGGTACGGGTCGGTCAGCTCGCCGAACGCCCGGTCGTCCCCGCCCCGCGCCCGCTCCAGCGTCGCCTCTGTCGCCACGGCAACCTCCTCTTCCTGTACGACACCGCGGCCACCAGAAAGTCATCGATCAACCCCGCCGATCAGCTGACGCCCGGCCCGGTGTCTGAACCAGTAACGGACCACGTCCCCGCATCGCAGGAGCTAACCATGCAGCAGAGCATCATCCGCTACCGGACCAAGCCCGGCCAGGCCGACGCCAATGCCGAACTCGTCCGCGCCGTCTACGCCGAACTCCGCCGCACCAGGCCCGACGGCTTCCGGTACACCACCCTCAGGCTGGATGACCAGGTGACCTTCGTCCACATCACTCAGTCCGAGCGCGCCCCCAGCCCGATCCTCGAGGTCAAGGCGTTCGGTGAGCTCCAGGCCGGCATCAGCGACCGCTGCGACGAGCCACCGGTCGCCCAGGCCTTCACCGAGGTGGGGTCCTACCGCTTCTTCACCGGCTAGCGGAACCGACCGTGACGGCGACGATCTCCTCCCACGGTGCCGGCTTCAGGCCGAAGCTGGCCTGAGCGGCCGAGGAGTCCATGATGAAGTCGTCGCGGAACTGGTACTCGGTCTCGCGCAGCTCCCGCATGAGCGGCCAGGCGAGCCCCATTCCGCGCAGGGCGACCGAGGGGATCTCGCTGACGCGGACGTGACCGACCCCGGCGGCCCGGGCGAAGTCGTCGATGACCTGGCGCTGGCTGAGCGGTTCGTTCGACGGCACGTGCCAGGCACGTCCCCAGGCCCTGGGGTCGGTCCCCACCGCCACCAGCGTGCGGGCCACGTCGTCGGTGAACGACCAGGTGTGCGGCCGGTCGGCGCGGCCGAGCACCGAGACGCCCTTGCCCTGCCTGACGCGCCGGACGATCCGCTCGCCCAGCGCGCTCTGCGCGCCGGGGCCGACGAAATCGGCGGCCCGGACCTCGGCCACCCGGACCCGCCCGGCCTGGTGCGCGGCCAGCGCATCCTGCCAGACGCGGGCCCGGATCCGCCCCTTGGGGCCCGTCGCGGCCAGCGGCGTGGCTTCGGTCATCGGGTGCGCCTCATCGTAGCCGCCGGGGCCACCGGGACCGTAGCCGTACAAGTTGGACAGCGTGACCAGCACCGCGCCGCTGCGTTCCGCGGCGCCGAGCACGCTGGCGGCGATCGGCGGCCAGTCGGCCGGCCAGCGGTGATAGGGCGGGTTGACGCAGTTGTAGATGACCGAGGCGCCCTCGGCCAGGCGAGCCATCGCCTCGGCGTCCGCCGCGTCCGCGGCCACCCGGGTGACCGCGAGAGGCTCCGCGGGCCCGGAGCCGCCGCGGCTCACCACGCTGACGCGATTCCCGCGCTCGGTGAGCATCCCGGCCACCCGGCTGCCGATCACGCCCGCCCCCACGACCAGGACTGATTCACCCATCGGACCCTCCTTGCAACTGCCGCTCTTGTTGGTGAGCAGTGCTCTCGTTTCCATAGTACGCATCCGGCGGCACAATGCAAGAGCAATGCTCTTGATTGTTGTCATCGATCTCATTTCTGTGCGATCATCGGCGGGTGACCGATTCGGCGCTGCGCACGGCCCGGGAACGCGCCCGGGCAGAGATCACCGCGGAGATCCTGGACGCGGCCCGCGGCTACCTGGCTACCGACGGCGCCCCGGCGCTGAGCCTGCGGGCCATCGCCCGGGACCTCGGCATGGCCTCATCGGCCCTGTATCGCTACTTCAAGAGCCGCGACGAGCTGCTGACCAGGCTGATCATCGACGCCTACGACGCGCTCGGGGAGGCCGCCGAGGCCCGCGAGGCGGCCATCGAACCGAACGACCTGGCCGGCCGTTTCGCCGCAACCTGTTCCGCGGTCCGGGACTGGGCGCTGGCCCACCCGAATGAGTACGCGCTGATCTACGGCTCGCCGGTACCGGGATACGTCGCCCCGGCCGACACCGTGCGGCCCGCCAGCCGGGTCACCACCCTGCTGCTCCGGATCATCGTCGAGGCGGCCGCCGCAGGCCGGATCCCGGACACCGACATCAGGGACGCGGAGGCCCAGCCGGTGGCGGGCGCGCTCGCCCCGATCCGCTCCTACCTGCCCCGCGAAGTCCCCGCCCCGCTGGTCCAGCGCGCGCTGATGGTGTGGACGAACCTGTTCGGCGTTATCTCGTTCGAGCTGTTCGGCCAGTTGCACAACGTGGTGGGGGAGGATCCAGCCGACCGTAACGCCTTCTTCGCCGAGTGTGTCCGCCACTGGATCACCCTCACCGCCATTGGGCGCTCGCCGTCCTCGGTGTAGCCTGCGCATCGTGACCAGGAAACTCGACGCAGACATCGCGTTCCCGGCCCAGTGCGAGCTGGCTGAGGGGCCGGTCTGGGACGCGGCGCGCGGGCTGCTCCGCTGGGTGGACATCCTGCGCGGCCAGGTGCACGCGCTCGACGTGAGTAGCGGTACGCACAGCTCGTTCGGGGCCGGCGAAATGGTCGGTACCGTCGGGCTGAGGCGCGACGGCGGGCTGATCCTCGCCCTGGCGGGCGGGTTCGCCCGGTCCGGCCCGGAAGGCCAGGACCTGCGCCCCTTCGGCGACCTATCGGTCGACCAGTCGGTGACCAGGTTTAATGACGGCAAGCCGGATCCGTGGGGTGGCTTCTGGGCCGGCACCATGGCCGTGCCGGACGACAGCGGCTACCCGTGCAGCCTGTACCGGCTCAGCCCGGACGGCGTGGTCACCGAACTGTTCGGCGGCGTCGGCCTGTCCAACGGCCTGGACTGGTCCGACGACCGCCGGGTGTTCTACTACTCGGACAGCCACGCCGGAGTGGACGTGTTCGGTACCGACCCGGACACCGGCGCGCTCGGTACCCGCCGGCGCTTCATCGAGACTTCCGGCGGCCTGCCCGACGGCCTGACGCTCGACGCCGAAGGCGGCCTCTGGCTCGCCATCTGGGGCTCAGGTGAACTGCGGCGCTACCTGCCGGACGGCCGCGTCGACGTGGTGGTCAGCCTGCCGGTCACGCAGGTCACCTCGGCCGCGTTCGGCGGGGCAGACCTGAGCACCCTGTACATCACGACCGCCAGGGAGAATTTCACTCCCGCCGACCTGGCCGCCCAGCCGCACGCCGGCGACATCTTCGCCTGCACCCCCGGCGTCAGCGGGCGCCCGCCATACTTGTTCGGTGGCTGATCTGACCGCGCTTCTGGACCGTTACCAGCCGGCGGGCGACGCCGAGACGGCCGATATCCAGCGGGTGCGGGCCCTCCTGGAGACCGGCGGCGACCCCTACCGGCGTGACCTGTCGCTGCATGTCACCGCGTCCGCGCTGATCGTGCACCCGCCCACCGGCCGGGTCCTGCTCCGCTGGCACCAGCGCCAGCAGGCCTGGCTGCAGGTCGGCGGGCACGGCGACCCGGGGGAGACCGACCCGCTCGCCGTCGTCGCTCGCGAGGCCGAGGAGGAGACCGGCCTGATCGACCTGGTGCCGTGGCCGGACGCCGAGATCAAGCAGGTGGTCATCGTCAATGTCCCGCCGGGCAAGGGGGAGCCCGCCCACCAGCACGCCGACGTCAGGTTCTTCATGGCCACCAACGTTCCCGACGCGATCCGTGCCGAGAACGCCCAGGCCCAGCTGCGCTGGCTGACCCTGCCCGAAGCCCGGGACACCACCTCCGAGCCCAACCTCAGGGAAGCCCTCGCCCGCATCGAACCTCTCCTGGGTCTCTAGCTCATACTGCATGGTTGCCGCTTTCATGCAGCTCTTACAGCATGAGCGCGGCATCCACGTCGTATCGGCGGGCGGGCCGGGCCGGCAACAGTCAAAGATTTATCATCGGGGCCATGACAGGTATCCGGCTCGCAGACCGTATGGCCAGGCTCGGCACCGAATCCGCCTTCGAGGTCCTCGCCCGCGCCCGGGCCATCGAGGACGCCGGCGGAAAGATCATCCACCTCGAGATCGGCGAACCGGATTTCCCGACCGCGCCGCACATCATCCAGGCTGCGGTCGAGGCGCTGCGCGCGGGCGCGACCCACTACGCGCCCGCGCCCGGCATCCCGCCGCTGCGCCAGGCCGTGGCCGCTTTCCTGGAGGACACCGGCCGGATGCGGGTGACGCCGGACCGCGTCATCATCACGCCGGGGGCCAAGCCGATCATGTTCTTCAGCATCCTCGCCCTGGCCAACGAGGGCGACGAGGTGCTCTATCCCGATCCCGGGTTCCCGATGTACGAGTCGATCACCTCGTTTGCCGGGGCGGTCCCGGTGCCCGTTCCGCTGCGCGAACGCAACGGCTTCCGCATCGATACCGGCGAACTCGAGCGGCTGATCACCGACCGGAGCCGGCTTCTCATCATCAACTCGCCGCACAACCCATGCGGCAGCGCGCTTACCCAGGAGGACTGCGAGGCGATCGCCGCCATCGCGCTGCGCCACGACCTGGTCGTGCTGTCCGACGAGGTGTACTGGGCCATCCGGTACGGGCACCGCAGCGCTAGCCAGGGGGGACAACCCCCCGGAACCCCCCGCGGGGCCAGCCCGGGGGGACGAAACCCTGATCCCCGCGTACCCCCCGACCATGCCAGCGTGCTCGACGTCGACGGGATGGCCGACCGGACGATCCTGCTCGACGGCTGGTCCAAGACGTTCGCGATGACCGGCTGGCGGCTGGGCTTCGGCGTATTCCCGCCCGCCCTGGTCGAGCCGGTGACCCGGCTGGCCATCAACTCGGTGTCGTGCACGTCCGCGTTCAGCCAGTACGCCGCGATCGCCGCCCTGCAGGGCCCGTGGGATGCAGTCGATCAGATGGTGGCCGAGTTCCGTCGCCGCCGGGACATCATCGTGGCCGGGCTCAACGACATCCCCGGCATCAGCTGCCTCGAGCCGCAGGGCGCGTTCTACGCCTTCCCGAACATCGCCGGGACCGGGCTGACCTCAGCGGATCTGCAGGCCAGACTGATGGCGGAGGCCGGGGTAGCGGCCTTGTCCGGTACCGCGTTCGGCCCGTACGGCGAGGGTTTCCTGCGGTTCTCCTACGCCAACTCCGTAGAGAACATCCGGCTGGCGCTCGAGGCCATCAGAGCACAGCTGACCTGAGCCGCGGCCCGCCGCCAGGTGCGATCAGACGGGCTCGTCCTCGTCCTCGTCGGGCATCTTGAGGAACTCCTCCGCGGCCGCGCCCATGGACATATCACCGGGCTGGAGCCCTTCCACGATGCCCGGCGGGCTGTCCGGGTTGATCTTGATGAAGGGCGGCAGTTTCGGCTCGGACCAGATGACCTTCTTGCGCTTGCCCATGACCCAGCGCCTTATCCTGACCATGCCCTCTATCTACCCACGGCATCCTTAATAACCGTGGCGGGCGTTCTGCTTAACGCTCGGGTGCGTCCCGGCGTCATTTCCTGATCCGTCCCGGTGTCGGCCGGGCGGTTCTGCGGCGACTGGATGTCGCGGCGGGTGACCGAGAGGTAGCCGACGAGGATGGCAACGACGATCGTGACGATCACCGCGACTCGTCCGGAGCCGAGTCCGAGGCCGCTCAGGTCACGCGCCCGGCCGAAGTAGTCCGCGAACGACGCGCCCAGCGGACGGGTAACCACATAGGCGAACCAGAAGGCTACGACCGAGTTGAGCCCGAACCGCCACCAGGCCACCGCGGGAATCAGGATGATGAAGAAGAACATGATCCCCGACGCGAGATAGCCCAGGCCGAGGACGCTCGCCGTGAAGTCGCCCAGGGCGGTGCCGAGCGCGAAGGTGGCGAACACCACGGCCCAGTAGTAGGCCTCGCGCCGCCGCGTGACGATGCTGTGGATCGACAGCGTGCCCTCGCTGCGGTGCCAGAGCCAGAAGGTCAGCGCGAGCACCACCGCCCACAGCAGCGTGGTGCCGGCGTACGGGATGCCGACGAACAGGTGCAGGGCGTCAGATACCCCGGTGCCGAAGATCGCGATCGCGTAGGCCAGGGACCAGTAGGCGGCCGCGACGTAGCGGCGGGTCCTGAACTGCCACACCAGGGCGATGACCAGCAGGCCCGCCTCCACGACCGCGCCGACCTGCCTGTTGCCGAGGGCCAGGTAGTCCGACACCGCCTCGCCGCCGCAGGTCGTCAGGAGCTTGATGACCCAGAACAGGAAGGTGATCTCCGGCACCTTCGCGGCAAGCGGCTCGGGGAACAGGCGGGCGCGGCGGGTCCCCGAGTTCACCCGCCGCGTCCCGCGTCGAGCATCGCGACCGCACGCCCCGGCTGGCCCAGGTCCACATCCGACCAGGGCGGCGGTACTGCGAGCAAATCCCCTCCATCGTCCGACGGCTGAGGCAACGCTATGCCGCGGCCCGCCTCGAGCGGGACATCCCGGAGGAGGAATTCCGGCTCATCCGTCTCATCCTCAGGTCGGAGACACAACCTGCGCACCCGCTGCTGCCAGCGACGATGCCGCCCATCCCGTGGCTGGTCCGAAGAGGTGCGGGTACGCTGCCGGTAAGCCACCACGAAGGACGCACATGGGCACCATGACCAGGCTTCCCGCCCCGCCCCTGGCCCCCGTGCCGGCGTGGCCGCCAGAGCAGCCGCCCGACGATATCACGCGGGGGCTGTTCGGCCAGGGGCGCCGGCTGATACGCACCCACCCGCTGGCTACCGACGCGCTGCTGGCAGCGGTGCTGCTGGGTCTGTGCTCGGCCTGGCTGTCCTGGTCAGCCTTTGCCAGCTATCGCGCCGCCATCGTGCAGACCGTGCTGATCTCGACGCTCGTCTTCCGCCGCCGCTACCCGTCCGCGGTCTTCCTGGCCGCCTGCGCCATCGCGTTCGCCCAGTGGCTGTTCGGCGACCCGCTGCTCGGAGACGTGACCCTGCTGGTCGCGCTGTACACGGTGGCGGCCCACGAGTCGCGGATGCGCGCCCTGCTCGCCGCCGCGGTGCTCGAAGCCGGCGCGATCATGGCGTCGTTCAGGTGGCAGCTGGCCGGCACGGTGCCGCGCTCGCTGCTGTTCCTGTCCGCGATGGTGCTGACCGCGCTGTTCGCCGGGCTGACGGCGGCCTCAGGCAGCAGGTACCTGGCCTGGATGGACGAGCGCGCCCGGCGGCTCGAGACCGAGCGGGACCAGCAGGCGGTGATCGTGGCGGCCGCCGAACGGACCCGGATCGCCAGGGAACTGCACGACATCGTCTCGCACAGCCTGTCGGTGGTGATCACCCTGGCCGACGCGGCGGCCGTGGTCGGCCGGTCCGATCCGGCCGGCGGCGTGGAGGCGATGACCGAAGCGTCCGAGGTGGCCCGCCGCGCCCTGACCGACATGCGGGCCATGCTCGGCGTGCTGCGCACCGACGAGACGTCCGCCGGGCTGGCCCCGCAGCCCGGCATCGATGACCTCGGCGCGCTCGTCGAGCGGATCCGGGCGACCGGGCTGCCGGTGGCGTTCTCCATCGAGGGCACCGCGTTCCCGCTCAGCGCCACGGCCGAGCTGACCGTGTACCGCATCGTCCAGGAGGCGCTGACCAACACCCTGCGCCACGCCACGGCCCGCCACGCGATGGTCACCATCGCTTACGACCAGCCCCAGCTCCGGGTGCGGGTCGCCGACGACGGCACCGCGACAGCGCCGGACGCGCACTGCGGCCACGGCATCGAGGGCATGCGCGAACGGGCCGCGCTGCACGGCGGTGTGCTGCGCGCCGGGCCCGACCCTGATGCCCCCACAGGCTGGCTGGTCGAGGCCACGCTGGAAAGACCCCTGTGAGCGTCTCCATCTTGCTGGCGGACGACCAGCCACTGCTGCGCCGCGGCTTCCGGATGATCCTCGAGGCCGAGGACGACCTGACGGTGGTGGCCGAGGCGGGGAGCGGGGAGGAAGCCGTCGAGCTCGTCCGG
>Ga0335081_10007374_pt1 | contig 17587 bp, 18 predicted proteins | sample Lox_Sample_35_FD_206713 | JGI IMG/M metagenome (GOLD analysis project Ga0335081, IMG submission 206713) | Soil microbial communities from Loxahatchee National Wildlife Refuge, Florida, United States - Lox_Sample_3.5 | ecosystem: Environmental > Terrestrial > Soil > Wetlands | place: USA... | reverse complement strand
TCGGTCCGGCTAATTCAGAAGATGCTGGAGCAGCCTATCTCCGAGGTGGATCTGACCATAGACTTAAGCAAGATCCTTCGCACTGCGGAGCACGAGTTTTCCATCGAGTTCGAGCGCGACGATTACTACGGCAAGAAGGTAGGAATCATGACTGCAGATGGTGAGGTTCACCAGTCGATGATAGCTGATCTGGAAAAGAGGCTCTGCGACAGCCTCGGGGCCGATGCCGTCATCAGCGATCGCAGCCAGGAGTACGTCAACGCCATCGGCTTAGCTCAACTCATTCTGACCTGGAGCGCTATTGAGAAGCTGGAGCACCTCATGGGCGATCACCAGCTCTCGTAGGCCACCACATCCTCCAGGCTCTTGCGCGGTGTCGAGCGAGGCCATTTTGCAGGATAGCCCAGAGGCAGCAGCGCCACAACCCTCACGCCATTGGGCACGCCCAGGATCTCCTTGACGTGGTCCTCGTAGAAGGCCCCGATCCAGCAGGTTCCAAGCCCCAGAGAGAAAGCTGCCAGGGTCATATGGTCCACGGCGATGGCTACGTCGATGGCGTAAGCTGGTTGGCCGCAGGTCATGACGAGGTCCGAGGTACCGCATGCTGCTATCACCACCGGGGCCTGCGCCACGAAAGCCTGATTCCTGGCGGCCTCAGCGAGCTTGAGGCGCGTGTCTTTATCTTTTACTACTATGAACCTCCAATCCTGCATGTTCCTAGCGGACGGAGCCAGGCGTCCTGCCTCAAGGACCGCGCGAAGCATCTCGTCCTCAACAGGGCGATCCAGGAAGCTGCGGATGCTCCTGCGGCCGCGGACAGCCTCCATGAGTTCCATTTTGCCTCAGGACCTCCTCTAGGCTCTCTTCTTCATTTCCTTCTCGATCTCAAGGCCGGATTCGGTGAGGCTCCAGACACCGCCCTCCTCTGAGACTATCTTTCTCTTGGCCATCTCGTCCAGGAGCTTTTTCACGGGAGGTAGTGGCAGGTGCTCCACCTTCGCTATCTTCTCCGAGGCCATCTTTCCTTTGGAGCCCAAGACCTGAACGATCCTCTGTCGCTGCTTGTTTCCCATGATGAAGCCTATGTTGCTTGTCAAGTCCTCTTCCATGAATTTGTCCACTCCTTTTGCGTTAGCTTTATAGCTGCTCAACTCAATGTTAAAAGTGGCGGGCAGTCTGGGTGGTTCGGCGTCACCTGTAACCCGAAATCGTCGACAAGCGGGGGGCGAAGCTGACGGAAGACGATGGGCTCTGCATGCTCAGTCCAGCTGCGGACAATGATTCTCCGTCCTGTAGGGATAGCACCGGTCCATGGGCCTTCCTGAAGGCAGGCTTGTGTACCATAATTGCAGGCACCGGTTTAGGCCCGGAAGGGAGCAAACCCACTGCGGGTAACTGTCGCTTACAGGTTTATGGGGAGGAGGACTCTGCTGGATAAACTGGCAGGCAAGCCTGCCGGCAACCGCTGGCACGCCCGCCATTAAGCCACGCAAAAATCACTATACGCAAACAGCTTGCAGGATATAGCGAGCGAATAAGGACAAGAAAATCATACTTATTATATTGATTCTGTTTTCCGAAGTCTTCACATGGAACAACGGGTAATAAAATTATATCACGAAGGACAGGTGAGTGGAAATGGTCAGGCTCAAGGTGGATTGGAGCCGAAAAACAACCACGGACATAGATCCGACCTTGAAGAGATTTGAACGCTGGCTGGTTGAGAATGGCTACCGGCAAGCCTGTATTCAGACTTATGTTGGGGCTGTGAGGAAGTTCTTGAGGGTAGCAGGATCGGTTAATCCCACATTAGAGGATGCTGAGAAATGGCATGGCGACCTTGCTGAATCGAAGCTTGCCAGAAGCACAGTGAACATATGGAAAGCTGCATGGAAGGCATTCTACAGATCCCGCGGATTGGAATTAATGTTGCCCCACATGAGGGTGAAGCATATCTATATTAATGCGATATTCATGTTCCTGTATAGTCGGGCGTATATTTAATATTGGAAAAATTTAAATAGTCAATGATATTTAAATACTATGGTATTGGGATCATAATCTTCGCGAATCGTCATAAGCCAAAAAAGGTCTGCTGGATGGTGGTTCACATGCTTGAATCTCTCTCAAGATGCCTGCTATTATGTATCAGTGTAGCTTTGGTGATAACGGCTGCCAATGCCTCTGATGTCAACCCGGAACTCAGTGCGATCAACCAATTTCATTCGGATTTCCTCAACCACGATCAAGATCGATCTCTAGGACAGTTTTGCCAACCTCAAGGAAATAATGGTTTTCCTTTGATGCAGGGTGATGGGATAACGGCTGGACCAAAAATCTGGCCATCCTCACAACCTTCAAAAGAAGAAATCCACATGGATGAATCCAATCCTCAAAAGCATATCAATGGTATTGAGGCAATGAACACCCAAAAAGAAAGAGACGTGGTTTATGATGGACTCGCGCCCTCGGACCCAGCCAATAAAACGGAAATTAAAGTAACCGGAAATGAAGGATATGGCCGTGGAGAATTTGATGATAGCGATCCGGCTGGGGATGCAATTGAGAATAAGGTTGATTCCGCCTTTGCCAGAAGCAAGATGGGCTCAATGGAAGAGTTCCCGGTTGGTGGCCAAGCGCGCTCGATGAATAATCTGAAGATTGATGTCAGTGGCGTAGATATCAAGGCAATTAACACAGTTCCAGGAGGCAGTGCTGTGGCAAACTCAAACATAATCATAAGGCCAGTTCAGGTAATTGTGGTGCCGCCAGATTGGAAAGGGAATATCGAGGATCTGAAGACATATATCCTTCAGAGGGTGAATCCTTTTTAGAAATAGCGTTTCGCCTCTTCAGCCAGAGGCAGAGTCTCATGAGCGGGCGACGCGGCTCGAAGACATACCCATCCTTAAGGTGGAGTGGCCGCGCGCAGTTTGTTTGATTTTCTGGGCATCATCCTGACCTTCCCCAGGTAAAAGGGATGAATTCAAGAAATATTGATATATTGACAGCTCAGAAACTGGAGTGAGGTGTCAAGATCAAAGAGGAGATCTGGATCGAGAAGTATCGTCCGGAGAAGCTGGAAGATATCGTTGGCCAGGATGAGATAGTCAGGCGGCTCAAGTCGTATGTGAAGACGCGCAACCTGCCGCACCTGCTCTTCTCAGGCCCTCCGGGCGTCGGCAAGACTGCAGCCTCGATCTCCATCGTCAGGGAGATCTTCGGGGATACCTGGAAGAACAATTTCATCGAGCTGAACGCCTCCGATGAGCGGGGAATCGATATCATCCGCCACAAGGTAAAGGACTTCGCCCGCATGGCGCCCCTCGGAGAGGCGGATTTTAAGGTTATATTTTTGGACGAGGCGGATGCCCTCACCAACGACGCTCAGAGCGCTCTGCGGCGAACGATGGAGCGCTACTCGGCCACCACCAGGTTCATCCTCTCCTGCAACTACTCTTCCAAGATCATAGAGCCAATCCAGTCCCGTTGTGCGGTTTACAGGTTTAAGCCCCTCTCGCCGGAGGCTGTCTCGAAGAGGATCAAGCACATCGCAGAGAAGGAGGGCCTGAAGATCTCGGAGGGCGGAATGTCGGCCATCGAGTACGTGGCCTGCGGCGACATGCGTAAAGCCATCAATGCCCTGCAGGCCGCGGCGCTCTTGGGCGACAAAGTGGACGAGGAGACTATCTACCAGATCACCTCTACAGCCAAGCCGGAGGAGATAAAGAAATTCATCTCCACTGCGCTCTCGGGCGACTTCGTGGGAGCACGAGCGATGCTTGACGACCTCCTGCTCTCCAAGGGCCTCTCGGGGCAGGACGTGGTGATTCAGATCCACAGGGCGATGCTAGATCTGGATATTCCGGACAAGGAGAAGGTCAGGCTTATTGATAGGATCGGCGAGATCGATTTTCGCATGACGGAAGGGGCAAACGAGAGGATTCAGCTGGAGGCTCTGCTGGCGTATTTCGCCCTCGGCGCGTCTCCTTCCAAGCCCTCCTGAGCGAAGGCTGATAAGAAGAGCTAAGGGCGCGACGCTGCACTAAATTGATAAAAAAATGAAGATGCAGAGTTCCAAAGCTAGAACCGCAGCACGTAGGCCGTGTTTTCCATAAACTCCTTCGTGAACTCCCTCATATTGACGATGTTCCCCTTACTATCCCTCTGCGATACTGTGATCGTATGGATTTCGTCCCCTGAAACGTCGAGGCTAGCTTTCCCGTCCACGACTCCATCCGCGGCATCGCTGCTGAAAAATACTCCATCCACAAAAACTTCGTAGCCTTTGACCGTATCTGATTCGATGACGACCCTGGCCTTCCCGAGCACGGAGGTCGTCACCTTCACAGGGCCTGCCTGCTCTGCAGGCCGCGGCATAACGTCGATGATGAGAGCATTGCCCGGCTGGCTGTTCATAGCCAGGATCAGCATCGCCCTACCAGGCTCCGATGCCTCAAGCTTCAGGCTGTAGTAGCCAGGGCTGAGGTGATAGCTGCGGTGAATGATCTTGCTGCTCGCGTAGAAGATGCTGTAGAGGTCTGCTGTGCCTTCTGCTGGCGTGTATAGCACTAAGTCCAGCATGTCACCCTGATTTGCCAGCACATACCTGGTCCAGGTTGTGTTCTTCGGTGCCCAAAGCTCGCTGGCTCTGGCCTGGGAGACGTACTCAGAGAAGGGAATCTCGCGATCTCCCAGCTGGAAAGCGGATGGCTCACGGCCAGTGATGTTGAAAGGGCTGAGATCCGGCAAGGCCGAGGCATCCTTTGCCGCTACCACTGTACTGCCCAGAGCGTTTGCCGTTCCAGAATCGTCCTTTGCGCAACCCGCTGGCACCATGGCCAGTAATAATAGTAGTAATATTGCCAGCATCGGGATCGACCGCGGTGATATCGTTCGTGGAGCCATCGGAAAATCGCACGGCATCTACATCGTCTCCAGCGCCGGTATCCCGAGGGTCTCCAGCGTCACACGAAGCGCGTTTCCTGCAGCCCTGACCAGCTCCAGCCTCGCTCTCCTGAGGTCTTCAGGCGCGTCCAGCACAGGGCTGTACCTGTAGAAGAGGTTGAACGCCTCTGCCAGCTCGCGAGCGTAGGTCGCCAGCTGATGGGGCTTCAGCTCCCTTGCCGAGCGGTCGATGACCAGGTCGAACTCCGCGATCTTCTTCAGGAGCGCCACCTCATTCTCGCCTGTGAGAAGTCCCGGATCGAAATGTTTTGCCTCATTGATTGCTTCCGTCTCATCGCCCTTCCGCAGGATGCTGCACGCCCGCGCGAGCGAGTACTGGATGAAGGGTGCGGAGAGCTTCTCGAAGTCCAGGGCCTGCCTCCAGTCGAAGGTCGTGGCCTTGTCCGCGGAGACCTTGACCACATCGTAGCGCACCGCCCCCACAGCGACCTGCCTCGCTACCTCCCTCCTGAAGGCCTCGCTCTCCTCCGGCCTGCGAATGGATACCTCCTCATATGCCTGCTTCTCCACCTGGTCCAGAAGCTCGTCTGCTGAGATGAACTTGCCCCTCCGCGTGGACATCGAGCCTGTGGGCAGTGAGACGAACTCGAATATGACCACTTCGGGCTCGCGAATGTGCAGAAGCCGCAAGGCAGTGCGAAGCTGCCCCGAGACGAGCTTGTGGTCCGCTCCGAGGATATCCACCGCGCGGTCCGAGTTGGCGGCCTTCCACCTGTGGTACGCCAGATCGCGCGTTATGTAGAGCGACGTGCCGTCTGCCCGGCGCAGCACCATCTTCTTCTCGAAGCCGTGGGCGCTTAAGTCCAGCTGGAAGGCTCCGTTCTCCCACTCGGTGAGGCCCGTCTTCTCCAGATCGCTGATGATCTCCGCCACCGCCCCGCTGCGGACGAACTCCGACTCCCAGTGGTAGCTGTCGTGGCGGATGTTCATCCTGTGAAGCGTCTCCTCGATGCCGCCAATCGCGTAGCTCGCTGCGCTCCTGATCTTGGCCTCGATCTCGGGGTCGCCAGCCTCGTAGCGCCTGATGACCAGGTCGGCCTCGGCCTTTATCCTCGCCTTCGCCTCCTCGCTCTCCTCCATGAGCTTGTTGGCGGCGATGTAGACTTTGGCGATGGCGTGGTCCGCCTTGGAGCCGTCGAGCTGGAAGTGATCGCAGCCCACGACCACCATCGCCTCCTGGCGGCCCATATCGTTCACATAGTACTGGGCGTCTACTGTGCAGCCCGCGCGGCGCAGTATCCTGACCAGGGTGTCGCCGATGACTGAGTTGCGGATGTGGCCCACGTGCAGCGGCCCGTCCGGGTTGGCTGAGGTGTGCTCGACGATGACACTCTCTCTCAGGCGACCGGTCCAGCAGTCATCTGCCAGCGCCTGCTCCAGCACCATTTGAAGGAAGCCGCGGCTCATGAAGAAGTTGATGTAGGGACCGATCAGCTCTGCCCGCTCTACATGCGTTTGCTCCCGCGGGAGCGCCTGGTAGATCTCCTTCGCAATCAGAGCAGGGCTCTTCTTCAGAGTCGGGGCCAGGCGAAAGGCGACAGAGGAGGCCAGGTCTGCATGGGGGCTGATCTCCAGCGCCAGGTTGTTCACTCCCTCATCCGCTTTGAAACCGCAGCGATCGAGGGCAGCCGTCAGCAGCCCCTCGACCTCGCTCATGAAATCAAGAAACATGGGAACACCAATTGAATCGGATCCATCTCAATGCTATCTCAAGGTTATCTAAAGTAATCTCAACTCTATCTCTAATCCATCCGTACCTATCTCCCTGGATTGGACGAGGCGATATAAGGATTACGTGCAAGGCCGAGCAAGAGCGTGAAGAGCGAGAAAAACGAGTGATTTTGCGAGATCATTCCGACGCTCTCGCTAGGTATTTACCTTAACAAATCTTTTATAAACTGGGGATCTAAAACGAAGTTGTTAGCAGTTCTTCTGGTGCTGTTGATCTGCGCTCCTGCTATGGCTGCCCCGGAAAAAGGGTCAGAAGCAGAGGCCACCACAGCCATTACCCTGCCCGTGGATTCGGTCACCATCTACCCTGATGGCCTGTTGGCGGTGAAGCGCACGGGAAGCCTCGACGTGACCGCTGGGGAGCACAAGTACGTGATGAACCTTCCCGATGCCGCGGACAAGAGCACAGTGCTCTTGCGCGTCTCCAACGCCACAGTGGAGAGGGTCGTCTATGAGGCAAACCCTGTTTACACCCTGAACATCTCCTCCGCCGGGTCCCAAAACTTTGATCTGAGCTACCTCATGTTCAATGCCGGATCGTGGGAGCCCAGGTACGACCTTCATCTCGCGAATGATTCCGTCCTGGTAAGGGCCAGCGCAGTGGTTCGCAACGAGGGTGGAGAGGATCTGAAGAATGTCAGCCTCAAGCTCGTAGCAGGTCTTCCGCCAAGCCTTGAGCCATATCTTGCCACGAAGTCAGCTCAGGTTCAGATGGGCGACGAAGTCGCGGCAGCTGCACCTGCCGAAGCGTACGCCGCAGCGACTCCTGCGCCAGTGCCCTCACCAGCCTCCTCAGAGCTGGAGACGCTCTATATCTTCGAGCTGGTGGGAAGGAAGGATTTGGAAATGGATAAGGAGATTGGGCTGCCCCTCTTCGAGGAAACAGCGCCTCTTGTGAGGATATACTCCTGGGACGCCTACAGCGATGAGAGCGGGCCGGCGGTCGAAGAGATCAAGGCCAACAACACCCTCCACGTTCCATGGCCATCTGGCGATGCCCTCCTCTACCGCGACGACAACTACATCTCCACCATCGTCATGCCTTACACGCCCACAGGCACGAACGCCTCTATCGTGGTGGGGCCGTCCTCCGACCTGAAGGTCTCAAAGAAGCTCCTCGGGTATAACATCACCGAGAAGATCAAGGCGATAAAGGGCAGCGACAACCAGACCCATGCCGTGAAGGAGACCACTGAGAACTCGACCTACCAGCTCGAGGCGCAAAGCAATATCGACCGCCCGGCCAGCGTAGAGGTGACTGATACGCGCCCGAAGGATGCGAGAATCGTCGCCATCTCTCCCGAGCCTTCTGAGACCACTGCCACCGGTCTGATGTGGAATCTGTCTCTTCTGCCCAGAGAAAAGAGGCTGCTGAACTACACCTATCAGGTTGTGACGACTGAGAGCCTGGACCGCCAACTGGTTTCCTAAATTTTTAGCTTTTTTCATTGGGAAAATTCCATGCAACATATACAAATAGCAAAATGATCTATGTTTTATTAATTTAAAAAATGCTGGTTCCGGTTGCGATTGAGCCTGAATAGACACCTCAATCAGGTATATCCGTGGGGCGTTCCCTCGATGATATACCACATGGTGCTCAGATTTTTTACGGTCTGGGCCTTTCCGCCTAGCCTATAAGCAGAACTGTTATCCTTCAAACCCGCGCCAATGGCGAAGGTGGGCCCGAGGATAGCTGCAGCAAATACTGGCTGTGATGGGCCAGAAGTGACGTTCATGCTGATGTTGCTCTCCGGCTTCGAAACATCGGGTGCGGTCAGGTTTGCGGCGTCCGTGATAAGGCCTCCCGTGGAATTAGTGTTTGAGGAAATATTTGTTGGAGATACATTATTTGGAGCAATATAACTCATCTCATCACTGATGTTTCCCTGGGCTGCGATCGCCATCGAAGAAGCACTAATCGCAGCAACCAGCAATCCCACAAAACATATGAACTGATTCATGTTTACCCTCCTTCTGTAGACTGCCTCGGGGATTATTAATTTAACCTATGATGGGTATTAAAATGCCCTCTCAGAGGCACAATAGGCAGAGACACCATCCATGGAAGAAGCTATGGCATAGTTAGCCATGATCTCGATTGATGAGTGCGATTTATCAATAATAATGATTATCAAATAGATTTTTATCCTTGCTGCCGGAAACGCATTACCCCATCAACTGCCTTTCATCTATGGCCGCAGACGCTCTTGGCCAAAGGAGGGGCAGAGGGCGAAAAGGAGGGTAAAACTTGTCGTTCAAAGTTCCTGTGGAGATCACAAAGGCATCAATAGCCTCAGGCTGCACGAAATGTACTATGACATGGCAAAAGTTGGTAGTCTTGGGCTTCTTGGCCGGAGCCTACATTGCCTTTGGTGCCCTGCTGAGCGAGATAGTTGCCGGTGGTCTTTCCAACGGCACAATCACTGGGGCCGGAGGCGCCGTCTGGAAGCTGGCCATGCCTGGGGGCCTGGTGAAATTTGCTGCGGGAGCAGTCTTCCCCGTAGGCCTCATGCTGGTGGTGATTGCAGGAGCCGAACTCTTCACCGGAAACTGCATGTTTGCGCCTGTCAGCGTCCTTCATCGCGAATCCAGCTTCAAGGGACTGGCTGTTAACTGGACTCTCGTCTACCTGTCAAACCTGGTCGGCTCAATTTTCGTGGCCTTCTTCCTAGCTTACAAATGCGGCTTCTTCAACACCATGCCCTGGGTTGGATGGGCTGCGACGGTGGCCAACACCAAGTGCGGCCTCGATTTCGCCACTGCCTTTTGGAGGGGCGTAGGGTGCAACTGGCTGGTCTGCCTGGCCATATGGCTTGCCATCAGCGCCGAAGATATTGGAGGCAAGATCCTGGCTATCTGGTTCCCCATCATGGCCTTCGTTACCATAGGCTTCGAGCACAGCGTCGCAAACATGTTTTTCATCCCTCTTGGGATATTCGTGGCCAACAATCCTGCAACAGCCGCCACTCTCGCCTCGGCAAACATCAGCACGGCCAATCTCGTGGGCTCCGCCGGATGGTACAACTTCGTCATCACCAACCTGCTGCCGGTCACGCTTGGCAACATCGTGGGAGCGGCGCTCTTCGTGGCGGCCATCTACTGGTACGTTTACATGCGCGGTCCCCTGTGCGTTTCAAAGACGTAGGGCGCTGGGACAATGAAGCCGTATTGGTGATTGGGCTGGGTTTAAGCCTCAACTTTTATTTTCTATTTTCCAATTTTAGCATATTATCAGGACAAAATACGTACCATAATTTTATTGTTTATTATTGGCCTGTATAAATAGAATTGCAAATTAAGTAAAAAGATAAAAGTGTAGAATCACTCCCAGCTAGAGTGGGATGAATCCGTTATCGCCTGCTATCTTCTGTCCCGCAGCACTGAGCACGAAATCGATGAATTTCTGGGCGCAGGGTGTGGGCTCTCCGAGAGTATATAAGTATAGCTTGCGCGCCAACGGATAGGAGCCGCTCTTTATATTCTGTGGATTGGGCGTAATTCCCTGGTACGTCAGTACCCCTATGTCGGTGCTCGATGCATAGCTGAATCCGACGTAGCCTATAGCCTTATCGCTGCCTGTTACCGCAGTCTTCACTTCCGCGTTTCCGTTTGCGACCGTGCTAACTCCAGGAGTCTCCGCTGAGGAGTTATCCATAACCAGCGAATTGAAGGTGTCCCTTGTTCCTGAGCCTTCTTCTCTGGCAATTGCATATATGGCGGCGTCGGGACCTCCCAATTCCTTCCAATTCTTGATCTTGCCGGCGTATATATTCTTGAGCTGATCCTTCGAAATTGCCTTGACGCCAGCATCGTAGACCTGCTTGCTTACGATGATGCATACACCATCATATGCGATGAAAAACTGCTGGAAATTGCCTTTTTGTTTGTACATGGCCCTCTCAGAGTCCGTTACCGCCCTGGAAGCCATGGCGATATCAGCCCTGCCCTCTCCTGCCGCCGTTATCCCTGCTCCGGTTCCTCCACCAGTGACGGATACCGGGCAGTCTGTCTGCTGTCCGTTGAAAGCTTCAGCCTCCAACTGGGCGAGGGGCAAGACCGTAGTCGATCCTGCAACATTAACCTTATCTGCTGCAAGCGCGGTGGCGATCGATCCGATGAATAGAGCGATCAGCAATGCGGTCATCAATCTTCTCATGTTCTCACCGCAACGTGCAATATCACTTAGCTATGTTAAGTTTGTCAAAATAAAGAAAATAGACGTATATGCCATAAATATAAACAATATTTTGAATGCCGTTGGATTCAATGAAGTCCTGGCCATTCGTAAAGGCAGTGGAAGCTGGTTCGAGAGCATATGTGAAAAGAATATATTCTCACCGCAGGAAGATATAGCTAGCTAAAGAATGGGTTTCCTAAATTCAGAGGGCGATCACTCAGCGAGATAGCCACACAGCAGCAAGGCGTTCTTCAGATCGTCGAATTTTACAGGTTTCCTGAGGTATTCATCCATCCCGGCCTCGATGAACCTTTCGCGTGCATCGTTTATTGCCACTGCTGTGACCGCAATTATGCATGGCTGGTCTTCGGCTGGCCAGCTATGGCGGATCGTTCTGGATGCCTCTAAGCCGCCCATCTCCGGCATTTCTATATCCATGAGGATTACGTCATATGGGCGTTGTTCCAGAGCACGAAGCGCCTCGATGCCATTGACTGCCGTATCAGCGCGACAGCCCAGTTTGTCCAGCATCAATAGCAAAATTCTCTGATCAACCGTACTATCATCCGTAACGAGGATATCCGGAATTGCGCATCGACTATCTTTGATGCCTATTCCTGACTGCAAATTGGGTCCTCCTATCAGCAAACTGGAACCTTAACGGAATCCAGGCCCGGAACACTGCGATCCCGACCGACGAGGATAGTTCGTGCTGCGGCAACGCCCCGGATCTCTCTAATGCTATCTAAGAATTTGTTCAGGCAATCGAGTCCATCGGCATAGAGAATGAGAAGAAAATCAAATGCTCCGGAGATATGGTAGATGTCCTGAATTCTTTCATTGCTTTTGAGCTGATAATAAATGGGCTTTTCCTGCGCAGGAATGACTTTAAGCATCGTGATTCCAGTAACCATGGCTTCTCCACCGACACATCTATGCATTCGAACCCCGCCTTCATTTCATACCTTCATTCATATATTCCTAATCGAAATAGAATATATGTTTTGAGAGAAAAATACTCTATTCAAATCAAAAAAGAGCGGTAGGTTTGAATTAGGGATAAAGCTATTCGGAATATACTGTATATAGTTCATTTATAGTTCTAATACAGGCATATAATTCATTGAGAAAATGTTTATAGCCGCCGCGATCTCGGTGGAAGAGGATTTGAGATGCTTTCGGAGAGGCGAGTCGATATCTTGCGGCCAGGCAATGTCTTCAGGGATTGGTTAATACATGTCCTCGGAGACAAAATAGAAAATAAGAGCTGCGACGCGGCGGTCTTCCTGATCGGTCCCGCCTCTCATACAGTCTGCAGGTACGAATTCTCCGGAGAGCGATATAGCGTCGTGGCGAAGTTCTATGCGGAGCCGACGGGACGGAGGAAGGATTATGATCCGGTCAGGTCCATGGAGAGTGAATTTGAGACCCTCAAGGAGATCGAGCGAATTATAGATATACCGAAGCCTATTGCCATGCAAAAGAGGTTTAATTGCGCCCTTGTGATGGAGTACGTGCGGGGCAAACCCCTATATAAATATATGAAGACCGAGAAAGATCTTTACGACAAGCTCACCCTCGTGGCTCACACCCTGCGACGCCTCCATGATCACACCAGATCACATTATCGCAAGCAGGACGAGTTCGGCCATTTCCACAAGGTTCTGGACCAGCTCCGACTGAACCATTCCGCAAGGTAGAGCTATAACCGCCTTCTGGGGGACTGGTGGTACAGTACACTCATTGATCAGACACATGGATGCAGAATTCACAACGATGCCAACCCCATGAACTATGTTTTTGATGACGATAAGGTCTACCTCCTGGATCTGGAGAGCTCCAGGGAGCATGCCAACGCTGTGCACGACCTGGGAATTGTGGCAGCGGAGCTGAAGCGCTATTTCGCCCTGCCGCAGACCAGCCCAGAGGGCAGAGCCGTATATAGGCCACTTTTTCTGGCACTACAGCCAGAGCACAGAGGAGTTCAGAAGGATTACCAATGCCCTGCCCTTCTTCATGGCGCTGGGACTGCTGAGGATGGGCAGGCTTGGCATCGATCCGGATAACTCTGTCCACATTCACAGAGAGGCCAAGGCATGCTTGAAGGCGGTGTATTGAGCGATCTTGATGTTTGCACGTTGTCCAATCTATATAGATTCATTACCCAATATAGAGGCATACAGTAAAATGAGACAAAGTTTATAATCTGCCGCTTCGGAAAGGTCATCTATCCCACTTTATGGAAGGTACCTGGTATGTTCAACGGCAATGGGCTAAATGGAGTGAGGGGCGTAATGTTCGACTGCTATAAGACTCTGGTCAACATCAAGACGGATGAGAACAGCACCAAGACCTACGAGCCTGTGAGCAGGTGGTTGATGTACCACGGCGTGAATATATCCCCGCAAGATCTGATGAATGAATACAAATGGCGATGCAAGGAGGAGATAGAGAGACGAAGAGAGTGGAACTCCGAGCTGAAAGTGGAAGACATCTTCGCCAAAATCATTCGGCATAACGCCACCTGGCCCGTGAACGATGTAACTGTGGGAATCGAGGCGGCCCGGCTCTTCCGGTCGGCTTCAGTAAGATATCTGCATGCCTTTCCCCAGAGCGTGAGGATGCTGGAGAAGCTGAAGAGCTACCCGATGGGAGTGGTTTCCAACGGGCAGAGGGTCTTCTCCGAACTGGAGCTGCGAAGGCTCGGCCTTCATCGTTACTTCAGGTTCGTTCTCTTCTCCTCAGATTTTGGATACAAGAAACCCGATTCGAGGATATTCCTTGCGGGTGCTGGCCAGCTTGGCTTGCGGCCTGAGGAGATTCTCTATGTCGGGGACTCCTTTGATAATGACATAAATCCATCCCGTAGCCTCGGCATGAAGGCCATGCATATCGAGGAGGCATGGAGATTCTTCAATGTGACATGATGTTCGGGGGGGAGCAAAATGGATAGTTCTGTGGGCGTCGAAGATTCTGTAAGTGTTGAAGGCCTTTCCAGCTATGATGAGTTCCTTGGTCCGATCGAATATTATGAATCGATTCTGAGGAGAAAGCATCTGGTCAAGAGGGAAGCGGAGTTTCGAAACCATAAACTTGGCCTGACACTGGAACTCTTGAAGCTTGTCGATATACCTGAGAATCTCAAATCGGAATTGAACTCAGTAATAATAAAAGCCTGGAGACTGGTCGCCCCTGAAAAGACGCGTGCACAGCGAGAAGATGAGCTGGTTTTGGCTCGGCGCAGTTTGGAAGCAGTCCGAAGCGCAATTAGATGGGCGAGGATGCATCCAGGCCTTATGGCGGAATTGCAGCTTAACGTAGCAGTGATGTTTGCTCTGCCGCTGATGCCCTCCGATCTCAGATCAGATGATATGCCCTGGATTCATGACCTGCTCACTCAGGTGATGGATTATCTGGCTGCAAAGATGGTCGATGCAAATAACCCTGGTTAGATGGCGCGATTTGTCTGGGACCATTACAAATCTTATAAATGATATGTTGATAGTCACTCAGGGCTATATGAAGGTGCATGGATGCGAATCGGGATGCTTTCCTGGGAAAGCCTGTACTCCGTCAGGGTGGGCGGAGTGGCCCCCCACGTCTCTGAGCTCTCCGAGGCGCTGGCCGAACGGGGACATGAGGTGCACATCTTCACTCGCAGGGGAGACTTCGATACCTTCGACAGGATCAATGGTGTTAATTATCAAAGAGTCATGGCAGAACAGGGAGGGGACCTTCTCGCCCAAATGGACAAAATGAGCGCCGCCATGTACGATCGATTCGGGGCGGTGCAAAAGATCTTCGGCAGATTCGACATCGTTCATTGTCATGATTGGCATCCCGTCCCGGCCCTGGTGCGCATAAAGGCGGAGCATGGCACGCCTTCAGTGCTGACAGTGCACAGCACAGAATGGGGAAGGTGCGGCAACAAATCGGGTTATGAGAGAATCGCCCACAGGGAATGGCTGGGAGGGTATGAGTCCTCGCAGATCATAGCGACCACGCAGCTGATGAAGAAGGAACTGATGCAGGTTTATTCCATCCCGGAAGGCAAGATTCATGTCGTACCCAATGGAATCGTAAGCGGCAAGATCCGGAGAAAAGTGGATTCATTCTGCGTGAAGAAAAGATATTATATCGATTTCGATGCGCCTGTGGTGCTCTTCTGCGGAAGGATGAGCTACCAGAAGGGACCAGACCTCCTGATTGAGGCCATACCGCTCATATTGAGGAATCACAGGAATGTGAATTTCATCTTTGCAGGCGAGGGCGATATGACGGATGTGTGCCAGGACCTGGCAAAGGGACTCAAAGTAAACGATGCATGTAGATTCTTGGGCTACATCACCAGCCAGGCAAAGGAAGCGCTGATGAACGCCTGCGACCTGCTATGTGTCCCGAGCAGGAATGAGCCCTTCGGGATGGTCGTGTTGGAGGCATGGGATGCTGGCAAACCTGTAGTCGCGACTGAGGCTGTCAGCATTATCAATAACTTCGAGGATGGCCTGCTGGCATACATACAGCCCCAGTCTATTGCCTGGTGCATCAAACGCCTCCTGGAAAATCGTGATGAGAGGGAGAAGATCTCCAGCGCCGGGCATAAGCGGATCGAAGCTGAGTTCGGCTGGGACAGGATCTGTGAGAGAACCGAAAATGTTTATGAGAAAGCGTTTGAGCAGATCTCATGATCATAATGATCCTTCTATTAATATTAATCCTTCCCTGCATCTATGTTTCTATCCATAAGGCTAAGCTGAAATGAAACCAAGACGAAATGAAGCCAATCCGAAACGGAGCCCGATAATCCACCCTGATTATCGAATAACTAGATATGATAATAGTACGATTATTTAAGGTTTGAAAGCTATGCTGAAAGAATATCGAGTCAATACGCTCAAACGCGGAGATGTTTTCAGGGATTGGTTGGTCGATCTTCTTGGAGAAAAGATCCGTAACAAGAAATGCCATGTTGCGGTTTATAAGATAGCTCCGGCATCTCACACTGTTTGCAGATATGAGTTTGAAGGGGAGAACTATAGCACAATTGCCAAGTTTTATGCCGAACCTACTGGCTGGAAGAGGAACTATAATCCGGAGAAGTCTATGAATAGGGAGGCCAAAAATCTGAAGTTGGTTGAGAAAATCATAGATGTTCCTAAGCCTCTGGCAGCCGAGAGACAATTCAACTGCGTGCTGCTAACTGAATACATCTATGGAAGACCGCTTTATAAGTATATGAAGGATGAGACGGAGCTGTACGATAGATTGACATCTATTGCACGCTTATTAAGGAGACTTCATGATAGTACTCGTTCGCATTACCATAAAGAGGGTGATTTCTACAAATTCCATCAAACCCTGGACCAACTGAACTTGAATAGAGAACTTAGAGAGACTTACAACCAATTGCTTGGGAATTGGTGGTATAGCGATCTATTGGATTGGCCAAACGGATGTATGATACATCATGATGCCAATCCCGTCAATTATCTTTTTAGCAACGATAAGGTTTATGCCTTGGATTTCGAGAGCGCCAGGCTGCATGCCAATCCGGTTCATGATCTGGGGGTCATGGCTGCGGAACTGAAACACTATTTCGCTCTGCATAAAAGGGATGGAAACAGGGCTGAGCCCTATATTGGCCATTTTCTATGGCAATACAGCCAAAACATCTCGGAATTCAAGAAGATTACCAGAGTTCTGCCCTTTTTCATGAGCTTGGGGCTTCTCAGAATGGATAGGCTAAAAATTGACCTTGATCATGGCAACTTTCTATTCCGGGAAGCGCTTGCCTGTCTGAGGGCTGTCGAAACTGCATAATTGGTTCCTCGATGATTGTTCATAAATGGAGGCGTGCAGCCTTTCGGGACGGGTATTTGCAGTGTAGAAGATGGCTCGCCTTTCTTTGATAGGCATACAAGTCTTGGGCCCGAGCCCGTATCCAAAAAGTCAAGCTGAGAACAAATGACGCCGGGAGTTTGGCTGGACAAAGATCAGCAGAAAAGGGAGAATTGTTCCGTACCTTTCAGAAATATATGATATATACTTTATGGAGAAAAAGTATATAACGACCTAGATCAGTGAAACGCATGGAAATTCGGCAGCAGGCAAGTCTGGGTGATCAATCGGCCCGCTATCTAATCGGAGTGATGTGGTTGGAAGTATCCCGAAAGGTTACCTGTCGTCTTTGCAGCGATGCGAAAGATCTTGAAAAGCTGCGCTATACCGCGGAAGCCTTCCATAATGCCTGCAACCATGCAAGCCAGATTGCTTACGATGAAGGAATCCATAAGCCAAAGGCACTTCGCCATCTGACATACAGGGCATTGAGGGCCAACTTCAAGCTCCCGGCAAGCCTTGCGGCTAGGGCCATAAATCTGGTCGCCGCATCCTACAAGGAAGATCCTGGAAAGCTGCATGTCTTCGGGAATCGATCCCTTCCGCTCGATAGGAGGCTCTTCTCTCTCAGACGTCATGGAGATTTCCAGGCATCCATAACGACTATCAGAGGCAGAGTCAAGGTAAATCTATGTCTGGACGAATATCAGCGCGAGCTTCTCAGGAACACTATTCTTGGGGCCAGGCTCATTCTGAAAAAAAGCGTGCCTTTCGTCAACATCTATGTTGGCTGCAAGGTGGACCAAGGGTATATGAAAGATCCAGTGGGTGTGGATCTGGGCTTCAAAAAGCTGATGGCAGCATCGAACG
>Ga0335081_10007373_pt1 | contig 17589 bp, 19 predicted proteins | sample Lox_Sample_35_FD_206713 | JGI IMG/M metagenome (GOLD analysis project Ga0335081, IMG submission 206713) | Soil microbial communities from Loxahatchee National Wildlife Refuge, Florida, United States - Lox_Sample_3.5 | ecosystem: Environmental > Terrestrial > Soil > Wetlands | place: USA... | reverse complement strand
CATCCCCATCTTCAACCACAAATCCGACCAAACCGGAATCAAAAACTTTGCGTCGTAAACCGGTCCGCCCGGCCCACTTACAAAGAATTCCTCCCGTACCCCCCTCAAAAATCAAAATGCAATCGCCCTGGCAGCCCCAAGTTGTCAGCCGACCAAAGCAAACCTGTTTACCGACGGGAATAAAGCGGTGCGCTGCAAAGCTCGGATTCTGCTGAAAGTCCTGGCTTCGAAGACAGCAACTCGATTGCCGATAATCCCACGATCCGATGACTGTGGTCACTTGAGCCGGTGCTGACCATGGCGAAATTTGCCGCCCTAATGAGTCGTGCGCCACTCCACCATGCCAAAACTTGGACGGGTTGGAATCCCGAGCTACATTAAGCTATTGGAAGACGGTAATAATGCGGATCTTTGTTCTTGGATGCGGTTCTACGGGAGGATTGCTGGCGCAGTTGCTTCGGCGGCAAGGTCACAAAGTGTGGTGCGGCGATCGAAACCCCGAGCGGGCCCGGCATTTTCTCGACCGTCGGATGGTGTGTCTCGCGGCGAATGCACGAAATCACCGCTCCATCGTTGAAGCGTCGCGCGGTTGCCATTTGCTGGTGAACACCGCCCCCGCTGTGTTCAACGATACCGTTATCCGCGCGGCTCTGCGGCTGAACGTGCATTATCTGGATATGGCCGCACACCTCACGCCGAATCCGTTCAAGTCCGAGCAACTCGCTTATCATGGCGATTTTGCCCGACGCGGGCGCCTTGCGCTCATCAACGCGGGCGTTGCTCCCGGGCTGACCAATCTACTGGTAGCCCGCTGTGCCAGCTTTTTATCGAGCGTGGACCGCGTGCAAATCCGGTTGTTTGAAGAAACCGAAAGCGACGACCCGATCTCGACGTGGTCGGGGGACGTAGCCTATGACGAGGCAATTTCCAAGCCGCGGATTTATCGGCAGGGTCGGTTCCGTCTCGCGCGCCGCTTTGGCGAAGCGGAATGGTTTCGATTCCCGCAGCCCATCGGCGAAGTGCGAGTCGTGCTTGCTGCTCAGGATGAGGTCGCGACACTGCCGTACTTCATCAACATGAACGATCTCGACGTGAAAATTGGCGGCAACGAGATCGATCGCCTGCATCGGTGGTACCGGGAAGGGAAACTGCGTCCGTCACGCAAGCGGATTGCCCGCCATTTCCCCGATACCGTTTCGCCCCGGGTCGTGGCGGAAATGATTCGCCGCGGCAAGCTTCGCAATGCCCGATTCTCCGTGGCGGTCTGCGTCTCCGGCCGAAAAGGGCGTCGCTTTCTGGAGCGCCGCCGGATTTGTTTGTTCCCGAGTCTCTACAAGTTGCGCCAGATGCGCTTGCTCGCCACGCCCATTGCCTTTGCCGCCGCCCAGAGCGCCGCCGTCTTTGTGCAGAATTTTCCCGCACACCTCGACGGCGTTTATCCGCCAGAAGCGTTGTCGGCCGAAGTTCGCAAATGCATCATGCGCGATATGCGGCGGCGAGGATTTCGTTTCCGTCGGCAAACCATCGTTCTCGGCAACGGGCGTCCCTCCGTCAAATAATCACTTGCTCTTTGCGCCGGCGGAATCGCGGACGCAGGTCCGGCAGATGTTCGCGCAACACCAGAGAGCGTTTGCGTTTTGTGAACACAAAGTGCTCGACGCGCATGTTGCAGAACAGAACGTGTGGGTAAATTGTGTCGTACAAATCGCCGACGAAATAGACGCGGGGCGCAAGTCGCTCGCTCAGCAACGTGAACAGCGCCGCAAAAATCCCCACCGCCACCTGGGCGCAGGTCGCATTGGTGCCCACCACGTCACGATTGGCGAGCGTGTGGAGGTAATAGACACGCTGACGCGGGTAATCGAGGCAAACGCCGATGGTGTCCGCGCCGTGCAAGGGAATCGAGGTGTTGTTGCCGATTTTCAAATCGCGGATGGTCAGCCGCCGCTTCGCCCGCCAGCGTCGAGTGAGATAAGCCATGGTTTTGGGATGAATGGCGTAAATGAATTTGGACGAAACACCCAGGGACCGGCCAATGCTCAGATTCTCCTCGTGCAGGACCAGCAAACCGCGCGGGTAAGAGGGCAGGGCGAGGACCGGTTTCATGATCGGTTTCAGGCATTCGCGAAATTCGAGGGAGTTCGACGGCATCAACACGGTGTTCCCATTCACGCATCTTCCGGTTTCTTCCCAAACCGCTTCGGTAAGGAACTCTTTCCGCGACCACGTGATCATCGGCCGCCAGCCGCTCGAGGGCGTCGAAGTATCGTACTCGAAATGGATAATCTCCTTCGGCACGCCGTAACGCCGCACCGCATGCCAAACCCAGATATTGACCACGCCGGGATTCATTCCCGTGCACAGAATGTGGGGCGCTTTGCGGGGACGTGCCCGCGAGGGATGAACGATTGCCACCAATTCCGAAACGCGGCGTTTCACGTCGTTCAACGAAGTGCAGACATAGGACACCCGCGCAGCGTTGGAAGCTTCCAAAAGCGGCAACGTGTCGGCATCCGTCAAATCCAGCGCGATGTCGATGCGATGGCGGCGCAACAGCCTCCGATAATACCGCGCATTTTCGGGCAAACGGAGTTGGTGATGCACGAATCGATAGTCCAAGCGCTGATGTTCGAGATAACGGTCGCGGCAGACGCGGTCACTCTTGTCGAGCAACACCAGTTGTCCAAAGTGCGCGCGCCTCCCGCCCAGCCGCCGCAGCAAAGCCCGAGCGACGTTTCCCGACGCCCCAAGGATCAGCAGATTGGGCGGTCGCTTGTGGACCGAGATTCTCCATGCCTTGCGTGCCACGCTTTTCAAATACTCGATTTGACCGACCGCTGACAAGCTTGCGAATCGCCACAGTGGCGCGAAGAACCGTTGCGGCACCAGTTTATGGTAAAAGTTTGCCAGAACTGCCGCGATATTTGATCGGTATGGTTTCGGTTTGCCGGGAACCCTTGGCGAATAGTAAGATTCAGGAAGACGTCCGGTGTGTTGCGCGCCGGACCTTGGGAGAGATTAGGAGAAAGATATGGACATCAGCATCGCCGTCATTCCTGTTGCCGGATTGGGCACCCGGCTGCTGCCCGCGACCAAGTCGCAGCCGAAGGAAATGTTGCCCGTGGGGCGCAAACCCGTCGTTCAGTACGTGGTGGAAGAACTCACGCGCGTGGGGATGAAACGCTTGTTGTTCATCACCGGCCCCGGCAAGACGTCCATCGAGAACCATTTTGACCTGAATGACGATCTAATTCAGGCGCTGCGCGAAAGCGGCAAGGAAGAAATGCTCGAGGCGCTGGAATACGAGCGCATGCCGGTACAGTATTTTTACACGCGCCAGCGCGAATTGCTCGGGCTGGGCCACGCCATTTTGTGCTCCGAACCATTCGTGGGCAACCAGCCTTTCGTCGCCGCTCTGGGCGATTCCATCATCGGGATGCATGCCAAGAGCGATATCGTGAAGCGGATGATGAGCTGTTTTGCCGAGAAGAACGCCGCCGCGGTGATCGCCTTTGAAGAAGTCGAGCGCTCCGACGTGTACAAATACGGCATTGCCAAACCGAAGAAAAACGGCGATGTCTTCGAGATCGACGAGCTGATCGAGAAACCTTCAGTGGCGGAGGCTCCGAGCAATCTGGCCATTGCCGCTCGTTATGTGCTGGCGCCATCGATCTTCGACGCCATTCGTCGCACTCAACCCGGCAAGGGCGGCGAGATTCAAATCACGGATGCCATCCGTCTGCTCATGCACGAAGGCGCCAAAGTCTATGGCATCTGCCTGCGTCGCGATGAACGCCGGTACGACATCGGGAATTTTCAAGCCTACTTCCGCGCGTTTACCGAGTTTGCATTGGCCGACGAGAAACAAGGCCCCGCACTGCGCCAGCATTTGGAGACTTTACTGCATGATCATCATTCGTAAACGGGCCTACGCCCGCGCCGGACTCCTCGGCAATCCTTCCGATGGTTATCACGGCAAGACCATCTCCCTGATCGTTCGCAATTTCTGGGCGGAAGCCGTGCTGTACGAATGGGATTCCGTCGACATCGTGCTCACCGAGGACGACCGCGCGCGATTCCGGTCCGTCCAAGACCTCGCCAAGGACGTGAAATTGCACGGTTATTACGGTGGCATTCGCCTGATCAAAGCTACGATCAAACGGTTTGTGGAATACTGCCAGGCCAACCACCTGACGCTTCACAGCCGGAATTTTTCGATCCGCTATCAAACAAATATCCCCCGCCAGGTCGGCTTGGCGGGTTCGAGTGCCCTGATCGTCGCCACGCTGCGCTCCCTCATGGATTTCTACGAATTGGAAATCCCGCTCGAAGCGCAACCGATGCTCGTCTTGTCCGTCGAGAGAGACGAACTCGGCATTGGCGCAGGTCTGCAAGATCGCGTCATTCAGGTTTACGAGGGCTTGGTATACATGGATTTTGATTCTGCGCAGGAACATCTCGTCGGCGGCCTGAAGGCTTACACGTACGAGCGGTTGTCGATCGATTTGTTGCCTCCCTTGTATGTGGCTTATCACGTCAGCTTGAGCGAGCCAACGGAAGTATTTCACAATGACATCCGCGGTCGTTTTGATCGCGGTGAAGAAAACGTCGTTAACGCCATGAAACATTTCGCCGAGATCGCCGCCAGCGGGCGCGAGGCATTGTTGAAACGCGACAGGAAGCGATTGGCGGAATTGATTAATGAGAATTTCGATACCCGGCGCAGCCTTTACAATCTCGCGCCGTGGCAGGTGGAAATGGTCGAGGTCGCCCGGCAATGTGGCGCCAGCGCCAAGTTCGCCGGATCAGGGGGCGCCATCATTGGCACCTATCCCGACGAGGCCACATACAAAGAGCTGTGCGCCAGATTGGGGGCCATGGGCTCACGCGTCATCAAACCGCAAGTTCAGTAGTGCCGTACGCCCGTCCACATTTTGGCTGGCGCCGGGGCCGGGATGGGTGGTTGATTCTTACTTGACGGTGTATTGTTCGATGCAAGACACCAACGTCTTCATATTGACCGGCTTGGAAAGAAAGACCTGTCCACCACGCCGAAGTTCGCTGTTCCCCGTTTCGATCTGCGAGACGACAGCGGTCAGGAACACGATCGGCGTGTTCTTGAGTTGGTCATCGGCTTTGATTTGCGACGCGACCTCCGATCCATCCAGGCCCGGCATCGTGATATCCAAGATAATCATGTCGGGGTGGAACTGTTTGGCAGCTTCAAGGGCGTGCGTGGAGCGATTCTCCACCTGCACCTCATAAAGACCGGTTCTTTCCAGGTTGAGCTTCGTCATCGTGGTGACACCTTTTTCGTCATCCACCATCAAAATGCGTTTCCTATTCATAGTTCACAGACTCCCTTCACCTTGAACGTGATCGTTGCTTTCGCGCCACCTTCGGGCCGGTTGGCCATGGTGATCGTGCCGCCGTGCAATTCGACGATGTTTTTCACAACGCACATGCCCAGACCGGTACCGACGCCGGTTGGTTTCGTTGTGAAGAATGGTTCGAATATCTTCGTGAGGACTTCTTGAGGTATGCCCGTACCCGTGTCCGCGACCTCGGCGACCACTGTGTCGGCGGTTCCTTCCTGAGCATTGCTTCCGTTTCGCGAAGGCTGGGCATATGTCCGAACACTGAGGGTTCCGCCATAGGGCATCGCATGAACGGCATTGATAAAAAGATTGATGAACACCTGCTCCATTTTGGTTCGGTTAAGTTTGAGTTGCGGCAGATGATCGGCCAGATCCGTGCTGATGTTGATGTGGCCTTTTACGAGATCGTGGCGCACCAATTTCAGCGAACGCTCAATGGCGGAATTCAAATCCTCATCTGCCACATCCCAGTGGCTGGACGCTGAAAAATCGAGCAGTCCGCGGACGATCGTGTCGGCTCTTTCCACGGAATTCTGCATCTCGGTGAGCACGGTGGACACATTTTGATCGCCATGAGACGGGAAATCGGTGGAGAGATACTCGATTCCCATCGAAATGACGGTGAGCGGGTTTTTCACTTCATGGGCAACGCCTGCGGCGAGACGTCCGACGGTCTCCATTTTGTCGGCATGCATCAGGCTGGTTTGCGCCGTGAAGAGCTGGTCGCGCTGCGTCTTTAAGTCTTCAATCATCTTATTGAAGGCGCGAGCCAGCGTGCCCACTTCGTCAGACGACCGCCGTTGCACGCGGATGTCGAAATTGCCGCTGGCGACCTTCTCCGCCACCGCCGCCATCTCCTCGATGGGGGATGATAATCGATAGCTGACGAGCAGCGAGAGTAGGAACACGCCAAACGTGACCACTATCCCCACAATCACGACCCAGCGCCACAGGATGCGAATGGGCGCAAAGAGGTTGACCGCGTCATGCCGCACAAGCGTAATCCATTCCGCCGTGGGCGCATCGTCTGGCCCAATCCGGAAATCGTAGCCGACCAATACTTGCTTGCCGTCAGTGCCATGTTCCTGAACAAAGCCTCGTTTGCGTTTGAGCGCGAGAGCGACTGACGGCGCACCTTCCAAACGCAGATTGCGCTCGAACAGCGATGCGCGTGGCATGTGATTGCCGGCGATAAGCAAACCGTCCTTGCGGAGAATCATCACCTGAACGGCTTCTTCTCCCGGCTGGCCTTGCTCGGCGAGGTCTAGCAGGTCCGAAAGTTCCTCGACGCGCCACTGGGCGCAAAGCACCCCCACAACCACGCGGACGTTGTACCGGGCCATGATCGGGTACGCCATCGTAGTGACCCAGGTGTGACTCGGTTCGTCGAAGTGCACGTCATCGAAATAGGGCTGACTGCCGAGCACTTGTTTGATGAGAGCCTTGTCGGTAAATCGGCTGTCGGGCGCATCGAATTCGCTTGAGGCAACGATCCGTTTGTCGCGATTGATGGCGACGATGCGAACGTAGCGCTTGCTCACGCGTGCGAAGCGCATCAGATAAGACTGTATCGCTCCGTCCTGATCGTCGTTCACCACGCCCTCCATCACGCTCATTTGAGACAACTGTTGCACGTTGAGGCGGGCGTTACGAACGACCCGGTTAACCTGCTCAGATGTTTCGCGAGCTTCAGTCTGGCATGACAGAGCCACCGCTTGCTCGATACTCTGTCTGGCCTTCGTATAGGCAACGATGCCGATAATGGCGACTGAAGACAAACCGCCCAACAGTGAAACAAGGATGAATTTGGTCTTCAGACGCATGAGTGGCTCCGCGCCATTTGCGGCGGCGAGGCCAGTAGGAGCAGCCACAATGCCGCCACATCGCCGTATCAAAAATCGGGTGGGAGGTGTCCATCACGGCCAACTTGCTGAGTCGCTGATGGTTATGAGTGCGCGAGCATGCGCTCTCGCATGCGTCTCCAACGCGCAGTTCTCTTTTGGCGACGTTCTTGGTAATCTGAACGCGAGGCCATGGACGTCAGATTCGCCATCTTGGGAGCGGCCGGCTCTGTCGGCGGCTTGTTTGCTTTTTTCTGGGGACTGCGTTGCTATCAACGCAAACGGTTGATGCAAAATACGCCCACATCCAAGGTCGAGGCTGTGGCGCTTGGGCTGGCTGAACTTTGTGGACGCGCCGTGGCCCACGAGCCTCTAACCAGCCCCATCGAACAATTACCGTGCGTGTATTGGCGGTACCAAGTGGAGGAATTGCGCCGCTCCGGCAAATCCAGCCACTGGGCAACCATCGACCGCGGCGAACGACGGGTTCCGTTCTACCTGGAAGACGAAACGGGCAAAATCCTGGTTGTCCCCGTCCAAGCCACGATTGATATTCCGAAAGATCTCTGCGAGCAAACGCGCAGTTTCAACGCGGGGCTGTCCGCATGTACGCTGGCCTTCGCGGAACAGCGCGGCATCGAAGTGGAAGGGATGTTCACCCGGAGCAAGCGGTTCACCGAATGGATGATTGCGCCGGGCGATCCGTTGTTTGTGTTTGGCTCGGTCATGGCCCCAGACGGCCAACTGGCTGGACTCACCAAAACCGAGGACCGCATCGTCTGTCAGGACGGGACGAGTCCGTTTTTCTTCATTGCCGACCGCTCCGCTCGCGATGTCGAGACCGAGTTCGCGCTGAAAGCCGCGGGCGGCATTTTCGGTGGCGCCTTGCTGGCGGTGGCGGGACTTGGTATCGTCTTGGAGTATTTCCACGCATTATGAACGGTCTCTTGATTGGCTTTGCGGTTTTGCTCGGTGTCATCGCCGCGACATTCTACGGAATCGTTCTCTACAATGGCCTGGTCTACCTGCGCAATCAGATGGACAAAGGCTGGGCCAACATCGATGTGCTGTTGAAACAGCGCCATGATCTGATTCCCAATCTCGTCGAGACCGTCAAAGGCTACGCGGCCCACGAACGCAACACGATCGAAGCTGTCACCACCGCTCGTTCAACCGCGGCCTCCTTGCTGCCGCAAGGACGAGGCAGCGCTCCCGACCTGGCGCAGGCGGAACAGGTCCTCGCCGGCACGCTCCGCTCGCTGTTGGCCGTGGCGGAGGCGTATCCAAACCTGAAAGCGAACGAGAACTTCCTCAGCCTGCAGGACTCGCTCGTGCGGATGGAAAACGAAATTGCGGAACGCCGCGAATTCTTCAACAACGCAGTCAATCTTTACAACAACGCAATCCAGCGTTTGCCCGACGTAATCGTCGCGCGGTTTCTCGGGTACGGGCCGGCGGTCTATTTCAGCGCCGACGAATCAGCCCGGGCTCCGGTGGCTGTCCAGTTCAAGGCCGCTCCTGTTGGCTAATGGTCCGCAGCACTTGCCTCGTCGTGCTGTGGCCGCCCTCTATGACCTTCGAAATCGGTTTGTCGGCGGTAGGGCGCGCTGCCCGCAGCGCGCCGCTTTGCTCGGCTCCGCGTTGAAAATCCGCTCACGCCAAGGCCCCAGCCGCGCCAGGGATCGCTTTTCAATCCTTGCGCACGCGCAGGACGAACTTCCCGCGGTTGTGTCCGGCCAACCCGCGCTCGTATGCATCGCGCGCCAGCGCCAGCGGCAGCACCTCGCCGACGATGGGACGCACGTGCCCGGTATCGATCAGTTCGCCGATCTGGATGAGTTGCGCACGGATGGGTTTGACGATGAAGAAAACGGACCGAATGCCCTGGGATTGTGCACGCTCGTGCGACGGATTCGGCACAATGGAAACCAGAACGCCGCCGGGCTTGAGTACCCGCCACGAGCGCTCGGGAATATCTCCCCCGACCGTGTCAAACACCACGTCGATATCCTTGACGGTTTCCTCGAACCGCCTCTCCGCGTAGTCGATGATCTCTTCGACACCGAGTTCGCGCAGAAAAGTCGCATGTCGCATCGAAGCCGTGGCGACGATATTGGCCCCTTTCCAGCGAGCCAGTTGAACCGCGTACGAGCCAACTCCGCCTGCGGCTCCATGAATCAACACGCGTTGGCCGGCCTCCAGCTTGGCGTGATCGAAGAACGCCTGCCAAGCCGTGAGCGCCGACAACGGCACCGCCGCGGCATGAACGTGATCGATCGTGCGCGGTTTGGGCGCGAGGTCGGCGGTGCGGACGGTTGCATATTCCGCTGCGCAACCGTCGTGCGGAAAGTCGATCAATCCGTACACGGCTTCGCCGACTGCGATTCCATCCGTGCCCGGGCTGACGTCCTCGACGATGCCCGAAACCTCGTGCGCCGGTATACTTGGCAATCGTTCCCGTCCGTCGGGATATTGGTAGCTCTCCGGCCAGGAAAGTTCCGTTGGAGTGATGGCCGCGGCATGCACCACGACTCGCGCCTCGTCCAATGTCGGCACCGGCACCGGCGCTTCTTCAAAGATGAGTTGCTCCGGTCCGCCGCGCTTATGTAATCGAATCGCTTTCATATTGCCTCCACGCCGTAGCAGACCATACCCGCAGCCGAGAAGATTGCAACGTGCAGGTTGCCGTCGCAATGTGCAGTATTGTAGCGGCGCTCTATGAGCGTCGAGAATTCGTTCGTGGTTGGCAGGGCGGCGTGGCCCGCAGCGCCGTTTCGTTGTTAACGTTTAGCCAGGGCGCGAAGCCCGCCAAGAATGTCTTCGAGTCAACCTGATCGCATTCCGATTTTTCCCCACACGGCTATCGAGCCGACCACCAGTACCCAAAACGGAAATACCGCCAAGCCCGGGATCGACTCGGCAATCAACCCGGGAAGAATCAGCCATTGCCGGCCAAGAATGAGAAACAGCAAACCGGCGGTGACGACATCGAGCGCCCACTGCAAGGGCGGCACAAACTCCACTATCCACGAGCACACGTCGGAAATTGCCGCGACCGCGAACGCCGCAATGAGCCGCCTCTTCCGTTCGGGGTTTTCCACCCGTTTCTCACGGCGCGGCGCCTCTTCTTCCTTCGGCAACAATTCCCATTCAGGCATTGCCAGTCAGATACGCCGTCATTCCGAGCTTGTCGAGGAATCTCCCGTCCGGTGTTCGGTGCCGGTCTCCATCGACGAGTTTGGACAGGGAGACCTGCGGTCAAAAGTTGTGCGGGGCAGACTCGACAACGGAGAGGACGAGGGGTCGAGGCGGCAAACCCTCGCACAACAGGTTAGCCTGCGCGCCGTTATTCGACGTTCAGGGCGCCTTCTCGCCAAGCTCGGCGAGCGCGTCCCGATAGTACGATCCGCCTTCTCCGCCCGAATTCAGGTGCGCGCGGATGAATTGGGCAATGTGTTGCTTCGCTTCCCCAGCGCCGGGAAAGTCTTCGTCCGTCCAGAACCGTCGCGTCCGGTCGAAATAGCCGAGGCGGGCTAGAAACGCCGCGCCGAAGTACGACGACTCTTCCAGGGATTCCTCGTCGCGCACACGAAATGACCCATCCGGCTGGAGCGATTCCTTGAGACACCAGTCGAGCATTTTGTGGAGTTCGACGCGGATGGCCTCTTGCTGCTGTGGCGTGGCATGGTTCCACCCGTAGCGAAAGAGGACCACGACGTCCATGTTGTGGTGGTTCGCATAGCCCGAGTGACTCAGCCAGCCGTTCGGGTATCGCTTGTTCTTGATCGCCAGCGTGGTGTCGATCACCTTCGGCCAATCCGTGATGTCCCCCTTGAGGTAACTGATGATGTGAAACGTGAGGCTCAGGCCATTGGTTTTCTTGATGCCGTCACGCGTTTTGTACCATTCGCCCCAGTAACCGGTTTCGGTGTTGCGCGCTTCGTTCATGAGGAAGTTGAGAAACGTTTCCTTGAGCTGCGGGTGATACGGGTAATTTTCCGGCTCGTGGTGGATGACCAGCCGCAACAGGTCGGCAATGGTTTCGTTCAGCTCGCGGCCCCGGTCAACGCCGTCAGTCTCGAGATCCGAGGTCAGCAAGTTGTTGAGATGCGCCGTGAGCTTCTCCGGCGAATTGATTCGATCCAGAAAGCGAACGCGATACTTGGGCACCTGATGTTTGTCGTCGAGCGCGGAGATCTCGTCGAAGGATGCGTCGAGCTTGAAGAACCATTCCATGTAGCAGCGACCCCAACTGCCGTCGGTCTCCGATTGTTCGTCGGGAGCGTTCAAGCTGGCGGGATCCTTCAACATGGTGCGCAACGTCTCCAGGTGCTCGGCGATTCGTTTGAAATTGCGCGTGTCATCCACGAGCCACTCGGTCTCGTTGAGAATCTGGCGGGCGCAACGGGTGTTTTGGCCGGTTTTCTCCAGAGCCAGAACTTGCTTGTCCAACCGGCGAACTTGAAACCAGTAGTACGCCTTCTCCAACTTCCCGCGTTGCGTGACGATTGCAACGCCTAGCGCGAGAACGATCAGGACGATGGGAACCCAAAGGCGTGCGCAACGCCTGCCACAATATTCGCGTGGATTCGTGTCCATTCGTGGTAAAAAGTCTGCGCGTCTACTCCACGTTGAGCAATTCCACTTCGAACACCAACGTCGCATTCGGCGGAATCACGTCGCCGGCACCAGCGGCTCCGTAACCGAGACTGGGTGGAACCGTGAGCTTCCGCACGCCGCCGACCTTCATGCCGGCCACACCTTGGTCCCAGCCCTGGATGACCGCCCCGGTCCCGAGCATAAACTTGAACGGCTGACCGTGGTCTTTCGACGAATCGAACTTCGTCCCGTTCGCCAGCCAGCCGGTGTAATCCACCGTCACTTGTTTCCCGGGTTCGGCGACCGCGCCCGTGCCCACTTTGATGTCCTCACTCTTCAATTCGGTCACATTCGGCACCGGTTGCACCACAACTGCCGGCTCTTGAGCCTGTGAAGTTGGGGCAGGGGATCCTTCCTGTTTTGAACAACCCGCGCCCCAAACGACCAGACAAACAACCAGCGAAAAGTTTACAGCCACCATTTTCCATTTCATGCGCGCACTCTAGTGACTGACAATGGCGATTGCAAGCGTGGGTCGACGGTAGGGCGCGACCGCTGGGCGCGCCGCTCGGCAAACAGCGCAGTCACCCTGAGCCTTCACCGCCATCGGAGGTTCGAGAGATCTCTGTCGTTGTTTAACCACGAATGTTCACCCCGCTCCGGGCGAGGCAAGCGCGAACAGACACGAAAGCCAAGGGCCACGCTCCGTCGTGGCCGCATGTCGTTTCCCCAAACGCTGTCGTGCTGAGCTTCCAATGCCGGGCAGGCCGGGTAGCCGAAGCTGTAGCGGTTACCCTGATACTGCGCTTGAAGGCGGGCGGTCATCGTCAAGTCGGCGGGATCGGGGAAACCCCAGTCCTCGCGAATCCGACGGTGCAACCATTCGGCACAATTTTCTTACACCGCGTCAACACGCTCGGCGAGCCAGCGGGTTGCCAACCGGTCGGGCGTGGTGCGGCGCTTGCGGCTGGCTTTGACGACTTTTTGATAAAGCTTTTTGGGGATCCGCACGCTGACTTCTTTTTCCAACTGCGGGACACCGGACCAATCATCGGCAGCAACAATTTCGAGGTCGCCGGCATCGAGGCGTTCAAATACCGCCTTGGCAGTCAGACGGGCGATCATCGTTCGCTTTTCAGGTGTTGCTTTGAGGTACTTGGTTTTGGCTTGCTTGCTCATGATTTCTGTGTGTGTTGAATGAAACGTTTGCGGTCAGATGCCTTCATGCGCGAAATGTGAAACACGATGACAATCCTTTCCGTGCCTTTGAGGTAGCGGCGGGTAACCACATGAAGATAACCGCCGGTCGAGTTGCGTCCAAGAATCTCGTACACATTCCGGTAGCCGCGCCGACTGCGCAACACGAGTTTCGTCCGGCGCACAACTGCCCTGTAATCATCTTCATCCTAGCCATGCCTGAACGCGGAATCTTTGAAGATCATGCGTTCCATTCACGGCGAATGATAAACTCACGCAGAGAAGAAGACAAGCTTAGCTAACGAATTGAATCAAATGGTCCAGCGGACGGCTTGGAGGGCAATGCCGGAACTCCCCTGCGACTCTGTGGTTCAACCGTTTGTTTCTCCCACCCTCAAGTAGCGAAGGCAAGCGGTCATCCTTCGACTTCGCTCAGGACCATGTCGGCTGCGGTTTTCTTCGTGACAATGTCGAGGATTGCGATTTCAGCGGGAAGAACTTATTCTTGCCTTCGTGACGAACAACGTCAAATCACGTCGACCACCTTCGGAGACGACGCCGCAGGACCGACTGGAGCGACTTGTCCAGCTTCAGCGTCAGGCTTGGGAATTGTTGATCGTTTCGCCCAATGGCTACCAGCATTTCTGGCAGCGCAACTTGCGGCAGCGGCGCATCCATGCCGAGTCCTGAATTCAAGAATCCGTTGTCGATCTACCATGTGTTGGCAAACGCCGATGTGCCGTTTGTCATCATTGGGGGCCATGCCGTGGCCTTTCACGGCTATGTCCGCACGACGGAGGATGCGGATATCGTGTTCCGCCGGTCACCGACCGCCGAGACCAATTTGCTGCGCTCTCTCGAATCCATTCACGCCTGCTGGGTCAGCGATGAACAAGATCCTGCAACTGGCTTGGAGCGCCTTGTGCCAGTCTCCTCCTCTTACCTGAACGCACAACATCTCCTCATGTTGTCCACCGACTTGGGCTTTCTGGATGTGTACGATTACATTCCAGGTTTTCCTGAAACTCCCGTGGACGAACTGTTTGCCGAGAGCGTGGTGGCTGGCCAGTTGCGCTTTGTCTCGCTTCACTGGCTTCGCCGACTCAAACAGAGCGCCGCGCGTCACAAGGATCTGGACGACTTGGAACACCTTCCGCCCGCATAAGGTGCGTCTGAGCCGTTTGGGCGGGAAGCCGCAGAAGGAAACCGCAAGCTGGACGTTCTCGCTGGTGAAAACCAAGGACGGCTGGCGGATTACCGTCTGGGCTTGGGCGAAGAGCTAGTCGCAAGCCCGAAGTACCGGCACGCTTCGGAAAATCTCGCCCACGGACTCGGCTTCATGCGCAAACTCTAGTTGTCGGGACGAGCGATTGCAGGGCCGAGGCGCTTTCGATCGGGCATGATTCCGCACGCCACTCCGGCTACAGAATTCGGAGCTAAGGCGGAGGCGATTGGTTCAGCAATTGCGAGCTAACAGGATCGACTATTCTTTAGATTCGAGCATATATTTCTGTGCAGTCTCGACTAACATCGCCTCATATCGATCTCGTTGGTCTCTGAGGCGCAATAATTCATCCCGAATTTGTTCAACCTCAGATTGAATGCGACGAGTACGGCTAGTAAACTTGGAGCGAAGTCTTTCCCAAAGGATCGGTGCTACGCTAGCCACCGTGCCAAGAATCACTGCAGACTGAGTAATGACTGGAGGCCACTCTTTTTTAACAATGAAGAAGGCTGCAAATGTAACTGTTGTCATGGCAATCATGGCCGAAGTCAAAATGGCAGTCCTCTGACGCACCAGCCTTTCATATTGAATCTGCTCTTCTTCCAACTCCTTGAGTCTGTAAGATAGTCGTTCTTCAATTTCAGCGTTTTGATTCCGTTTCAATTCTATATCTCCGAGCAGCCTTCGTTTCAGCTTGTTTTCTAGTACGTCGCATTCGCTCCTTACTTGCGGGTAAACTTCCCCAACAAATCCAAGCATGGAGAAAAGAAACGGCGTCGGCTTTGTCAAGTCCACCGGTATTCGTCGCAAGCTAAAGGCTTCTCGAACAGAAAAGTCAAATGGCAGCGGTGAAAGATGTTCGAAAACTGTCAGATATTGGCGAATTGCCCGAAAACTCTTAACCTCCTCAGTGCTTAGTTTGTTGATTAGGAATTTTGCAGTAGGCGAAAGGTGATCCCGCATTTCGTAATCAAGGTTTTTTGAGGCAGCAATTGAGATGGGGTCGGGCTCGGAAACAATCACGGCCTTGCCGCAAATTTCAGCTAAATCTTGAACAGACCGAACGGGACCCGCTTGCGTATCACAAATGATGAAATCGTAAGACATTTCTGAAAGAGCGTGCATCATGTTGAACACGAATTGCGAAACAGCAATGTCATCCTCGGAAATTTCCCACGTCCTATTCTTAAAGCGAGTCTTCGAGGGAATAAAATGAAAATGTTGGCTAATCTCAACTGTTACAGTTTCGAACCACGATGATCCAAGCGGATATAGTTCAGGCGATCTGGCCTCTTGCATGGTCTCCAGAATTCCGCGTTTTGCCTGAGATTCAATTGTGTCCGTGAAGAAATAAGAAGCGCCGTGTGTGTTCAAGTCCCAATCAATGAAAAGAACGCGCTTTCCTAATTCCGACAAAAGGGAGGCCAACGCGAGGGAAACGCTTGTTTTTCCCGCCCCGCCTTTCCCGCTCAGGAAGCATATTGCCTTAGGAGAATAAGGAAGTTTGCTTTGAGGTTGTGAATCGTTTGTCGGCGTCATAATTCGCTCATCTTCTTTACTTCATTTTCAACTCGGTCGTGAAGTGCTCGACGATCCTCTGATGCTGGATTTGGATTCGGCAGAGGCAGGCGCTGAGGCTGCACCTCGTTTTTGGAAAACACGCGAATGGCGTACGCCCAGATCACAGTAATCATAAACATAAGCAAAATCAGAGATGCCACCATAAATTCGCGGCACTTCAAATTGGAGTCTATAACTTCTTTGGCGAAGGTTGGGATGATGTTTAGCAGGAAATACAGCGCAAGCGTAACAGCGAGAAGTGCCCCGCTCAACTTTCCGATTACTTTGGCGATTTCGGATGATCCCGAAGACATTGTTCTCCGTGAGCCTCGGAAAGCACGTATACGACAATGCGGCATCAACAACAATCAATTTCCGCAAGCTGCATTGCCCCGGTAGCATTGCATAATGAAACCTTGTCACGCATTCCTGACCGCGATGACCGCGGTAAATGCTGATATCTCGGCTGGCGGTTACACTCTGCTAGCGGCCGTCAAAAGGGTCAGATCTCATTTATCATCATTATAGGCTCGCTTCAGCTTTCATAGCGAGCGGATGAAACGACGGACTTGGTCGTGTGTGCCGATCAATAGAAGAAACAAAGTGTCGCGGTCGTGACGAAAGACGATGCGGAGTTTGAGTCCAACGCGAAATTCGTAAATGCGACCGCCGAGCTTGCGGAGACCCAGATGTGCGTGCGGTTTGCCGAAGGCGACGGCAAGTGAGGGAATGGCTTTCAGGACTTCGTCTTGAATAGAGACAGGCAGGCGATCAAAGGCGCGGTCATATTGCCGCGTCGTTTCGATCCTCACCGCGACTTGCCTTTGCCCGTCCGTTTGCCCCGGGCTTGCGTGACGTACTCCGACACCGACTCGAACACGCGTGTGCGACCGGCCTCTTGCTCGTCGTCAGCCCAGCGATTCAGTCGAGCAAGTTCGGCGCCGCTGAGTTCCAGATCGTCATCACCACCGTTCGTGACAACCGCAAAAAAGTATTCGGCCGCATGTTGGAGAAACGCGATCACTTGATTGCGTTTGACGGCCGGGAAACTGGCAAGGAACTCGTCAATAGAATCGCCGCGCTGAACATAGTCCAAAAGCCTCTGGACCGGCACCCGTGTTCCAGCAAAGCACGGCGTACCGTCCATCACTTCAGGATCGATGCTGACGACTTTCTTCTTCACGGTGATTAGTTTATGGCCAGGCGTGGTGAAATGCAACGCCCTATCACGCCCGGTCGCGGTTGGAAGATTTACCACGTTCCACGTGGCTACTCCTACGAGGACTCGGTATCACCAACACCGAAATACGTACAATCAGGATGATGGAAAACTAAAGCGCTAACCGATGCTTCCGGCTCCATCATGAAACCGTCGGTCAGAGAGACTCCAATGTCCTCGGGTTTCAGCAACGCCCAAATCCCAGCCTGATCTTCGAGCGCCGGACAGGCCGGGTAGCCGAAGCTGTAACGTTTGCCCTGATACCGCGCTTGAAGACGGCTAAGCATCGTCATGTCGGCGGGATCGGGGAAACCCCAGTCTTCGCGAATCCGACGGTGCAGCCATTCGGCGCAGGCTTCGGCGGTCTCGATGGCCAGTGCTTGCAACGCGTGCGACTTCAGGTATTCGCCATTGGCTTTGTATTCCTCGGCACGTTGCCGGATGCCAGTCCCGGCGCCGACGACGAAGAGGGCGAGGGAGTCGCGGTGAGCGGTGAGCGGTGAGCGGTGAGCGGTGGGAGCCGGAGGCATGACATAGTCAGCCAAGCACAAGCCGTCGGGTTTGCGCTGA
>Ga0335081_10007372_pt1 | contig 17591 bp, 16 predicted proteins | sample Lox_Sample_35_FD_206713 | JGI IMG/M metagenome (GOLD analysis project Ga0335081, IMG submission 206713) | Soil microbial communities from Loxahatchee National Wildlife Refuge, Florida, United States - Lox_Sample_3.5 | ecosystem: Environmental > Terrestrial > Soil > Wetlands | place: USA... | reverse complement strand
CACCGTGGACCTCGCCCGCGCACCCTTTCCATGGACCCTCCGCTCCCACCGGCCGGGCGACCGCTTCCGGCCCGCCGGCGGGCGCACCCGCAAGGTGGCCGACCTGTGGATCGACGCCCGCATCCCCCGCCAGGAGCGCAAGACCCTGGCACTGCTGGAAGATGCCGAAAAGCGCCTGTTCTGGGTCGAGGGCGTGCGCGAGGGTGCACCGCTGCGAGGCGTGAAATCAACTGCCGCGTCGTTCGGAATCCGTTAAGGAAATGAATAGCCTGCACGGTGCGTTGGCAGAGGGGCGGCGGGGCGAATCCTGTTCTGCTACGATGAGTCCTAGGTCCGGGCACAAGGAGCCACGGTGAGACAGTCGTACAAGACGTTCTTTTTGTGGGCAGTCCTGATCCTGCTGTTCTTCTCGTTCTATTCGATCTTCTCCCGGCAGCGGTCGCCGGAGCCGAAGGAGATCGACGCGAGCGAGTTCTACGCAGCAGTCGATCGGGGCGACGTCTCCAGCGCGACCGTGAAGGGCACCAGCGGCACCGCGCAGATCATCGGGCAGTTCAAGAACCGGCAGGAGTTCAAGACCGTCTCGGTCATCGACCAGACGCTGCTGGACAAGCTGCGCGCCAAGCAGGTGGCGTACAAGTTCGAGAAGGAGGATTCGCAGTCGCTGTGGGCGCAGTTCCTCGTCTCGTGGATGCCGCTCGGCGTCCTCTGCATTCTTTTCGTCTTCCTCATGCGGCAGCTCCAGGCGGGCGGCGGGAAGGCGATGAGCTTCGGCAAGTCGAAGGCGAAGCTGCTCTCTGAAAACCACAACAAGGTCACCTTCGCCGACGTGGCGGGCATCGACGAGGCGAAGGACGAGCTGGAAGAGATCATCCAGTTCCTCAAGGACCCGAAGAAGTTCACCAAGCTGGGCGGGCGAATTCCCAAGGGCGTGCTCCTGATGGGCTCGCCGGGCACCGGCAAGACGCTGCTGGCGCGCGCCATCGCAGGCGAGGCGGGCGTGCCGTTCTTCAGCATCTCGGGCTCCGACTTCGTCGAGATGTTCGTCGGCGTCGGCGCCAGCCGCGTGCGCGACCTGTTCGAGCAGGGCAAGAAGCACGCGCCGTGCATCATCTTCATCGACGAGATCGACGCCGTCGGCCGCCACCGCGGCGCCGGCCTGGGCGGCGGTCACGACGAGCGCGAGCAGACGCTGAACCAGCTGCTCGTCGAGATGGACGGCTTCGAGAGCAACGAAGGCGTCATCCTCATCGCGGCCACCAACCGGCCCGACGTGCTCGACCCGGCGCTCTTGCGGCCCGGCCGCTTCGACCGGCGCATCGTGGTGCCGCGGCCGGACGTGAAGGGCCGCGAGGGCATCCTCAAGGTGCACACGCGCAAGACGCCGCTCGCGCCGGAAGTGGACCTCGACGCCATCGCGCGCGGCACGCCGGGCTTCTCCGGTGCGGACCTGGAGAACCTCGTCAATGAAGCGGCGCTGATCGCTGCGCGCAAGAGCAAGGACCGCCTCGACAAGAGCGACTTCGAGTTCGCCAAGGACAAGGTGATGATGGGCGCCGAGCGGCGCAGTATGATCATCAGCGAGAAGGACAAGAAGATCACCGCCTGGCACGAAGCCGGCCACGCGCTGGTGGCGCGGCTGGTGCCCGAGTGCGATCCGCTGCACAAGGTGACCATCATCCCGCGCGGGCCGGCGCTGGGCCTGACGCAGATGCTGCCCAAGGAAGACCGCCTGAACTGGAACAAGCGCGCGGTGCTCGACCGCATCGCGATGGCCATGGGCGGGCGTATCGCGGAGGAGCTCGAGTTCGGCGAGATCACCAGCGGCGCGAAGAGCGACATCGATCACGCCACGAGCTTCGCGCGCAGCATGGTGTGCGAGTGGGGCATGAGCGACAAGCTCGGGCCGCTCGCGTTCGGCGAGGAGCAGGGCGAGGTCTTCCTCGGCCGCGAGTTCCGCGAGCGGGCGCGCAACTTCAGCGAGGCGACGGCGATCGAGATCGACAACGAGGTGCGCACAATCGTCACCACGCAGTTCGCGCGCGCCAAGCAGCTCTTGATCGAGAACAAGCCGGCGCTCGACCGCATCGCGAAGGCGCTGCTCGAGTGGGAGACGCTCGACGGCGACGAGGTGGAGATCCTCCTGCAGGGCGGCACGCTCAACAAGACCAAGCCGCCGCCGCCGGCCGCGAAGCCGGTGGAAGTGAAGCGCCCCGAGGTGAAGGAGAAGTCGAAGATCCTCGACGCGCTCGGCGGGCTGACGCACCCGGTGCCGAAGCCGGAGGCCGGCAAGGCGTAGTTCGCAGGCGGTCTAGAACGGAAGCGGGCGCAGGTCGGGTTCCACCCACTGCGCCCGCGCTGCTTCGGACCACAAGAGCCCGCGCGACCAGTGCTTCAAGGGCAGGTCCTTGTCGAGCAGCTCGTCGTCGCGGTGGCGCTGCACCGCCCGCATCCAGAACTGCGTGATGGTCTCGTTGTACTTGCCGGTGGCGCGGATGGATGCGGCGTAGCGCTTGATCAATTCGGGCGTGCGCGCGCCGGCCAGCCGCGCCAATCTCAAGTGTGCGCGGTGGTCCAGCTCGGCCGCAGGCAGCGTGCAGCGCTCGATTGCCGCGAGAAACGCGGCGTCGTCCATGGCAGGATTGTAGCGTGCGGTTGATCGAACTGCAGAACGAGGTGGACGCGGTGCAGGCCTGCGCGCTCGTCGGGCGCGCGGTTCCGGACGCGAACCTGCGCGGGTGGGCGGCGCTGGTGACGCTGCCGGAGCTCGCGCACGGTTTGCAGCACGTCGGGCTCGCAGTGCTCAAAGGCGAGAAAGGCGCGCTCGCGCTCGGCAGCGTGCAGCAGATCTGGAGCGCGGCGCGGCAGTTCGACGGCGCACGCGAGCTGCAGCTGCGCGCGGCGGCGGTCGAGTCACCGGCGCGCGCCAGCGACTGGAAGCTGCCGCGCTCGAAGCTGCCCGGGCGCGCCGTCATCATGGGCATCGTCAACGTCACGCCCGACAGTTTCTCCGACGGCGGCGCGTACGATCCGATCGAGCACGGCCTCAGGCTGGCAGAGGAGGGCGCGGACATACTCGACATCGGCGGTGAATCGACGCGGCCGAACGCGGCGGCGGTGTCCGCCGCCGAAGAGCGGAAAAGGACCGAGCCGGTGGTGAAGGCGCTTGTCCGCCAGATCAAGATCCCGGTCAGCATCGACACGGTGAAGCCGGAAGTCGCGCAGGCGGCGGTGGACGCGGGGGCGGAGATCGTCAACGTCGTCAGCGGCGACCTGGCGGGCATGCCGAAAGACGTCGCGTTCGTGGTGATGCACATGCGCGGCACGCCGCAGGACATGCAGCAGCGCACGCAGTACGCGGACCTGCTCGGCGAGATCCAGGCGGAGCTGGGAGGGCCGCATGGCGCCAACGTCGCGCTCGATCCCGGCCTGGGCTTCGCCAAGACCGCCGGGCAGAACCTCACCATCCTGCGCAAGCTGCGCGAATTGACGCAGCTGCAGAGGCCCTTGCTGGTGGGCGCCTCGCGCAAATCGTTCATCGGCAAACTGACCGGACGTGATGCCCCGGACCGCCTTCACGGCAGCACGGCCGCGGCGGTCGTCGCGGCGATGAATGGCGCGGCCATCCTGCGCGTTCACGACGTGGAGGCCACCAGGGAAGCGCTGCAGGTCGCCGAGGCGGTCCGTACGTCACCTGCCTGACAGGCGGCGGGAAGCTTGCCGGGCGGCCGTCCCGGCATCAACATTGCGTCTCACATCGGGAGCGTTCAACAATGGCTGTCCGCTTGGCAGAGAAACCGGTAGAGCCCTCCAGAAGGCTGTTCGGAACCGACGGTATCCGCGGCGTGGCCAACGTCTGGCCGATGACCGGCGAGCTGATGCTGCAGCTCGGCCGCGCGCTGGCGTACCAGATCAAGCGCGGCACCCACCGGCACCGCGTGGTCATCGGCAAGGACACGCGCCTGTCGGGCTACATGCTGGAGACGGCGCTGGCGAGCGGGCTGTGCTCGATGGGCGTCGACGTGCTTTTGGTGGGCCCGCTGCCGACGCCGGCGATCTCGAACCTGACGGTGAGCATGCGCTGCGACGCGGGCGCGGTCATCTCCGCCTCGCACAACCCGTACGACGACAACGGCATCAAGTTCTTCTCGGCCGACGGCTTCAAGCTGCCCGACGAGGTCGAGGCCGACATCGAAGACCTCATCGCCAACGACAAGCTGAACCACCTGCGGCCGACGGCGACCAGCATCGGCAAGGCGTTCCGCATCGACGACGCGGCCGGGCGCTACATCGTCTACGCGAAGGGCACGTTCCCGAAGGAGCTGACGCTCGAGGGGCTCACCATCGTGGTCGACTGCGCGCACGGCGCAGCGTACCGGGTGGCGCCGGCGGTGCTCGAGGAGCTGGGCGCGAAGGTCATCGTCATCGGCGCCTCGCCCGACGGAAAGAACATCAACCGCGGGTTCGGCGCGCTCCACCCGGAGACGATGTGCAAGACGGTGAAGAAGACCGGCGCCGACCTGGGCATCGCGCTCGACGGCGACGCCGACCGCGTGATCATCTCCGACGAGCACGGCAACGTGGTCGACGGCGACGCGGTCATGGCCATCTGCGGGCTCGACCTGATCCGGCGCCGCGCGCTGCCGAAGAAGACGCTGGTCGCGACCGTGATGTCGAACATGGGGCTCGACCAGTGCATCGCGAAGGCGGGCGGGCGCGTGGTGCGCACGCGCGTCGGCGATCGCTATGTCGTCGAGGAGCTGCGGCGCAACGGGTACAGCTTCGGCGGCGAGCAGAGCGGCCACCTGATCTTCCTCGACTCGGCCACCACCGGCGACGGCACCGTGGCGGCGCTCGCGCTGCTGGCGGTGATGGTGGAGAGCGGCAAGCCGATCAGCGAGCTGGCGAAGTGCATGGAGATCTTCCCGCAGGCGCAGCTCGGGCTGCCGGTGAAGAGCAAGCCCGAGCTGGGCTCGCTGCCGGGCGTGATGCGCGCCATCCGCGACGCGGAGAAGAAGCTCGGCGCGAAGGGCCGCGTGCTGGTGCGCTACAGCGGGACCGAGCCGAAGGTGCGCGTGCTGGTGGAGGGGCCGGAGCAGCGGACCATCGACAGCTACGCGGCGCAGATCGCCGGCGAGCTGAAGAAAGCGATCGGCGCGTAAACCCGGTATGCTCGGCCGCGGAGGCTGGGCATGCGATTGGGCGTCAACATCGATCACGTGGCGACGCTGCGGCAGGCGCGGCGTGGCAAGTACCCGGACCCGGTGGCGGCGGCGGTCGTGGCCGAGCTGGGCGGCGCGGATCAGATCACGCTGCACGTGCGCGAGGACCGGCGGCACGTGAACGATCGCGATCTGGAATTGCTGCGCAAGACGGTGAACGGCACCTTGAACCTGGAGATGGCGGCGGTGCAGCCGATGCTCGAGCTGGCGCTCAACAACCGGCCCGACACGGCTACGCTGGTGCCCGAGCGGCGCGAGGAGCTGACCACCGAGGGCGGGCTCGACGTCGTCTCGGGCCGCGAAGAGATCCGCCGCGTGGCGCGCGCGCTGCGCGACGCGGGCGTCGAGGTGTCGCTGTTCGTCGATCCCGACCTGGAGCAGATCAAGGCCAGCCACCGCGCCGACGCGCAGGCGGTCGAGCTGCACACCGGCCGCTACTGCGAGGCGCGCACCGCGCGCGACCGCACGCGCGAATTGGCGCGCATCATCGAGGCGGCCAAGGCGGCCGACAAGCTCGGACTGCGCGTCGCGGCCGGGCACGGGCTCGACTACTGGAACGTGAAGCCGGTGACGGGCATCGAGGAGATCACCGAGCTGAACATCGGCTATTCGATCATCTGCCGCGCGGTCCTGACGGGCCTCGAGCGCGCGGTGCGCGACATGAAGGACCTCATCTCGTGAGGCTGCTCACCGCGGCCGAGCAGCGCGAGCTCGATCGGCTGGCGGCGTCCGAGGCGGACCTGCCGACGCGGGTGTTGATGGAGAACGCCGGCGCGTCGGTGGCGCGGGTGGTGGCGGCGATGCGGCCGCGCAGCGTGGTCGTGTACTGCGGGCCGGGGAACAACGGCGGCGACGGGTTCGTCGCGGCCCGCTGCCTGCGCGACAGCGCGTACGTGACCTGCGTGGCGACCTCGCCGGACAAGCTGCGCGGCGACGCGCTGGCGGCGAAGGACGCGTACGGCGGGCCGCTCGTCCCGCTCGAGGAAGCCGCGCAGGCCGACGTGGTCATCGACGCGCTCTTCGGGACCGGGCTTTCGCGCGCACCGGCGGGCGTGGAAGCGAAGGCCATCGAGGCCATCCATCGCGCGCGCGCGGCGGGAGCGCGGGTGGTGGCGGTGGACGTACCGAGCGGCATCGACGCGGATACGGGCGCCATCTATCCGGTGCACGTCGCGGCCGACGAGACCGTGACGCTCGATCTGCCCAAGCGCGGGCTCTACCTGCATCCGGCGGCGGAGCTGGCGGGGCGCGTGCACGTGGCCGACATCGGCATTCCGCACGCGCTGCGCGACAAGCTGGCCGGGCCCGCGTGCGAGCTCGTCGACGAGGAATGGGCCCGCGAGCGGTTTCCGCCGCGGCCGCGCAATGCGCACAAGAACGACTTCGGGCACCTGCTGGTGGTGGCCGGCTCGCCGGGCAAGGCGGGCGCGGCGGCGATGGTGTGCGAAGGCGCGCTGCGCGCGGGCGTGGGCCTGGTGACGCTGGCGGCGCGGCCGGAGCTGCAGGCGGTTCTGCACGGCCTGCCCGAGGCGATGTTCGCGCCGCTCGCCGGCGAAGGACCGCTTTCGTCGAAGGATCTTCCCGCGCTGCGCGAGGCGCTGAAAGGCAAGACGGCGCTTGCCTTTGGTCCGGGCATCGAGCGAGGGCCGGAGACGGCGGCGCTCATCGGCGCGCTGCTCGCGGAAGCGGAAGCGGCGGTGATCGACGCCGACGGGCTCAACGCGCTCGCCGGGCACCGCGACGAGATCGCCGGCTTTATGCGCAAGGCGCCGAGCCCGGTGGTGCTCACGCCGCACCCCGGCGAGTTCGCGCGGCTGACCGGCGAGGAGAGCGAGCGCATCCTCGCCGATCGCGTCGATGCGGCGACGCGAGCCGCGCAACGATTCGGCGCGTGCATCGTCCTGAAAGGCGCGCACACGGTCGTGGCCGATCCGGAAGGGACGAGCGCGATTTGCGCCGCGGGAAATCCCGGCATGGCCACCGCCGGCGCGGGCGACGTGCTCACCGGCATCACCGGCGCGTTCCTGGCGCGGCGCGCGGCGCCGGGCGGCAGCGGCGATCGCGCGCGCCTGGCGGTCTTCGCGCACGCGTTCGCCGGCGACCTGGCGGCGCAGGAGGTCAGCGAGACGGCCCTCATCGCCACCGACATCGCGCGCGTCGGCCTGCCGCGGCTGTTCCGGCGCTGGAAGCGATGAACCTGTCGCTGCCCACGCTCGACGCCACGCGCGCGCTCGGCCGCAAGCTCGGCGCGCTGCTGATGCCCGGCGACTTCGTCGCGCTCATCGGCGAGCTGGGCGCGGGCAAGACCGCGCTGGTGAAGGCCATCGCCGAGGGCGCGCGCGCAGCGCCGGCCAGCTCGCCGACGTTCGCGCTGGTGAATGTCTACGAAGGCGGGCGGGTGCGGCTGCAGCACCTCGACCTGTACCGGCTGGCCGGCCCGGCCGACCTGTTCGCGCTCGGCTTCGACGACCTCTTGCGCGAGCCGGCCGCGACGCTGTGCGAATGGGCCGACAAGGCCACCGCGGCGCTGCCGGCGGACAGGCTCGAGATCGCGCTCGCGCACGCCGGCGCAGATGCGCGCACCGCCCGCATCGAGGCCACCGGCCCGCGCGCGGAAGCGCTGCTCAAAGCGTTGTGACCCGCACCCGCAGGTCCGCGTCCACCGACACCAGCGCGTTCTCCGGCAAGAGCTCCCACTTGCGCCGGCCGCCGGGCGGGGGCTCGCCGGGGTCTTCGCTGGCGAGCGCGACGTAGCTGCCGTCGGTGCTCAGGTGCAGCGTGCGGCCGCTGCGGCAGGCGAGCATGGTGTGGCCGTCGGTGGCGAGGAAGGTGGTGCTCGGCGGCTCTTTCGCGTCGCGATAGATCGCGCGCACCGCCTTCACCGCCTCGGCCAGCGCGGCCGCCGCGTCGGTGGTCTGGCGCAGCCAGGTGAGGAAGAGATGGAAGCAGCGCTCGCTGTCGGTCTCGCCGCGGATCTGCTCCAGCAGGGCGGGCGCGATCTGCGCCTCCAGCAGCGGCCGCGCCCGGTCCCACTCCGGCAGCGTGCCGTTGTGCGCGAACAGCCAGGGCCCGCGCTGGAACGGGTGGGTGTTCTCCGGCGCCACCCGGCCGATGCTCGCCTTGCGCACGTGCGCCACCACCGTGAGCGCCTGCACGAACTGTGACAGCTTCTCGAAGTCGCGATCGCCGTGCGCCGGCGACAGGCTGCGCACCACCCGCGGCGCGCCGCCTTCGTACCAGCCGAGCCCCCAGCCGTCCGGGTGCTCGCGGCTCTGCTGGCGCAACGAATTCGCCGAGTGGAGCATCTCGTGCGCCACGCCGGAGGCCTCGCGCGAGCGGCAGCCGAAGAGCCGGCACATGGACGGTGTGTACCATTGTTTTGCCCTGACGCCGCCCGGCGTGGGATGCTCGCGCGCGATGCTCGCCTTGTTGCTCGCCGCGGCTGCCGCTGCGCCGGCGCGGCCGGTGGTCGCGCTGATGCCCATCCGCACCCTCGGCGTCCCCTCCGACGTGGTCCACGCGCTCGAGGTGACGCTGCGGAACCAGCTCTCGCTGCTTCCCGAGGCGAAGCTGGCAGGCGAGCAGGAGCTCGCTGCAGCGCTGAAGGCCGAGCCGGACTGCGAGTCGAAGCCGGCCTGCGCCGCCGCCGCCGCGACGAAGGCGGGCGCGCGGCAGTTCATCTCCGGCACCACCAGCCAGTTGGGCGACGCGTTCATGGTGGACCTGAAGCTGATGGACGCGCGCACCGCGCAGGAAGTGCGGCGCGCGACCTACCCGGTGTCGGGAACGCAGGACGTGCTCATCGACACGCTGCGTGAGGCGGCGGTGCGGCTGCTCGCTCCGGCACGCTTCACCGGCGCGGTGCGCGTCGACGTGCCGGGCGCGGCGGGCGCCTCGCTCTTCATCGACGGACGGCCGGCCGGCACGCTGCCGCTCAGCAAACCGATCGAGGGCCTCTCGCCTGGCCAGCACACCCTGCGCGTCGAGGACGGCAAGGCGCGCGAGATGAGCACGTTCGTCGAGGTGCGGTTCGGCCAGACCACCGACGCGAAGATCGAGCTGGCGAACATGCCGGTGATGGTGCCGGCCGCCGCGCTGCCGACCGCGGCCGCGCAGGCGCCGGTGCGCAGGCCGGTGTGGCTGCGGCCGGCGGCCATCGCTACGCTCGGTCTCGGCGTGGCCAGCGCCGTGGCGGCAGTGGCGTTCCACGCCAGCGCCTATGCCACCGCGTCCGATCTCAACCGGCGCTCGGCGGCCAACCAGCTCGTCCCTGCCGATCTCTCGGCGTACAACGACGTCAGCCGCGACACGAAGATCGCGCGCGGCCTGTACGCGGCGGCGGCGGTTCTGGCAGTCGCCGGCGGCGGCGCGCTCTTGTGGGACCTGCACGAGGACGGCTGGCACTTCTGAGCGTTACTCCCGGATCGGCCACGCCGCGTGCTTCGCCTTCGGAGCTTCAGGCGGCTGCGGCGCCGTCTCCGCCACGACCTTCTCGTCCGCCTGGTGCGTCCAGGCGCCGCCCGCCCAGGCCGGGTCGAGCTGCGTCTTCCACACCGCCTGCACGGCGCGCGCCTCGCCGGACGTGCTCCGGACCTGCGCGGCGAGCGTCCATTCGACCTCGGCGGCGTCGGGCGGGAAAAGGGGCAGCTCGAAGCGGCCCAGCACCAGCCCGGGCGGCGCGTCCGGCGTGAGGCGCTCGGGCACGTCGAGCCGCAGCGCCGGCTCGCCGCCGCCGTCGAGCCGCGCGATGGCCGCGCCCTTCGCGTCGAGGAACCGCAGCGACAGCCCGCGAAACACCAGCGGCACCGAGACGCGCTGGACCTGCTTGCCCGTCTCCGGCTCGTCCACCTGCGTCTCTTCCGGCGCGCCCCACACCGCGACGTCGGCCTCGAGCTTCGGCTGCGTCTCTTCGACCCTCGTCACGCGCAGGAGGTCGAGCCGCAGCCCCTGCGACTGCGCCGATTCGAGCAGGTCGAGCCTGCCCTCCCGCCAGGCGGCGACCTGCGCGTCGGAGAGATCCTGCCAGTCGCGCAAGGATCCGCCGCGCACCTTCGGCGGCGGGGGCACGAACGCCGCCGGCTGGCCGCGCAGCGCCGGAAAGCGGTTGCCGATTTCCGCCAGGTCCGCGAACCACGCGCGCAGCAGCGCCCGCTGGTCGTCGCGGTAGCGCGGCGTGTCCGGGGCCGCCCGCACCACCGCGGCCCGCTGCGAGAACTGGCTGCGCGCGTGCTCCAGCCAGAGCTTCTGCGCCGCGGCGTCGGCCTGGTCGGTCCAGGCGCGCGCGACCAGCAGCGCGAGCGCTGCGACGAACAGGGCGGGCAGGGCGAATTTGACCAGGCGCATCTTTCTACACCCCTTGGGCGGCCCCTTTTTTCGCTTTGCGGCAGGAAACCTGCCATCCGCCAAGTGGCGTGCTAACGTCCGGCAAGTTGTCGATCCGGAGGGCCTTGCGTGTCCCGCCACCTGCTCTGCGCGCTGCTCCTGACGGCCGCCTGCCATCGCCAGACCGGGCCGGACGCGCATTACCAGCACGCCTCCGCGGCCTTCCAGGCGCTCTATGCCGCGCAGCTCGACGACGCGTACGGCGACCCGAAGATCGACCCCATCGTGGCCGAGCTGAAGCAGGTCGATGCGCGCTCGATCGATGCGCAGGCGGCGGCGACTCTGCTCGACAACATCGCGCGCGGGCGGGCCGCGCTTGCGAAAGAGCGCGCCGAGCGCGAGAAGATGGGCGCGGTGGCGGCGCAGAACATCGCCACGCCGCCGGTCTCCATCGATCCGGTGAAGGTGCTGGCGGCCGACGAGCCCGACGCGGGGCCGCCGCAGGACGCCTATGGCACCAACGGCGACGTGGCGACCATCAACGCGCAGACCGGCGGGTGCCTGACCGACTACGAGCCGTTCACCGAGCAGATCACGGGCAAGAGCGGCACCGTCTACCGCGTGGTCAACACGGAAGGCTGCAAGGCCAGGCTGCCGGGATTCGTCGGCCAGGCGGTGCTGGTGATCAGCGGCAAGATCTACCGGCGGATCCCCGATCCGAATCCGCCGAGACCGCCACCTCCGCCCGCGCCGCCCGACGCAGGGCCGCCCGATGCCGGGCAGGCGGCGCAGCGGCGGCCGGCCGCTCCGCCGCCCGACGCAGGCGAGCCGGAGTACGAGATGGTCATCCCCGGCGCGCCGCAGCCGGGCGCGCAGCCGCCGCCGGCCGAGCAACAGCAGCAATAGCGTGTTATTCAGTCCGGCCCGATGGCCGAGCTCTCGTACACCCTGCTCAAGTTGCTGCCCAAGAACACGCTCTCGCGCGCGGTCGGCGCCGCGTGCCGGGTGAGCGCGCCGCGCCCGGTGGTGCGCGCGGCCATCCGCGCGTTCGCGCGCAAGTACAAGGTGGACGAGAGCGAGGCCGAGCGGCCCATCGCCGATTACCCGACCTTCACCGAGTTCTTCACCCGGCGGCTCAAGCCCGGCGCGCGGCCCATCGCGGCCGGGTCGGTGGCGGTCTCGCCGGTGGACGGGACGGTGGGCGAAATCGGCGACATCGTCGAGTCGCGCCTCTTGCAGGCCAAGGGAAAGCACTACACGCTGGCGGAGCTCATCGGCGGTCCGAGTGCCGAACACGACGCGAGGCAGTTCGCCGGCGGCGTGTTCTGCACCATTTATCTCGCGCCTTACAACTATCACCGCATCCACGCGCCATTGGGCGGCGACGTTGCCGGTTACGTCAACATGCCCGGGCAGCTGTGGCCGGTGAACGCGGTGGGCGTGCGCAATGTCGAAAAGCTCTTTTGCGTGAACGAGCGGCTGACGACCTTCCTGAAGACGCCGCGCGGCGCGTGCGCGGTGGTCGCGGTCGGCGCCACCAACGTCGGCCGCATTCGCGCGGTGTACGACGACGTGGTCACCAACGCGAAGCGGACGCGGCGGGCGGCGCGAACGATGTATGAAAAGCCGATCCCGGTGGAAAAAGGCGGCGAGCTCGCCTTGTTCGAAATGGGCTCCACCGTGGTGGTGCTTTTTGCGCCGGGTTTGCTGAAGCTGGCCGATCGGCTGCAACCCGGATTGGCCATTCGCCTGGGCGAGGCACTGGAATGAGCGCCAAGGTCCGCGGCGTCAAGGGCACGCGCGACGTATTGCCGGTCGATACCTACGTGAAGAGCGACGATCCGTGGCTGCGCATCGGCCACTATCACTTGATCGAGCAATCGGCGCGCGAGTTATTCCCTTTGTATGGCTATCGCGAGGCGCGCACGCCGATCCTCGAGCGCACCGAATTGTTCGTGCGCGGCATCGGCGCGGTGACCGACATCGTCGGCAAGGAGATGTACACCTTCGACGATCATGGCGACATGGTGTCGATGCGGCCCGAGAACACCGCGTCGCTGGTGCGCGCGTACGTCGAGCACGCGGTGAACCAGCAGGAGCCGGAGACGAAGTGGTGGTACCTGGGCCCGATGTTCCGCCGCGAGCGGCAGCAGCGCGGCCGGTACCGGCAGTTCACGCAGATCGGCATCGAGGCGTTCGGCAGCCCCGGGCCGCGCATCGACGCCGAGCAGATCGAGCTGCTCGATCGCTGGCTGCGCAAGCTCGGCATTCCGTTTGAAATGCATTTGAATACGCTGGGCGACGGGCAATGCCGGCCGAAGTATCGCGAGGCATTGCAGGCTTATTTGCGCGCGCATTCGGCCGAGCTGTGCGAGGAGTGCAACAAGCGCATCGAGACCAATCCGATTCGCGTGCTGGACTGCAAGAACCCGAAGTGCCAGGAGGTGGCGGCCGGCGCGCCGAAGATGGAGCAGTATCTGTGCGACCCGTGCCGCGCGCATTTCGAGGCTTTGCAGAAGGCGCTGCAGGCTTTGAATGTCGCTTATCTGACCGATCCCAAGCTGGTTCGCGGGCTCGATTACTATACGCGCACGACCTACGAGGCGATCGCGACGTCGGGCCTCGGCGCGCAGAGCACGGTCGCCGGCGGCGGGCGGTACGATGGCCTGGTGCGCGAGCTGGGCGGGCCGGACGTGCCGGGCATCGGCTTTGCCGCGGGCGTCGAGCGCATGGCCCTGCTCGTCGCGCAGCAGGGCCACGACGGCGCGACGAAGCCTGCGCTGTTCATCGCGCCGCTCGGCGACGCGGAGGCTGCGCGCGCCGACCAGATCGCCCAGCAGCTTCGGGCTGCCGGGCTCGGAGTGGAAGTGAGCTTCCGCAAGGCGAATCCGGGCAATCAATTGAAGCGCGCCGATGCGTTGGGGGCCCGCTACGCGCTGGTCCTCGGCGATGCCGAATTGCAGAGCGGCCGCGCGAAGCTGAAAGAATTGAAGACCGGCGCGCAGACCGAAGTCGCGCTCGACGCGCTGGCCGGATTCCTGCGGGGGAACGCATGACGATGATGCTCGTCTTCCTGATGGCGACGGGCCAGCGCTTTCTCGGGCCGCCGGTGAAGGCGCCGGGCGCCGAGGCGGACAAGCCGGTGCTCAATCCGGGCGACGACGCGCCGCTCTTCGCCGGCGTGCTGCACGACCCGGCCGAGGCGGGCATGCAGCGCGTCGACGTGGCGTCGCTGGTCGGCGCCGACGCAGACGCGGACCAGCGGAAGAAGGCGGTGCTGATCAGCTTCTTCGCGACCTGGTGCAAGCCGTGCAAGAAGGAGATGCCGCTCCTCGAGCAGCTCTACGAGGACTATCAATCAAAAGGCCTGCAAATCATTTCGGTTGCCATCGACAAGGACGAAGCGACCTGGCCCGAGATCGGCGAGCTGGTCAAAAAGAATCACATTACTTATCCAATCGTAAAGGACCGTTACAACCTGATCGCGCGCCAGTATCTCGGCGACAAGGCCGCGCTGCCATCGGTGTTCATCCTCGACAAGGACGGCAAGGTCGTGCTGGTGAAGCAGGGCTATACCGACGACGCCGCCGAGTTCCTCAAGGCCGAGGTGGAGAAGGCGCTGCAGTAGGCGCCTCGCGAGCCGGCGCTATTTCTTGCTCGTCTCGCGCAGGCGGCGCGTCAGAACCTTCATCACGCCCATCGCGATCTCGGGCCGCTCCGAGAGGATGTCCCTGAAGTCGTCGCGGCCGATCTTCAGCACCACCGCGTCCTCGACCGCCGTCACGCTCGCCGAGCGCGGCTCGCTGTCGAGCACCGCCATCTCGCCGAACACGTCGCGCACGCCGAGCTTCACCAGCTCCTTGTCGCCCTTGTGCACCTTCACGCGTCCCTCGACGATGAGGTACAGCGCGTCGCCCGGCTCGCCCTCGGCGAACACCTGGTCGCCGGAGGCGAGCGGCTCTTCCTCGGCGATCTCGGCGATCTGCGCCAGCTCTTCGCTCGGCAGCGCGCGGAACAGGTCGATGCTCTTGAGGAAGAGCACTTTCTCGACGGTGGAGATCATGCGATCGCCCGGGGTGCGGCCGAAAGCAGCGCGCGCACGGTGCGCGACACGGAGGCGGCGGCGTCGGCGAGCAGGGCGGAGAGCAGCCGCGGCGCGTCCTGCGGCGCGCCCTGCGCCACCGCGAGCGCGGCGGCTTCGCGCAGCGGCGGGTAGGGAGAATTCAGCGCGTTCTGCAGCGCGATCATCAGCGGCTGCAGCGGCACCTGAGCCTGCGTGATGAAGCGCGCGGTGCAGGCGCCCACCCACAGGCCCGACTCGCCACCGATCAAGGCCGCCGCCAGCTCCGGCGGCGGCCGCGGGTCGGCCACCACCGCGTCGCCGCGCCGCTTCACCTCGTCGAGCGCGGCCATGAGCAGCCGCTTCCACGGCTCGGGCAGCGCGTTGTCGAGCACCTCGATGGCGTTTCCGCGCGCCGCCGCCGATTCCGAGCGCAGGTTCTCCGCCACCACGTCGAGCCGCACGTCGGGCAGGAGCACCTCGAGCAGGAGCAGCGCCTGCAGGAGCCGCGCGTCGCGCTCCTCGAGCAGCGCGACGCCGAGCAGCTCGGCCGCGGTGCGCGGCGGCTGGTTCGGCGCGGGCACCGGCAGCGACAGCTTCTTGAACGTGCCGAGCGCGGTGCGCGCGCCGGCGAGCTCGGCGTGGACCGCGCGCTCGACCCGGGCCGCCTCGACGGTGATGCCGCGCTGCTTGCGCGCCAGTCGCGAGAGCGCGCGCGCCGCGGCCCTGCGCACCTCGGTCTCGCGCGCGGTCAGCGCGCCGAGCAGCGCGTCGGCCGACTCGCGCGTCTGCAGCCGCTGCAGCACCAGCGCCACGCCGCGCCGGCAATCGACGTGCGCCGACTCGTCGAGCAGGATGCCCTGCAGCTGCGGCTCGATGCCCGGCCCGAACGACGCCAGCGCGCTGGCGGCCTCGAGCGCCGTCTCGCGCCGCTGGAACTGCTCGACCAGCGCGGGGATGAGCTCGGGCGTGCGCAGCTTGCCGGCCGCGGCGATGGCGCGCCGCCGCACCATCGGGTCCGGATCGCGCAGGAAGCTCAAGAGCGGCCGGTAGAACCCGCGCACGCCGATGTTGCCCAGCGCGTCTGCCGCCGCGGCGCGATCGCGCGGGTCCTCGGCGGCCAGCAACTGCTTGAGCGGCTCGGCCGCCGCCAGCACGCCGTCGAGCCCGGCGTGGCGGATCAGCGCCACCGCCGCCGCCGCGCGCACCACCGCCTCGGGCGCGTTGGCGATGTCGAGGAACGGCAGCACCGTCGGCACCGCGCGCTCCTGCTCGATGGCGCAGACCGCGCCGAGCGCCGCCGCGCGCACGTCGGGCACCGGGTCCGCGAGCAGCGCGCGCATCTCCTCGAGCGAATCCGCGCGCTGCAGCTCGCCCAGCTGCGCCACCGCCGCGGCGCGGATTTCGGGGTCCTCGTGCCGCAGCAGCTCCCGCAGCTCGGGGGTGAAGTCGGCGCTGTGCGCGAGCTGCTGCACCAGCGTCAGCGCGTGCAGCACGGTGGCCGGCTCGCCCTTCAGGGCCGTGCGCAGCGCGTTCAGCGTCGCCTCGTTCACGCCGGAGAACGCCGAGCCCGACAGGTCGAGGTGTCGGCGCTCGAGCGACTCCACCAGGCTGCGCACGTACTCGCCGCGCGCGCGCACCAGCAGCAGGATCCAGAGGCCCACCAGCAGGATGACCGCCAGCGCCAGCGGCCGGCCGCTGCCGCCCGACTGCTTGTAGAAGAGCAGCACCGCGCCGGTGAGCGCGCACGCCGTCGGCTTGAGGATGCCGTCGATGAACGCCTTGGCGCGCCCGCGCACGTGCGGCTGCACCGGCACGTAGAGCAGCTGCATCGACGCGTCGTTGATGGTGTAGCGGAAGATGGTGTCGCTGCCCTTGGCGAGCGAGCTGTAGAACAGCGATGGATTCGGAATCGCGGCGGCGGTCGCCGAGCCGAAGGCGAGCCCGACGGGCAGCGGCAAGAGCGAGGCGAGGATGCCGTAGCGCTCCAGCACGCGGCCGGTGACCCAGATCTGGATCGCCAGCGCGATGCCGCCGCAGACGCCGTAGAACTTGCCGAAGTACGCGGCGAGCTCGTTCTCCTTGAGGGCGCTGGCGGCGGAGAGCTTGAACTGGAAGTCGACGATGATCACCGCCGCCGCGCTGACGGCGCCGATGAGCGCGACGATGCCGAGGTGCTTGTTCGACAGGAACGACAGCCCCGCGCGCGACAGCAGCCTCGCCTTGCGCTGGGGTTGCACCCGCTGCGCGAACACCGGCATCGTGCTCGACAGCTTCGCGCCGGCGCGCGCGAGCAGCGCGCAGGCGATGAGCTGCCCGACCATGAGCCACAGCAGGTTGTGCGCGCCGATGGTCTTCGCGTAGCGCCCGACCAGCAGGCCGAAGATGACGTTCGCCAGCGTGCCGCCGCCGCCGATGAGCCCGAACAGCCGCTTGGCCTCCCGCGCGTGGAACACGTCGTTGGCCATGGTCCAGAACTGGATCACCACCAGCGAGCCCATCGCCTCGACGAAGATGTAGAGCGCGGCGTAGATGACCGGCGCCGACGACATGCGCAGGAGCGCCCAGAAGCCGGCGCAGAACGCGCCGCACATCAAGGCGGAGGCGGCGTTGAGCGCGCCGCGGTTGGCCTTGTCGGCCACGCGCGCGTACAGCCAGCTCACCAGCACGATGGCGATCGACGAGTAGACGTACATGCCGGCGAGGCCCTTGGCGGCCGCGCCGGTCGAGGCCTTGGCCGACAGGTAGAGCGCATCGCGCACCGACCGGCCCACCACCACCGCGCCGATGGCGTTGGCGGCGTAGGCCGCCATCAGCGCGACGCGCCGCTGTTCCCCCGGCCGGATGCGCAGTCCGGCCTCGAGCGCGCGTTCAAGGGTGGACATTCGCAGCCAGACTACACGGCCCGGGCCGCCGCGGAAAACCCCCTAAAAGACGCCGCCCAGCGCCGCGTAGCAGTCGAGGATGGCGAGCGGCGAAGTCTCCAG
>Ga0335081_10007371_pt1 | contig 17591 bp, 18 predicted proteins | sample Lox_Sample_35_FD_206713 | JGI IMG/M metagenome (GOLD analysis project Ga0335081, IMG submission 206713) | Soil microbial communities from Loxahatchee National Wildlife Refuge, Florida, United States - Lox_Sample_3.5 | ecosystem: Environmental > Terrestrial > Soil > Wetlands | place: USA... | reverse complement strand
TTCGGCCGCCTTGACGCCATCGTCGAAAGGGCCGATTTCCGCGCCCGCGAGCTACTGTTCAACTACAAGCAGACTGTGCTCAACGCGGTTCGCGAAGTCGACACCGCCGCGGAAGCTTACGCCGCTGAACAGGATCGGCTGCGCCATCTTGACGACGCGGTTGCGGCGGCAAAACGCGCCGTCAGCCTCGCCCAGCAGCGCTTCGACCGCGGCGTGATCGACTCGCTCAACGTGATCGATGCGCAGCGCCAGCTCTACGTGCTCGAACAGGAATATGTCGGTGCGCAGGCCAATGCCGCCGAACAATTTGTGGCACTCTACCGTTCGCTCGGCGGCGGCTGGGAGGATTATCAATCCTTGCCGCCGATCCCAGCGCCGCAGCCGGCGATCGCCGCGGCCTTTAGGCGCCTGTTTGCGCCTGGCGCCGCACCATAGCGTCGCTGCGCTGCAAACATTGCGGAAATTTAAGGTTGAGCGCGAGCAACCTTGTTACTCTAGCCAAGTTCGATTTTGGGGCGACGCACCAAGCAGAACACAAAGGAGTGTGCCATGTCGCCCAGGCTCTGTAGCAAGATCGGCAGTAGGATCGGCAGGTCGCACGCAGCAATGCTTATCGTTGCTTCGTTTGCGGTTTCGCTCGGAGCGCAAAACGCGATCGCAGCCGCCGCCAAACATCCAGCAGCTCACGCCCGCAACGCGCACGCCGTGCATCGCTCGCATGTGTCGCATCATTTGGCGCGCGCCTCCTCGGCGCCGGTCTATGGTTATGCCGACGGCCGGACGCAACGCCCGATTCAACAACCCGGCTACGTGTTTGTGCCCGGTCGCGGCATCCTCGGCGAGAGCTGCAACATGCCGACCAGCACCTGCACCAACGAATATCGCGACGTCCAGTGACGAAGGCCGCGCTCCAATTCGCTGCCACGTCCTCGGTTACTGAAAGTTGACGTCCGCCGCGGGAAACTTGCCGGCGGGAAGCGAATTACGGTTTGCACAGAGACGGTGCCACGCAAAGCAACGGAGGAAATCCGATGTCGCCCAAAATCACCTTGGTGCTTGCCGCAAGTGTTGCCGTCGTCGCCCTCGGCTCGTTCGGCGCGGCCGGTGCCGCCGAGCGCGACCGCCACCACGTCAATGCGACGCATCACGCTCACAGCACCTATCCTCGCCGTCATCGGCATTTCGTTCGCCGCGACTTGCCGCCGTTCTACGGTTATGCCGGTGCTCCGCCCGGCGCGCGGGTCGAGCCTGGCTATGTGTTTGTGCCGGGCTACGGAATCCTCGGTGAGGATTGCAACATGCCGACCAGCATCTGCACCAACGAGTATCGCGACGTCCGCTAAGTGAGTCGGCGCCTTTGTCGTCCGCCCGCAGCGATCAGCCGCGCCTCTTGGGCGCTCAAGACTGAGACGATTTTCAAAACGTCGATCTGGATGACTTGAGGCCGGCGCAGGCGTGGCATTTTTGCCACGTGTGCAACCAAAACTGCTGTGAACAAGGCCCGAATGAGGCCAATGGAACTTTTTGTCACGTCGTCGTCATGCGAGAAAATTAGACCGGGGCGGGGTTCAATCTTTCTTAAGCTTTTCAAATGGGGGCCCGAACGGGCGCGGAGGGGGTGATGGTCGTCAAACGCAACACGCGTATTTTGTTGTCCGGCACAGTGCTGGGGGCGTCGTTCCTGCTCGCCGCGCCGGCCCTCGCCGACGATGCGCAAAACGCACAATTGCAGAAGCAAATCAACAGCTTGCAGAAGCAATTGCAGAGCCTGCAATCGCAGGTAGCGCAGTCCAAGAAACAGAGCGAAGCCGCCCAGCAGCAAGCTGCCCGACAGGCGGCGCAGGCCGCTTCCGACCCGACCGCGCCGGCTGGCCTCTACAACGCCGCGCCGCCGCCCGGACCGGTCATCGGCAAGGCGCCGGCCTGGGTCAACGGCGTCAAGGTTTCGTTCGCCGGGAGCTTCATCGAAGGCGCGACTGTGTGGCGCGAGCGCAACGAAATCTCCTCGGGCGCCAGCGATCCGGGCTTCGGCACCATCCCGTTCTCGGATTCGGCGCTCTATCACGAGAACGAATGGCGGGCGAGCGCGCAGCAGAGCCGCATCGCCATCAAGATGACCGGCGACATCGATCCGGCCCAGCATATGAAGGCCTATTACGAGTCGGATTTTCTTGGCGCCGGCGTGACCGCGAATTCGCGTGAAAGCAACAGCTTCAATCTGCGCATCCGCCAGGCCTTCCTCGAATACGACAACGACAACTACCACTTTCACGTTGTCGGCGGTCAGGCCTGGAGCCTGTTGACCCAGAACCGGGTCGGGATGCTGCCGCAGACTGAGAACACGCCGCTCACCATCGACGCGCAATACGTCGTCGGCTTCAACTGGGCGCGGCAGGAACAGCTGCGCTTCGTCGGAGATTGGGAGAAGACCTGGTGGTTCGGCTTCTCGGTCGAATCTCCGCAGGTCAATTTTACCTCGAACAGCATCGGCACCGTCGGCGCTCCGGCGGCACAGGTCGGCGGAAACCCGATTCCGCCCGGCGTCGCGATCAACAGCCTGAACGTCTGCAATGCGTCCGGACTGCTCAACAGCACCACCGCATGCTCGAACGATATCGCGCCGGACTTCGTCGAAAAGATCGCGGTCGATCCGGGCTTCGGCCACTACGAGGTGTTCGGCTTGCAACGCTTCTTCGCCGATGAAGTGGGTCTTACCGCTGTGCCCAATAGCTTCACGACCAAGGTGAATTTCGGTTGGGGCGTGGGCGGCTCGGTGCTGATCCCGGCGATCCCGAAATACCTCGACCTGCAGGGCAGCGTGATGACCGGCCAAGGCACCGGCCGCTATGGCTCGAGCCAATTGGCCGACGTCTTTATCGGTCCGGACGGCTCGCTCAAGCCGCTGCAGACGCTGCAGGTCCTTCTCGGCGCTGTCGCGCATCCGGCGGACGGGCTCGATGTCTACGCCTATGCCGGCCAGGAGGAGGTCAGGGCCAATTTCTGGACCGTCGCCGGGACGCAGGGCGGCTACGGCAACCCGAACTACGTCAACAATGGCTGCCTGAACGAGGACGTCGTGTCAGGCCCGCAATCCTTCATCATGGCGATCCCCGGCACCACCTGTACGGCGAACGTGCAGCGCACGCAGGAGATCACCGTCGGCTTCTGGAAGAACATCTACAAGGGCGATGTCGGCCGCTTCACCTTCGGCGCACAGTATGAGTATGTGCGGCTGCAGGCGTTCCCCGGCTTGGCGACTGGGGCGGGAACGCCGAACCAGGGCCTCAACCCGAACAACAACATCGTCTTCACCTCGATCCGCTACTATCCCTTCTAGCGGCACGGGCGACTTTGAGAGCGAGGCGCCGCCGGTCACCGGCGGCGCCTTTGCTTGCGGCGGTCCGGCACTTCCTGACGCGCAATCTGCCATATCCGACGTAGCCTTCGCAGCACTGCGCCATATTTGCAACACTCGCCACGAAAGTGTCGGCGACGTGAAAAACAGCAATGAAAATAGTGACTTCGGCCTTGTGCTCAAGATGTCGGAGGGATCGACCGGAGACGCCCGATGGGTGTATTATGGCTTGGGGAAGGCGAGCAGAATCGGGGGGTGCCCTAGCGTGGGCGCTTGACCCTTTGCTGCATCGCCGGGATGACGCAACGCGAGGTAACTGCGCGTGCTGATCGGCAGGGTTTGGAGTTTGGTGCTGATCGCTTGCTTCGGCGCCTGCATGACGCAGGTCGCCGCAGCGACTGATATGAACGTCTTTTCGATCACGCCGCCGGCGGCTTCGCCTCAAACCAAGGACTGGTCCGGATTCTATTCCAGATCCAATCCCGGCGACGGAACGCCGTCTTGGATGAATCAGTCGCTGTCGAGCAGCTTCTCGTCGCCCGGCGCGTCCTCGCGTCCGGCGGCAAACAGCGATAATTTCGGCTACAATTTTCAACAGGGGAATTTCGTGTTCGGCGTCGAAGGCTCGTTCTCGGCGGCGAACTTCGACGGCCGATTCACGAGCCCGAATTTTACCGGGGTCGCCAGCTGGACGCCGAATATGAATTGGCTCGGCACCGTGACCGGCCGCATGGCCTACTCGGTCGGACAATGGCTTCCTTACGTCAAGGGTGGGTTCGCCGCGGCCAATGTCGGATCGCCGTTGCAGGATGGACCGATCGGCGGCTTCACCCAGGCCTCCTCGCAGCAGATGCAGACCGGCTGGACCGCCGGCGTCGGCCTCGAATATCAGCTGTCGTCGAAATGGTCGCTCGGACTTGAATATCTCTACACCGATCTCAACAACGGCGCCGGCGCGCCGAACTCGATCGGCTCCGGCGGCTCGCCGGAGGTGTACACGACCGCGGTGAAGAGCCAGAGCCTGCTCGGCCGCCTCAACTACAAAGCCGGCTGGTAATCAGGCTCGCTTCGCCGCATCGATGCGGCGCACGTGGCCCCATGCTCTACCGGGTCAGCCCTCACATCCGCGCCGTCATGCACGCGAGCACCTATTCGTGTCCGTCTCTCTCGGTCGGCTGCAGACGGCCCTTGGCATCGCAGGCGGCGACGAAACCGGCAATCTGCGCCAGGAGCTCGTCGCCCTCGAGCAGCGGCACATGGCCCTGGTCGGGAATTTCGATCGCCCGCAGGTCGGGACGGCGCTGGCGCATCGCCGCGACCGTCGCCGCCGAGAGCACGTCGGAATTGGCGCCGCGGATAACCATGATCGGCACGCGGGCGAGCCCGTCGAACTCGTTCCACAAAGGCGGCAGCGGCCGCTCGATGTCAATCGCGGCGAGCGTACGCGCCAGGCGCGGATCGTAGGTCAAGGTCAGCCTGCCGCCCTTCATTTCCCAGTTGCGCCGCGCCGCGGCCAGCCACTGCTCCGCGGTCAGTTTCGGAAACTGCGCGCTCATCAGGCGGCGCAGGATGTCGGCGCCCTCTGCGAAATCGCGCGGCTGCGGCACCTTGTCGACATAGCTCTTGATCCGCACCAGGCCCTTGCCCTCGATCACCGGGCCGACGTCGTGCAGCACGGCGCCGGCAATCATGGTCGGATGTGCCACGCTCATCAGCATGGTGAGAATGCCGCCTCGCGAACTGCCGACGAACACCGCCGGACTGACGCCGAGCGCGATCGTGACGCTGACGATGTCAGCAAGCTCGACCGTGAAATTGTAATTCTGCGGATTGGCGTCGTGGTCGGACCTGCCGCGGCCGCGCGCATCGATCGCGATCACGCGCCGGCGCGGCGTGCCGTTCGCCAGCGCCGGCGCCAGCGCGGCGAAATCGGCGACGGTGCGCGTAAAGCCCGCCAGACAGACGACCGGCGTGCCGGGGGCGCGGCGCCCGCCATATTCGCACACGTGCAATCTGAGCCCGTCCTGCGCGGTCACAAAGTGGCTGCTGCCCTGATCGGGCGTCCGCTCCCTCGGCTCGGGCGCGTCCAGCGCGGTGTTGACGGTGGGCACTGGCCTTATCCGCCGCGGCGCAGATCGGCCTCGATCAGCAGCCGCGAATCATTGCCGATGCGAGCCCGGTAAATTTGCATGTTCTCGATCACGCGCTGCACATAGTTGCGCGTCTCCGCGAACGGGATGCGTTCGATCCAGTCGATCGGGTCCGTCTTCGGGCTGCGCGGGTCGCCATATTGCTCGATCCACTCCCTAGCGCGACGCGGGCCGGCATTATAGGACGCGAAGGCCAGGATGTAGGAACCGCCGAACTGAGCGATGACGTCGCCAAGCTCCGCCGTTCCGATCTGGGTATTATAGACCGGATCGTTGAGCAGGCGCCGCTGATCGAAGGTGACGTTGAATTTCTTGGCGACGAAGCGGCCCGCGTCCGGCGTCACCTGCATCAGGCCGAGCGCATGGGCGCTCGAGACGACGCGGGCATTGAAGGCGCTTTCCTGGCGTGCGATCGAGTAGACGACGCATGGCTCGACCTCGGGCCCGATCGGCCGGTAGCTCGGCATGCCGAAGATCGGAAACGCGTATTGCTCGAGCGGCATGCCGCGGCCGAGCGCGGCCTTGCCGATGAGCAGCGTCGCCCGCGCGTCGTTATGCTGCTTGGCGATCTCGGCAAGCGCCGCGAGCGCGCCCATGTCGGCGGCCTTGTCGCCGAGGTCGGCCGCCATGGCGGCGACGAGATCGCGCTGCTCGACGGCATAGAGGATCTCGAAGGCACGGACGAGCTCGAGCCGACGATGCTCGGCCGGCGGCTCCGGCGCCTCGTGCAGCGCGACGGCGTCGAGGCCGAGCCGCGCCAGCGCCAGCTGGCCGTAATAGGCGGTCGGATACCGGGCCGCCTCTTCATAATAGGCGCGTGCGTCCTCGCTGCGCCCGAGCGCCTCGAGCGCCCGCGCCTGCCAGTAATAGGCACGCGCGAGCGTGATCGGGTTGGTGACGCCGTCGGCGATATGGGCGAAATGGGCAAGTGCCGCCGACGGCTCGCGCAGGAAGCGCAGTGCGATCCAGCCGGCGGTGAACTGCTGCTCGGCGCGATAGTTCTCGGAGGTCGGTACTGCGGCGTTGCTGGCGACTGCATAAGCGAGCTTGAAATCGCCAAGGTCGAGGAGCCTGCGCGCAACGAGCCGCCGCTCGACCCACCACTGGTCGAGATCGCCGAGCTTGTCCGCCTCGCGCGGCGTCGCCACGAGCCACTGCGCGGCCTCCGGAATCTTGTCGCCGCGGCGCAGCCACTGGATGCGGCTGAACATGTAGCCCGGATCTTGGCGCGCCGGCGCCGGCACCGCCTCGAGCAGCGCCTTGGCGTTGCCGGCCTTGTTGACGACCGCGGCGCGCGCCTTGGCGATCGCCATCTCGGTTGCGTCGAGATGGCGCGCCGCGCGCATGCCGGCATCGTCGTCCTCGGCATAGAAGCGCGCGTCCATTCGCGCCTTATCGTCGGCGGCCGTAATCAGGCCGGCAAACTCCTCGCGGGCCTGCGATTCGAGGTCGGCGGAAAAGCCGTCATTGCGCCAGGCTTCGCGCACGGCGCCCTGAGCGCCGGCCCGATCTCCGGTCGCCACCAGCGCGCGCGCCAGTGCGAATCGGCCCTTAGCGCTGCGCGGCGGCTCGCTGCTGAAAAAGCCGATGACCGCGCGCGGGTCGGCGTGATCCTGCCAAAGCGCCGCCTCGGCGTGCCGCCGCAACGTGCCGGCGCCGGGCCAGCTCGGATTGGCGGCAAGGAATGCCGTGTAGCGCGAAAAATCGACGCTGTCGTCGCCGCGCAGGACCACCCATTCGACCAGTTTGCGCGCGAGCGGGTCCGCTATCGTAGCCTCGACATTTGTGGCGTCGTCGGGCCGGCCCTTGTGCGAAAGCTCGATCGCCTGCCTGACCGCGCCGAGATCGAGCGGAGAGGTCGTCGTGCTGGTCGCGAACGCAAGTGCAGGAACTGGGCGCGCCGGCGGCGGAGCTCTGAGCGGCGCTGCGACCGGCGTTGCCATGCCCGAGCCGCGGATCGCCGCGGTGCCGGCATCCTGCGATGGCCGTAGTCCTAGCGGCGGTGGAAGCGGCGAGCCCTTGTGCGGGACAGCGCGCGCGTCCTTCTTGCCGGCGTCTTTATTGGCGCTGTCTTTCTTGTGCGCGTCTTTCTTCGCGGCGTCTTTCTTGGCGGCCCCCTTCTTCGCAGCTTCTTTCTTGGCGATGTCCTTCTTGTCCGCGTCCTTTTTGGCGGCGACCTGCTTATCGGCGTCCTTCTTGGCGACGTCTTTCTTGTCCGTGTCCTTTTTGGTGAGGTTCTTCTTGGCGGCGTCCTTGTTGGTAGCGTCCTTCTTTGCAGAATCCGTCTTGGAAGTACCCTTATGGGTGTCCTTATGAGCGGTGTCCTTCCTGGCGGTATCCTTCTTCGTGATATCCTTGGCGGTGGTGTCGGCGTTCTGGGCCGTCTGCGATTTGGCGGCGTGGCGCGCCGGCGGTATGGGACCCACATCCGAAGCCGGCGCAGCGAGGGCCTCGGCCGCGAACAGGCCGGCAGCGGCCGTAAGGATAATGAGCCGAGTAGCTGTTAGCGGCACGAATCTCTCCCTGGCGCGCGGCGCCGCCAGCACTTGTCGCAATCCTCTTCGACCGCCAAGATTGACGAACCGCTAATGGCTGCAAGCCGCCGCTGTCATTGACGAATTTCACGGCAAAAGCGGGGCGCACTGTCCGTTACGCTGTGGACGCGGCGCCTGCGGAAATCAAGCGTCGGCTCCCGCCGCGCGCCGAGCAAGTGAATAGGCCGCGGCGGCCGCAGCGGCCGCGCCAAGGGGCTTTCAAGGCCGGCCGCGACCCGGTATCTATGCGTGACGGCAGCCTGATTGTCGTCGGCGCCGAGCCGGGACCGCTATCCAAGGATCGTGTCATGACCGCCAAGACGAGCTTCCGCGGCTCATTCACCGCGCTGGTCACGCCGTTCAAGAACGGATCCTTGGACGAAAAAGCCTTTCGCAGCTTCGTCGACTGGCAGATCGCCGAGGGCACCCGGGGGCTCGTTCCGGTCGGAACCACAGGCGAAAATCCGACGCTCTCGCATGAAGAACACCACGAGGTGGTCGAATGGTGCGTCGATCAGGCCAAGGGCCGCGTGCCGGTCGTCGCCGGCGCCGGTTCGAATTCGACGGCGGAGGCGATTTCGCTCGCCCGGCACGCTGAGAAGTGCGGCGCCGACGCCGTGCTCGTGGTCACCCCGTATTACAACAAGCCGACCCAGGAGGGGCTCTATCAGCACTTCAAGGCGATCAACGACGCGATCGGCATTCCGATCATCATTTACAATATCCCGGGGCGCTCGGTGATCGACATGTCGGTCGACACCATGAAGCGGCTCTACGAGCTTGAGAACATCGCCGGCGTCAAGGACGCGACGGCGAATGTCGTCCGGGTCTCGCAACAGCGCGCCGCGATGGGCGAGGGGTTCAACCAGCTCTCCGGCGAGGACGCGACCGCGCTCGGCTTTATGGCCCATGGCGGCCATGGCTGCATCTCGGTTACCTCGAACGTGGCGCCGCGGCTGTGCGCCGAGTTCCAGGCTTCGTGCCTGAAGGGCGACTATGCCGGCGCGCTCAAGTTGCAGGACAAGCTGATGCCGCTGCACACCGCCTTGTTCATCGAGACCAATCCGGCGCCGGCCAAATACGCGCTTTCGCTCCTCGGCAAATGCGCGGAGACGGTGCGGCTGCCGATGGTGCCGATCGCCGAGGGGACGCGCCAGGCGGTCCGCGGCGCCATGGTGCATGCCGGGTTGATCAATTAATTCTTCATCCTCCCCCGCGGCGGGGGAGGGCGACCGCGCGGAGCGCGGTGGAGGGGCGTGCCGCCTCAGTGCTTGCGCAAGTGGCGCCGCTTGCACCGGCGCGCCGCGCGCGCCACATCCTCCGCCTTGCGGGGGATCGAAAACAGCCGGCGGAGGAAAACCCGATGCTCGATGAATTCCAGAAATTCGCGATGCGCGGCAATGTCGTCGATCTCGCCGTCGGCGTGATCATCGGCGCCGCATTCGGCGCGATCGTCAATTCGCTCGTCGGCGACATCATCATGCCGATGATCGGGGCGGTCACCGGCGGCCTCGATTTCTCCAATTATTTCATACCGCTGTCGTCGAAGGTCACGGCGACCTCGCTGGCCGAGGCGAGGAAGCAGGGCGCGGTTTTTGCCTGGGGCAATTTCCTCACCATCATCATCAATTTTTTGATCATCGCCTGGGTGCTGTTTCTGTGCATTAAGGGCATCAATCGGCTGAAGGCCCCGCCGGCTGCGTCGACGCCGGCGGGGCCCTCGCAGGAAGTGCAGTTGCTGACCGAGATCCGCGACGCGCTCAAGGCGCGCTGAGGGCTGAGATCAGCGGCATGGCGGCGAAGGCTGAACGGAAGCTCCGCGTCATCGCCGACAACCGCAGGGCGCGCTTCAACTATTTCATCGACGAGACGGTCGAAGCGGGCCTGGCGTTGACCGGCACCGAGGTCAAGTCGCTGCGCCAGGGCAAGGCAACGATCGGCGAATCCTACGCTGATTCCCGCGGCGGCGAAATTTGGCTCATCAATGCGAACATCCCGGAATATCTTAAGGCCAACCGCTTCAATCACGCGCCGAAGCGGCCGCGGAAATTGCTGCTGCACCGGCGGCAGATCAACAAGCTGATCGGCGCGGTCGAGCGCGAAGGGATGACGCTCGTCCCGCTCAAGCTCTATTTCAACGAGAAAGGCCGTGCCAAGGTCGAGCTTGCTCTGGCGCGCGGCAAAAAGCTCTACGACAAACGCGAGACCGAGAAGAAACGGTCGTGGGAGCGGGAGCGCGGCCGCCTGATGCGGCAGAAGGGCTGAATGATGCTGCCGATAGGCTTCGACCACTGCGTCATTCACGTCACCGAGTGGGAACGCTCGAACGCGTTCTATACGATGGTCATGGGCGCGGAACTGATCAGGCGGCCGGTCGGCTATGCGTACCGGTTTGGCGACCGCCAGCTCAACGTCCACGGCCCGGGCGTGAAGCCGGCCGAAGTGGCGCGGCTTCCGGTCGCACCTGGCAACAGCGATTTGTGCTTCGAGTGGAACGGGCCGATCGGCGACGCTATGGGCCACCTGCAACGCTGCGGCGTTGCCATCGAAGCGGGCCCGATGCAGCGCTTCGGCGCCAAGGGGCAGGGGATGAGCGTCTACTTCCGCGATCCCGACGGCTCGTTGATGGAGTTCATTTCTTATGCGGGAGAGCCAAAATGAGAGAAGCGCCGGGCGCGCACGATCCGACCTATCTCCCGCCCGACATCCCGGTGCCGCAGGACGATGGCGGCGCCCGGCATCTTGCCGGCATGAAATTGCCCGATCTCGCATTGCCGGCGACGAGCGGCGGCGCCGTTAATCTGGCGAGGCTTGCCGGCCGCACCGTGCTTTACATCTATCCGCGCACCGGCGTGCCCGGCGTCGACGCGCCGCCCGGGTGGGACGACATTCCCGGCGCGCGCGGCTGCACGCCGCAATCCTGCGGCTTTCGCGATCATTTTGCCGAGCTCAAGGCGTTGGGCGTCGCCAATCTGTTCGGCCTGTCGACGCAGGATACCGCCTATCAGCGCGAGGCCGCCCAGCGGCTGCACCTGCCCTTCGCCATCCTCTCCGACGAGAAGCTTGCTTTCACCCGCGCGCTGCGGCTGCCGACCTTTACCACCTCCGGCATGACGCTTCTCAAGCGCATGGCGCTCGTCATCGACGACGGCGTCATCGCCAAGGTATTTTATCCGGTGTTCCCGCCGGACAAGAATGCCGCCGAAGTGATTGCATGGCTGCGGGGCGCCCGGGTAGCGTGAGAGCAGACCGGCGCGCGCCAGGAGGACGCTACCATGCCGAAGTTCGTCGTCGCTCCCCATTTCCGCCTGCAGGAATGGGTCGCCGAGGAGAAAGGCTATTTCGCCGCCGAGGGTCTCGACTACGAATTCCGCGAGACCATGGATTCAACGACCGGCAGCGGGCATCAGCTCGGCAGCAAGGTCGGCGCCTATCAGACGCTCGAAGCCGGGCGCAGCTGCAATGTCAGCGGCGCCTGCCACTGGACCATGAACGTCGCCGCCTCGAACGGTCACGGCAAGCTTTATGCCGACTGCTATTCGGTCGCGCCTTGCGGCGTCTTCGTGCCGGCGGATTCGGCAGTGAAGGCGCCGGCCGATCTCGCCGGCGTACCGATCTCGGTCGGCTACCAGTCCGGCAGCCACTACGCGACCATTCAGGGGCTCGAGCAGTATCTCAAGCCCCAGGAGATCAAGCTGTCGTTCAACGACGGCATGCTGTTCAGCCGCATGGAGCTGTTGATCGACGGCAAGGTGCCGGCGGCGTCGCTGTTCAGCGGCCCATACTACTTCGTCGAGCAGCTCGGCTTCCGCAAAGTGATCGACACGACCTTCATGATGGCCTCGATGATCACCGGCGCGCCCGATCCGGCGGATGTGCGCAAATATTTCGCCGCACTGCGCCGCGCCCAGCGCGACATCGATCTGCGGCCCGAGCTCTACACGCACTACTATAAAAAGGAATTCCCGGCGCGCTTCCACGCCGAGATGGATACGCGGCGCTGGGGGCCGGGCGAGCGGCTGGTGTTCGAGCCCTATTCGAAGGCGACCTTCGACGAGTCGTTCGAATGGATCGAGCGGCACGGCATCTTCCCGCGCAGCGAAATGGGCAGCGGCCAGTACGAAAGCGCGATCTTCGCCTAGTTTGACTTGGCTCGGCCACACGCGGCCATCACGGTTTCGCGTCGAGGTGGCCGCGCACCCGGTCGAAGACCTCGTGGAACATCTGCGGCGTGAGCACCCCGGTTGAGGTGTTGAGCCGCGAGCAGTGATAGCTGTCGAACAGCGTGACCGCGCCGATCGTGTGCTCGCCGCCATGAGCGAAGCCGTAGTCGCGCCCCTTCGCGCTCAGCGCCGCAAGCAGCGTATCGTGCGCGACGCGGCCGAGCGCGACGATCGCGGCGAGCCTGGGCATTTCACCGATGGTCGCGCTCAGAAAATCCCGGCAAATCTTGATCTCCTGCGGCGTCGGCTTGTTCTCCGGCGGCACGCAGCGCACCGCATTGGTGATGCGGCAATCGACCAGCGCGAGGCTGTCATCGGGGCGAGCCGCATAGTTGCCTTCGGCAAATCCGCAATCCTTGAGCGTGCCGTAGAGGAGTACGCCCGCATAGTCGCCGGTGAACGGCCGGCCGGTGCGGTTGGCGCCGCGCAGTCCCGGGGCGAGACCGACGATCAAGAGCCGCGCGTCGATCGGCCCGAACGAGGCAACCGGCGCGTTGAACCAGTCCGGTTCGCGCGCGCGCCAAGCCTGACGGAAGGCGACGAGGCGGGGGCATTTGGGGCAATCGCGGCCAGGCTTGCCGGAATCGCGCGCGGCCGCAGCCATCGCGCGGACTATTCTTCGTCGAATTCGTCCTCGACGTCGACGTCGGTGCGCGGCGAGGCACTGCGCTGGAGGAATTGCGGCGTGTGGCGCTGCTCGCGCGGTTCCCGCATCTCCCGCGGCTCGCGCATCGGGCGCTCTGACGGATCGCGGCCGATCTTGCCCTGGAGCTCGACAATGTCGACGAACTGGTCGGCCTGGCGGCGCAGCTCGTCGGCGACCATCGGCGGCTGGGTAGAGATCGTCGATACGACGATGACGCGCACGCCGCGGCGCTGCACCGCCTCGACCAGCGAGCGGAAATCGCCGTCGCCTGAGAACAGCACCATCTGGTCGATATGCGGGGCGATCTCCATGGCGTCGACCGCCAGCTCGATGTCCATATTGCCCTTGACCTTGCGGCGGCCGGTCTGATCGACGAACTCCTTGGTGGCCTTGGTGACCACGGTATAGCCGTTGTAGTCGAGCCAATCGATCAGCGGCCGGATCGAGGAATATTCCTGATCTTCGATCACTGCGGTGTAGTAGAACGCGCGCACCAGATAGCCGCGGCTCTGGAACTCGCGCAGCAGGCGCTTGTAATCGATATCGAAGCCGAGCGATTTTGCGGTGGCGTATAGATTGGCGCCGTCAATGAATAGCGCGATTTTCTCGATCTGTGCCGACATTGGGTCTCTCGCGATGTCTATCTTTTCATCAAACCGGATCTGCCGCGAATGAATCGGCGTCTCCGGCGCTCTCAAATCAGCTTTACCGCCATCAGGAACATTTCGACAGGCGAACTACTCTCGGAATGGCAATAGCACTGGTACCAACGCCTATAGCGCACATTGCGCCTATAGCGCACATTGTGCATAGAACCCGTGCGGAAGCCATATGCCGCGAGGAGCTCGATGCAGGCACTGCGGCACGCCGTCGCGCCGTAAGGAAAAATCGACGGGCTGTTGCCGGGTTCCCGAAATTTTGGGTAACAGAGCCCGCCGCTTCCGCCAACTGAAAAATCTGACAGATTTGGATGCCGCGCGGCGAAAACGCCCTTGCGCTCGCCGATTTGGAGCGATACCTAACGCCGCGCGGGAACTACCCGCCCAGGAGGAGCCGCATGGCCCGGGTTACGGTCGAGGACTGCATCGACAAGGTCGAGAACCGGTTCGATCTCGTCCTGCTGGCGAGCCACCGCGCCCGCATGATCTCGTCCGGCGGCCAGATCGCGGTCGAGCGCGACAACGACAAGAACCCGGTGGTGGCGCTGCGCGAGATCGCCGAGAAGGCGGTTTCGCCCGAGGACCTCAAGGAGGAACTCGTCCATTCGCTGCAGAAATATGTCGAGGTCGACGAGCCCGAGCCTGAGGGCGTTCCGCTGATCGGCGCGCCGGGGACCGGCGTCGACGCCGACGACACCGAGGTCACGACCGACCGCATGAGCGAGGAAGAGTTGCTCAAGGGCCTCGAGGGATTGACGCCGCCGGAGAGCCAGCCGGAGCCCGACACCGATACGGGCGATGAAGAGGAATAGTCCCCTCTTCTTTCCTGTTACGTTTCTTTCAGTTACGCCTAGGTGCAAAGCGCGGCGCGCCGCGAACGGCGACGACTCGGCCGCTATTTGCTCGCTTGCGCGAACATCTCGGCGACGTATTCCCAGTTGACCAGGCTGTCGACGAACGCCTTCAGGTAGTCGGCGCGCCGGTTGCGGTAGTCGATATAGTAGGCGTGCTCCCATACATCGCAGCCGAGGATCGGCCGGGCGCCGTGCACGAGCGGGCTCTCTCCGTTTGCGGTCTTCATAACCTCGATGCGGCCGTATTTGACCGCGAGCCAGCACCAGCCCGAGCCGAACTGGGTCAGCCCGGCCTGCACGAAATCCCCCTTCATCTTCTCAACCGAGCCGAGATCGGCGACGATCTTCTTTTCCAGGGCGCCCGGTATGCGGCCGCCGCCGCCGGGCTTCATCCAGTTCCAGAAGTGAATGTGGTTGTAGTGCTGGCCGGCATTGTTGAAGAGCGCCGGATTGGCGAAGAATGAGCTCTTGACCACGTCCTCGACCGGCTTGCCTTCGAACTCGGTGCTTTTCATCAGATTGTTGCCGTTGTTCACATAGGCGAGGTGGTGCTTGTCGTGGTGAAACTCGAGCGTTTCGCGCGACATCAAGGGAGCGAGCGCGTCATAGGCGTAGGGCAGCTCGGGCAGCGTGAACGGCATCGGCGTTCTCCTCGATCGCGGGCGGGCCGGTCCGGCGTGGCGACGACTGGATCATAAGCGGCCGGAGCGCTCAACCTGCCGCGGCCGAGGGCAACCGCGGGTCGCAGCGGCGGCTGCCGTCGCGTGGCGCGCGGCGCTTGGCGCCGCGCGCGCCCGCGCTTGCCAGCGCCGAGTCGATCAGAAACAATCGCGCGGCGACGGGTCTCCGGCAAATCGCGCGGGTTTCGTCGGGTCGGGGGGATCGGGGGAGGGACGGCCGATGAAGCCTCCCGCATTCGAGTACGAGCGGCCCGGCAGTCTGCGCGCCGCGCTTGACGCGTTGTCGAAACATGGCGGCAAGGCCAAGCTCTTGGCCGGCGGGCACAGCCTCGTCCCGATGCTCAATCTGCGGCTGATCGCGCCCGGCCGGCTGATCGATGTGAGCCGGCTTTCCGAGCTCGACTATATCGTCGAGGAGTTCGGCCAGCTGCGGATCGGCGGGCTGACCACGCACAACACGGTGCTGCGGTCGCCGGCGGTGTCGGCGAGTTGCCCGATCATCGCCGAGGCCTACCAGCACGTCGCCAACCACTCGATCCGCAATCGCGGCACCATCGGCGGCAATCTGTGTCACAACGATCCCGCCTTCGAGCTGCCGCTGGTGATGAGCCTGCTCGGCGCCACGATGCTGGCGCGCAGCGCGCGCTCCTCGCGCACGATCGCGGCGGCGAGGTTCTTCACGGCGCCGTTCGCGACCGATCTCGCCGCCGACGAGATGCTGGTCGAAATCCGCGTGCCGCGCATGCCACCGGGCCACGGCTACTGCTTCCTGGAGGTGAGCCAGCGCTATGGCGACCGCGCGCTGATGGCGGCCGCCTGCCTGCTCACGCTGCGCTATGGAACCTGCCGCGATGTGCGCATCGGCTTTCGCAACGCGGTCGACAATGTGACTCGCGTTGCGGCGGCGGAGGCGGCGCTCGAAGGCAAGCCCGCCACGGCGGCGATGATCGAAGCAGTGGCGGAAGCTGCCGCCGGCAGCGTCCCGCCGGCCGGCGACCTGCACGCGGACGCCGCTTATCGGCGCGACCTCGCCGCGACGCTGACCCGCCGGATGCTGCGTACCGCCTGCGCGCGCGCCGGCCAGGCCGTCACCGGTTGAGCGGTGACGGCGCGAGGCCGGCAGAACAGGACCCGGAAGCGGCGATGCATGATCTCGATATAAGCGTCACCATCAACGGCAAGGCGTTGAAAAGGCGGATCGAGCCGCGCCTGCTCCTTTCCGACTTTATTCGTCACGACGTCGGCCTCACCGGTACGCATGTCGGCTGCGAGAACGGCGTGTGCGGCGCCTGCACGGTGCTGCTCGACGGGCTGGCGACGCGCGCCTGCTGCACGCTTGCGGTGCAGGCGGACGGCCGCGCGGTCGAGACCGTCGAGTCGCTCGGTCGCGCCAACAATCTCAGTCCGCTGCAGCGCGGCTTCTGGGAGATGCACGGCCTGCAGTGCGGATATTGCACGCCCGGCATGCTCATGCTGATGACCGAGCTGTTGCGGCAAAACCCCAATCCTGACCGGGAGACGATCCGCGCGCGCCTCAACGACAATATCTGCCGCTGCACCGGCTACGAGGACATCGTCAATTCGGTCGAGCGCGCGGTCGCGCTGATGCGCGACGCAAAGGCGGCGCGCTGATGGCGGAGGCCGGCAAGATCCATTCGCCGCCGCGCGGCCGGCAGCAGGAGCGGCCGGACCAGCGGCTCAACGTCATCGGCACCCGCATGCTGCGCAAAGAGGACCCGCGCTTCCTCACCGGGCGCGGCCGCTTCATCGACGACATCGTGCTGGCGAACATGGCGCATGCCGCGGCGCTGCGCAGCCCGCACGCGCATGCGCGGATCAGAGCGATCGACGCCAGCGCGGCGCGCGCGCTGCCCGGCGTCGTCGCCGTGATCACCGGCGAGGACGCCGCCAAGGAGACCGGGCCGCTGCCCTGCTTCGCCAATCCGCCGGTCGAGCAGCGGGCGATCGCGCTCGGCAAGGTCCGCCATGTCGGCGAGCCGGTCGCGCTTATCGTCGCCGATACGCGCTACATCGCCGAAGACGCGGCGGCGCTTATCAAGGTCGACTACCAGCCATTGCCCGCTGTCTCCGACATGATGGAGGCGATCAATTCGCGCGGCGAGGCGGTGCTGCACCCCGAACGCGGACCGGACAACGTCGCCGAGCATCGCAACTATGTGTTCGGGCCGGTCGAAGGGGAATTCGCCCGCGCCGCGCGCGTGGTCAAGCGCCGCCTGCGCTGGTCGCGCTCGGGCGGGCAGCCGCTCGAAACCGCCGGCGCGGTCGCGAGTTTCGACGAAGGCTCCGGCAAGTTCGTCATCCATGTGAACGGCTCGATGTACAACTATATCGGCTTCACCATCGCGGCCGCGCTCAAGGTCCCAAGCCATCTGGTCAACATCGTGCCGGTGGACGCCGGCGGCAGCTTCGGCAGCAAGCTATTTTTGCACAAGGTCTCGGTCCTCGCCGCGCTCGCCGCGCGTATCGCCG
>Ga0335081_10007370_pt1 | contig 17591 bp, 16 predicted proteins | sample Lox_Sample_35_FD_206713 | JGI IMG/M metagenome (GOLD analysis project Ga0335081, IMG submission 206713) | Soil microbial communities from Loxahatchee National Wildlife Refuge, Florida, United States - Lox_Sample_3.5 | ecosystem: Environmental > Terrestrial > Soil > Wetlands | place: USA... | reverse complement strand
GGCATATTTCGCGGTGGCTCCCATGGCGACCACGCCCTGGTGCGCCGGGGTGCCCGCCAGGCGGTCGAGCGCGGAGCGGGGCTCGAAACGAACGGGCACGGAGGCGCGGCGCGCCATATCGATGATCTCCTGCAAACGCGGTCCGCCGGCGCCTTGGGCCACCAGCAGACGGTCGAGGGGGTGGTGCGCGCGCAAGGCTTCCGCGACCGGATGGATACCGCTGAGGATGGACATGATTAGAGGGGATTACTCTTCCGGTTTGATGCCGAGTCCGTTGTTAAATCGGTTGGTGAAATTGGCCATGGCCGCCACGAGGGTAATCTCGACCACTTGTTCGTCATTGAAGTGCTCCAGCAGGGTGCTGCGGGTCTCGGCGGCGCCGGCGGTCTGCGTCAATTCGCGCGCGTACTGGATGACCGCCCGTTCCGGCGCGGAAAAGCCGTGGTCCTGTTCGGTCTGAATCGCCTGCATCTCTTCCGCGGTGATGCCGGCTTTCTTGCCGCTGGCCACGTGCGAAGCCGTGCAGTATGCGCACTCGTTGGCATAGGAGCACGCGAGGTACACCAGTTCCTTGAAGCGGCGTTCCACGGAGCCGGAGCCGACGACCGCGGCATAAAACGGCACAAAATTCTTCAGAACCTCGGGGCGATTCGCCATGGTTCGAAAGAAATGGCTCGGGCGTTTGCTCTTGGCTTCGAGGCCCGCCAGGAACTCGTTCCCGGCGGGGGCTACCATCTTGATCGCGGTCATAAGACCAGTATAGTGGGAGCGCTGAAAGAGCCTCGGTGAGTTTCCGGACCGGAGTCAGAGCGGCCGAACTGCGGTCTGGGCGCGAATGAAATCCTGGTCGCCTTCCAGGAAGTCGAAGTCGCCAAGCCGTTCGGGCGGTTCCCAACGCATCTCGTGAAAGATGCGGTTTTGCGGCTCGCCATCGAACTCCTCCACGCGAAAGAAAATCAGGAGGATCGGCCTCTTGCCGGGGTAGGCATATTGATACCGCGTGATCTCCACTCCGGCGGCGCCGCGGATTCCGAGTTCCTCTTCCAACTCGCGCCGGAGCGCGTTGGCGGGCGACTCGCCGTCTTCTATTTTGCCGCCGGGAAACTCCCATTTCAATGGATGAGCCTGCTCCGGCCTGCGGCGGCAGATGAGAATTCGCCCTTCCCGCTGGATGATCGCGGCCACCACGCAGACCATTTCCACATTGGAGCACAACTCGCGAACCGGGAAGCCTGCGTTACGCTAGAGGAATGTTCCGCCGCTCAGGGATTCTTCTCCTGGTGTTCGCCTGCTGTTGGATAGCAGACTCCCAGGAGACTCCTGCGCGCGGGGCGCGTCAAATCGACGTCGATTCGTTCGAGGTCGTCTGGAAGACGGTGCTGGAGAAGCATTGGGATCCTAAACTAGGCGGCCTGGACTGGCAATCCGTTCACGACGAACTGAGACCCAAGGTAGAAGCGGCGAAGACCCGGGAGGAGGCCCGTACGGTGATGGCCGATATGCTCGGGAGGCTTCACCAGACGCACTTCGCGGTCTTCCCGGGAGATGTCTACGACGCATACGGGGGCCGCTCCGAAGACGAGGAATCCGGTTCGGACGGCACTGCCGGCATTGAGGTGCGCGTGATCGACGGCCATGTCCTGGTGACCTCGGTGCAACCAGGTTCCGCAGCCGCCGAGCGTGGAGTCAAGCCGGGCTGGGAGATCGTCCGGGTGAAGGATTCCGAAATCGCGCCCGCGCTGCGGAAGGTGGAGGATCAGTTCGCCAAATCCACGCTGCTCGATTTCCGCCTCATGCGAGCCGTCAATGCGCGCCTGCAGGGCGCCGTCGGCGCGCCGGTGCGGGTCGGGTTTCTGGACGGCGACGGTCGCCTGGTCTCCCTGGACATCGCACGCGTTCGGCCCCGCGGCAAGCTGGTGCGATTTGGCAACATGCCTCCGGGTTACTTCTGGGCTGAAGCTCGCAAGCCGCGCCCCGAAGTCGGATATGTGGCGTTCAACGAGTTTATGGACCCGGAGGACTTGACCAAGACGCTGGAACAGGCTGTCGGCGGCTGCCGCGATTGCAAAGGCTTCATCATCGACGTCCGCGGGAATCCCGGCGGAATCGGCGGCCTGGCAATGGGCATCGCCGGCTGGTTCACCGATCGCTCCGGCCTCCGGCTGGGCACCGAATATCTCCGCGGCGTTACCTTCCAGTTCGTGATCTTCCCGCGCCTGGAGCCGTTCCGCGGGCCGCTCGCGATCCTGGTAGACGGCTGTTCGGCGTCTACTTCAGAGATCTTCGCGGGTGGTTTGCAGGACGTGAAACGCGCGCGCATTTTCGGGACGCGGACGGCTGGCGCCGCGCTTCCCTCAATCATCTCCAGGCTGCCCAATGGCGACGGCTTTCAATACGCGATTGCCAACTACATCTCCGAAGGAGGCCAGCCGCTGGAGGGTATCGGCGTGAAACCGGATGAAGAGGTGCGTCCCACGCGCCGCCAGTTGCTCGCGGGCCAGGATCCGGTCCTGGATGCCGCCCTCGAATGGATTCAAAAACAACATCGATGAGGCAAAGAATTTATGAACCGCTTCGCGAATCGCAGGTTTTGGACGGCGCTGGCACTCTCGTGGGCAGCCGCCGCACTTACGCGCGCCGCTGACGAACTGCCCAAGGCCGAAGCCATTCTCGACCGGTATATCGAGGTCACCGGTGGTAAGGCCGCCTATGCCAAGGTGCATACCGAAACATCTACCGGGGCGATGGAGTTGCCGGCGATGGGGATCAAGGGCAAGGTAACGTCGTACCATGCCGAGCCGGACCTCACGCTGGTGGAAATCAATATCGATGGGATGGGCAAGATGGTGGATGGCTCGAACGGCCAAGTGGCCTGGTCCATGAACGCCATGCAAGGCCCGCGTATCAAAGAGGGCCCCGAGAAGGCCGAAGCGCTCCTGCACGCCCAATTCAACGGCGATCTGCGGTGGCGCGATCTGTACTCAAGGGTCGAGACCACCGGTGTCGAGAGCGTGGACGGCAAGGACTGTTACAAGGTCGTGCTCACGCCGAAAGCCGGAAACCCGATTACCAAGTGGTACGACAAGGACTCGGGCCTGCTCCTGAAGATGCGGATCAAGGCCAACAGTCCGATGGGCGAGATCGAGTCCGATTCGATGCTCAGCGACTACCGCAAGGAGGGCGACATCCTGATGGCGCACAAGGTGGTGCAGCACGTCGCGACGCTCGAAACGTCGATGACGATCGACAGCATGAGGTACAACGCCGAGATTCCCAAGGAGAAGTTCGACCTTCCCGACGAGATCAAGGCGCTGGTCAACAAGGCCAAATAATCTCCAGGTTGCTCGCCCCAAGTGCGGGCCGGCTGGGAGCAGATCAACGACTGAATCTGCTTTCTGGGAGTTGCGGGTGCGCGAACCGAAAAATCTCGGCATGAGTGCCGAGACGGCAGACAAGAGTGTCCGCGCCACGGTCGTGGCCCACCACGTTCCACGCCATCAGTTCATTTCGGCAACGAATCTGACATCCGGGTGCCAATTTGCACTAATCTGGATAAATGCTGCCAACTGGTGTGAATCCTGGTCGGAAGCGCCGGAAACGGCGCCAGGAAACCAGGGAGACCCCGTCTATTCAGAGCCTGGATCGCGGACTGATGATTCTCGAAGCCATCGGCAAATCCAGCGACCCGGTCACGCTCGGGCAATTGGCAGTATTGTTGGGCATCGACCGGAGCAGCGCTTTTCGCCTGGCTAATACACTCAGGCGGCGCGGCTTTTTGTCCAATCCCAGTGCCGGTAGGGATTATGTCCTGGGTCCTTCGGTTTGGCGCCTTTCCCGTCAGTACGACTGGAGCAAAATGCTGGCGAAGGTCGCCCACGAGCACCTGAAGGCGCTGGCCGCTGAAACGAATGAGACAGCGCACCTCGCAGTGCGCGAAGGACGGAAGGCGCTCTTCATCGACCATGTCACGACCAGCCATGTGATCGCCATATCCGGGCAGACGGGAGAGTTCGTGCCCCTGTATTGCACGTCTCATGGCAAGGCGTTGCTGGCGGACTTCGACGAGCCGGAACTGGTGAGATTGTTCGGCGGCAAGCAACTCAAGCCGTACACCAAGAACTCGATTCAGAGCGTTCGCGCGCTCGTCGAGGAGTGCGGGCAGATCCGCGCCAACGGGTTTGCCACCGATGAATCCGAATATCTGGAGGGAGTGCGCTGCCTGGCCGCGCCCATCCGTGACCGGGAAGGCGCGGTGATTGCGTCCATTGGAATCTCGGCGCCTTCCTCGCGCCTGCCCAAGGAACGCGAAAAAGAGTGCGCCGCGAAGGTGGTTGCGGCGGCGGTTCAGATCGGTGAAATGGTGGAGTCGCTCAACGAGTAGATACAGGCTTCCGCTGGAGTGGGCGCCGGCTGGTGAACGAGCCGTGCGAGCGTTGAGAATTGATATGCTATCCCACGTGGCAAAGATCTCGCGCAGGCGATTCGCGTTGCTGGCCGGAACCGCCGGTGTGGTGCCGCTCCCGGCGGCCGGGGCAGAGCCGCTGACAGCCGAAGCCGCGGTCCGGCGCATTCAGAACGAACTGGGCGGCGATTGGCCGGCGGCCGGTCCCGACGGCTTCAAGGCGGGCGATCCGACCACTGTGGTCAAGGGAATCGTCACGACTGCGATGGCGTCGCTCGATGTTTTGAAGCAAGCTGTGCGGGCAAACGCTAACCTTGTTATCACGTACGAGCCAACCTTCTACGGACGTGCCGACGGTCGAGCGCCGGCCGTTCCCGCAGGTGGACGCGGACCAGGAGGCTTCGGCGCCGACGATCCGGTGGTCAAGGCCAAGCGCGAGTTCATCGAGAAGAACGGATTGGCAATCTTCCGCCTGCGCGATCACTGGCAGGCGCGCAAAGAGAACGACATGGTAAGCGGATTGGCAGGCGCGCTGGGATGGTCCAATCGCCGGGTGAAGAGTGACGACGCGTTCTACGATATTCCGGCCGCGTCAGCGGAAGAGACGGTTACCCTGATCCGCAGCAAGCTCGGCCTGCGCGGCGGGCTGCGCGCCGTGGGAGACAAGAACGCCACCGTACGGCGGGTGCTTCTGCACCCCGGGTCCATGACTCCGGCTACCATGTGGCAGCGGTATTCCGAGGTGGACATGATTATTGCCGGCGAAGTTCGCGAATGGGAAAACACCCACTACGCGGCTGACATCTTCACCGCCGGCGAGAAACGGGTCCTGGTGACCATCGGCCGGGTGGTATCCGAAGAGCCGGGGATGCGCGCCTGCGCGGAATGGCTGAAGACGGTGTTGAAGGAGGTTCCGTCCACCTGGATCGGCGCGGGAGATCCATATTGGAGGCCCACGACATGACCGGCCGGGAAGTCGTAAACCTGATTCAAAAGAACGTCGGAGTGCCGTGGAACGAGAGGTCCTACCGCGACACGTTCAAGCTGGGAAACCCGGACTCCACGGTAAAAGGCATCGCCACCACGGTGATGACCACCTTTGACATGCTCAAACGCGCCCACGGGGCGGGCTTGAACATGGTGATCTCGCACGAGGACACATTCTGGAACGACCGCGACGACACGAAGGATTTGACCGCGAATCCGCTCTACAAACTCAAGACGGAGTACGTTCTGAAGAACGACATGATGGTGTGGCGCATTCACGACCATATGCACGCCATGAAGCCCGACTTCACGGTGGTGGCATCGCTTCGGTCGGTTGGAGTCAAGGGGGGCGAGAGTGCGGTGATGGCGCCTCGCATCTACACCATCCCGGAGACGACGCTGGGAGAGTTTGCCGCCCAGGTGAAGCGGGGCACGGGGTCGCGCGCTTTCCGCTGCGTTGGCGATCCGAAGGCAAGAGTCAGCAAGATCCTGCTAGGACCGGGTTATGCGACACCGCGGATGACCGCTGAGGCCGACGTGGTCATCGGCGGGGAGCAGCAGGAAGCCGACGGCGGCTTTGACGATGTCGAATACGTGCTGGACGCGACATCGCTGGGCATGCCGAAGGGCCTCATCATGCTGGGTCACGTCATTTCGGAGCAGCCGGGCATGCAGGACCTGGCCAACTGGATGCGGACGTTCATTCACGACATCCCGATCCAATTCGTGCCCGCGGAAGAGCCGTTTTGGTAGATTCGGGCTACTGCTTACCTGCCTCGGGCAGGGCGAACGCGACGTAGCTCTTCGAAATGGCCGGCGGATTGAAGCCGCCAGGGGCGAGACGGCCGCCGACGGGGAACGGATTGCCGCCGGACGCGGCGACCAGCACATACTCCCTGCCGTCCACCTGGTAGACGGCAGGTACGCCGAGGGAGCCATTCGGGAGGTCTTTGGTGGCAAGCAGCTTCCCGGTGTCTTTGTCGAGCGCGTAGAGCTTCGAGTCGTTGCCGGCGAAGAGCACGAGGCCTCCCGCGGTGATGACGAAGCCGCTCTTGGGATAAACGTTGCCGCGCAGCTTGTCGCTGGGGCCGGCCTGCGGCAGGTCGCCGTAGGGCGTCCGCCACTTGATCTTGCCGGTGTTGAGATCGTAAGCGACGATCTGGCTCCAGGGTGGAGTCACCACGTAGGGCTCGTTGCCGTACCCGGTTTTGTAACGTGACGGCGGCGGCTCGACGTTGTCCGGATACCCCGGTTCGATGCGCGCCAGGGCCAACATGGCAGCAGGCGCCGCGGTGCCCAGAGGAGCGGATTGGGGCTTTGTCAGAAACGCCATCAGGTCGTCCATCAAGGCCTCTGTTACAGCCACAGGCGGCATCCCGCCTTTGCCCTTGGTGATCACGATGCGCGTCGCATCCGCGCCGAGCCGGCTGACCGCGTTGTCGATCTGCGGCCCGCGATCGCCTTTCAACTCGGGGCCATGGCAAACCTGGCAGCTCTGCTCGTAGACGGTCCGCCCCCGCCGTTCCGCGGTGATCTGACCCATGGCGGCTCCGCCGCGTCCGGTGCGCGGCCGGTCGGGAATCAAACCGCCGGCATTCGATGCTGTCGATTCCCCGGCCGGGACGAGTTTGAGGATTGAAGGCATGTCCTTACCGAGCACGTAGACGGTTCCGTTTGTCGGGTCGGCGCCGGAGCTGAAAAACAGCGCGCCGCCGTTCACGCTGGGCATCAGGATGGTGTCCTCCAGTCCGGGCGGCGTATAGAACCCCGTATGTGCCTTGGACAGCCGGTCCTTCCACCAAGCCTTCTCCTCGTCCGTCATGAACGCGTCGTACATATCTTTCACGGTCATGCCCTGGCGGCTGAAGGGAGGCACCACGGTCGGGAAGGGCTGTGTGGGCGAAGCGATCTCGCCGGGAACATCAGATTTGGGAACAGGCCGCTCCTCGATCGGCCAGAGCGGCTTGCCCGTAACGCGATCGAAGACGTACAGAAATCCATTCTTGGAGGCGAGCGCGACGGCATCGAAAGTCTTACCGTCGTGCTTGACGGTTACCAGTTGCGGAGCCGCGGCGGGATCGGTGTCCCAGAGATCGTGATGGACGGTCTGAAAATGCCAGAGCTTTTTGCCGGTGCGCACATCCAGCGCGAGCAGGCAATTCGCATACAGATTGTCGCCGTGCCGGTCGCCGCCGTATAGCTCGTATTTGGCGGATGCGGTCGCCATGTATGCGACGGCGCGCTTCTCGTCCACGGTAATCTCGCCCCACACGTCCACACCGCCCATGTAGGTGTAGGCGTCTTTCGGCCAGGTATCATATCCGAACTCGCCAGGGCGCGGGATGGTATGAAACACCCACAGCAGTTTGCCGGTGACCACATCGAAGGCGCGAATGTCGCCCGGCGGCGCGAGGTAGCCTTCGCCGGTCGCGCTGCCGAGGATGATCGTGTTCTCGAAGATGCGTCCCGGGGTTCTCGACGCCAGCGGCACTCGCGCACGGTCGATTCCGGTCTTCAAATCGAGCTTTCCGTGATCGGAAAAAGAATCGACCAATTGGCCGGAACGCGCGTTGATGGCGTACAGCATTCCACCGGACGTCACCAGGACGCGGCGGTCCGAGCGATCTTTGCTTTCCCAGTAGTTCGCGCCGCGCTGCCCCGCAATGCCGCTGAATCGTCCGCCGCCCGGAAATTTGTAAGCCCACAGTTCCTTGCCGGTGGTGGCATCGAGCGCGATGAGTGCGCCCTGCCTGGCTGCCACATAGGCGATATTGTCCACCACCAGCGGGGAGAAGGTATAGCTCAGATCGTCGCCGGTTTCATAACTCCAGGCGACCTCCAGCCTATTGACGTTGTCCCGATTGAGCTGTTTCAGCGGCGAATAGTGCGCACTGTCGGGCCCGCCCAGATACTCGCTCCAACCGGTGCTCTTCTGCGCCTCGATGGCAGTCGGCGCGATCGCTAGCAGTGCGAACCAAAATGGGAAATGACGAACGAACATGGTATTCGGGGACGGGGCTTTCATGGCTGCCTCTCTCGAAGTGTAGTCTTACCGGCGCGCGGACTTGAGCCGCGCGTGCATTTGGTTCCAGAAGATAAATGTGCCTTTGACGCAGGAAATCACGATGTCGGGCGCGCCGTCGCCGTTCAGATCGGTCACGACGAACTGCGAGCCCACGCCGGACCGATTGTGGATCAGCTCGGGAACGAATTCGGCGCCGCCTTCGGCCTTGGGATTGCGAACGGTCCGGTACCAGTAAAGCACCGCCGGACCTTGAGGGTCGGGATCCAGATGGCTGTCGAGGTGGGAATAGAGCCGCTTTCCGACGATCATGTCGGGCACGCCATCGCCATCCATATCCGCGAATGCGGCGGCGTGGGGTTCCGAGAAGGCCACTCCGCCGGCGTTTTTGGTGCTCAGGTCGCCCATGATGTCGTGGCGCACGAACGAAATATTTCCCTGTCCGTCTCGCTTCTGCTCGAACCAGGCGAGACCCCATCCGTGTGCGGCAATGGCGGTGACAACATCGGTCAGTCCGTCGCCATTGACGTCGTAGACGCCCATTTCGGCGCCGCCATTGCCGAACTGCACCGGATGGAATTTCCAGAGCGTTTCGCCGGCGCCCGAGGCGGGCTGTTCCCACCATCCGCGGCTATTGACGACGTCCATACGGCCGTCGCCGTTAATGTCGCCTACGCCCATGCCGTGAGGCCCGCCAAGCCCGGCTTCCGAGATGTTGTGCACCTTCCATAAGCCGGTAGGATTGGCGGGATCGGGCTTGGCATAGGCCAACACCGCGTTGGGACCCGCAAACAGAATTTCGGGTTTGCCATCGCCGTCGATATCCCGAAAAACTTCGACTTCGGAAGTGGCGCCCGGCACCACGTTGTAGCGGTCCCAGCGGCGCGACTCCCCTTTGGGATTCACAAACAAGTAGATCGGCCGGGAATTGACGCAAATGATGTCTGCCCATCCATCACCGGTGAAATCGTAGGCAAAATAGTTGTGGCCTTCGGGGAAATTGTTACTCGGGCTGTAACTCCGGGCGGCCGTGAACTCGTGACGCTCGGTGTAGTCCGGCCCGAGAAAGTAGAACGGGCCTGCGATGACATCCGGAATGCCGTCGTGATTGATGTCGCCGGCCGTGGCGCCCCAGGAGTAGAAGAAATCGCTCAGTTGCTGCATCCGGAAGTGGGATGAGACTTGCGCGGCGGGTTCCGTCTTACGGTTCAGGTCCTTCAGGGCCACGTCCCGGAAGCGGACCTCGCCCGCGCCCGCCACATGCAAGGCAACCGGCCCGTAACCCATCATCCGGTCGTTGGTCGCCGAGTTCGGTCCGCGCCGCCCGTTGATCCCAGTCCAAACCATATCGGTGTCTACGATCACGTCGAGCGTGTTCCAGTCGTCAGCTTTAACCTGGGGGCGGGGCGGTCCAAAAGCACCGGCGCGCCCTGACCGCGGGGCGGCCGCAACGGGCGGTTTCGACGCCTCTTCCTGCTGCTCCGCGAGTGTGATTGCGGGGCGAGCGAATCCTGGAACCTGAGCCTGACCATTGGCCCAAGGGCCGGCGGCCATTCGTGCGAACTGCGCGGCCGCTCTCAGGAGGGGTGCCCGGCTCCGTTCCTTTCCTTCCGCGCTTAGCGTTACCTCGAAAGGACCGCCTTCCGCGGAAGGCGCCACGTAGACTCCCTTCCACCCGCCATCGGGCGTCTTCTCCGCCCGCAGCAGGACGCCGATTTCACACTTGTCCGCACACCGGAACTCCGTGTAGAACTCCAGATCCTGATAACTCTTGTCCAACACTAGCCAGCCGCCGTCCTGGGATTGCGGGGTGGCCGAAATCTCTCCGTTTTCCGCGCGCCAACTGGCGCTTCCCAGCATACGCCAGCCTGCCAGCGAGGATCCGCGAAAGGTGAAGTCAGGCGTGAAATCGTGTGTAGCCGCGAAGAGCGCCGACAGTAACAGGAGCACCGCGGCGAGGGTCGCGAAGGTCATCTTCGTGGACATAGGCTACTCCTTTCTCAGGGCCGAACAAAACCGGGGCAGGGCATCACCGCCCGGGACCTTGTTGCACAATGTAAAATCGTCATTGTGCTGGAGGCTTGCATCAGAGATTATCACAGCGGAAGGCGAAGTGGCGCCACTTTTCACCCGGGCGCATGTGGGAGCGGTCCAATCTGCGGTGTCCGCAAGTCCTGAGGCGGGTTGGGAAGGATACGGCGTCGCAGACTTCAGATTCGAGCGGCATTCGTTTTTCCGGAAAGCAGCAGGAAGATCTCACGATAGAAAGACGGATGGGATTGCCACGTTTGCGCCGTCACGATTCGGCCGTCCCGCACCGTCTGCTCGCCCACAAACGTACCTCCGGCCTGCTCGGCTTCCAGGCGAACGTGCTCGTAGCAAGTCAGGCGTTTCCCGCGAGCCAGTCCGGCCGCAGCCAGGATTTGCACTCCGTGGCAAATCGCGAACACCCATTTGCCCTGCCGATCGAACTCCCGCACGATCTCGAGCACCTTGGCATTGTTCCGCAGGTATTCCGGCGCACGGCCGCCCAGGATGAGCACCGCGGCATAGTCGTCCACGCGAACCTCGTCGAAAGCGACGCCGGCTTCCAGTCCATAACCGCTCCGCTCGATATAGGTGTCCCATCCTGGCTCGAAGTCGTGCATCACCAGGTTGAGCCGGCGCCTTGCCGGAGCCCCGACAATCGCCTCCCAACCTTCCTCCTCGAATCGATGCACGGCGTAGAGGGCCTCGTAGGATTCACCGCCGTCCCCGGTAATAATCAGGATCTTGGGCATGTCTACACTTTAACCCCGACCACTCGGAAGCAAAACGCTTGACGCGCGGGCAGGTTTGGCGAACAATGGGAATCCATCGGTCTGAATGCGCGAACGGTTACAACGCAATGAGATCTCTTCTGGCCCTCTCCACTCTGGCGGCGCTGCTGGCAGGCTGTTCCAACGCGCCGCCGCCCGCTCCGGTTGCCGAGACGCATGGCATCGGAAGCATCATCCGCCTCGATCCCGCCTTCGACTCGCTAGTGTCGAAAGACGCGGTGATTGAAAAAGTCGCGGGCGGGTTTAGTTTCACGGAGGGACCGCTGTGGCGGCCCGATGGTGTCCTGTGGTTCAGCGATGTCACTGGCAATGTAGTTCGGTCCGTCACGCCCTCGGGACAGGTGACCGTTCTGATCCCCAAAGCGGGCGGAGAAAGCAGCGCTCCTCCGGGGTCATTTATCGGACCCAACGGCATGATTTCCGATAAGGACGGATATGTCCTGCTTTGCCAGCACACGAATCGCAGGATCGTACGCGTCGCCAAGGACCTGACGGTCACCGGGTACCTGGAGAAGTTCGAAGGCAAACGCTTCAACAGCCCCAACGACCTGGTATACCGGTCCGACGGCACGTTGTATTTCACGGACCCGCCCTACGGACTGTTGAAGCAGGATGACGATCCTGCCAAGGAATTGAAGTTCAACGGCGTCTTCCGCTATGCCAACGGTAAACTGACAGCCTTAATCAAGGATCTGAGCCGCCCCAACGGTCTCGCCTTTTCGCCGGATGAAAAGACGCTCTACGTCGCGAATTCGGACGAGAAGAAGAGGATCTGGATGCGCTACGACGTCGCTCCCGACGGCACTGTCTCGAACGGCAAGGTGTTCGCCGACGTGACGGCCGACAAAGAGCTGGGGCTCCCGGACGGGTTTAAAGTGGATTCGCAAGGGAACATCTGGACCAGCGGTCCAGCAGGGATCTGGGTCTTTGCTCCTGATGGCAAGCACCTGGGGACTCTCAAGATGCCCGAAGTGCCTGCCAACTGCAATTGGGGTGACGACGGCAAGACTCTCTACATCACCGCGGTGACCGGCGTGTACCGCATCAAAACCTCCGTCATGGGCGAAAAGCCGCTCTATCAGGTTTACCAATGAAAGATCAGGAGCCAGGAATGAAGAGACGATCGTATCTTTCCGCAATGCTTGCCGGCTTGGCGGGGCTCAAGGCGGCTTTCGCACAAAGAGCCAAAAATCCCATCGTGCTCTATTGTGACCTTTCCGTAGCCCCGGCCAAAGAGCAGGAGATGCTGCAGAACTTCCATACCATCTTCAAGCCGGCGGCCGAGAAATTCCCGGGCTACGTGGACTTGAAGATGCTGAAACTGCGATCTGCGCTTCAGGGCTCCGCGCCTCCGTCGATCAACTACCGCTTTCAGTTGACGTATGAAAGCGAGGAAGCGCGGCAGAAGTGGATCCATTCCGACATACACCAGAAAGTCTGGCCCACCGTCGAGAACACGCTGGCGAACAAGAGCAGCTACCCGGTCCTGTTGTTCGATTCGGTATAGCCGGCGCGATTCACCTGTCGAGGACTGAGCGACGGCGCGTCGGGCTTGACTTGCCCCCGGGGCCGCTGATACGATCCGTCACCATGCAAGCCCTTTCACGAGCACTTATGGCCGTTGCGGCGCTGGCGCTCCTGATTCGACCTGCCGCGGCGCAACGGCTGTCTGAGAGCACCGGCGTCAACCTCTTCTCGAACCACTGCACGAACTGCCATGGCGCCAAGCCTGTGGAACGCGCTCCGACCGAAGCGGCCATCCGCCAGATGCCGCCCGAGCGGATCTACGAAGCGATCACCACGGGCCCAATGAAAACTATGGCGCAGGACCTTTCGGATGCCGAAAAGCGCCTGCTGGCGGAGTTCATGGGCGGGCGCAAGCTGGATGCCGCCGACGTTGGCGATGCCAAGAGCATGAAGAACCTCTGCGCGACGCATCCACCGGTGCGCAGCCTCGACGCGCCCTCCTGGAACGGCTGGGGCGATCTGTCGAATACCCGCTGGCAAACGGCCAAGGGTGCCGGCCTGTCCGCGGGACAGGTGTCGCGCCTGAAGCTCAAATGGGCTTTCGGCTTCCCCGGCGCGACCGCGCTGTACGGCCAGACAATTGTCGATGGCCGGGTTTTCGTGAGCTCGAATGCCGGATACGTGTACTCGCTGGATGCCCAGACCGGGTGCATCCATTGGTCGCTAAAAACCTCCGCGGCAGTGCGCAGCGGCATCGTGATCGGTCCGCTCAAAGCAGGCTCCACACGAATGGCCGCATTTTTCGGCGACATCCGCGGCAATGCCTACGCCGTCGATGCTTCCAACGGCGAACTGCTCTGGCGTGTGCCGATCGATGCGCATCCGCTGGCGCGTGTGACCGGCGCCCCGAAACTCTACGAGGGCCGCCTCTACGTGCCGCTGGCCTCATTGGAAGAGGACGAATCGCGCAGCGTGAGCTATGTGTGCTGCACCTTCCGAGGGGTAGTCGCGTCGCTCGATTCGGAAACGGGCCGCCAGATCTGGAAAACCTATACGATTCCCGAAACGCCGCATGTGATCAAAAAGAATTCCGCGGGCGTGGAGTATATGGGACCTTCGGGCGCAGGCGTGTGGACATCGCCGATTGTCGATCCGAAGCGCCGGGCGCTCTACTTCGGAACGGGCAATTCGTTTTCCGAGCCGGCCACCACGGCCGATTCCGTGATGGCGCTCAGCATGGATACCGGCAAAATCCTATGGCACGTCGTTGGGCTGGAAAACGACGTCTGGCACGGCGGCTGCGCCCAAACGGTGCCGGGACGAGGACCATTGGGAGGTCCGCCGCCTGGCGCCGGGCGCGGTTCGGGCACGCAGCGCTATCCGGCGGACAATTGTGTTGACAAAACGGGGCCCGACTGGGACTATTCGGCTTCGCCCAATCTGGCGACGCTGCCGGACGGGCGCACCGTCATCATCGCTCCGCAGAAACAGGGCGTCGTGCGAGCGCACGACCCCGACAGGAAAGGCGCCGTGATCTGGGAACAGGATGTGGCACGCATGGTCACAGGCGGCGGAGGAGAAACCGTCTTCGGCGGCGCGGTTGATGGTGAGAACGCCTACCTGGGGCTGCACAGCGGCGGGCTGGTGGCTGTGGATTTGAAGACCGGCATCGAGAAGTGGTGGGAGCCACTGACTGCCCCGGAGGCGATGGCGCAACATCGTGGCATCGTGGCCGCCGTCAGCCTCATTCCGGGCGTGCTGTTTTCCGGGGGATTGGACGGGATGCTGCGCGCGGTTTCGCCGGCAAACGGACGGACCATCTGGGAGTTCAACACCGCGCAGGAGTTTCAGACCGTGAACGGCGTACCGGCCAAGGGCGGGTCGATCGGTGCCGGCGGACCGACCGTCGCCGGCGGCATGGTGTTCGTCGGCTCCGGCTATGTCGGTTTTACGAACGGCGTGCCCGGGAACGTGCTCCTGGCGTTCGCGCCCTGAAGCCGCTGGATCCGTCATGAAAGGGCTATGAAAGGGCTTGCACGCTGCGGATCGCTGTGATATACATCCGACGACCATAAGCGGAAAGGAAACGGCTATGAAAGGGACGCTGTTCATTTTGACTCTGGCTCTGGTGGTGACGCTGGTTGGGCGCGAGCCTTTGGCTTCCCGGATCGGTCATGCCGACCCGGCCAAGTTCCGGCATAGCCCGTCGGTGCACGCCGGTCCGGGCGCACTGGATTTCATGGCTTTGCTCGACTCACACAGCCTCGACACCAATCTCTACTTTGTCCATCGCGGCGTGATCGAGCCGAAGAGCGGAATCGGCGCCCATTTCCATAACCAGTGCGAAGAGATGTTCGTGATTCTGGACGGCGAGGCGCAGTTCACAATCGACGGCCGGACGTCGGTCTTGAAGGGACCTGCGGGCGCGCCCTGCCGTATGGGCCACTCACACGGTATCTACAATGCGACCGATAAGCCCGTGCAGTGGATGAACATCAACGTATCGGCGGTGAAGGACAGTTATGACGCCTTCAATTTGAACGACGGCCGCGTGGATGTGCAACTCGACCCCATTCCGGTGTTCATGTCGATGCGGCTCGATCGCGCTCTGCTGCGAAATGTGAATGCGATGAACGGCGGCGCCGGAACGGTGCAATACCGCCGCGCCCTGGATCCGACGGTCTTCCTTGGCCCTTGGGCTTACGTGGATCACCTGCTGCTGCCGCCGGGCGCCTCGACGGGCCCGCACCTGCACCACGAGGTGGCCGAAGTCTACTATGTGATGAAAGGAGCGGGGACAATCACCGTCACCGGCGGCGGTGGGAGAGGCGCGGCTGCGGAGACGGCGCCTGTCAAGGAAGGCGACGCGATTCCGATTCAGTTAAGTGAAATCCACTCCGTAGAGAACAAAGGCAGCGAGCCGCTCGAGTTTTTGATCATCGGTGTTTCGCGCGACGCCAACCGGCGGGTGGACAGCATCGACGCGCGCGACCTCCCCGGCCGCCGCGGGAACTGAAGCCGTAACTTCGTGATGCGCGTCGTTGTCATTGGAGGCACGGGACACATCGGGACCTATCTTTCGCCGCGCCTGGCGGAAGCGGGCCACGAAGTCGTATCGGTCAGCCGCGGACAGCGGGAACCGTATCGGAACCACCAGGCCTGGCGACAAATCACGCAAGTCGTGCTCGACCGGACGGCGGAGGAAGCGCAGGGCACATTCGGGCAGCGCATCGCCGAACTTCGTGCCGAAGTCGTCATTGACCTGACCTGTTTCACCCCCGAGAGCGCCCGGCAGTTGGTTGATTCGCTGCGCGGGCGCGTGCATCAATTCCTGCACTGCGGGACTATCTGGGTGCACGGCCACAGCGTACAGGTGCCGACGACGGAAGACGCACCCCGGCGGCCCTTCGGCGACTACGGCCGCCGCAAGGCGGCAATCGAGACATACCTGCTCGATGAAGCGCGGAACGCCGGCTTTCCTGCGACCGTGCTGCATCCCGGCCATATCGTCGGACCGGGTTGGCCGCCAATCAATCCGGCCGGCAATTTCAACTTGCAGGTGTTTTGCGATCTCGCCTCGGGCCACGAACTGGTTCTGCCCAATCTCGGCATGGAGACGGTTCATCACGTTCATGCCGGCGATGTAGCCTCGGCTTTCGTCGATGCGGTGGCGCGGCGCGACTTCGCGATTGGCGAAAGTTTCCATGTGGTCTCTTCCGCCGCGCTGACGCTGCGGGGATATGCCGAGTCGATGGCCGCCTGGTTCGGCCGGGAGAGCCGGTTGCGGTTTGTGCCCTGGGAGGAATGGCGCCGCTCGGCTTCGGAGCGCGATGCCGCGGTCACGTTGGACCATATCGCGCATTCCCCCAATTGCAGCATCACGAAAGCGCAATCGCTCCTGAACTATGCCCCGGCGTTCAGTTCCCTCGCCGCCGTCCAGGAATCCGTAACTTGGCTGATGGGTCAGGGAAAGGTGCGCGCTGAGGTTCCTCCTCCATAGACGGAATCACGCTGCAGCCCGCCCCACTCCAGCCTCAGATTTGTGTGTAATGTACAATGGGCGTTGCAAGATGGAACATTCGACGCCGGATTATTCAAGCTTCGGGCTGCACGACAAAATTGCAATTGTCACCGGGCCCTCGCAAGGGATTGGGCACGCGATCGCGCTGGGCCTGGCTCGCGCGGGCGCGCACCTGGTGCTGGCGAAGCATCCGGCGGGCCGCCATGAGGAAGTCCGGAAACTCCAGGCCGACATCGAAGCCATGGGCCGTAAGACCCTGCTGATTACCACGGACGTCTCGATCGTCGCGGACTTGCGCTCCATGATCCAAAACGCTCACGAACACTTCGGACGCATCGACATCCTCGTGAACAACGCGGGGTGGACGTGTACCAAACTGGCGTTGGATGTCACCGAAGAAGAGTACGACGCGACCATGGCCGCGACCTTGAAGAGCGTCTTCTTCGCTTGCCAGGAAGCGGCCCGGGTCATGATTCCGCAAGGGGGCGGCAAGATCGTGAACATCGGGTCGAACTTCGGCGTCGTCGGGTTCCAGACGCGGTCGGTTTACGCTGCGGCCAAGGCGGGCGTACACCACCTTTCCCGCGCGCTCTCGCTGGAATGGGCGAAGCAGGGCGTGACCGTGAACGTCGTTGCGCCATGCATCACCGAAACCGAGTCCCGGCGGGTAATCCTGGAGCGGCCAGGATACAAGGAGTGGGCCACGACGCAAGCGCTCCCCATCGGGCGCTGGAACCAACCGGAAGACCTCGTAGGTTCGGTGCTGTTTCTCTGTAGCCATCTGTCGGACATGGTCGTCGGCCATGTGCTGATGGTCGATGGCGGATGGACAATCCCGTAACGGCATGGAGGTATCGGACATGCCAAAATCGA
>Ga0335081_10007368_pt1 | contig 17593 bp, 13 predicted proteins | sample Lox_Sample_35_FD_206713 | JGI IMG/M metagenome (GOLD analysis project Ga0335081, IMG submission 206713) | Soil microbial communities from Loxahatchee National Wildlife Refuge, Florida, United States - Lox_Sample_3.5 | ecosystem: Environmental > Terrestrial > Soil > Wetlands | place: USA... | reverse complement strand
ATCGTTGTTAACAATCCTAGACTGAAGATTCCCTGATGGCTGGACACGCATAGACTGCAAAAACCCACCGTCGTGGTGAGGCCCGCGAGGATGACCCCCATGGCCGTACTGAACGGAAGGACTACCCCTGTCTTTCCTTCTTCCCTCTGGCGCCAGCGATACATGATGATGATGCCATACTCCACGCCAGCTCCCACGACAAGGGGCAAAAAGATGCTGTTTGCCAAGTTCAAGTTGATATCGAAGAGGTGCATGAAACCCAATGTCCATAAAGTCCCGACAAATAATGGCGTCAGGACCAGGAAAGTGCTTCTGAAACTGCGGAAAGTAAGGAGAAGGAATATAAAAATAAACGCCACCGCATAGAAAGCGGCTTTAATACAGCCATCGCGAAATTCCCGGGTGAATATGTACAGAGTAACCGGATCACCAGTAGCATCCGGATCCGATGCTTTGAGATCATCGACAAACCGGCCGAGAAAGGTGGGCTCCCATATATCTTCTCTGGGGAAAACACGTATCATGTAAAGGCCGTTGCGGCCAACGAATCGATGCACAAGATTCGGCGGCAGATCTGTCAAAACCATTGGTCTTGTATTAACGTTGGCGCGCAAAATATCCAATTTATCTTTCAAGTCTTGCATCAGGTCCATTTGAAAAGTGCCCAAATCTTTTCTAACGCGAGTCTCATCCCGGGAGTGGATACTCTGCCGCAGTTGGTCGATTAGGGTACGTACCTCGATCATTTGCGTTTCGAGGGGTTTGTTTACACCCCATTGAGAAGAACTTGCATCCAACATCTTGAATCTGATCCTGCCGAGAATTTCTTCCAACTCTTTGGGATCGACAGAAGTGTCAGTTTTCGGGAAGGTCGCTACGCCTTTGAGCAAAGGACTCAGTTTCCGGAGTATGACTATCTTGGCCTCTTGATCCTTCGGGAACATATCACCCACACTTTGTACCTTCGAGACCGTGGGCAGGGATTCGAGAACCTTCGTTTTTTGCCGGACCTCTTCCAGAGAGCGTGCCATAATTTCTCCGTACATGCTGGAAATATCCGAACTTTCGAGAAGCTTTTTCTCCCAGATGACCGATTCAACCTTCTGTGACTGAAGATGCAGCATGTTCAGGTCGAATCGCACCTTCCATAGTCCCCATCCGCCGAAGACCAAACCAATGCCAGAAAGGGTCAAAACTGTCAGGACCCTTGGACGAGTGAGATTGAAAAAAGGCTTTATCGGGGCATGGGGAGAGAATGGTATCTGTCTAGGTTTATCGAACAAGAGGATCAGAGCGGGGAGCAGACACAGTGAAGTGAGAGTCGTAATGACCATGCCTATGGCGCAAATGATCCCCAGCTCGACAAGGCCCTTAAAACCGGTCAACACTAGGGGGAAGAAAGAGAGCGATGCATTGAGGCCCGCCAGGAGGAGGCCCGGGCCGAGCTTTTCCATGATCATCCTGAGGGCATCCCTTTTTGAAGATAGACCCTTCTTTTCCTCTTCCTGGTAGCGGGCAAACCAGTGGGCGCCATAATCAATGCCCAAGCCGAGAATGAGGGGCGCAAAGGTGACCGAAAGAATGTTTAGGTGGCCGATAAAGAGGGTAGTTGCGCCAAATGTCAACGCCATGTCTATCGAGAGCCGGGTTATCTCCAATAGGGGGCGCCGGATTCCTCGCCAGAAAAAAATGAGAAGCAGAGCCACAACGCAGGCGGACGCGATGGTAGCCACGCTCATGTCCTCAAAGGCAGTGCTCATTTGATCTGAGTTCAAGGCTTCCTGACCGGTGACTCCCGCCTGGACATCCGTGAAAGAGACTTGAGTTTGGGCTATTGCCTTCCTTAGAGCATTCAGGGACTGCCATGTTCCGGTAAACCCTGCATTCTTCCTGGGATTAACAAAAAGAAGGAGATAACGTTTATTTTTCGTCCAGAAATAGCCCTCTTGGGAATCACTCCCCCAGGATTCATTAGTAAACAGGGATTCCCAGGGAGAGACAAAATGCTCATTGTTATCGAGGTACAATTTCATTCCTCGAAGAACTCGAATAAGAAAATCGAGATCTACGGGTTTTTGGTGAGTGCCCGGGGACTTCTCTTCCAAATATCCAGTAAAAAGCTCGCCTATCATCTGGGAAGTCATCTCATGATTTATCTGCTCGAAAAAGTTTACCAGAGTGGGGTTTTTCACGGTATCATCGAGAAACTCATGGTGTTTTTTGAGATTCTCCGAGAGGGAGAGGAGATCTTTCTTGCTCAGGTACAGTAATGCCCAAGCCCTGAGCTGGTGAGGATCCACCCTATATAAGAGCTGGCGGTAATTTGTCTTATCCTGCTCCAGACGTTCAACAAGAGCATGGAGGAACTGCAGGGAATGACTCTGATCCGGACTTTGGATGGCAACCACGAAGGAATCCAGATTTTCGAACTGTGAGCGCCTTTCCGAAAGCTGCATCAATCGGTTGTCGGGATAAATCAGCTCCTTCTGGCTCGTCTGGAATTCTAGGCTTCGTATGGTGTAAGCGGTTGACAAAACGGCCAGGACGAGAGCAACCAGGAGGGTCAGAAGGGGGTGGGTGGTTTGAACCTTAAAGATAACTCTTAGAAACGGATGCAACAGATGCTTCTTCAAGGTTTTCTTACCAAGCCTTCATACCCACAGCATATTCCAGTTCAGCCAGGGAAAGATTGTAATGGAACAATGCTTCAAGATATTTTCCTTGATTGTGGCCATATTTTTCAATGGCTTTCAGCATCTCTTCGGCCGTGCCGACTCCCATGCCAAAATCGGCAATGGAGCTAACAACCCATTTCCTTGAGGCGTCTGCCGCTCTTTGATAGGAAATTACAGCCTGCTGCCACTCTATGTGCTCCTCGTAGATACTCGACACTTGGATACTAATATTCATCTGCGCCGAGGCCGTCGTATAGCGTAGCTTGTCGTATGCGGCCATCATCTTATCAACCTTCGCCCTGCCGATGCCGAAATCGAAATTCCATTTTAACCCGGCCACAACGCCAGCATCAGTATGATTGAAGTCATCCCGGATATAAGGGTTACGAAGGGTATCCCGGCCGGGCGCCCCGGCCAGAGAAGCTTGCAAGGCAACAAAAAAAGAGGGATACCGGTCGCTGGTAGCAGCTTCAACCTGGGATTTCTGAGCCGCCAGCGCTTCGGCAAGTTGCTTGAACTCCGGGCGTTTGTCTTTGGCGTTCTGGATGTAGTTTTCCAGGTCTGCGAGTCCTTCGTTTTTCATTGTAAGGGTCTTGTCGGCAGGGTCGAATGCTACACCTGCGGGCAAGCCGATCATGGCTTTCAGGGCGAAATAGGCAACCTTCGCCCCTTTTTCCGCCTCGGCTTTCGACCGTATGGTATCGGCTTGATATGCATCAATCAAATACATGTCGCTTTCCCTTGCATTGGGGGAAGAGATTTCTAGAAGACGACTGATTTTCCGCCTAGCGTCTTCGAAAAATGCTCCGGCTTCATTCGCCGCCTCGACTCCTGCACGAGCAAGAACGAGAGCATAGTATAACTTCTTCACCCGGAGGGCGATCTGGGCATTTTTCTCTTCAAGCTGGAATTCCTTGGCCCTGAGGCCCCGGCTGGCTGCCTCCTTGCGGTTAGAGAGCTTGCCGAACGTATAAACCGGCTGCATCATGGTCAGGTCCAGACTGCCGAAGATGCCGATACTCGACGCGCTCAAGCTCGGTGAAGGATCCGTAATTTTCCCGTTTATAACCTCGGGCTCTTTGGCATCCCTCACGGGACCGAATAAGGCCTTGGTCTCGAGCTGCGGAAAATAGGCAGCCTTAGCCTGTTCCAGATCACTTTTCGCTTCTCCGATTTCGCTCTGGATTTCGCCGATCTCCGGGCTTTTTGCTATGGCCATGCCGATCAATTCCGGCAAGGTCATTATAGTACTCTCCTTCTTTAATTCTTCGCTCCACGCAATTCCTTGGAGGATGAAAACCAGGCTCCAAGTAATCATCAAGGACACAAAAAAGGGCGGATGTGCAGATAAAAAACGCAGTTTTCCCATACTCAACTCACCCTCCCGAGTACCTTATCGAATGATGCATTATCACTCCTAACATACTTATTTGGGAAATGTTCTTCTTCTCGTTTCCCGCCTTAGAAGGATCGCATATATCAAGAGACCGATTCCAGCCCAGAAGATCTGCTCCAACCTAACTAATATTCCATACGTCAGGCCTAAAGTCAAACTGAACCCCAAGGCATTAAAAGCGATGACTCGGGTGCCCTCCTGAATGCCGATGCCCAGGGGGATAGCAAATGTGAGAAGATCAAACCAGGTCGCTAGAAACCAGATTCCTGCCGCCGCAAAAAAGGAGCCGTCAACCAATAGAACGAGGAAATACCAGGTTTTGACAATGCTACAGACCATTCCCACCATGTACCAAAACATGGAAATCGGCAGATCCGCGGGACGCTCCTTATAAAAGAGTTTGAGTGCCGAATCTACCTCTGTAATGTGATGGGCGGCCTTCAGCAAGATTTCGCCTCCCACATTATGAGCCACAAGCCAGCGCACCACTACCCCTAATTTTCCATGTTTTTGCACTAGCAGGAAACCCACGATGCCCCCTCCGACCAGTGCGCTTCCTACAAGCATGGCAGCCGATCCTGCAATGGTCAAGTGTATCTTCCAGAGGATCAGAATAGAACCAAGGACAACGAAAAGAAGCTGGGAAAGAGCAAAGGAGAGTTTACCGATGATGACCCCGGTCGCCGCTTCCGGCCCACTGTGGTTGAGAGACAGGAGCGTGCCCTTGGTCACCTCGCCCCCAATGTCGGCTGTAGGGGTTATATAATTGATGGAAGAACCGGCTAGGTGGATGCCTAACAACCGGAGAAAAGAAAAAGATCTGTGGGACGGTGAAAGACAATATCGCCATCCGAGGGTATAAAAGATATCCGTCATTCCTTTCATTAAGATGAAAAAAACCGCGCCCCAACCGAGGAGGCAGATGTCCCGCCACAGAGCATCGACACCTATTTTCCAAATCAAGAAAATAAGCAGAATAGCGCCGAGGAGGATGCAGATGACATGGAATTTCTTCATGAGTCTTACTTACATCAGCTGAGAATTTTCGAGGTCTGACCATGTCTGCGCAGTCGAACCAATAGATCATGGCAGTGATCAATGTTCAAATAGCTGAGGCGGCAAAGTTTTGGAAATCCGCTCCGGCCTGGCACTTACCCTGCAAAGGATGAAAACCTTACCAGTTGCATCAAGTGAACCAACCTCGCAGGTGGAGGGGGAAATCCCCGATCAGTCACTGAGGGGTCTCAATGGCTTTCTGTTGTAAACGCATTTTCTTTAAGAGCGATTCGTATGATTCCTGTTTGATGATCCTGGTAAATGATCGCCGGTAATTACCGATAATGCTGACCCCATCAATGGCCACGTCTTCCACAAGCCAGTGTCCCCGTACGACGGTCAAAGAGTAGTCGACGGGAATGTTTTCATTTAGCCGGACGAGAGTCGTCTTGACCAGTGCTTGGTCATGATCGAGCTTTTCCTGAATGTTAAGGAATTTCCCCTGTTTGAGAAAGTCCAAAACCAACTTAGTATAGGAATCCTGAAAGAGATCCTGGAAAATATTCTTGAAGTCTGCCCTCTTGGCATCATTCAATTTTTCCCAGTACGTGTCCAGGGCTTTTTTCGCCATGCCATCGAAATAGAAGTTTTGGCCGATAATCTTCCTTATGGCGATTCTTCGCTGATCACGGAATGCTGGGCCCTGGAGCCCGGGATTAGTCTGGATAGCCATCACTTCCTCTAGGATGCCACGAACCCGCTCGGCTGGGGTCTCGGCACGAGCCCAGGCATTTTGGAAGACTAGACCGACGAGACAGGATAAAATCATCACTGAGATTTTTGACTTCATATGGTATTGAATCTTGTCCAGGCCAATGGATCGGATAAAATTTAGGCTTGGAACCTTCCTATGTAGTTCCTGTTGACAAGCATTAGGGTGGAATTCCTATCCCTCGAAGCGAAAAAGAGTATATGTTAGTAGACATCCGACACGAATGCTTATTCTCTTAGGATCGCTGAATGAATCTTTCAGTTAAGTGAAAAGCCTCATCGTCGTTGTACTGCATCGGGGGATGTTTCATGAAAAAGGCAGATGGAGCCGTCAAAACGCCGCCTTCGCCTCGCATGAGGGCCAACTTGCAACAACGGATGGCATCGATGACCACGCCTGCGGAGTTGGGTGAATCCTCGACAGAGAGGCGCAGCTCCAAATTTACTGGTATGTTTCCAAACAGCCTGCCTTCCATGTGGAGAAAGCAAATCTTGTTGTCTTCCTGCCAGGCCACATAGTCGCTGGGCCCAACATGTATATTCTTGTTTTCCAGGCGCTGAGCTGTAACCGATTGTATGGCTTCGGTTTTCGACTCTCTCTTGGACAGGAGGCGGCGATGGTCGAGCATATTGAGAAAATCAGTATTGCCTCCTGTGTTGATCTGGTATGTGCGGGTCAGTTTGACCCCCCTTTTCTTAAACAAGTCAACCAGAGTACGGTGTATAATAGTAGCGCCGATCTGGGACTTGATGTCGTCGCCGATGATGGGGAGGCGTTTCTCTTCGAAACGTTTCGCCCAGACCGGATCGCTGGCTATGAAGACCGGCATATTATTGATGAAAGCAGTGGATGCCTCCAGGGCGCATTCCGCATAGAAACGGGCAGCTTTCTCCGATCCAACAGGCAAGTAATTAAGGAGGATTTCCGTTCCAGAATCCTTCAAATGTTGAACGACTTCTATCTTTTCCGCTTCTCTATGATCGGAAGCGACAAACCGGATTTCCTCGTCGTAGCAAGTCATGCCTTCGGAAAGTCCGTCCAGTATCCGCCCCATACGCACCTTGACCCCGGCAGGAGGAATATCTTTGCAGAATACCATGGTACAATTCGGTTTTGCAAAAACTGCCTCGGTTAGGTCTGTCTCAATCTTACGCTTGTCTATGTCAAATGCAGCAACAACCTCAATGTCATAAGGCTTGTACCCATGGATATCCCAATGCATCAAACCTGTGGCGTCTTCAGTGGCCTTATCCCGGTAATATTGGATGCCCTGAATCAAAGAACTGGCGCAATTTCCTACGCCAATGATGCCGATCCGAATACGCTCCATCTCTTTACTACCTCTTATTTGACGAACTTTGTTCAAAGACGGAAGACACTATCACTCTTTATCTATTTTTTTCAAGGTTAAAAATGATCAGGCTTCTGGTAGAGGCATCTCGTATACATGTTTCATGTTGAGCAGTCGCTTTTCATCAATGAACAATCCATGGATGGAAAATTTTCGGGATATTTTCGAGAGATTTCATCTCACATATTAAGGCTCACAATTAGCCGCCGCTTGGTTTCCGGCAGCATCAGGGGCGAAGGGACCGTCAGTCCTCGGTCCACGCAGCAAAACGGATAGGGCCTTGAGCGGATGAGCCAGAGTGTCAATAACTGCCGTCGCCTCGAACCCACTGTGCAACATGCAGTGTTTACATTGAGCATGGCGTCCCGGACCGTATTGATTCCAATCAGTCTCTTCCATAAGAACCCGGAAACTCGGTGCATGGCTTTCTGCTAAAAGGTAACAAGGCCTCTGCCAACCCAGCACATTCCGTGTGGGGTTTCCAGATGGCGTACACTGGTAGGTCTGGTTACCTGCCAGAAAATCGAGAAACAGACTTGATTGGTTGAATTTCCACTTCCTTCCTTTACCTAACTTGAAAATCTCCCGGAAGAGCTGCTTACTATCGTTTCGTTGCAGGAACATTCCCTTCTGGGAGGCGTAGGGATAATTGTAGCCGGGAGACACTGTTATGCCTTCCGCACCTAATTTCATAACATAATCGAAAAATTCCGCCGCTTCCCGGGCCTTTACTCCCTCGTAAAGGGTGCAGTTGACGGTGAAACGAAAGCCCTTGGCACGAGCAACCTGAATGGCCTCTACCGCTGAATCAAAAATTCCGGGGCGACCCGCTAAAGCATCGTGCCGTTTCCGGTTACCGTCCAGATGCAGGGAAAAAGTCAGATAGGGTGACGGGGTATAGTCCTGAAGACGATTTCTCAGGAGCAACCCATTCGTGCAAAGATAGATGAACTTCTTCCTTTTGACCAAGCCAGCAACGATCTGGGGCATATCTTCATGGATAAGAGGTTCACCGCCGGCAATTGAGACAACGGGTGCACCACACTCCTCAATAGCGGCAAAACATTCCTCTATGCTGAGACGGCGATCTAGGATCTCTTCAGGATAGTCGATCTTTCCACAACCGGAACAGGCGAGATTGCATCGAAACAGCGGCTCTAACATCAAGACTAGGGGATAGTATTCTCTACCTCGCAGCTTCTGACTTAACAAATATTTTGCGATGTGATATTTCTGAACGAAAGGCAAGCTCATACTCTCATCTCTAAATCGATTTTTTCAGATCACAGTGGTTTTGTCAAGGCGAACGCGCAGATCTATGCGGCATCAATTTTCGGCAGTGGCTCTCTTGGCATCATGGTCCTTGACAGGAACAGCGCTTTCAATATACTACATGCGGCGATCAGGCAACCACTTACAAGAGACCCCAACAGGTTGACGCATGAAGTTGTCCGGTTTCTACGGTAAAGCGGAGAGAACATGGAAGATCTGCAATTTCTAATTATCTTGTCGCAAGCGGACGCAAAGTTTAAAACGCGGTAAAGCAAAACTCAAAATCCGTCTGAAAAAGTATTGCGAGAAGTGGGAAAACAATGAGTCCACAACTGAAAAGAATATACTGAGTCTGTCAATTTACTCAAATACGCAAACCATGGAGCAAAATGAAGACCTTACTTTTGAATCCGCCGTCTTTTGAGAAATTTGACGGCGGCGCGGGCGCGCGCTACGCGGCAACTCGCGAAATCACTGCTTTCTGGTATCCCACGTGGCTTGCCTATCCAGCGGGCTTGATAAAAGAAAGCCGGCTTCTCGACGCACCTTCCCATGGATTCAGCCCGGAAGAAACCGTCCGCATTTCTACGGAATATGATTTTGTCGTCATCTTTACCTGCACCGCCGGATTTCAAAGTGATATACGTCTTGCAGAGATGATGAAGACTGCCAAACCTTCTTTGACTATTGCCTTTGTTGGTCCCCACGTTACGGTCCTGCCGGAGGAAAGTCTCCAGGCCTCAGAGGCTGTCGACTTCGTTGTAAGGAAAGAATTTGACTATGCGGTTGCCGAATTTGCCTGGGGGAAAAAATTTGAAGATATTGCCGGCATCAGCTTCCGAAAAAACGGCCGGTTTTTTCATAACCCGGATCGCCCTGTGCTCGATGATCTCGACCGGCTGCCTTTCGTCGCGGATGTTTATAAGCGCGATCTCGATTTTACCAAGTATAGCATCCCTTTCATACTCTATCCCTACATCTCGTTCTACACCTCACGAGGGTGTCCGGCGCATTGCACTTTTTGCCTTTGGCCGCAAACCATGACCGGACATCGGTGGCGCACCCGCAGCAGTGAGAACGTGGTGGCCGAGGTTATGCGCGCACAAGAGTTGTTCCCACAAGTCAAGGAATTTTTTTTTGACGATGATACCTTCACCTGGCAAAAATCCCGGGTCCTCGAGCTTTGTGGTAAACTGCAATCCCTCAAGTTCACTTGGTCCTGCAACGCGCGGGTGACAACCGACTTCGAAACTCTCGAGGCGATGAAAAAAGCTGGTTGTCGACTTTTAGTCGTTGGTTTCGAGTCTGGAGATCCGACCATTCTGAAAAACATCAAAAAAGGGGCAACGACCGAGCAGGCGCTGGCCTTCATGAAGAATTGCAGACGCCTGGGACTCATGGTTCATGGGGATTTCCAGATTGGTCATCCTGGTGAAACACGGGAGACCATTGAAAAAACTATCCTGTTTGCCGTGCAGCTGGACCCGGACACAATTCAGGTATCGATTTCCCATCCCTTTCCGGGAACTCAGTTTTATGATTACCTGAAGGACCATGGATATTTAACGTCTACGGCCATGAGCGACGAACAGGGGCATCAACTGCCCAACATTCAATATCCGGGTTTAAGCCGACAGGAGATTATCAAGGCTGTCGAGGACTTTTATGCCCGCTATTATTTCCGGCCCAGGATCATCTTTCGCATCGTGCGCCGTGCTTTATTCGTCAGCAGCGAGCGCCGGCGCTTATACCGCGAAGCGAAAGAATTTTTAAGTCATCGATCCCGGAGAAAGGGCTTTATAAATCCTGCAGATCACTGAAAACGATGCGCTGAATATCGGAATCCCGGAGGACTTGTCCGAGGGAGGAACTCGTCAAAGTCGCAAACTCCTCCTTGCAGTGGTAGTTCGGCATGGTTTGGCCAAGCTCTGGCACGCGCTGCGAGGCAGGATGAAAATAGATTTCGGAAACTCCGGAAGGAAGACTTTGAATAAAACGGATGACCAAATTCAGGTGCATATTTCCGCTATCATTCATGCCGAAGACGAAATGATTAGAACGCACCTGCGCCTGATGGAGTTGTTTTTTTAGGATAGCAAGCCAAGGCAATAGGAAGAGCCAGGATAACAGCTTTTGGCCGAGGTCCTTACGGGAGGCACGCCAAGAAGGAAAAACAGGCTCATAAGGATATCTCACGGCTTTTAACCCATATTCACGGCCTACTTTCAACAATAACCTCCCGATAGTAGGATGTAGATGCATATGTTTGTGACAATTGACATGATCGAGGACAAGGCCGGTGTCACGGAAGGCCTGAAACTGGGCCCGAATTTCCCTTTCTAACTGCTGCCTGACCCCCGCCCTCAAGTAGAAATCGATCCCTGCCCTGAGGAGATGAGAGGAAAACTCAACTCTTGAGTTCACCAGAGAGGGAATGGTATGAGGAGGCGAAATCGGCGTTCCATCCACGAGTACCAGATGCATCCCAACCCGCAGCGAGGGTAGCCGGCGTGCCCTATCCACGGCATCCCCGGCTGCCCTTGCCCCCACCATCAAACTTGCCGTGTTGAGAACCCCATTTAGATGGGCTTCTTCGATCGCTTCATTGACTGCCAAAGAAGAGCCAAAGTCGTCGGCAGTAAGAATAAGTTTTCTCACCATGGGAACGTCCACCGCGGGTTGCAGTCATCTTCGAACCATGCCAGATGACCATTTTTCCCGTCAGAGCCAGGACCTAGGAAACCAGGGCCGCCATATCCCTCAAAGGGACAAGGGAACAACTCTTCAAACCCTCCCGATCCTGTAGGCTCCATCCCACAATCACTGCTGCTGTGGCCAGACGGAGGGCTAAAACTCCTTCCAGGATGGCCAGTCCTATTATACATCCTAACCATAAGACTGCCAAAAGGAGAACAAAGGGAACGACCATGGTCATATGTATATCATTCCGCGCGGCCTGCGGGCAATCCTTTTAGTTTAAAGGAGCGATTCACGAATCCGTCCTTCATTTTTGAATTGACCATGAGTAAATTTTATACAAAATTCTTGACATGATCTAACTATCACGGCTATATAGAAAAGATCTCTTGCAGCATTTTAAGGTTTTGAAAATATGCCTGAGTAAGGCGCTATAGAATCATAACCCTCATTAATCCCCCCCGTTTGCGCATCCCTGTCCCATCCGAACGACAGACAGGAACCAACACGGGTAGGCTTTTCCAAAAGGTTAAGTATTTTCCGCTCTCTTTGAAAAAAGGAGTCGGGAGAATTTAAGAATACTTTTGCCAAGCCGGTAAATTCATACAAAAACCGATTTACTCTTAAAAAGAGTTAGGATCTCGACTATGGAAGCGGTGAATAAGGCCAGTATCCGTCAACAGGATGAAAAAATAGCCTTTGAGAAAGAAATTGAAAAAGCCATCTTGATGGCGCGGGACGCAATACTTGCTCTCCAAAATCCTGATGGCTATTGGTGCTTTGAGCTCGAAGCCGATTGTACCATCCCCGCCGAATACATCCTGATGATGCATTACATGGGTGAAATCGACAAGGATCTGCAGGCCAAGATCGCCAATTATCTTCGGGCCCATCAAGACAACCACGGCGGATGGTCCCTCTTTGCCGGAGGAAAATTCGAAATCAGTTGTTCCGTAAAAGCTTATTATGCTTTGAAATTGGCGGGGGATAGCCCCGATGCCCCACATATGAGGAGGGCTCGTGAAGCGATCCTAGCATGCGGCGGGGCAGCCCGCTGCAACGTGTTTACCCGCATCGCTCTCGCCCTTTTCGGGCAAATTCCCTGGCGGGGGGTACCATTCTCTCCCGTAGAGATCATAATGCTGCCGCGATGGTTCTTCTTCCATCTGAGTAAGATATCTTACTGGTCGAGAACGGTCGTAGTTCCCCTGCTGATTTTATGCAGTATGAAACCGCAGGCAAAAAATCCCGGAATGGTTCATGTGCGCGAGCTATTTGTCACCCCTCCGGAAAAAGAGAAAACCTACTTTCCTGTCCGCTCTCGCCTTAACTACTTATTCTTGGCCCTCGACAAGGCAGGCCGTCTCATTGAACCCTTGATTCCCCGGATGGTCAGGGAACGGGCAATTAAAAAAGCCGAGAACTGGTTCATTGAGCGGCTCAACGGGACGGATGGTTTGGGCGCCATTTTTCCAGCCATGGTAAATGCCCATGAAGCTCTTGCTTGCCTGGGATATCCCTCGGATCACCCCGATCGGGTGGCGACAGGGCAAGCACTCAAGAAATTACTGGTCGTCACTGAAGATTCAGCCTATTGCCAGCCATGCGTTTCGCCAGTCTGGGACACCGCTTTGACCTGCCTGGCACTTCAGGAAGAAGGCAGCGAGACCGCGAAAGAAAGTATCCACCGGGCTTTGAAGTGGCTCAAAGACCGCCAATTGCAGGACGAACCAGGTGATTGGCGGGAAAATCATCCTGGCCTGAAAGGGGGTGGGTGGGCTTTTCAGTTTAACAATGCTCACTATCCTGATCTTGACGATACCGCCGCCGTGGCTCGGGCAATGCATCAAAGCCGGCACACGGACTTTCAAGAATGCGTGCAAAGGGCAGCCGGCTGGATCAGCGGCATGCAGTCGAAGAATGGTGGGTTTGCCGCCTTTGATTCCGATAATACTTATTATTATCTCAACGAAATTCCCTTTGCCGATCACGGCGCCCTGCTTGACCCGCCCACGAGCGATGTCAGTGCCCGTTGTGCCACCCTTCTGTCCTTAATCGGATGGAGCCGTGAATTGGCAGCCTGCCTCAATTTCCTGCTTAAGGAGCAGGAGCCGGACGGGTCCTGGTTTGGGCGCTGGGGCACTAATTACATTTATGGGACGTGGTCGGTGCTGGATGCTCTGGAAAAGGTTAATGATCCCCGCAATCAATTCCATGTTATGCACGCGGTTGCCTGGTTGAAAAACAAACAGCGGACGGACGGAGGCTGGGGGGAGGGTTGTGATACCTATTTCGATCCGAACAAAGCGGGGGAGGGACCGGCGAGTACTTCCTTTCAGACGGCTTGGGCCATGCTCGGCCTGATGGCTGCCGGACAGGTGAATTCAGAGGCAGTGCGCCGGGGCGCCCAGTTCCTCATACGCAGGCAAGAGGCCGATGGCTTGTGGAAAGATGAATATTTTACAGCACCCGGCTTCCCCACTGTGTTCTACTTGAAGTATCACGGATATTCGAAATACTTCCCCTTGTGGGCCCTTGCCTCTTATCTAAACCGGCGATGGAAAAAAACCGTTTAATGCGCCCGGGTATCATAGCAGCCATGGCGGCTGAAGCCCGCATTTTGGCAAAAGTGCCGATCAAAGCCGGGAACTTGATCTACCTGCCTCAGGGCAGTATTGCATTTCTTTCCGGAATGGGAGCCAACCGGGCGCTCTCGGCTGCCCGGACCTTGCTGGAAAATGGGGCAACGTCCTTGGTTAGCTGGGGGTTCGCCAGTGGGTTGCTCCCCGGGATCTCTACCGGAAGCCTCATCCTTCCCGAACGTATCGTCGCCCCGGATCAATCCGTTTACCATGTCGAGCCAGTTTGGCATGAACGACTATGCGGCCGACTTGAAACGCATGTTGGGCTTTATCGAGGGACATTGGCCGAAAGTGTGGTCGTACTCGCTGACTGCACAGAAAAAACTGCTTTCTTTCACGGGACGGGCGCAATGGCAGTAGATATGGAGAGCGCTTCCATTGCTTCGGCAGCCAACGAAGCAGGGGTTCCATTTATGGTCATCCGGGCCATAATGGATGAGGCGGAAACGGTTATTCCCCGCAGTGTTTTGAATTCCATCGATGAATTCGGGCGAGTGAACTCTTTGCGTTTTCTCTCATGTTTAGTTAGGCGTCCAGCGGAATTTATGTCTCTCGTTCGGCTGGGTCGAAATTTTCAGGCTGCCCGGGCCACCTTAACTATGGTTGTCCGCCATGCGGGGAGTAATATGCTCTGTCCCCAAGATGGCAAGAATGCCGCTCACCGGCAGGTGATGATGACCGAGACAGACGGCAAAAAGAGGTAAAGAGAAATGAAGACCTTTATTACCGGAGCGACAGGTTTTGTCGGGTCTGCAGTGCTGCGCCAGCTCATAAAGGCCGGCCACTCTGTGCGGGCATTGGTCCGCCCTAAGAGCAATCGTCAAAATCTCGCCGGTTTGCCGGTAGAAACTATTACCGGTGACCTGACGGATCAGGCATCCTTAGATCGGGCCATAGCAGGGTGTTCAACCTTGTTTCACGTGGCTGCAAACTATCGCCTATGGGTTCCGAATCCGCAGGAAATTTACGAAACTAATGTCATTGGAACCCGTAATATTATGCTCGCCGCGGCCAATGCAGGGGTAACGCGTATCGTTTATACCAGCAGCGTGGCCACTTTGGGTCTTACTCGCGATGGAAGCCCTGCCGACGAAAACACCCCGGTATCCCTTACCGACATGATTAGCCCATACAAACGTTCCAAATTCATGGCCGAAGCCGAAGTGAAGCAACTGGTTGAAGAACAGGGTCTGCCGGTGGTCATTGTCAATCCTTCGTCGCCCGTTGGTCCGCGGGATATCAAGCCCACTCCCACAGGGCGGATGATTATCGATGCCGCATCCGGGCGCATGCCAGCCTATGTCGATACGGGCATCAATCTGGTCCACGTGGATGATGTAGCCATCGGGCACCTGCTGGCTTGGGAGCGCGGCGTGATTGGTGAGCGCTACGTGCTTGGCGCCGTCAATATGACCCTGAAGGAGATTCTCACCGAACTGGCAGCCATTACCGGACGGCGACCTCCATGGATTAGACTGCCACACAGTCTGGTTTTACCCATCGCCTATTTAACAGAGGCCTGGGCCTGGACGACAGGCGGAAATGAACCGCTAATCACCCGCGTCGGCGTCCGATTGGCTAAGAAAAAAATGTTTTTTTCAGCGGAAAAGGCCGGCCTCGTTCTCGGGTTTCGTCCACGACCGATACAGACGGCTTTACTTGACGCCGTCGATTGGTTTCGACAACATGGGTACCTTCACTAACTTATGAAATGCTCCAACAGCCCTTTCTCTTGTTTCTTTACTTCCGGGATTGCGCCGTCATCATCAACAAAGACTGAATTGCCTAAAGCTAAGGAAAAATACTTAATTAAAACTTTATTCGCTTTAGCTCACTTTAACAATGACGGCGGAAGATGCCTCCTGAGCAGGTCTGGCGTAACTGGCTTGGCGATTTTTTATTGCATTTTCCTGATACGGGGTTTATGAATATCTGTAAGAGGTAATGTCAGCGATAAGTTTGCTGCCGCTTTTGCCATTAAGCAAACATGAATTAGGAGAAGTGTTAAAAGAATACGACAGCCTCTGGGAGAGTGAGAACATGGTAACAAATGTGGAGGAACAACTAAGTGTTATAGAGACATCGCAAAGGGTATTGCTGTTGCCCCACTGTCTTCGCCGTGCTGATACGTGCCAGGGCAAATACACCAAACAGGGGTTAGAGTGCAGTGAATGTAATCCTGACTGCCCTGCCAACCAACTACGTCAGGCAGCCATTAGACTGGGATATAAGGGTGTCTGCATTGCTCCCGGCGGACGACTGGCCATTAAATATGTTGAGGAAAATAGACCCCTCGGCATTGTGGCTGTGGCGTGCCAGAAAGAGTTGCAAGATGGGGTCCATGGCGTGAGGGAACTTGTCGGCAATGGACTAAAAATGATACCCATAGTTGTTGTTCCGCTGAGCCAAGATGGATGCGTCAATACCGAAGTGGATATAAAGCTAGCTCTGGAAAAGATCGCTCTCGGCTGCACACTACCATTAAAAACAGATGATATCTATTCCAGTTATCCAGCCCATCGTGACACATAAACGTTCTAGTGTCACAGCGCGATATTTGAGAAGTTTCGGATTGGAAGAAACCAGAGGGGCTCTTGAGGTGACCTTCACCTTTGATTTAAATATAGCAGAAAATTTTCCAAAACGTTCAACAATCAAAATATGTCCAATCTCTCCAATAGAAATGAGTTTTTTTACACTAATTTCACACCACTATGATTAGCTATATGCTTTCTTATGACGGAAATTTTTATAAAGAGCTATTTCCTAAACCCCAAGAAGTTCAGTACAGCAATTGTTTCCCTGCGCTCAGGACAGGCATCTTTAACATTACACATCGCCAACGTTCGGACTGAAACTCTTCGGTGTGTCCACAAAATCGCGGGAAAGACCAAGTGGTAATCCAATGGTCAGCAGCTTTGCATTGACACACAAAGCCGCTTGTCTTATACTTCTCCTGCGAAAAGGGAAATTCCTATCAAATCAAACAAATCAATCGGTAAGAAAGCCAGCAATCTTCCCGGAAATGGATGGTAAGCGGTGATGCATCCTACGAAACGCAAGAAGATATTTGTCAGGATTTTACTGGTAACTCCTTTCCTCTTCTGCTGCTTTCCACCCTGCGCCGGACCCGCATGAGAATGTGGGAAATCGTGAATGAAGGTCATGGGAACGTTTCTTGAGGTCATAGCGGCTATCCTGCTAATCCTCACCCTGTTGGGAGGCCTCTACTGTCTCTTTTCTCTATGGTGTGTGGCGGGTTTCTTCAGGCTACCGAAATATTCGCCGAAAGACTCGCTCTACCCGCCTGTCTCGATCTTAAAACCCACGAGGGGTGTCGACCCCGAATGGCTCGACAATATCACCAGTTTCGTCACACAAGAATATCCTGAGTACGAGATCCTTTTGGGTTTCAACGATCCGTGCGACGAAGAAGTGCATCTGGCGAGCGATATTGCCAAGGTCTCCGGTTCCAGGGTCCGCGTTGTCGTTCACTCGACCCACCTCGGGGCCAATCCCAAGGTGTCAAATCTCTGTGGACTTCTCCGTGAAGCCCGCTATCCCCTGTTGCTCATAAGCGACAGTGATATAAGGGTAAACCGTACCTACCTGAAAGAGATCGTCGGAGAGTATCTGGCTACGGAAAATGTCGGAATAGTTACGTCGCTCTCTAAGATCCCCAGTGCATTATCGATGGGTGCGGCTTTGGAGTCCCTAACGAACACGGCTGACTTTATCCCGTCTGTACTAGTGGCGAGGCGCCTAGAGGGGGTTACCTTCGGGCTTGGCCCT
>Ga0335081_10007367_pt1 | contig 17597 bp, 12 predicted proteins | sample Lox_Sample_35_FD_206713 | JGI IMG/M metagenome (GOLD analysis project Ga0335081, IMG submission 206713) | Soil microbial communities from Loxahatchee National Wildlife Refuge, Florida, United States - Lox_Sample_3.5 | ecosystem: Environmental > Terrestrial > Soil > Wetlands | place: USA... | reverse complement strand
TGTTTGGTTAGGCGGTTCTGAACTGGGGGGTGGGGACGGGGGGTTGGTCCGTCGTGGCGGCAGCGGACATGAACGGGGACGGGGTGCCGGACTTGATCTGGCAGAACGCCAGCACGGGCCAGGTCAACGTCAATTATTATGGGGGCGCCGGAGGAGCGAGCATAACCGGCTGGGCACTTCTGAACAGCGGCGCGGGGACTGCGGGTTGGCATGTCGTGGGGGCCGCCGACTTTGACGGGAATGGAGTACCAGACCTGGTGTGGCAGAACACCAGCACCCGCCAAGTAAACGTGAATTACTACGGGGGCACCGGTGGTGCTACGCTGACCGGCTTTGCGGTGCTGAATTCCGGTGCGGGGGCAGCCGGGTGGACGGTGGTAGGAGCAAATGACTTTGACGGCAACGGCGTGCCGGACCTGGTGTGGCGCAACTATAGCAGCGGCGTCGCGAATGTGAACTACTATGGCGGGCCAAGGGGCGCGGCATTCAAAGGTTGGAACGTGTTGAACGGCATGTTTAACGCCGGTTGGAGCGTCATCGTGCCGCAGTAAGGGAGTCCACGTAGCGCGGACCGCCTTCCTAGGTCTCTCTAGGGCGTAGACCCTAAAGCGGGCGGCCAAAAGTACCGATCTAGTGGGCATGAGGCCGTATTTAATCTGCCTACTCGCGGCTCTTTTGACCAGTTTGGCCTACACTCTCTCAGCCGGGAACAACTCGGGGCTCAGCGCTGCGGCTTACGGGGGAATGCCGCTGACATTTGAATGGCGTGGCGCGGAAGCCGGCGGGCTGCCCTTCGTCGCGCATGTTTCCGGGCATACAATAGCGTTCGCCGCTTCCGGCGCGGTTGTGGAGCGTCCAGGCCCGGGAGGATCTCATGAGCCTGAGACCATGCTCAGGTTCGTGGGCGCGCGCCCAAACGTGCAGCCGCAGGCAACCGGACCACAAACCGGGACTGCCAACTACCTGGTGGGCTCACGTCCGGGCCAGTGGCGCACCGGCGTGCCTCTGTACAAGGGCATCAAATATCGGAATCTCTATGGTGGCATCGACCTGATCTACTATGGAAACCAAAACCGGCTGGAATATGACCTAGTCGTAGCGCCCGGCGCATCCTGGCGCTCCATCCGCTTGGCCTTTAGCGCCCAGACGATTGAAGTCGACCGCCACGGCGACCTGAGGTTTCAGACCGGCTCCACTTGGATTACACATAGCCGGCCGATAATCTACCAGCGCATCGGAAATAGCCGGTGCGAGATCTCCGGGCATTATGTTTTTAAAGGCGGGAATGAAGTTGGGTTCGAAATCGACGCGTACGATCCCCGCCGCCCGCTGGTCATTGATCCCACGCTGGCATATTCAAGCTACCTGGGCGGCAGTGGCGACGATTACGGCCACGCAGTGGCGGTAGATAGCTCTGGCTGCGCTTACGTGGTTGGAGAGACCGGGTCGGCGAACTTTCCGACGCTTGGTCCGGAACAGGCCTCGATGGCCGGGGACACTGACGTATTTGTAACCAAATGGAATGCGGCAGGGACCAGCGTGGTGTATTCCACCTACATTGGGGGCAGTAACCGGGATGTGGCGCTTGGCGTGGCGGTGGACGCGGCAGGCGACGCCTACGTAACCGGCTTCACATATTCGGGAGATTTTCCGATCACCAGCGGCGCGTTGCGAGCCAGCTTCGTGGGTGACAGCAAAGCCTTCGCTTTCAAATTGAACCCGGGCGGCAACGGGCTGATTTACTCGACTTTCTTGGGAGGGAGCGGCGACGATTACGGTGCCGGAATCGCCGTGGATGCGGCCGGAGAAGCGCACATTGCCGGTTATACGGCGTCCGTCGACTTTCCCACCACGACGGGCGCGTTTCAGCAGTATTATGGCGGCGGTCCCAATGACGGGTTCCTGGCCAAGCTGAACGCCGCAGGCTCCGCCTTGGTCTATGCGACGTATCTAGGCGGTATCGCGAACGATACAGCCGCTGGAGTCGCGCTGGACGCATCCGGGAACATTTATGTAACCGGCCAGACGCAGTCGGCGAATTTTCCGACCTGGAACCCGTTCCAGGCAACCAGCAACGAAAGCGACGCGTTTGTAGTGAAAATCAGTGCTTCCGGCCAAGTTCAATACTCCACATATCTGGGCGGCACGGGGCTGAACAATGGGACCGCCATCGCGGCGGATGCCGCCGGGAATGCCTACGTCACCGGCTTCACCAATGCACCGGATTTTCCGGCAACCTCCAGTGCGTACCAGGGCGTCAACAATGGCTCCTACGACGCTTTCGTAGCCACGCTGAATGCCTATGGGAGTAGCGTCCTGAACGCAACCTACCTGGGTGGCTCCGGGTCGGATGTCAGCTATGGGATCGCACTGGACGGCTCCGGCAACATCTACATCGCCGGATCGACAAATTCGATGGATTTCCCGACATTTGAAGCCACACAGCCGGCATACAGCGGCGGCGGCGATGCGTTTGTTGCCGCATTCAACAACCAGTTGACCAGCCTGGTGTACGCGACATATTTCGGCGGAAGCGGGAGCGACCTGGCGGCCGGCGTCACGGCAGACTCCGCGGGGAACGCTTACGTCACGGGGTGGACCAGCAGCGGGGGATCGTCTTTAGGGCTTCCCATAACACCCGGAGCATTCCAGCCCATGGGCATAGGCGGCATAGACTCCTTTTTGACAAAATTCGCCGTTAGTGGGGGCCCTCTGGCCTGCACCACCTCCACGCCGCAGGTTTTGACGGTCCAGGCCGGCAGCGCCTCGCAGTTGGTGGGCGACCTTCTGCTGAGCTGCACTGGCGGCATGATCGGGACCCAGGTAACGGCCAACATCCAGGCTGCTTTGAACACCACCGTTGCCGGCAGCCAACCGGAGCTATTCGTTGGTTCGAGTACGAATCCAATCTGGGGCACGGCGACCGGGAACAACGGCATTCTCTTTCAGGGAATATCGTTCGCAGCCCCCGGGCCTTCGGCCAACATCACCTTGCGTGTGACTAACGTGTGGGCAAACGTGTCGTCGATTGCGGTGGGCGGGCAGGTCAGTATGACGGTGAGCGTTCTAAACTCGACTCCGCCTTTAACCGTCGCGCCGACGCAACAAATCGTGGCTGTCGCTCAGAGCTCGCCCTTGGTGCAGCTTCAGCAACTGATACTCGCCGGGGCGTCCGCTCCAGCCAATTGCTCAGTCCCGGCGCCGTCCGGCGGCTTTTTGATCGGCGACGCGGCGGTTATGGCGTGGTTTATGGTAGCCAACGTCTCGGCGGGCGATGTGGCCAGAGTGGACTGGTCTGCGCCATTCGGAGGGATATATCAAAGTCATTCGTTGACTGCCACCAGCAGCGGCACGCAGTGCCTTTCAGATTCAATGAACATCGCCGGGGCGCCCAAGCCGATGGCAGGAGCATGGAATGTGAACATCTACTGGAACGGCGCCTTGCTGACGTCGGTGCCTTTTGTTGTCTCAGCGGCGGGCGCAAAGGGATTGATCTGGCAGAATGCCAACTCGCGCCAGGCAAATGCGAATTACTATGGCGGAACCGGCGGGGCCACTATGGGCGGCTGGGCGATGCTGAATAGCGGCGCGGGGGCGAGCGCCTGGCGGGTCGCGGCAGTCGCCGACTTCGACGGCAACGGCGTGCCGGACCTGGTGTGGCAGAATCAAACCACCGGGCAGGTGAACGTAAATTACTATGGGGGTGCCGGCGGGACGACTATGACCGGCTGGGCGATGTTGAACAGCGGTGTGGGGACGAGTGGTTGGAAGGTGGTAGCCGCCGCCGATTTTGACGGCAACGGCGTGCCAGACCTGGTGTGGCAGAATCAAACGACCGGACAAGTCAATGTGAATTACTATGGCGGAGCTAGCGGGGCAACCTTCACGGGCTGGGCGATGTTGAACAGTGGTGTGGGGACGAATGGTTGGGGGGTGGTAGCCGCTGCCGATTTTGACGGCACCGGCGTGCCGGACCTGATCTGGCAGAATCAAGCCACCGGACAGGTGAACGTGAACTATTATGGCGGAACGCGCGGGGCAACCTTCACGGGCTGGGCGATGTTGAACAGTGGTGTGGGGACGAGTGGCTGGAAGGTGGTAGGCGCTGCCGATTTTGATGCCACCGGCGTGCCGGACCTGATCTGGCAGAATCAAGCCACCGGGCAGGTGAACGTGAATTATTATGGCGGCGCCGGGGGGGCGGTCATGACCGGCTGGGCCTGCCTCAACCACAATTCCGGCCTTGGCGGCTGGTCGGTGGTGGCGGTGTGGCCGCAATGAGGATATGAGAATGGCTATTCAGCCGTCTCCGCGTTCAGCTTGTGGCAGGTTTCAATCACGTCGCAGATCCTGTGGACGGTCTGGCTGGGGAGTGTTCCGTAGATGGGCAGACAAAGCACGCGACTGGCAGCTCGCTCCGCAACCGGCAATCTGGCGGGCTCCGCGGAAGGCAGCGCGGCATAGCAGGGCGCGCGCGACACCAGCGGGTAGAAGTACTTACGTGAAATAATATTGCAGCTCCTGAGCACTTGGAATAGTTCGTCTCTGTTCAACCCGTATTCGATTGGATTCACCAGGATGGGGACGTATGCGTAATTGGGCTGGGTCAGGCCGCTTTCCCGAGGCAGCGTCAATCCCGGCACTTTAGCCAGACGCTCCCGGTATATGCCCGCAATGCCTTTGCGGAGCGCGATCTCGGCGTCCACCATCCGTAGATGAAGCAGCCCAAAAGCTGCATGGAACTCGTCCATCTTTCCATTGATACCGGGACCGATCACTTCTTCCTCACCTGCGATGCCGAAGTTCTTCAGGAAGTTGATCCGGCTCCGTTGGGCGGCCGTGCGCGAGACCAGCGCGCCCCCCTCAATGGTGCTGAACAGCTTGGTGGCATGGAAACTCAGCATCGACATATCGCCGTAGTGCATGATAGACCTGCCCTGGCAATTGACGCCAAAGGCATGTGCGGCATCATAGATCACATGCAGGCCGTGCCGGTCCGCAATCGCCTGAATCGCATTGACGTCGCAAGGGGTTCCGTAAACATGCACCGCCAGGATGGCCTTTGTCTCCGATCCGATCAGACGCTCGATGTAGTTCGGGTCGATATTGAACGTGGCCTCGTCAATGTCGCAAAAGACCGGCCGCAGGCCGTTCCAATACAACACATGTGCTGTGGCCGGGAACGTGAATGGCGTCGTGATCACTTCGCCGCTGCTGATCCGTAGCGCTTGAAGCGCCACAAGCAATGCGATCGTGCCGTTGCAGAACAGGCTGAGGTATTCGACGTCCAGGTATTCGCACAGGCGGCGCTCGAGTTCCTGGTGCAGCACGCCGTCGTTGGTGAGCCAGCGGCGCTCCCATATGCCCCGCAAGTATTCGGTATACTCGTCCAGATCAGGCATGGTCGGGCGCGTGACGTACACGGGCTCCGGGAAACGGTAGGCGCGTACGAGCGCGTTTATCTGCGATTTCCAGTCACGGGGACCGGGGGCAATAGCCAATTGGAACCTCCCATTCGGCAGACGTATTCCGAATGCCATTGCATAGGAATAACCGGAAACCGGCTCGAATGCAACTTTGGTGGGCGCCGTGGCCCGATATAATGGGCTGGTTACAACCCGGATTAAGGTGCCCGCCGTAGGAGTCCGCGCGGGCGGCACGGGTAACTCAGCCCCTATGAGAAACAATGAGCTGGCGCGCGCCCCGGGTACCTCCAGGATGAACGTGCTCGTATTCCCCTGTGGCTCGGAAATCGGTTTGGAGATTCATCGCGCCCTCCAGTTTTCCACGCATTTCGAGTTGATTGGAGCTTCGAGCGTGCCCTCCAACCATGGCAAGTACGTTTATGGCCGGTATGTAGAGGGCCTTCCCTACGTCGATCAGCCTGGTTTGTGCGAGGCGCTGAATCGTGTGATCGACGAGCACAGCGTGAAATTCGTTTTTCCAGCACACGACAGCGTGGTCCTGGCCTTGGCGCTGCAGGCCGGTGAGCTGCGTGCACGCTATGTGGGCTCTCCCGCCTCTACGTGCCAGGTCTGCAGGAGCAAGCGGACGACATACCGGGTTTTGGGCGAATGCGTCCGGGTACCTCGCTTGTTTGGCCCGGATGAGGCACCTCCTTGCTACCCCGTATTCTTGAAGCCCGATGCCGGCCAAGGGTCCAAGGGAATCCGCATCGCGCATTCCCGGGAAGAGATCGACTTCTTCTTGCACCAGGATCCTGCTCTACTGGTGATGGAGCACCTGCCAGGGAGCGAGTACACTGTGGATTGTTTCACGGACCGCTCCGGCGCGCTCAGGTTTGCCGGTGCGCGCGAACGCATCCGGATCATGAACGGGATCAGCGTGGACACAGTTCCGGTCGAAGGAGAGGAATACCAAAGGATGGCGGGAGCCCTCAATGCATCTCTGCGCTTTCGGGGAGTCTGGTTTTTTCAGGCAAAGCGCGCCGCTGGAGGCGAACTGGTCCTGTTGGAGGCTGCCGCGCGCGTCTCCGGGTCCATGGCCCTGTACCGGAACCTCGGCGTAAATTTCGCGGCGCTGGCCTTATTCGACCTGATGGACAAGGACGTCGACGTGCACTGCAACCATTATTCCATCCGCATGGACCGGGCCCTCGGCAGCCGGTTTTATCTCGATTTGCATTATGAGGATGTTTACATCGACCTGGATGACACCATCATTCGCGATGGCCAAGTGAATCCGTTGGTCGCGGCGTTCCTGTATCAGTGCCGGAACCGTGGCATCCGTTTGCACCTGTTGTCGCGTCACACCGGAGATCTGCACCAAACCCTAAATCGCTTTGCGATCGAGCAGCTATTCGATACTATCGTCCGCGTACCAGACTGCTCGTGTAAGTCGGAATACGTCCTGACGCGTTCGGCGATCTTCATCGACGATTCCTTTGCCGAGCGCCGGCGGGTGCAGGAGCGTCTGGGAATCCCGACATTCGCCACCGATGCGCTGGAGAGCCTGATGCACTTATGACGACCACCAAAGTGGAGGTCAGCAAGATGGATGAGGAGCACCTCCGGCTGATTCGCGCCGGCGTTAGTTCTTTTATGGCCGACTGCGGACGCCGATTCGACCGGCCCGGACGTCTGCTCGACATCGCACCACAGGATCATGAAGGCGCGGCGCCTTATTTCCAGCAGGCTCAGATCGAAACTCTGGACATCGATCCTAAATCGGGCGCCACATATATCGGCGACCTATGCCGCGCGAACGACGACCTGATCCCGGCCGGCTCTTTTGAATGGATCGCTTGCACCGAAGTACTGGAGCACGTGCTGGACCCATTCGCCGCGGTGCGGGAGATCCGGCGCCTGCTGAAACCGGGCGGCTATGCCTTTATCACTACGCCGTTCAATTTCCGGATCCACGGGCCCCTGCCCGACTGTTGGCGCTTTACTGAGCATGGTCTGCGCGCGCTCCTGAAGGATTTTACGATCGTTTCTTTGGAGCAAACCGAAACCGCTGGGCGGGCGTTGATGCCGGTACACTACCGCGTCGTCGCGCGGCGGGACGATGCCGAAGAGCTTGCGGGTCACACGGCCGCGCCCGAGGTTTCCGTGCTGATTACCTGCTACAACGAGGAGCACAGTATCGACGAGTTCCATTCCCGGCTGTCTAAAGCCATGAGCCAGCTTAAGCGTTCCTATGAGATTGTATTCGTGGACGATGGCAGCGCGGATGGCACCTTCGCGAAGCTCGGCGAGATATTCGAGCGCGACCCCAACGTCATCGCGATTGTGGACATGTTCCGCAATGCCGGGCAGCAGGCGGCCATTACGGCCGCTCTGTGCGAGGCTCACGGGCGCGCCATTTTACTTATGGACAGCGATCTGCAATTGGCCCCGGAGGAAATACCACTGCTCGTGGCGGAATACGATAAGGGATACGATGTGGTGAGTGGCGCGCGGACCAACCGCCAGGATTCCTGGCTACGCATCGTGCCTTCCAAGCTGGCCAACAGCATTATGCGCAAGGCTACCCGGAGCGAATTCCGCGACTTCGGGTGCACCTTCAAGATCTATAACGCGAGGCTCGTCCGGGCCTTCAGCTACGGGCCGCACCGGCTTTTCAGCAACGTCGATCTGATCGCGCGCGCGGGTCGGCGGTGTGAAGTTCCAGTCACACACTACCCACGCAAATACGGCAAGTCGGGTTGGACGTTCCGAAAGCTGATCAAATACAACACGGACAACCTTGTGAGCCTATCGGAGCGGCCATTCCAGGTTCTAGCGTTCTGGTGCCTAATTGTCGCGGCATTGTTCTGTCTGCGCATTCTGTTGGGCTATGTCTTCCCGATCCATATTTTAGGCGCGGTCTCGAATGGCCTGTTGTTAAATGCCATAGCCATCTCGCTGTTGATAACCATAGGCGTGTTGTGCATGATTGGAGAGTTTGCGATCCGGGCGTTTCTCATTGGCCGTAACCTGCCGCTCTATGTCGTCCGCCAGGTACGCCGGCGCCGGGATACCGGTGTGCGGGGATGGAGCGCCACGTAAGCTCCGCATCTGTTACCTGCTAGAATCCAACCATGGCCGAAAAGTCTGTTTCAGCCAAACGCAGCTCGACGCCTCGGCAGCGGGAACAACATCTGGGTAAGGAACAGCCGTCGCCTGCGACCTGGAAACGCGTTTTCATCGGCTCGAGCTCGGTCCTGCTCCTGGCTCTGTGCATCTACCGCATTTTGACGTTTGTCCCGCAGCCTCTTGATTCTCCAGGCACATTACGGCCACTCTTGTACGCACTCTTCACCAGGTTCGTCAAACACTATCCTAATCCAGAGCAGGCGCAACAGGCGTGGACGAGTTTCTCTCTTCTGGCTCTGTTTATACCCACGATCCTGGCAGTGCTGAACTATGGTTTGCGCCATTCGGTAATTCAGGCACCGACTTGGGTGCGGAAGGTCGTTGGTTCGCGTCTGCTCTTTTTCGGCAGCGTCGCGGCCTGCTTAGTTGTCTGTCGTTTTTTTACTCTGCTTCTCGGCCAAATAAATCCGGATGAGCCACTGTTCCTCGCTGCGGCCGACAAGTTGTTCAGAGACCCGGTGTTTTTCCGAGCCGTCGACTGCGGCACAACCGGACCGCTTAACATCTTTCCGTTGATGCTTCCCGCGCTGTTCGGATTCACCCCTGACTACGCTTCAGCCCGTCTGATTGCGCTCCTAATCATTTTCCTTAGCGTATACACGATTTACCGTATGTTCGCCTTACTCGCTGACGAGGCCGTCGCCCGCATCGCACTTCTTCCCGCGGCGGGAGCATTTGCCGTCCTCAAGCATACCGATCTCCTGCACTACAGTTCCGAACATGTCTCGTTTGTACTCCTGTCCCTGGGTCTCTACGTCTGCGTGAAGGTCTTTCGCGATCCCCAGACGCACGCGTGGAAGCTGGCAGGCCTGGGGCTGCTTACAGCCGCCGCGTTTTTCGCGAAAATGCAGGCTGTTCCAATTATCGGTTGCATCTCGATAGTGGCGATTGTCTATGTATACGGGAACGGCCACGCGCGGCGGTCCTGGCGGCCTCTTGTTGTCTTTGCAGCGGGGCTTGCGCCGTTGTTTGTGCTAAACACCCTGATATGCGCGGCTGCTGGCGTATGGAACGATTTTTGGACAGAATATATAGTGGCAAATTACCAATATACGGAATCCCACGGGGCAGTTGCTGTGGAGATCTCGCATTTCGCCGACTTTGTTCTGGGCATGGCGGACATTCGCGCGTTGGTCGTCACACTGTTAGCCATTTTGGCAGCATACGCGTATGAAACAATGCACCGCAAGCCGCTCGCCGATCAGGCGCTGTTCCTGCGGATGGGTGCGGTGAGTGGAACTGTGGCCGTGGGCGCCACTGCTCTCCTGCGTCCTGACGGGAGCGGCCTCGCAGTGTCTGCAGGAGTGATTGGCGTTGCCATGCTGCCGGGAGCTTTTGTTCTGGTGTGGCAAAACGGAGACGGGAGTTCGGCGCCCCTACGGTGGTTCGGTTTTCTTACGGCCGCACTTCTGGCAGTGGCTGCGGTAACGGTTTATGTTCCCCACCGCGCATTCGGGCATTACGTGCTGTTGCTGGTGTTCCCTCTGACAATCGCCATGGCGTGGCCCGTCGTGGCAGTTTCTCCAAGGCCGGCAGGTTTGGGCGCTGACAGCGAGGAGTTTTCTCCCGATATCCGCCAGCGATCACCCTTGCCGTTCGTGCTCCTTTTTACGACTTTGACCCTACTACGCCAAATCTCCCAAGCGGGATCGCCCGATTTCATGGCGTTTGCAGGTCTACCTTCCACCGTGCGTACCCCCGAGAGTGGATTGATTGACTCTTTGACCCAACCGAAAGACGGAATTGCGGTATGGGGGTGGGATTCGCGGCCTTACCTGGGGGCAGGCCGCCTCACGGCAACGAAAGACATCGCCGTAGCCGAACTGTTCGTTCCGAATGGAGAGGTTCGTGCTTACTATCGGGAGACTTATCTTCGCGGCCTGCAACGTCATCGCCCGAGGTTGTTCGTCGATGCGATCGGCACATCCCATGGCGGGTTCGCGAATCGGCAAATCTACGGCCTAGAAGTAATCCCCGAAATCAATTCGTTTGTCCGCTCCAACTACGTGCACGTCCTGGATGCGTACGGCCAGCGATTCTATATCCGCCGCGATCTGGCCCGGAGCGTTGCGGGAATTGGCGAGCCCAGGAAGTGTGACCCGCAGGCGATCCGTTGTTTCGAAGCGGGTCCAGCGTCATGGACACCTGCGGATCTCCCTCCGATCCAAATGCCGGTACATGCTCTCCTGGAGGTGATATTCACACCCGAAACCAAACAGGATCTTTATGCGACTGTCTTCAGTAACGACGGCGGCCTAGCAACGCGCGACGGATTTCAATTCCAACACGTGTCAACGGACCATTACCGTTTGGCCATTGGGTGGGGACCGGAATGGGTTGTTTCGAAAGAACTGTTATTGCCGCAGAGAAGGCCTGTATCTCTCGGCGTTGAATTCAACGGCGATCTGGTCACGATCGTCTGCAATGGCGTCAAGCGTGACGAAATGCGGCTCCCAAAGCGCATGCTGGACTCTCCCGACCCAATCACGGTAGGTTCCTGGATAGGCCACCAGCGTCCTTTCCTAGGGAACATTCAGTTCTTCCAGATCCGCAACCTTGGGAAAGGCCGCTAAGGGGCGGCTATTTATCTGCCTCCACGCGGAAGTTTTCGAATCGCAGGACGAGGTTTCTAGGATCGCCGGAGCTCGATCTGGAGGCAAGGCAGGTAAACACGATCGTGTGATCGCCGGGCGGCACCGTAAAAGTCCGGACGTAAGTCAGGCGGCGACGGCTGACGACCATGGTATCAGCGAAGAACGAAGATCGAATCTTAAGCGACGCAGGGTTTTCGTGCTCGGTAGAAAGGTCAGCACCGAGAGTCAGGCGTCTGGGTTTCGAGGAAGAATTGTGAATTACCATCCGGGTATCGGGACCGCACCAGCGCCACTGGTGAGGAGGTGTTCCCTCCAAGGGGTAGCAACCGGGCGGCCAATCTATGCTGATCGAAGTGTAATCGGGCTGCGCGGCCTGATCCACCACACAACTCTCGTCCGGGGTGGCTGCGCGGAGAACCAGACTGACAAAATCGAAGCCGATCTCGCGAATATCGCCGCCCACGGGACCAGCGGTGTCCGTATCTAGAGAGATGCTATTGATCTCACCAGGACGGATGGCTTCCCGCGGGACTACGAACAGGGCCGTGTCAGGGACGATTTTCGACAGGGTTCCGAGAGTCCGCCCATTCACGCCGAGTTGCGCGGGCCGGCCTGGAAGGGCGTACCCCGTGAGTGCGATGCGGAAACACGACACCGTCGGCAGTTTCGGCGACAGCCAAAACCGGATGGAAGCGTGTTTCTGCGTCCAACAGTACGAAGCCTCGCCTTCATTGAAGCCCGTCCTATCCAGCCCCCGCCAGTCGTGCGGGTCGACCTCCAACGGCAGAGTGACAGGCCGGGGCGGAGTGCGAGTGAGGGAGAAGGCCGTGCTGCGATAAATGTAGCGGCACGGGGGCTTGCAGGGGACGATTCCAGTCGTCAGCCACAACTGATCCGCCATCCGCATGTCCGGGCAAACGTTGTCCCTAGAAAACATGAAGCTCCAGTTCGGGTTTACGCAAAACGGCTTGCCCATTCTCTCCATGGAAGTCGCCAGCCCGACCGCCCTTGGCCAGTCCTTGTGTTCAAATGTGAGCGCCAGGGTTCCGAATCGGGAGGTTGGCACAGCCAAGGCTGCCTGAAGGTCGTCCGGCTGGCTCTCGACCGACGACCGCAGTGCCTTCCGCTCCACCATGCCGAAAATCAGCACAACGGCGAGCGCCAGAGCGCTCAAGCGCCTGGCTACGCGCCTACTCAGTCCAGTCTCAATCATAGCCAGCGAGAGAAACCAGGCTACCAGATGCAATGAGTAGATGAAGGTACCGTTAAAGGCGAAAAATCCGCCCGTGATTCGGGTGCCCCAAAACACAAACAGCACGACGCTGCCGGACCCGACCCACGTCAGATACCTGAGGAACGGTGCGCGCTGCTTCGCCGCTGTGTACCGACACAAGCCAGCAACAAACAGCAGCGTCAGCGTCATCCAATAGGCGGCCACACAAAAACGCGACGATCCGATCGCCAAAATGCCTGCGGGTCCTTTCGCCAAAGCAGGCTCAGGTGCGCCTATGAACAGGAGAAAGCAGGCAAAGTAGCCGATCGCCATTCCGATATTGTTCCGCGCACCGCCGAATCGGTGCAGATATGCCAACATGGCATCCAGATTGTTCGGCCGGTCGCGAGCGATTTCAAGCAGCGGGGGTACGGCAAAGACGAAAACAATCAGGGCCGTCACGGCGAAATCGCGTCGCCGCTCGAAAACAAAGGACCGTAACCCGCCATGCCGCTGCGCCCGCAGTAGCACGTATGCAACCGTGGCTCCTCCGATAACTCCTACGAAAAGGAACTGGGCGACATGAGCGTGAATCAGAAGCATGCCAGAGAGCGCCAGAAACGGCAGGTCGCGGGTCTCACCGGCTAACACGGAAGCGGCGCTCACGGCAAAAAGCAGAAAAGGAAACAGCAGCACGTCCGGCATCCAGTTAGAAATCAGCATGGATGGCGGGCCACTAACATTTACGAGGACCGTAACAACCTCGGTCGCGAGCAGCGCCAGCGGAACTGACAACTTTGCGTGTCGCCTGAAAACGTATAGCGTGGCACAGAGTAAAGCGCCGTTGAAGATAATAGTGATCAGAAGTTGTCCGTTGTAAGCCGCTGGAACCACATGCAGTAGGTCATGAAACAAAAACTCGCCAAGCGCAAACACGTATAGGAAGGCGGGGCCGGGGTGCTGGAACTGCCACCGCGAGTAGTGGCCGGTCAATAGCCTGAAATGCCTGGCTTGTTGCACGAGCAAGGAATTCGCGGCATAGTCTCCGGCCTCGACGATGGGCTGCGCAAAAATCTGGAAATTCAAAGCAAGAACCATGAGGACGAAGCCCGTCGTCAAGATCAATGGCACGCTGTCGCGTGTTTGCGCCATATCGCGAGAGAATTATAACATAACAACATACTTGGTGCTACGAAACTGCCGCGCTGCGGGTGGCTTCTTGGCGTTCAGCCGCAGCCCTGCCAACTGAGTTATAATGGCCTCCCGGCTTTTGATGGAGCTCGGAGACCCAGAGGCCGTCAAATGCTTCATGCTATGTGGAGCCAGTGCACCGTCGCGGAGGTTGATGCTGGTCCAATGGGTCGTAGCAAACAAAGGAGTGTGCTTACCCGGCATGGGACCGCCTGGTGGCTGTAGGTGGCACGGACGCACGGTGACTGATCGATGTACATCTTCAACCACATTCCGAAATGCGGCGGGCTGAGCTATCGCGCGCTGCTGGAAGAGATATTCGGGCGAGATCGCGTTACGCATATCAGCATCAATCTGGAAGAAGAGTACCATCCCAACCCTGACAAGTATCGGCAGTACACCATGCTCATGGGACATTTTGGCGTGAGGTGGAATGAGCTCGTGGGTCCGGGCAGACAGTGGATGACGGCGTTGCGCGAACCCGTGGACCGCATCGTGTCCACATACTACTATTGGCGCCACAATGCCGACGTGTCGCCCGAAAAACCATGGCTTTACATGGCGCAGACGATGCCGCTGGATGAGTTTATCCACTGCGGCCATTATTTGGTTCTACAGGGAATCAAAAATGCTCAGACATGGCAACTGGCCGATGATTTGAGATGGAGATATCATACCGTTCCGGAGCAGGATGCGCTGGCGGTCGCAAGGGAGAATCTGGACAGGTTTAGCTTCGTCGGCATTTATGAAGAGTTAGAGCGATCCGTGGAATGTATGTGTAAGTACCTGGGTGTCGCGCCGGCCAATGCGGTTCCACGGGTCAACGTGACGAAGAAGCGTCTGGCGGTGTCGGAGCTTAGCCCGGCGACCATCGAGGCGATAACGGAGTTGAATGCGGCGGACATGGAGTTGTACAAGTACGCTGTGCAAAAGTTTCGCAGTCTGGTTTGCCGTGGCGAACTGGCTCCGGCTGGCCCTCGCGTAGCGCCGGGCGGAAGGGATGAAGGTCACGAGGCTCCGCGCATGTTGCCGGTTCCGGTTGAGCGAGCCGGTGCGTTGCGGCTTGGGCTTGTGTCGGTGCCTTCTACATGCCCACCGGGCAAGGTCATTGAGGCTATCGTAGAGGTGTTCAACGGTGGCCTGGGGCGTTGGAGCAGTGCGCCGCCGAACCCGCTGTTTCTCTCCTATCATTGGCTGACGGAGGATGGGGATCTATGCATATTTGATGGTTGGCGATCGGATATTCGACCCCCGTTGCAACGTTTGTCGACGGAGCGGTTTAGCATGCACGTTCTGGCCCCGGCGGCGCCGGGCTCGTACACGCTGAGGATCACGCTGGTGCAGGAATGGGTCCACTGGTTCGACGAGCCCCCTCTGTCGTGTTGGGAAGATGTGCGGATTGTTGTTGAAGACAGTTAGTGAACGGCGCTACCGAAGGGTGTGCAGCAATCCATTCTCGCCGAGCTCTGCACGCAGCGCTGTGTCGGAGACCAGCAATTCGAGGCATGCTTCGATGTCGTCAGGGGACTGGTAGAAGAGTCCGCAGCGTGCAGTTTTGCACAGCTGCAGTAGCGTTGCATGGCTCTCGGGAACCAGCGCGGGCACCCGTGCGGCAAGCAGCGGGTGCAGTTCGTCAGGAGTGACGTTGCAGTCGGTAACCCATGCCAGGAGCGCCTCCGAATAATCTCCGTTAAGCCACGCGCTCAAAACAAATCGCCAATCCGGGTGAGATCCCGCGCGCGTAATCCGATCAATCACGTCGGCGCACTGCCAGTCAAGACGCGAGCCGACGCAGACGATAATCATCTCAGTGTCCTGTCGTGGCATGTCTCCGCCCAGCCGTGCGGGCCGCGACAGCCTCATCGTACACGGCCAGCACGCGGGCCGCCTGTCGTTCGTAAGTTTCCTCCCGAATCGCCTGCCAGGCATAGGTTGCATATGCTTGGCGCATGGCCGGTAATTCGATGAGTTCCTGCATGCGCATCGCAAGGTCAGTTGCATTGCCGGGATCGAATAGCAAGCCGGATTTGCGATCTTCCACAAACTCGGGGATGCCGCCTATGCGCGACGCAATCACCGCGGTGCCAGTCGCCATCGCTTCCATGATTGTCACAGGCTGATTTTCGGGCCAGATCGATGGAATTACCAAGACGTCTACTTTCTTGTAGATCCGCTCTACATGGCGGTTATCCACTTTGCCGGTAAAGCGAACTCTACTGGCAATACCGAGGGCTCCAGCCATCCGCTGAAGCGCTTCACGCTGCTCGCCCTCACCGACGATAGATAACGTTGCGGACTTTCCATTCCTGCAGAGCTGAGCAAAGGCTTCCAACAGCGTCACGACGCCTTTGTGGAGCCCTATGTTACCGATATAGGCGAAACGCACCGGCCCTTTCGAGGGCTTTCGTCTAATACCGGACAGCCGCCGGATATCAGCTCCATTGTGGAGCACGACGGTTCTGGCCGGGGAAACGAGACCACTCTCGATATATGCCGCCGCCAGATAAGCACTCGGGCAGATGATCCGATCCAGCGCACGAAACTGGAGAGCGATAAAATCGTTGCGCATGCGCATCGGGATCGTGCATCCGCGGCCGTCGTGAATGTACATTTGGCAGTCGGCGCAGGCGGTCCGGTCGGTGCATAGCCTGCCGCTTCGGAGCAAAAGAGTGTTCCGGTGGCAAAACCCCCAGTAGTCGTGGGCCGTGAGCACGGTAACGGCACCGGCACGCGCCGCCTGGGAAATGATGCCTGTGGAAAGGCCATTGAGATTATGAAAATGGACGACGTTCGGCCGATGCAGCGCCAGCAGGGACGCAAAGTACCGTTCCACCTCCGGGTGATGAAAACTGACGAAATCGGAACTGTAGTCCACGGCTTCGAGTTGTACCCGATGCACTTGCAAGCCTTCGTAAGTGTCTTGTAACACCGAGTGGCGCGCACCGGTGGGCCGCGCCTCACCTGCAAGGACGATCACCCGGTGACCGGCATCGCGCATAATGCAGGCATGTCGGTGAGCCACCAGTTCCGCGCCGCCGATGAAATGAGGCGGATAGACGTTCGCCACTACCAGAATGGTTTTGGGTGCAATTCGTGGCACAACCCAGCCTATCAGAAATAGCTTGTCTTATAAAGAACCATCCGGACCTTGTGCTAGAACCGTCTCCTGATCCCGAACAGCCGGATACCCATGGTCTTCACCGGCACCATGGACTGGATGCCGAACTGCCAAACTGGGCATGATTGCAATCGTCAGGGCCGGTGTCGTTCTCCTGCAGGTAAAGCGAGTAGGAAGGGCAGCGCGGAGACTTGCGTCGGCGATGCAGTAGGCAGCCGAACTAGTACTCGTACTCATGAAAGATGACTCCGCGATCAGCAGGCGGCGCGCAGTCTCTTCGCGATAATCGCACTTCGGATAGTGTCAGTTGCCGCGCCTTGACGGCGGGCACGTGAGGGACGAACATCAAGGATTTCAAAACCTACATTTTGTAGCACTCTTCGGTACAGTCCACGGGAGTACATCCACCACGTCAGGTCAGTTGAGGGATCAGTCATTGGAGTGATTGGTTGTGCGATGAGCTCATTGCTATCCAGTACTGAAGTGAAAGCAATGATTATGAGATCTGTGCAGACGCGTGCCATGCTGCCGATAGCGCTGATTTGATCATTCAGATGTTCCAAGACTGCGCCTGCAATGACAATATCCACCGGCTCAGGTAGGGACTGATATAGCCGAAAGATGTCACCATAAATTACCTTAGCATGGGCATTGAATCTCTGATGGGCATACCAGTAGCTATTCTTGAGCATCTGGAGCCCCCAGTCGGCCTGGCGATCCCACAGGTCGCGGTCGCGGAAATACAGATTGCTCTCAAAAGGGACGTGAAAGACCTGCTTCATGGATGCCGCATCGAACGAGGTTACGTGCGCGCCTCGTTTTTCGGCTTCGAACGAGAGAAACCCGGAAGCGCAGCCAACGTCCAGGACCGTTCGATCCGCGAC
>Ga0335081_10007366_pt1 | contig 17597 bp, 16 predicted proteins | sample Lox_Sample_35_FD_206713 | JGI IMG/M metagenome (GOLD analysis project Ga0335081, IMG submission 206713) | Soil microbial communities from Loxahatchee National Wildlife Refuge, Florida, United States - Lox_Sample_3.5 | ecosystem: Environmental > Terrestrial > Soil > Wetlands | place: USA... | reverse complement strand
TGCACGGGCCGTGCGCACCGCGCTGACCATCGAAATGTGGGACGCCATCAACACCGCGTGGCTCGAGCTCAAGCGCTGGGGCAACGGCCCAAGTTCGCGCGAGGAATGCGCCCGCTTCCTGCGTTGGGTACAGGGTTCCTCATTACAGTTCGACGGTTCGGCCTACCGCACCATGCTGCGCAACGACGCCTACTGGTTCTCCCGGCTCGGCGTCTACATCGAGCGCGCCGACAACACCGCGCGCATTCTCGACGTAAAATACCACCTGCTGCTGCCGGCCATCGAAAAGGTCGGCGGCCCGCTCGATTACTTTCAGTGGACTTCGATTTTGCGCACAGTTTCGGCGCTCACCGCCTATCACTGGGTCTATCGGCAGAACGTCAAACCCTGGCTGGTCGCCGATCTGCTCATCCTGCGGGACGAGATGCCGCGCTCGCTCGCCAGTTGTTACGAGAATCTGGTGCAAAACCTCGACCGGATTGCCAACGCCTATGGCCGCCAGGGACCGGCACAGCGCCATGCCCGCACCGTACGTGCGCGGCTCGAGAACGCCAAAATCGACGATATTTTCCAGAGCGGATTACACGAATTCATCGACGAATTCGTCGACGACAATAACCGTCTCGGTACCGCGGTCACGCAGCAATATCTGCTGTGATCGGTAGTCGGCAGTCGGTAATCAGACCAGGGGACATCGCAGGTCCGTGTGGCTATCCTGCTCTTCCGATTACTGACTACCGAACACTGATTGCTGGTCGCCATGCGCCTGCGCGTCGTCCATCGCAACACGTATCAATACGATCCGCCTGCCACCGGCGTCATCCAGGTATTGCGCCTGACGCCACGTAATCACGAGGGGCAGTATGTGGTGCGCTGGCGCATCGATGTCTCGGCCGACGCCCGGCTCGCCGCCCACGAGGACGCCTTCGGCAACCTGACGCACGTGTTCTCCGCCGATGGACCGTTGAGCGAACTCTCGGTCGAAGTGGACGGCGAGGTCGAAACCCAGAACACCAACGGCGTCGTGCGCGGCACGGTCGAGCGCTTTGCGCCGGGCCTGTTTTTACGGGATACCGCGCTGACCGAGGCCGACGCGGCGATCCGGAGTTTTGCGCAAAATATCCGCAGTGCCGCAGGCGGCGACGTGCTTGCGCAATTGCATGCGCTGCTCGACCGGCTCTACGAAGACATGGTCGTCACGAACGATGTCGATAGCGCCGCCAGTGCCGCCGAGGCTTTTGCCAAAAAACGCGGACTGCCCCGGGACTTCAGTCACGTCTTCATCGCGGCCGCCCACAGTCTCGGCATCCCCGCCCGCTACGTCGCCGGCTATTATTGCGCCGACGACGCGCTGGCCGCATCGGCGGCGGGGGCCTGGGCCGAAGCCTCGGTCCCCGATCTCGGCTGGGTGGCCTTCGATCCGGCCCATGGCTTCTGTCCGACCGATAAGCATGTACGCGTCGCCATCGGCCTCGATGCGCTCGGCGCGGCACCGGTCCGCGGCATGCGCTATGGCGCCAGCACCGAAATGATCGAGGTCGCCATTAAGGTCGGGCAGTAGAGGCCGGTGCCGACTGCTTTGCCAAACAGAATGTTATAGTGAGCCCACCCGGGAGCTCGAATCGATGACCTATTGCTGTGGCATTCTCGTGCGCGAGGGGCTTGTGATGTTCGCCGACACGCGAACCAATGCCGGCGTCGACAACATCTCGACCTTCCGCAAGCTGCACGTGTTCAAGGATCCGAAAAAACGCGTCATGGCCATCGCCTCGGCGGGAAATCTGTCGATCAGCCAATCGGTCGTGAGCATTTTGACCGAAGGCTACGACAACCCGGAAACCGGCGAGCACGAAACGCTGATGAACGCGCCGAGCATGTTTCAGGCGGCGCAGCGCGTCGGTCGCGTGATCCGCACGATCCATGCCGACGAAGGCAAGGCGCTGGAAGCCTCCGACGTCAGCTTCGACGTCTCGTTTCTGTTCGGCGGTCAGATCATGGGCGAGCGAATGCGGCTGTTCATGGTGTATTCAGCCGGCAATTTCATCGAATGCACGACCGACACGCCGTACCTGCAGATCGGCGAGCACAAATACGGCAAGCCAGTGCTCGACCGTGCCATCAATTACGAAATGGACATCTACGACGCCCTCAAAGTCGGGCTGGTGTCGATCGATTCGACCATGCGTTCCAATCTGTCCGTCGGATTGCCGATCGACCTTATGGTGCTGCGGCGCGACACCTGCGATCCGGAACTCATCTATCGCATCGAGCCGGGCGAGCCGTATTTTACCGATCTGCGCGAACGCTGGTCGGCGGCATTGCGCGCCGCCCATATCGGCATCCCGCGGCCGCCCTACCTCAACAGGCGCTGAAACTAACCTCGAAAGCACACAGCGCCTGCGTCATCCAATCGAAACAAGCCTTTGCGTTGTTCAGCCCGTCGCTAAGCCGACCGACAACCGGGATACCGTCCGCTGTCGGGAGCGGGCGCGACACCATTAACGCCTGATTAACGACGGCAAGCGGAACCACACGCTCCACGCGCCCCCCGTGCTTGTGCCTGCTCATTGCAAGCCATTGGAAAGCTTTACTCTCTAAGGTCGCACACGAGCCGGTAACGCAAAGGATGGAAGCGTGTTGCCTTCGGCGCGTTTGCCCATCGCCGGGGAAAGGAAAGGGTCGCGGTGGGACCAGGCGCGCCTGGTCGCGCCGATCGGCGTCATCGTCGTTGTGGCGATCCTGTGCGTCATCGTCGCGGTGCTGACCTCAGCCCGGCGCGCCGATGAAGTGGCGTTCAACACCGAACAGCAATTGATCGTACAGTCGATCGACGAGCATGGGCTGCACGCGATGCACCTCGTCGAAGGCGTGGCTGTTACGCCGGGCGCCACCGCCAGACTCCGCGCCAGCTACGATCCGCGCTGGGCCGAAGAACGGATCGGCCAATGGTTGGTGAAATTCCATTTCGACGCCGCAATGATCGTCGATGACGCCGATCACCTCGAATATAGCTACCCGGCCGCCCTCGGCGCACAGCTGCCGGCCGAACTCGCGCCGATTGTCGCTCTGTTGCGGGGGCGGCTTGACGTGATGCCGCCTCACGTCGTCCCGTTGGTCGAAGGCCAGGATCCGGAGAGGCCGGGCCGCAGCACCGTCTTGGTGGCGAACTTTCTCGGCCAACCCGCTTATGTCGCCGCCGTGGCGGTCGGATCGGATGCCGATCTCGCGCCCGGCAATGACGGCGCGCCGATCGTGCTCGCGGTGAAGTATATCGGCGCGCGCCTGCTCGACAAAATCGGCGGTCGTCTCGAATTGACCAACCTGCGCGCGATCGGCAAGCCGTCCGCAAATGCCGACGAACATGACTCTTTGGACCTTGTCGACGCGCAGGGCGCGGCGGTGGCACGCTTTCTTTGGAAGCCGACACGGCCCGGCGGCGCCATCGTGACGAGTGTGGCGCCGTTCATCGCGTTGGCGCTCGCCGGATTCGCGCTCTTCGTCGTTCTTGGTATTCGCTATATGCGGCAAACGGCCGAGGAAATCGCCACCGGCGAGCGGCAATTGCGCCATCTGGCCCTGCATGATCCAGTCTGCGGCCTGCCCAACCGAATTTATTTCGGCGAGCGGCTCGAACTGACCATCAACAATGTCCGCGGCGGGGGACTTTCCGCTGCGGTGTTCTACATCGATCTCGACCATTTTAAGGACGTCAATGACACTCTCGGCCACCACATCGGCGACGAACTCATTCTCAACGTGACGCAGCGATTGAGCCGCATCATGCGCGGCGACGACCTGGTGGCGCGGCTCGGCGGCGACGAATTCGCCATCATCACCACCTGCGCCTCGGATTCCTATTCGCTGCAGGCGATCGCCGGGCGGATCATTGCCGCGGTCTGCGCGCCCTACTCCATCTCCGGCCACAACATCATCATCGGCGCCTCGATCGGCATTGCCGTAATCGACCGCCACGCCCGAGATGCCGCGGACATCCTGCGCTACGCCGACATGGCGCTGTACCGAGCCAAGAACGAAGGCCGCAATCGCGCCTGCATTTACGATGCGGCGATGGATGCCGACCTGTCGAGCCGGAAATTGCTGGAAGGCGATTTGCTCCAGGCGATCAAGAACGACGGCCTGTCTGCCGCCTATCAGCCGATCGTCAATGCTGCGGGCGACACGGTCGTCGGCGTCGAGGCGCTGGCGCGCTGGACGCATCCAACCCACGGCGAAATTCCGCCCTCGCGCTTTATCCCGATCGCCGAGCACTCCGGACTCATCATCGAGCTCGGCGAATGGATGCTGCGGCGCGCCTGCGTCGACGGACGCAACTGGCCGAATCTCACGGTTTCGGTCAACGTCTCGCCGCTGCAGTTCCGCCGTTCGGACTTCGTCGAGGTGGTCGAACGCATCCTCACCGAGACCGACTTCGACGCCAACCGGCTCGAACTCGAACTCACCGAGAGCACGCTCCTCGGCAATCTCGAGACCGCGGAACTGTCGATGCTGCGGCTCAAGGCGATCGGCGTGCGGTTTGCGCTTGACGACTTCGGCACCGGCTATTCGAGCTTGCTCTATCTGCGGCGCTTTCCGTTCGACAAACTCAAGATCGACAGTAGCTTCGTGCGCTCGATCGAAAAGGCGCCTGACGCCGCCGCGATCGTCCATGCCGTGGTCAGCCTGGGCCGCGGTCTTGGCATGAAGGTCACCGCCGAAGGTGTCGAGACCGCCGAGCAGCATCTGTTCCTGCGCGCCGCGGGCGTCCACTCCATGCAGGGGTTTCGTTTTGGCAAAGCCGGACCCGCAGATGAGATCGTTCACCGACTCGCTTGCCCCGACGATTACCGCGTCGGCAGTCCCGACCAGGAAGTCGCGCTGGCGAGCTAGTCTCTGTCTTGCCCGCGAACAAAGCGGGCATGCAGTAATTGCCGGCCGTGGTGTACAATCGCAAGCTTCGAGAATACTGGATCGTCCGCTTTCGCGGATGACGACAGCCGTCGATCATTGGGGAGACGAATATGGCTGCGAGGAAAATTGCATTGGTGACGGGCGCCGGCACCGGCGTAGGCCGCGCGGTGACACTGGCGCTTATGAAAGAAGGCTATGCGGTAGTGCTCGCCGGGCGCCGGAAGGATCTGCTCGAAGCGGTCGCCAAAGAGGGTGCGCAGACGCCGGGCGAGGCCTTGACGGTCCCCACCGATGTCGCCGATCCGGCCTCGATCAAAGCGCTATTCGCCAAGACCAAAGAGCATTACGGCCGGCTCGATCTTCTGTTCAACAATGCCGGCATCGGCGCGCCGGCGATGCCGATCGAGGAGATTCCGCTCGATAAATGGCAGGCCGTCGTCGCCACCAATTTCACCGGCGTCTTCCTGTGCACGCAGGAGGCGATCAAAATGATGAAGACGCAAAACCCGCGCGGCGGCCGCATCATCAATAACGGCTCGATCTCGGCGCATACGCCGCGGCCGGGTGCCGCCGCCTACACGGCGACCAAGCACGCGGTCACCGGCCTGACCAAACAGACCGCGCTGGACTGCCGCGGCTACGACATCTGCTGCGGCCAGATCGACATCGGCAATGCCGCGACCCCGCTCACCGAGCGAATGGTACAGGGCGAAGGCGTGCTGCAGCCGGACGGATCAAAGAAAATCGAAGCGCGCATGGCCGCCGAGGACGTCGGCCGCGCGGTGGTCTATATGGCGAGCCTGCCGCTCGACACCAATGTGCTGTTCATGACGGTGATGGCGAACTTGATGCCGTTTGTCGGGCGCGGGTGAACGTTTCCTTCCGATGCTAGCGGATTGGCACGAATTTTATGAACTCCTTGGCACTGCTGCCGCAGCGCTGGTAGCGCTGTTGTTCGTCGCGGTCTCGATCGCGACCGGCGTCTTGACGACGGACCCGGAGAGCCGGCGCAACACAGCGACCTATATGAGCCCCGTCGTCTTCCATTACGCCAACATCATGTTTCTGAGCCAGATCGCGCTCATCCCGACCCAGACCTGGGAATCCTTCGGCCTGGTGATCGGTGTAGCGGCGCTAGGCAGCGCCATTTATTCGGTCGTTATCGCCGTAAAAGTGCACCGCAATTATATTTCTGATCTTGCCGACCGGCTTTGCTACGGCCTCGTGCCCCTCTTCTGTTACTCCTGCGGCCTTGGCGTCGCGTGGCTCCTGCTCCACAAGAATCCGTTCGGTCTCGACCTTTTAGCCGGCTCGGCGTTGCTGTTGCTGGTGATCAATATCCGCAATGCTTGGGATTTGATGACTTCGCTGGTGCGGCACCCCAATCGGCGATCCTAGACGCCTCTCGCTATTCGATAGCGATCACTCTGATCGTCGTCCCTTGGCGGACCTTGCCAAGCGTCTTCACGTCGCCGAGCGCCTTCGCCCAGATATTGCAGGGGCTTGCGAGCCGCGTCTCATCGCCCTGCGAAATCGGCGTGCGGCCGAAGCCGAGCGCGATAGCGTGGCCGTCCGGCCAATACGCGATCTCGCCCGGGGTGACCACGGCGCGGGCATCTGCCTCGCGCGGCACTCGCACCGGGATCTCGAAGTAGACCTCCTCGCCCCAGGTCAAGGCCGAAGCCGTGATGGGCAGCGCCGCCGCGATCGCTTTTGCGGTTGGCGTGTCAAGCAGTTCGGCCTCGAGCATGAGCGAGGCAAATTCGAAACGAATGCGCATGTGAGTGTTCCCAAAGCATATCGAAGTCCGGCCGATCAAGGACCCGTCGCGCAGCATCACGCAGGTAAATAGCAAGCTGATGCGACGGGGATTGTAAAACCATCATATTGCTCTTTATGATAGTAACCATAGGCAGCGCGACGTCAGGGACAAGCAGACAACGCTCGCGCGCATCAGTGTCCATTGAGCTGTTGATATGCGTGCAAGGCGCGGCAGATTTTTTTGACGCATCACTAACGCAAGTGCCCGTTCGCAGCGGCACTAATGGGGGGAAACATGGCGAAGAAGCGAAAGGCGAGGCGCTTGACGCAGACGGCACGGCCAGCTGCGCAGCCTTCAACCGGCAGCGGAGCCCGAGCCGGCAGAACAGGGACGGCAATCGTTTCGCTGTCGGCTGGGAAAATCCAGCATATCGTCGAGCTGATGCTTGAAAACCGATCGTTCGATCAGATGCTCGGATATCTGTATAGTACCTCGGGCAACAAGTCGCCCGCCGGCCATGATTTCGATGGTCTCACCGGCGATGAATGGAATCCGGACGACCAAGGAAAGCAGGTCAAGGTCTACCCAATCGATCCGAAGGATCCGCACCGCTATTTCATGCCGGGCGGCGATCCTGGCGAAGGCTTTCAGGCAACGAATTATCAGTTGTTCTCGACCGACGATCCGGCGCCCGCCGCAGTACCCACCAACAAAGGCTTCGTCATCAATTTCAAAGCCGCCATCGCTTCCGACCTCGCGAAGCATTACAAGGACACGCTCGCCGGCACGGCGGCCTCGCAGATCATGGGCATGTACATGCCCGATCTGCTGCCGGTCCTGTCCGGTCTCGCCAAAGGCTATGCGGTCTGCGACGCATGGTTTGCTTCCGCGCCGACCATGACCATGCCGAACCGCGCGTTCGCGCTGGCCGGGACCTCACAAGGTCATCTTGACGATCATACCAAGATTTATACCTGCCCCAGCATCTTCGGCCGGCTTTCCGACAAGAATATCGACTGGGCGATTTTCGGCTACAACCGCGAACCGCTGACGCAGCATGACTTTTCCGACACGCAGCACGCCGCGCAGAATCATTTTGGTCACTTCCGCGATTTCCAGCAGCGCGCCGCCGACGGCACCCTGCCGGCCTTTACTTTCCTCGAACCGAGCTGGGATTCCTCCGGCAACAGCCAGCATCCGAACTACGACGTTTCCCTCGGCGAGCAGCTCATCCACGACACTTATTACGCTCTCCGCAACGGCAAGAATTGGGAGTCCACCCTCTTCATCATCACCTACGACGAGCACGGCGGAAACTACGACCACGTACCTCCGCCCTATGGCGCCACTCCACCCGGCGATGGCTCGGTCGGGGAATTCGGTTTTGGCTTCGACCGCTTCGGTGTGCGCGTACCGGCGGTGCTCGTTTCGCCACTGATTGCACCTGGCACGGTGTTTCGCGCCGACCGCGGCGTCATCGATCACACCTCGGTGCTGCGGACAATTCATGATCTCTTCGGCACGGAGCCGTTGACGCAGCGTGACAAAAACGCCGCCTCGCTGACGGGGGTCATTACGCTCGACACGCCGCGCCAGGACGACCCGCTGACCGGCGTCGCCGCGCCGGCGCCCTCCAGCAATCATCCCAACTCCTCCGTTCCGTCGAAAATCGACAAGATCCAGGCGTCTCGGGTGGCGGCGCTGCCGATCCGCAACGAAAAAGGCTTCTACGAAGAAACGACGCCGCCCGATCTATCATCGACCTCCGCTATCAGCGACTTCATCCGCGACCGCACGTCCGCCTGGAAGGACCATATCCGGCGTCGCGACGAGCGGCGTCAGGCCAAGAATCAGGCCAAGAAGAAGAGGCGGCGATAGCGCACGATTGAGGCGCGCCGCCGCGAAAAGAGTCGCCTGCGGCAGGACCGCAGGCGACGCAAGTTTCGGATTGTGAGTTCGCTCACTCGATCATTCAATTTCCCTGCGGAGCGGCAGGCGCCGGGTTGGCCGCCTGTGGCTGCGCGACCTGCGGGTTCGCCGCCAGGTAATCCTCGTAGGTGCGGCCGGCGTAGTTCGGTGCAGTCGGCACCACCGACATCGGCACGGCGGTCGCCGCCACCGGCGTCGTCGGCAGTTGCGACGCATCGGCGCTGCCGTCGACCGGGGCGCTCGCCGATTCCTTGGTGCAGACGTCGGCGAACACCACGAGCCCGCTCGGCGTATAGGTCTTGGTGAGGCAGGTGCACGGACCGGGAGCCGTCACCACAGCCGGGGCCGCCACTTCATCGACCACATCGTCGACGACAATCCAGCGACCGAAACGAAACACCCAATGGCCGTGGTGGTGATGATGGTGGTTGAACACCCAGATGGGCGGATGACCCTTGGGATGCCCATGACCGACCGGGAATGGGCCGGGCATGACGGGATGACCATGGCCGGGGAAGATCGGGGTCAAGGTGCGGCCGCCATGACCGGTAAAGCGGGCCATAGCCATGCCACCGCCCATGGCGCGGCCGCCGCCAAAGCCGGCGAAGCCGCGGGCGTCGGCCTGAGAGGAAACCGTCGCGACGGCGAGCGTTGCGGCGGCGAGGCTGAGGATGATCTTGCGTGACATGGTCGTTCTCCGAGTTTGGGTTTGGGGGGCTGAGTGAATTCCAATGCCCGTGGGACAAGGGGGTCGGAGAAAGGTTCAAAGGTTATTTCGCCGTCGAAAACGCCGTGATTTTCCAGCCATTTGCCGACGAAGGGGCGGAAACCCGCGAAACCTCGATGCGGAATCCCGCGAAAACTCGATAAAGGGTCCGGCGGCCGGGCGGCGGCTTGCCGAGGCGCGCCCGAACGGCGAAACTTGCGAGTAGCCTCCGGTATTCGAGACGCCGCGCAAAATTTTTGTCGCTTTGGCTTGAACCTGCGCGCTTGCCAGCTGCCTCACTGTGGAGCCCGACAGAGGCCGGCCGATGCAGACCACTTCGGACGAGATTCTGATCGCAAAGATCGCCAAGGGCGATCGGCTCGCGATGGAGGCGCTGTTCGCGCGCTACAGGATCCCGGTCTTTCGGTTTTTACAGCGCATGTTGCGCAACGAGGCGACTGCCGAGGATTTGAACAGCGACGTGTTTCTCAACGTCTGGCGGCAAGCCGGAACGTTCGAGGGACGCTCCGCGGTCTCCACGTGGATTTTCGCCATCGCGCGGTTCAAGGCGCTCAACGCGCTGCAACGCCGGCCGACGGAGGAACTGGATGAGCAGAAGGCTGACACGATCGCGGACGAGGCGGACGATCCGGAAGTCGCGCTCGCCAAGAAAGACAAGGCCGCGGTGCTACGGCAGTGCCTGCTCAAATTGTCGGCGGAGCACCGCGAGATCGTCAACCTGGTCTATTATCAACATAAGTCCGTGCAGGACGTTGCGGAAATTGTCGGCATCCCGGAGGCGACCGTAAAGACGCGCATGTTCTACGCGCGCAAGAAATTGTCGGAGCTCCTCACCGAGCAAGGCATCGAACGAGGCTGGCCATGACGACGGCGAACAATGCGAAGCAGCGCGAACCGAGCGAGATCGAATTGCTGCTGCCGTGGTATGCGGCGGGCACGCTGGACCAAGACGAAATGCGCCGAGTCGAGGCGGCGCTTGCCAGCGACCCCGAGCTGGCCAGCCGTTACGAATGGGTTCGTGCGGAATTCGCGCAGGAAACCGCAATCGGCGATGCCGCAGGCGAGCCGTCGCCTGGCGACGCGCAGACGCTGTTCGCCAAAATCGACGCGCTGCCGGCGCGGCGACACGGCCAATCGGCAAATCTCAGCGCCCGGATCGCGGAATTTTTGCTGAGCCTGTCGCCGCGCACGCTCGGCTGGTCCGCGGCGGCGGCGGCGCTGGTCATTCTGCTGCAAGCGGGCCTGCTCGCCGGCTTCGTGTTCCAAGCGACGAATCAAGGCGGCTACCAGACCGCTTCGGCACCGACGACCGCGCCGGGCGAAGGTAGCTACGTCCTCATTCGCTTCCAGCCGCAGGTATCCGTCGCGGACATCACGAACTTCCTTAAAACGAACAAGCTGAGCATCGTCGGCGGTCCGGCCGGCGGTCAGCTCTACAAGGTGCGTGTTGCTTCGACCAAGCTTGCGAAAGCCGACCTCGCGCGCATCGTCGCTTCGCTTTCGCTGCAGAACGACAAGGTCATCGCTTTCATCGCCATGACCGACTGAGCAGTTTCCTCCACGCCGCTCGCTCCGAGCAGCGCCCTACCGGGAGCTCGCCATGCGAAAGAAATTTGCGAATTTGCGGCCGATGCCGGTGCTTGCGCTCTGCGGCGTACTACTTGTCGCCTTCGCCTGTTGCATCGTTGAATCAAATTCGGCGGCGGCCTTTGGTTTCAGGCGGATGGGCGTTGTCGGCCGGCCCATGATGGGTCCGCCGGTATGGTGGAGACACATGCCGCGACCGGTATGGCGTCGCGTACCACCACACGGCAGATATGTCGGCCCGCCGCCTCCTGATCCCCGCGGGTGGCCGCCGCGGCATCCGCCGATCGTTAGCGGCGGCGCCGTTGGTGGCGGCATCGTCGGCGGCGGCGTTGTCGGCGGCACTGCGGCGCGTGGCACTGGCGGCGGCCCGAACGGCGGTGCTGCGCCGCCTCCCGGCAATCTGCCTTTCGTCCCTGATGAAATCGTCACATCCTTTGCGGCTGGCACTACGCCGCAAGCCATCGGTCAATTCGCCCAACGCTACGATCTCACACAACTCGAAACGCAAAACTTCCCGCTGATCGGCATGAGCCTTTATCGCTGGCGCGTCGCGGGTGGCCGCAGCGTGGCGAGTATCGTGCAAGCGCTCGGTTCCGAAAACATCGTCGCGACCGTGCAGCCGAATTACCTGTTCACGCTGCAACAACAAGCCGCCGCGAGGTATCCCCGGACGGCGGACGATGCCGCCCAATACGTCATGGCCGAGCTGCAGATCGAACAGGCGCATCAAATGGCGACCGGCAGGGATGTTGCGGTGGCCGTGATTGATTCGGAAATCGACGCCAAGCACCCCGATCTCGACGGCGCCGTCATCAAAAGCTTCGACGCGCTGGCCGGCAGCGATACCCCGCATTCGCACGGCACGTCGATCGCCGGCGCGATTGCTGCGCATGGCAGGCTGATGGGCATTTCGCCGGGGGCGCGGCTATTGGCAGTGCATGCGTTCGACGACAGTTCCGGCGTGGCCAGGGGCACTTCGTTTGCCGTCTATAAGGGCGTGCAATGGGCCGCCGACAATGGCGCGCGCGTCATCAATATGAGCTTCGCCGGACCTGCGGATCCGATGTTGGCGCGGCTGCTGGCCGCCGCCTATGACAAGGGCATCGTGCTGGTCGCGGCGGCCGGCAATGCCGGACCGCAATCGGAGCCGCTCTATCCGGCGGCCGATCCCGACGTCATCGCAGTCACCGCCACCGATAATGCCGAGCATCTGTTCGCGATGGCCAACCGCGGCCGCTATATCGCCGTGGCAGCTCCGGGAGTCGATATTCTCGCGCTCGCGCCCGGCGACACCTATCAGCTCGCCACCGGAACCTCGATCGCCGCCGCACATGTCAGCGGGATCGCCGCGCTTTTGCTCGAACGCAATCCGGCGCTCAAGCCGGGCGATGTTCGCAGCATACTGATCGCCACGGCACAGCCGCTCGGGCCACCGCGCCCGGATTCGGATTTTGGCGCCGGCCTGGTGAATGCCTATCGCGCCGTAAGCTTCATCGATCGCAAGCCCGAAGTCAGAGTGCTGGCGCCGGTGGCCGCCGCGCCGCCAAAACAATAATTGTCCGAATTTCGGCGCGCTGCGGCTTTGAACCTCGCGGCGCTCCGCCTGTCCAACCGGTGCGTTCGATCTTTCGCACACGCCGGCGTGACGCCGGCACCCGAGAGGAGCCGTGCCATGCCTGTTTCCGCCGTGCCGATCCGTCGTCCGCTGATTGTCTCCGCCATCATCATTCTCGCCATGGCCGCCTTGTCGCTTGCGGCAGCGGTCGTCCTCCCCAACAGCGTGCCGCTGCGCTTTAACGCGCACGGCGCCGCCACCGCCTATGGCAGTCCCCTTGCGCCGCTGGCGGTGATGCCGCTGGCCGCCTTGGTGCTGTCGGCCATCTTCGCCAGCCTCGCCCGCGCCGAGCCGCGCCGCGAGAATCTCATTCTCTCGCGCCTGCCCTATGCGACGCGCTGGATCGGCGCCGTCGTTATCGTTGCGATCGTCCATCTCTGGATCGTCTACACCCTCGTCACCACCGTGCGCGGCGCCGGGCCGATCGATCCGACGCCCCTGGTGTTCGTCCTCCTCGGCGCGATGATCGCGCTCGCCGGCAGCCAGCTCGGCAAATTGCGCTCGAACTTCATGATCGGCATCCGCACGCCATGGACGCTCGCCAGTGACCGGGTTTGGGACCGAACGCACCGCCTAGCGCGCTGGCCAACGATGCTGGCTGGACTTGCGATCGTGCTCGGCGCCTTGGCCGCACCGGAGGCGATCCTGCTCAAGCTCACTGCCGCTGTCGTTATCGTGATCGGCACCAGCCTCATCGTGTTGTCGTATCTGGTGTGGCGGCGCGATGCCATGCGCTGAAGAGCAACGTAGGCCCGGCAAACTTGTCGCCGTTCCCGAATGCTTCGCATTGCGCGCGATGGCGAATAAAGTGCGGGGTTAGGGAATCGGGGCTCGCAGCCATAATGCCTAACCTGCAATCGGCGCTGGGGGTGGTCGCCATCCTCGCTTTCGCCTGGCTTGTCAGCGAAAATCGCGGTGCGGTGTCGTGGCGGCCGGTGCTGACGGGTCTTGCGGTGACCTTCGCACTGGCGCTTTTGATGCTCAAAGTGCCGCAGACCGAGATTGCCTTCGCTTGGATCAATCGCGCCGTCGATGCGGTCGCCGATGCCACCCGCGCCGGCACCAGCTTCGTGTTCGGCTATGTCGGCGGTGGCGCGCCGCCGTTCGACGTCAAGACACCGACAGCGCAATTCATCTTGGGCTTTCAGGCGCTGCCCGTGGTGCTGGTGATGAGCGTGCTCTCCTCGCTCCTATTCTACTGGCGCATCATGCCGCCGATCGTGCGCGGCTTCTCCTGGGCGCTGGAGAAAACGCTCGATGTCGGAGGCGCCGCGGGCCTGTCGACCGCGGCGAATATCTTCGTCGGTCAGGTCGAGGCGCCGCTGTTCGTGCGACCCTATCTGCCGCATTTGTCGCGCAGCGAGATGTTCATCGTCATGACCGGCGGCATGGCGGGCATCGCCGGTACCGTGTTCGTGCTCTACGCAACGATCCTCGCCAACGCCATTCCCAACGCCGCCGGTCATATCGCGGTCTGCTCGGTGCTCGCCGCGCCGGCGGCGGTGCTGATCTCACTGATCATGGTGCCGGATCCGGAGGAAACGCACACCGGCGGCAAGCTCGACGACGTTGGCCAAGTATTCGACTCGGCGATGGACGCCATCGTCAAGGGCACCGGAGCCGGGCTCGAGCTTTTGCTCAACATCGTCGCCATGCTGATCGTGTTCGTCGCGCTCGTCTATCTCGCCAATGCGATTCTGGGCCTGTTGCCGGATTTTCTCGGCAGCCCGCTGACGCTTCAGCGCGTCCTTGGCTGGATCATGGCGCCGGTATGCTGGCTGATGGGCATTCCGTGGAGCGAGGCGGTGACCGCCGGCGGCTTGATGGGGATCAAGACCATCTTGAACGAGCTCGTTGCATACTTGCAGCTCGCGGCGTTGCCTCAGGGCACACTCGATCCGCGTTCGCGCCTGATCATGCTTTACGCGATGTGCGGCTTCGCCAATTTCGGGTCGCTCGGCATCATGATCGCTGGACTCTCGACGATGTGCCCGGAAAAGCGCGGCGAGGTGGTGTCGCTCGGCGTAAAATCGATCGTCTCCGGCACGCTGACGACGTGTCTGTTGGGCGCGATCGTGGGGGTGCTGACGCCCTGAACTTAGGGCGGTGGCCGCCTATTTGAGAGTGACGGTGAATAGCCCCTCGAATTTTGTCCGGTCGGCGGAGGCGGGCTCGGTCTGGTGTGATGGCAAGGCGGACGCCGCGGTTGCCTCCTGCTGCCGTTCCATAAGCGGCGCCGATATGGTCGCGAAAGCCGCGTCGATTTTCATCTTGAGCGTCTGCGCATTGAACGGCTTGACGATGTAGCTGTTGGCGCCCGCTTTCTTGGCGGCAATGACGTCGTCTGGCTTTGATTGGCCGGTCACGACCACTGGAATCCGGCTAAGCCCCGGATCGCTTCGCAGCTCATAAAGGAAGTCGCCGCCGGCAAGCGGCGTCATGTTCCAATTGGCAATGACGAGGCCGTAGCGCCTCGAACGCATTTTTGCGAGGGCCGTGGCGCCGTCAGCCGCGTCATCAACGTCGGCGGCGCGCAGTCGCCGCAGCAGCGCACGCAGGATAACGATCTCCGCGGCGTGGCCGTCAACCACGAGCACGGGCGCAGATGGATCGAATGCCACGGCTCTCTATCGCCATCGACGCATGACGAGCATGATCGTCGGCGTCCTCAAAAAGTCGGCCAGACGCTGAGGCGATCCGGCTAAGACCGCCTTCGATTGTCCGATGAAGAATTGAAGCTTCGGTAAAGGCGGCCCGCAATTGCGGTCAATGCAGCCGAAATTCACCGTCGAAGGTGCGGATCTCGGCCGGCTTGATCAGCTTGGCATGGGCAACCGTCACCGAATGCAGCGGCCCTTCCAGCGTCTCCAGCCAGAAATTCAGGAATTTGTTCAGCGCGGGGAAGCTTGGGCAAAGGTCGTAATCCTGCCAGACGTAAGTCTGCAAAATGTCGTGGTAGTCCGGCATCCGATACAGGATATGCGCCGTGGTTAGACCGTAGCCCTCAAGCTGCTTGCGGAAGTCCTTAGACACCATTGTGCCCTCCAATCCCGGCAGGGAATGTTTCGAGACTCGCTCCTCCATTGCAAGCCTCAAAAATGAAGAAGTTGTTTAAACTCAAGGCACTAGCAGCATCCACTCGTCCGTGCTAACAGCTGGGCCGACTAACACCTTCTCATTGTTTCAACGGAACTTTCGGCGGCCGGTTTCAGCCCGAGCACAAGAATATTTTCCGCAGGCTTGTGGAACCGGCCGTCCATTAACGATGCGCTGCTCCCCTGCCGATTGTTGTTGGCAATCGAAGCCGGCGAGTGCTAGAAAATTTTCAGGCGCCTCTTGCGGGGCAAAAAACCCGCCCTTATGTCGCCGCCGAAGCGGCGCATCGCGCCGCCATAAGCGGCCGAACGAGGGGGACCCACGATAGGCCGCTCAGCGCCAACACGTCTGTCTGTTCAATAACTTAGGAGGACATCATGAAATTTCGTCCGCTTCACGACCGCGTCGTCGTCAAGCGCATCGATGCCGAGGAGAAATCTGCCGGCGGCATCATCATCCCGGATACCGCCAAAGAAAAGCCCTCGCAGGGCGAGGTCATCGCCGTCGGCCCGGGCGGCCGCGACGAGGCCGGCAAGCTGATCCCGATCGACGTAAAGGTCGGCGACCGCGTGTTGTTCGGCAAGTGGTCGGGCACCGAGGTCAAGATCGACAGCCAGGAGCTGTTGATCATGAAGGAGTCCGACATCATGGGCGTGCTCGACGAGCAGGTCGCCCGCAAGAAGGCCGCGTAACGCCACGCGGCTTTTTTTGATTCAACCAGATCAAACGGAGTGAATTTCTATGGCTGCCAAGGAAGTCAGATTCTCCGTCGATGCGCGCGACAAGATGCTGCGCGGCGTCGACATTCTCGCCAATGCGGTAAAAGTGACGCTCGGCCCGAAAGGCCGCAACGTCGTGCTGGACAAGTCGTTCGGCGCTCCCCGCATCACCAAGGACGGCGTCACCGTCGCCAAGGAGATCGAGCTCGAGGACAAGTTCGAGAACATGGGCGCACAGATGGTGCGCGAGGTCGCTTCCAAGACCTCCGACATCGCCGGTGACGGCACCACCACCGCGACCGTGCTCGCCGCCGCGATCGTCAAGGAAGGCGCCAAGGCGGTGGCCGCCGGCATGAACCCGATGGATCTCAAGCGCGGCATCGACCTCGCGGTCGAGACCGTGGTCGAGGAACTGAAGAAGAACTCGAAGAAGGTCACCTCCAACGACGAGATCGCCCAGGTCGGCACCATCTCGGCGAACGGCGACCAGGAGATCGGCCGCTTCCTCGCCGAGGCGATGAAGAAGGTCGGCAACGAGGGCGTCATCACGGTGGAAGAGGCCAAGAGCCTTGAGACCGAGCTCGACGTGGTCGAAGGCATGCAGTTCGACCGCGGCTATATCTCGCCCTACTTCATCACCAACGCCGACAAGATGCGCGTGGAGATGGAGGACCCCTACATCCTCATCAACGAAAAGAAGCTCTCGGCGCTCAACGAACTGCTTCCGCTTCTTGAAGCCGTCGTGCAGACCGGCAAGCCGCTTCTGATCGTCGCGGAAGACGTCGAGGGCGAGGCGCTGGCGACGCTTGTGGTCAACAAGCTGCGCGGCGGGCTCAAAGTCGCGGCCGTGAAGGCGCCGGGCTTCGGCGATCGCCGCAAGGCCATGCTGCAGGACATCGCCGTGCTCACCGGCGGCCAGGCCATCAGCGAGGACCTCGGCATCAAGCTCGAGAACGTCACGCTTGCCATGCTCGGCAAGGCCAAAAAGGTGATGATCGACAAGGAGAACACCACGATCGTCAACGGCGGCGGCAAGAAGAAGGACATCGAGGACCGCATCGCCCAGATCAAGGCGCAGATCGAGGAGACCACCTCGGACTACGACCGCGAGAAGCTCCAGGAGCGGCTGGCCAAGCTCGCCGGCGGCGTCGCGGTGATCCGCGTCGGCGGCGCCACCGAGGTCGAGGTCAAGGAGCGCAAGGATCGCGTCGACGACGCGATGCATGCGACCCGCGCCGCGGTCGAGGAAGGCAT
>Ga0335081_10007364_pt1 | contig 17600 bp, 17 predicted proteins | sample Lox_Sample_35_FD_206713 | JGI IMG/M metagenome (GOLD analysis project Ga0335081, IMG submission 206713) | Soil microbial communities from Loxahatchee National Wildlife Refuge, Florida, United States - Lox_Sample_3.5 | ecosystem: Environmental > Terrestrial > Soil > Wetlands | place: USA... | reverse complement strand
AGCCTTGGCGGTTATAGAAGGCACGAAGCTCATTGCGCAGGTTGACGATTCGGAGGTCCATGAAGCGCGCGCCTTCGGCGCGGCATTGATCTTCGGCGGCGGTCATCAGGCGGGAGCCAATTCCCTGTCCCTGGCGGGCCGGGTCGACGGAAAGTAAGCCCACGTATACGCAGTCACCGTGCGGTTCCAGATAGACGCAGGCGACGAGGGCGCCGGCTTCTTCCGCTAGAAGGAGGCGGCCGGTGACGAAGCGCTTTTGAACCTCGGCGAGGTTTACGCGATCGGCGTCAATGAAGAAGCGCTCGACCACGAAGGCGGCGTTGATCAGGGCGACGAGCGATGGGGCGTCCGCTTCGACGGCGAGACGGAATTGCATGGGAACCATGGTACCGCCGGCCGGAAGACGGGCGGCAAAGAGCGGTGGCCTATTTCACTGCTACGGCTCCTGGAGGAGTGTGCGGATCTGGCTTTCGCAGGCGTCCTTGTCGACCATGCCGGTGTGCGAGGTGGCGATGTTGCCGTGGCGGTCGATCAGAAAGGTGACGGGCATTTCCTCCACGCCGCCATATTGCCTCGCGAGATTCTCGTTGCCGACCACGATCGGGTAGTTCACCTTCTTGGCTTCGATGAAGGGCTTCACGGACTGCCATCCGTCGTCGTCCATGGCGACGCCGATAACGGCCAGGCCGTTTTTCTTGTATTTATCGGCGAACTCCATGTACCAGGGCATCTCTTCCTTGCATCCGTGGCACCACGTGGCCCAGAAATTCAGCAGGACCACCTTGCCGCGGTATTGGGACAGTTGTAAAGATGCACCTTTGGAGTCAGTGAGGGTGAGGTCCGGGGCGGGCTTGCGGGATTGGGCGCCGGCGATCGCCGCTGAAAGCATGATTGCCGATAGGATCCATCGTCTTCTATTCGACATAATTGACCTCCATGGCTTGCTGCGCGATTTCCAGTGCGCGCTGGGAGAACTTCCATAGCTTGCCTTGTTTGAAAGCGCCGGGAATGCGCCCGCGGCTGGCCCGGTAACGCAGCGTGCGCTCCGGGATTTGGAGCCGTTTGGCCGCGGCGTGAAGACACAGCACGCGACCGCGGCAGATGGTTTGTAAGTTCACAGTTCCTCCTCTTTCAGGCACACTTACTGCAATGGTTGAAAGAGGAGTATCTAAATGCGCAAGGGAATGATGGTTAGTATGCTGGTTGAGGCGTAGTTAGTGACATGGTTGGACTGCGGCTGAAGGGCGGCGGACAGTGCAGCGGCGCCTGCCGGCTGGAGTGTGGCGATGGAGATTTTTCGAGCCGGTATGCAGAGCTGGTCTGGAGTGAAGCGGACGCTGCGCGCGGCAGTGGGGAGAAGGAGGCCGGCGGGATCGAGAAGCACGGTCTCGGGGCGCGAGCCGAACCCGGTGTCTATGCGGATTTCGATGACCGGCGCGAGCAGCGAACCCAGCCGGACGCGGCCAAATGTGTCCTGCTTTTGGCGGTAGGCGCAGGATATTTCACAACGAACGATGTCAAAGGCGACGGTCACTTCCCAATCGCCTACGCGAGTGGTGGAAGCGGGGATTGCGTGCGGGACGGATTTCAGATTGGCGCTGTGGAAGCGGTAAATCCGGCTGTGAGGGTCCTGGAAGGGATCGCTTTGCGCGGACAGAATGGCGGGCAGGCACAGCACGACCAGAGCTGGTAGGCAAGTACCCAGTCTTCGCAGCATACCCACTGCGTCCAGTATAAGGCTGGGTGCGGGCCGGTTCAACGGAAGTTGCCGGAAATATTCACTGCGCTCTGGCGCGACCCAGCGCGGCGGCGGCAGGCAGTTCGGGAGTGGACGTTCAGCCGGTAGCGCCAGCCATGATCTGCGCGAAGCGGTCGAGGTCGATGTTGCCGCCGGAAACGATGGCCACCACTTGGCCAGCGCCGGCTCTGCCCGATAGGGCGGCCGCGATGGCGCAGGCGGATGCGCCTTCGACGATGATGCGGTTGCGCTCGGCGGCGAGTTTCATGGCGCGCGCGGCTTCCTGCAGGGTGACTACCAGCGAGCCGTCCAGGAGACGGCGGGCGTGTTCGAACATGTTGGCGAAGACCATCTTGCTGCCGATGCCATCGACGAAGGATGGGGTGTAGTCGACGGTGCGCGGTTCGCCAGCGGCGAGGGAAGCGGCGAGCGGGGCCGCGGTTTCGATCTCGGCGGCGTAGATGCGAACACGCGGCGCGAGCTGGCGGAGGACGGCGGCGATGCCGCACGACAGGCCGCCGCCGCCCCAGGGGATGACGACGGCGTCCAGAGTGGGCAGATCTTCGAGCAGTTCGAGCGCGATGGTGCCGTTGCCGGCCATGACGTCGAGATCGTCGAAGGCGTGGATGAAGGTGGCATCGACGCCAGGGTAGGAGCGGGTTTCGAAGGTGCGCCACCAATCGGCGAACGGGGCGAGGATGACGCGGCCGCCCATACGTTCGACGGCGCGGATTTTCGTGGCGGGCGCGGTTTCGGGAGAGACGACGGTGGCGGGCACTCCCAGGCGGCGGGCACAGAAGGCGACGCCCTGGGCCATGTTGCCGGCCGAGGCGGTGAGGACGCCGCGGGCCAAGCGCTCGCGGGGCGTGCGGGCCATCACGTTGCCGGCGCCGCGGATTTTGAAGGAACCGATGGGCTGGAGATTTTCGAGCTTGAGGTACAGATCGGCGGGGCCTTCGGCGGAGCACGGAACGAGCGGCGTGCGCAGAGCCACCGCGGCGATGTTGCGGCGCGCTTCCTCCACCTGGGCGAGAGTGACGGGCATTTCCATATCTTATGCGACATCCCGCGCGGCAGCGCGAAAAATGGCACTGCGGATCAGGCGGAGGCGGGGGTACAATGCTACGATCCTGCCTGTTGGGGTTCTGGCAAGAGATGGATGCGCGAGGGAAATCCGAGGCCGCACGGCTTTCGGCTGTGGTGCTGAGCTCGCTGGATGAAGAAGGCGCGACGCGGCACCTGGCGAGGAGGGCGTACTGGAGCCGCACTCACTTCCACAGGCTCTTCCGGGGACTGGTGGAGGAGACGCCGGGGGCGATGCGGCGGCGATTGCTGTTGGAGCGCGCGGCATGGCAACTGGGACGGACGCAGGCGCCGGTGACCGAGATCGCGTTCGATGCGCTGTACGGATCGCTGGAAGCGTTCACGCGGGCTTTCCGGCGGGCGTTCGGCATTTCACCGAGCCTTTATCGGCGGATGGGAGCTACGCATTTCCGGCTATCGGCGCGGAACGGGATTCACTTCGCGGCACCCGGGTCCCCAGCAAAAGGAGAGGCTGACATGGATCTATTCGATCGATTCGCCGGGTACGAATCCTGGCACACGCGCCGCCTGCTGGACCAGGCGGCGAAGCTGAGCGATGAGCAACTGGACCGGCCTTTTCCAGGGGCGATGAAGATTCTGCCTTGGAAGAAGCCGGAACAGACGCTGCGCGAACTGCTGGAGGGGGTGGTCTACACCAAGGAAGTCTGGACGGCGGCGCTGAAAGGACGGGAGTGGAAGGGCGGCGAACGGAAGAAATCGTCGCCGACGGAGATGCGCGCGCGGTACGACAAGGCCGACGCGGATTTCGACCAGTTGATGCGCGAGGTGCGCGACACGCGGGCTTGGGACGATACCTTTGTGGATGCGCTGTGCGAGCCGCCGGAGACGTTCACGTTTGGGGGCATGTTCGCGCACTTGATGATTTTCAATTCGTACAAGCGGCTGACGGCGCTGGCGGTGCTGCGGCAGTTGGGTGTGGACGATGGGGGGTTCGGGTGCCCGACGGAGTACGAAGCGGAAGTGGCGCCGTGGAGGGTGGAGGAGGCGGTGAAGAAGTGAGGATCACCGCCGAAACGCGGAGACGGGGAGGAACAGTCAGCTCAATGCCTTGACATTCTACATATCGTGTTGTATATGTAGAATTTCTAGGTATTTGCATGGATCGTGAGAAATCCGACCTGTTGCAGGGCACGCTGGATATGCTGATTCTTAAAATCGTGGCGCTAGGGCCGATTCATGGCTACGGCATCGCACAGCGCATCCGCCAGATCTCTAAAGAGGTTCTGCAGGTGCAACAGGGATCGCTCTATCCCGCGCTGCACAGGCTGGAGAAGCGGGGATGGCTGAAGGCGGAATGGGGCGAGGCGGAGACCGGGCACGAGGCCAAGTTCTACGCCCTGACGAGAACGGGGCGCAAACAGCTTCACGCCGAGGCGGCTAACTGGGACCGGTTGTCAGAGGCTGTAGCCCTGATCCTCCGGACGGCGGATTAGGAGGACGGGATGTGGCGTCGAAAGAAGCCCGCGGCCCGGGTGACTGAGGAAACGCAACTCGATCGGGAACTGCGCTACCACTTCGAGAGGCTGGTGCGCGATTCGATCGCAGCGGGGATGGAGCCGGGCGAAGCGCGGCGCCGCGCGCGCCTGGAGTTTGGAGGCGTCGATCAGATCAAAGAGGATTGCCGAGACGTGCGCGGGCGGTGGCTCGAGGATTTCGCCAAGGACCTCCGCTACACGGTGCGAACGTTGCGGCGCAGCCCCGGATTCCTGGCGGTTTCGGTGCTGTCGCTCGCGCTCGGGATCGGCGCCAACACGGCGATTTTCAGCCTGATCAATACTGTTATGCTGCGGTCCCTTCCGGTAGCGCACCCGGAAGGTTTGGCGCAGATCGCCCGTCTCGGCCCCAACGGCAGACCGTATGACGTGTCTTATCCGCTCTTCGAGTATTTTCGGGACAATCTGAAATCCATTTCCGGCGCCGCGGCGGAAATGGTAAGCAGCCCCGCAATTATCCTGGATGGCGCGGAGGAGATCGTCAGCGCCGAACTGGTCACCGGAGCTCACTTTTCCGTGCTCGGGGTGGAACCGGCGGCTGGAAGACTGCTGGAACCGGCGGACGACGTGACGGAGGCCGCCGCGCCGGCAGCCGTGATCAGCTACCGCTGCTGGCAGCGGCGATTCGGCCTCAGCCCCGCCGCGATCGGGAAGACGTTCACGCTCCAGATTCGGAACAAGGTCTTCACCATTGTCGGAGTCACGCCTCCGCGGTATCGCGGCGCGCGCCTGGGACGGGATCCCGACTTCACGCTGCCGCTTTCGATGTTGCTGAACGACCCCCAGAGGCATGATGCGACCTTCAACGCCTTCAATATGCTGGCGCGCCTGGCGCCCGGCGCTACTATCGAGAGAGCGAACGCGGAACTGCAGGTGCTGTGGCCAGCCTTTCGGCTGCAGGAGGCCGCGGCCATGCCGGAAAAGGACCGCCCGCTCTACCTCCAGCAGCGCGCCGCGGTTCTGCGCGGCGCCAACGGCCTCGACGCACTGCGCGACGATTATGCGGAAGCGCTCCTGGTGCTGATGGGCATGGTTGCGCTGGTGCTGCTGCTGGCCTGCGCGAACCTCTCGGGCCTGCTGCTGGCGCGGGCGGCCGCACGGCAGAGCGAGATCTCAATCCGCCTGGCCATCGGCGCGGGAAGCGGCCGGCTGCTGCGGCAATTCCTGACCGAGAGCTTCGCGCTGGCGGCGGCGGGCGGAGCGGCGGGCTTGCTGCTGGCGCGCTGGTTCAGCAGCGCCCTGGTCACCATGATGGCGAGCGGCGGATCATTCAACGGCAGCCAGGACCTTATACTCTCCACGGCGCCGGACTGGCGCGTGCTGGCGTTCACGGGCGCGATCTCGCTCGCGGCTTGCGTGCTGGCGGGGCTGGCGCCGGGGCTGCACGCCCTGCGCGCAAATCTGAATCCGGGCCTGAAGCAGGCCTGGACCGGCCGTCACCAGCGGCTCGGCAAGGCGCTGGCTGTGGCGCAGGTTTCCATTTCGATGGTGTTGGTGGTCGGGGCGGCTTTGTTCGCCGGCACGGTGGTCAAGCTCAATCGTGTCGATCGCGGCATCCGCACCGACGGGGTTCTTGCGTTCCGCGTGCGAACCAGCGAACGGTATCCGCCGGAGCGCGCCTGGTCGTCGCTCGGGACGCTGCTCGAGCGTTTGAACACCCTCCCCGGCGTAGCTTCGGCCAGCGGAGTCGATACACTCCCGATTAGCGGAAACTTGTGGGACCGCAACGTCCAGGTGGAGGGCCACACGTATCGCCCAGATGAAAGCGAGAAGGTTGGGTTCAACGCGATTGGGCCGAAGTATTTCGCGACTATCGGGGAGCCGCTTCTGATGGGCCGGGAATTCGATGCGCGGGACACGGATGCCGCCGATAAAGTGGCCATCGTCAACCAGAGTTTCGCGCGGAATTTCTTCGGCGGCCAATCTCCGCTGGGCCGGCACGTCACGTCGCTGAACGTCACGTACGAGATTGTCGGCGTGGTGAAGGACGCCAAATACCAGGATCTGCGCCAGGATGTCATGAAGGTCATGTACATCCCGTTGCTGCAGCGCAGCGGTGAAGAACCGGGGAACTGCAACTTCCTGGTGCGGGTGGCGGCCGGCGACCCCAGGCGCATCGCGCCGGCGATCGCGAGAGCGGTGCGCGAAGCGGACCCCGGTTACCGGATCCGCGCCATGGAAGCCTATTCCGATATCGTCGGCAGCACCATGGCGACGGAGCGGATCATGGCGGCCCTGGGAGGGTTCTTCGGCCTCGTGGCGCTCGCGGTGGCCTGCCTGGGAATATTCGGCGTGATGGCGTTTCAAGTTTCGCGGCGCACCAACGAGATCGGGTTGCGAATGGCGCTGGGTGCGGGCCGGGGTGGTATTGTTGCCCTGGTGCTTCGCGAGGTTGCGGTGATCCTGGCGGCCGGGTGCCTGATGGGCGGTGCGGCCGCGCTCGCCTTGACGGGGCTGACGCGCCAGATGCTTTTTGGAGTTACGCCGACTGAGCCGGGTGTCTTCGCAGCGGCGGCGCTGGTCCTCGGCGCGGCCGCATTCGCGGCGGGGTGGCTGCCGGCGCGGCTTGCAGCGCGGGTGGACCCGATGACTGCTCTGCGGCACGAGTAGCTCCGTGAAGGCTCGCGACACAACACGAGCGCCCGCCCCACTTGATTGCGGCGGCGTTCAGGTATGAACCCCCTTAAATACTGCAATGTCCAGCAGTACTTAGCCACGGGTTGTGTGAGCCAAATCACATCTCGTAACTTCTGTTTCACTTGTTCGCTTGACCGTCATGCGAATTCGGGATAGCATTCTCCGGGATGCACTTGTCTTAGGGCGGTGCTGTGGAGGCCGCAACGCCCGTCTCACGTTCTAAATCTGCGACACGGGGCATACATAAGGAGGGAATATGCCAGCCGAAAAAGGAGCCAAAGTCAGGCTCGACGAATTCACCGCGAGAGCGGTTCCGGACCCCAAGAATCCCGATGCATTGCTGGTAACCGGTTTCCTGGGAGCCGCTTCGGAACCTAACAAGACCAGAATTTACTGGGACGCATCGCTCACGAGCTACGTCGATGTGGATTCCGGGGACATTCTTCATAGCGAGCCGTTGCCGGCCGCGCAGTCTTCATTGGGCGGATCGTACGTTTGGCTGAGACGCCACGCGGAGGCGACCTTTGGAAGCGCGAGCGGGCAAACGAGCAAGGGCAAGTTCTTCGAAGGACCGCTGACGGCGGCCTACGGCGGCCAGTTCGGCGCGGCGGCCGGAGCGGGCGCGGCGGGCGCCGGCGCAGCCCTGCCTATTACTCAAAACGTGATCTGCCGTCCGACCGAGCTTTGTACCCTGGTAGCGTTCTGCCGGCAGTCTGTCTACTCCCCGTGCGCGAGCCATCTCGTTCTTTGTGTCACGCCCGCGTGTCCGATCCTCTCGGCCGCGGTGGTTTGTGTGGCGTCTCCGGGATGTCCCCCGGTCGGGCCCGGTACGCCGGTGCAGGGCGGCGGAGGGCCCGTTGAGGGCGCCGCTGCGGCGGCAGCCATGCCACAAGCCCTACCATCGCTGGTTTGCTCGTATGCGGCCGGCTGCTGGTATAGCTACGGAGCATGTCCCACTCAGGGCGCTTGCGGGTTACCGATTCACCAACCCGTCCGGTACCACGCGGAGGCGGCCGCTGCAGCCCCGCAGATAGCCGGATCGTATGCGCCCCACTGCTGGTATAGCTGGAATGCCTGTCCCACCATGTTCGGGGTTTGCGGGCCGCACCACACGCCGGCCTGCCCGCAGGTGCAAGCACAAGCGGCTGCCGCACCTCAAGCGATCGCTGGTTCGTACGCGCCTCACTGCTGGTATAGCTGGAATGCCTGTCCCACCATGTTCGGGGTTTGCGGGCCGCACCACACGCCGGCCTGCCCGCAGGTGCAAGCACAAGCGGCTGCCGCACCTCAAGCAATCGCTGGTTCGTACGCGCCTCACTGCTGGTATAGCTGGAATGCCTGTCCGACGATGTACGGCTGCGGGCCGCACCGGACCCCAGCTTGCCCACAGGCGGAACCGGCCGCTGCCCAACCGCAATACAACATCGGCATTTTCTCCCGCAATGCGTACTGCACGTACTATTGCGGTTCCATCGGCGGTGTTTGCACCCACGGTGTAGTCTGCGGAGGAGTCGGCACGGGATACCTCTGCTGGGTATAATCGATTCTGAACCGGCGCCGGAGTCGGCCGCGCCGACTTCAGCCGCGGAGGCTCCGGCGTGATCCTTAGCCCAGAGAATCTCGTCTACTACCTGCTCGAGCGCGGACTCGTTAAGCGCGAGTCGGCGGTGAGCGGGTGTGTAGAAATCAGCGAGATCGCGCGCCGCAACCGCAACTTCAAAGTCAAGCAGCGGAACGCACAGGGTTACTTCGTCAAGCAGGTCCGTCAATGGGAGCCGGAAGCCATACGCACCCTGCGGGCCGAAGCGCAATCCTACAAGCTGGCCGCGGAGGACGACACTTTCGCGGACGTCGCGCAGATCATCCCGCACTTTTGCTGTTACGATGAGCGCCGGTCCGTTCTGGTCACGGAGTTGATAGACGGCGCCGAGACAGTCACCGAGCACCATTTCAAGAACGACGCGTTCCCGGTGGAAGTGGGGGAACAGCTCGGGCGGGCATTCGGCAATTACCACCGGAAGGTGACCGCGAAGCCGCCGAACAATCTCAATGGCATCTTCCCGCGCCGGGCGGCATGGGCGCTATCGATGCACGACATGCCGGCGCCCCCGTCGGCCGGGCTGAGCGGCGGCATTCACCAGATGCTCGCCATGATCCGCCAGTTCCCGCAGTTTGCCGCGGCGCTGGATGGGTTGCGCTCCAGCTGGCGTATGGATGCCTTGATACACGGCGACATCAAGTGGGAGAACTGTGTGCTGTGTCCCGGCGCGAACGGCGCTCTCGCACTGAAGATTGTCGACTGGGAAATGGCGGATTGGGGCGACGCCTGCTGGGACCTGGCGGGCATTTTGAGCGCGTATCTGACGTTCTGGGTGCAGTCCCTGCCAGGGGGCGGCTTCAGCAATCCGGACATCATGGTGGCGCAGGCGCGGTTCCCCATAGAGAGGATGCAGCCGGCGATCCGCGGCTTCTGGAGCACGTACACACAATGCCGCGAGATCTCCGGGCAGGAAGCACGCGACCTGCTGCGCCGCACGGTCCTTTACACGGGGGCGAGAAACATCCAGACCGCATTCGAGGTTCTGCAAACCTCACCGCAGGCTGATTCCGGCACCGTGCTGCTGCTGCAGCTCACCATGAATGTGCTGAGCAATCCGGAGGAGGCAGCGAGCGAGCTGCTGGGCGTCGGGGCATGAACAGCGCTGCGGCATTACGGAAAGAACTGGGACGCGTCATCGACGCGGTGGCGATCCTTTCGCCGGCCTCCTTCACTTTTGCCGGCCATCCTTCCACCGGCCTGGCCATGCCGATGATGGGGCTCCAGATGGCGCCGGGTACGCCTCCGCTGATGAACGAGCTCATCAGCCAGTTATACCAGCACTGCTTTTCGAATCGCTTCAAGGGTGAGATCGCGAAGAGCGAAATGCCGAGGCCCGACATCGATGCCCAATGGATGGAGACCCTTTCGCGCGCCAATCAAAGCCGCGAGCGCTGGGAAGACGGCTGGAAGGTGGCTCATGGGATGCCCAACGGACAAGTGGTTGCGATCCGGGGCGCCACCACTCGCATTCTGGGCCCCGGCGAATTTGTCAACCTGAGCGGGTCGGGCATGTTCCTTTCGCCGGAATCGGCTATCCGGGTCTACCTGCCGCGCGAGTCGCGGACCATGCAGCAGGGCTACTATTTTGTGTTTGGCGAAACGCCCGCGGACTCAGCCAGCGAGTTTTCCGTGGTCCGGTTCTACTGGAACGTGCCCGCGGAAGCGGCAGCGCAGTTGCTGGAGCTCATTTCGGTGGCGCTCAACCGGTGGCAGGTTCCGTTCCGGTTCAAGACCGGCGCCAGCCGCGCGTTGTTCGCGCGGTCCGACAGCGCGGTCCTGTATTCGCCGCGCCGCTACGCACAAATCACCTATGAGCTGGTGTCGGAGATCCACCAGCGTATGCGGACGCACCTGCGCGCGGACGTGCCTCTGTTCACGCTGCGGCTGGGCAAGGGACTGGCCTTCGCCGAAGATCCCTCGACTCAGGAGAGTTTCGGCCTGTCGCGCTGCCGGATCCTGGCGCAGGGCATCTGGCTGGCGCACCAGCAGGGCGCGAGGCAATCCCAGGAACGGCTGGGGATCGTCGAGCAGCAGTTCCGCTCGGAAGGGATTTCCATTGATCGGCCCTGGCTGAACGCGGGTTCGGCGGATGAGTTCGCGTTCGATGCGATTGACCGGGAGGCGGCGTGAGCGTCTTCCTCGACCAAGCATCGGCCATGGCACGCCGCATCTGCCGCGACGCCATCTGGTCCGGCGGTTGCTGCAACTGGATCGGGCCGTTCATCGAGTCATTCAACATGTGGGACGTCCGGCAGAAATCGTTCGGGCCGGATCTGTATTCGGGAACGGGCGGCGTGGCCCTGTTCCTGGCGGCTGCCGCGAAGCTGGAACCGGAACGGATCGTTCGGAAAACCGCGGAGGGCGCTGCGCGCCACGCGCATCAGCACGTCGACGACTTCCCTCCCCCGCTGCGCATCGGAGTGTACTCCGGAACGATTGGAGTGGCTTGGGCGCTCATTCGCGTGGGGGAACTGCTGGGCGACTCGGTGTGGCAGGATCGCGGCATCGCTTTGCTGGACGGGCTTGGCCCGGACCCGACCGACGCCGGTCTGGACATCATGAGCGGATACGCGGGGGCGATTCCCGTGCTCATTCAACTGGCGCGCCGGTACGGGCGCCCCGCGTGGATCGAGCTGGCTTCTCACTGGGGGGACCAGCTCGAACGGGCCGCTTCGAAATCGGCGGAAGGCTGGTCGTGGAAGACGATCGACATTCCGGCAGCGGCCGCGGGACGAAACCTCACAGGCTTCTCGCATGGCACAGCGGGGATCGGTTGGGCATTTTCCGAGCTCGCGGAAGCCACTAGCGAGACGCGCTTCCGCGCGGCCGCTGCCGAGGCGTTTCGTTACGAGCGCACCTTTTACAGCCCGGAGAACGAGAACTGGCCCGATTTCCGGGACTATCTCCGGCCGCCTGGATCGCCGCCGGAACCGATGTTCGGAACGGCCTGGTGTCATGGCGCTCCGGGCATCGCGCTTTCGCGCCTTCGCTCGTGGCGGTTGACGGGCGATCCGCAAGCGCGGGCGGAAGCGGAGGCCGCGGTCCGGACCACAAAGCGGTCCGTGGAGGCGCCCGAGTCCGTGAGGGCCGGCTTTTCGCTCTGCCATGGCTGCGCCGGCAACGCCGACGTGCTGCTGGAGGCTGAAAGCACCTTGGGCGCGACGGATCTGCGCACGGCGGCGGAAAAGGCCGGTTACATGGGCATCGAGCAGTTCGAGTCGCAGAGGTTGCCTTGGCCCTGCGGACTGCAGGGAGCCGGCGAAACCAGCAATCTCATGCTGGGCACCGCGGGCATCGGGTATTTCTATTTGCGGCTGGCGAACCCGTCGATGCCGACGGTGCTAATGATCGGCGGGCGGGAAGCGGCGGCGGCAACTGCGGCTTCGTGAGCAAGGTGTGATGGCCGGCGTCGAGCCGGGGTCTATACTGAGTAGGTCATGAGGTTCCCAACATGTTCGCGCGTTGCCGCACTCTGTGCGCTGGCGATCGCTGCATCGGCCCAGACCACGACGGCTCCGGCGCGGCCGCACATCCTGGGAGTGGCGCACATCGGGCTGCGCACCGACAACCTGGAAGCGGCGCGCCGGTTCTACGGACAGCAATTGGGATTCGCCGAGGCGTTCCAGCTCGACCGGCCGGAAGGCGGCCTGATGCTGGTTTACTTCAAGGTTAACGATCACCAATACATCGAGGTATTTCCGGGTTGGAAAGGCCTCGAGGAACTGGTGCTCTCGCACATCGCCTTCGAAACCGACGATGCGCGGCAGTTGCGCGATTACCTGGCGAGCAAGGGCGTGAAGGTTCCCGACGCGCTGCGTCCGGGCCTGGATGGGAACCTGAGCTTCATGATCAAGGACCCGGACGGCCACGACATCGAATTCATGCAGTACATGCCGGGATCGCTGCACTCGCGAAATTTCGGGAAATTCCTACCGGCGACGCGCGTGTCGGAACGGATTATTCATGTGGGCACGACAGTGAAGGACCGGGCCGCGTTCGACGCCCTGTACCGCGACATTTTGGGCTTCCATGAGTTCTGGCATGGGGGCGGGACCGACGACCGGACCGATTGGGTGGACATGCGCGTGCCAGACGGCACGGACTGGTTCGAGTACATGCTGAACGTGAACAATCCGAACGCGCGCACGCTGGGCGTGATGAACCACCTGGCGCTCGGGGTGCCGAATGTTCAGGACGGATATAAGACGGTGATGAGCCGCGGACTGAATCCGGCGCAAGGGCCGAAGATCGGGCGCGACGGTAAATGGCAACTGAACCTTTATGACGCGAACCTGACGCGCACGGAGCTGATGGAGCCGGCGCCGGTACAGACGCCGTGCTGCTCGCCGATGGGGAAATGAGACTGAACCAGCCGGGGGATGAAAACCCGGCGCCCTGAGGCGCCGGGACAAGGCAGAGCCTTATCCCACTCGACAAGGCAGAGCCTTATCCCACTCGCACGTCGCGCAGGGTGGCTGACCAACCTGGGTAGCCGCGCTCGGCGGAATAGGCATCTTCTTCGAGGGTGAAGGCGATGTCCACGCGCGCGCCACGGGCCAGTTCAGCGGCGCGGTCCGCGAAATTCCAGGCTTTGAGCGTCAGGAAGCGGCCGTTCTGACGCACGACGATGCGCAGGTGCTTCTCTTTTACGACTGAGGGAGCGGCGGCAACTTCCACGTTCAGGGCCGCGAACAGCGGGGGCGGATTTCCGTTGCCGAAGGGCGCCAGCGATAACACTTCCTGCACACTTTGTTCATCGATCTCGCGCAGTTCCAGGACGGCGTCGATCTCGAGCGACGGCTGGAAGTCCTCAGGGCGGAGGCGAGCGGCGGCACAGGCGCTGAAACGCTCGCGGAATTCGGCGACGCGGGCGGCCTCCAAGGTGACGCCGGCGGCGAACTCATGGCCGCCGTATTTCACAAAGAGGTCACGCATGGAATCCAGGGCATCCAGCAGATGGAAGGCCGGGATGCTGCGGCCGGAGCCCTGCGCCAGGCCGTCTTCGGAATTGCGGCCGAGGACGAACACGGGGCGGTGGAAACGTTCCACCAGGCGGCTGGCGACGATGCCGAGGACGCCGCGATGCCAGTCTTCGCCGTAGTAGACCAGCGCAGAGGTGGAATCGTCGATGGGCTGGCTTTCGCAGACGGCGCCGATCTCGGCCTGCACGCTGCGGCGCTCGGCGTTCTGGTCGTGGAGTTGCTGCGCCAGTTCGCCGGCGCGGGCGGCGTCATCGGTGAGGAAAAGATCGATGACGGTCTTAGCAGTGTCCATGCGCCCGGCGGCGTTGAGGCGCGGGGCGATCTGGAAGGCCACCTGTCGGGCGCTGGGGAAAGCTTCGCCTTTGAAGCCCGCCACATCGAGGAGCGCGCGCAGGCCGGGATTGCGGACCGCCCGCAGACCATCGAGGCCGTACCTGACCATGACGCGGTTCTCGCCGGTGAGTGGAACCACATCCGCTACGGTGGCAATGGCCACCAGCTTGAGGAAGGATTCCGCGACGCGGCGCTGCTTCTCCACGGGCCAGGGCAAGGTAGCCAGCAGAGCCTGCACCAGCTTGAAGGCCACGCCCGCGCCGCAGAGGTTCTTCTCGGGATACGCGCAGTCGTGACGGTTGGGGTTGAGGACGGCTACGGCAGGGGGCAGAGCTGTGTCGGGAAGGTGGTGATCGGTGACGATGACATCGATGCCGAGTTCGTTGGCGCGAGCGACGACTTCCGCGGCGCGGATGCCGGTGTCGACGCTGACGATCAGTCGCACGCCTTGAGCCGCGGCGGTCTCCACCACTTCGGGCCGCATCCCGTAGCCGTCTCTAAGGCGGTGCGGCACATGATAGCCGGCAGCGCCGCCGGCGAGCTGGATGGCCTTGGTGAGAAGCACGACCGAGGTGGTGCCGTCGACGTCGTAATCGCCGTAGATGAGGATCTTCTCGGAGGTCTGAATGGCTTTCTGCAGCCGCTCGACGGCTCGCGGAAGGTCGCGGAGCAGTTGCGGATCGAGCAAGTGGTCGAGTGAGGGGTGTAGGAAACGGCGCGCGGATTCGGGGTCGGCGAGGCCGCGGCGGACGAGCACCTTGGCAGCTGGGGCACCCATGCGGAGCGTGCAAGCGAGGGCGGCAGTCGCGGCAGGCTCGGGAGTGGGAAGCAGCCAGCGGGATGCCACTAGTTCTTCGAGAAGTACCCACCGAGGGGCTCGTCTTCATCGCCTTCGTCTTCGCCGGCGAAGCGCGACACAAGCTCGTCCTCGAGGCTGAGGAAGTCTTCGTACCAGTCGGGCTGGAGTTCGTAAACGTAGAGGCGCGAATGATAGTCGAAGGCGAGCTCGATGGAGCAGGTGACGCCCTCATAGATGCGGAATTCGCGCAGGCGCGATTCGTATTCGCGGTGCTCCTCGCGGGTCAGATCCATGTCGTCCAATTGCGCCACGAGGTCATCGAGGTCGGCCGGCTGGAATTCGCGCGCGGCGAAGATGATCAACTCCGTGCCGCTTTTGCGAGCCACGTCCAGGAACAACTGAAAGTCGGGCCGCTGCTCGACGTCCCACAGGACCATCGGCGAGCCTTCCAGGCCGCCGGTGCGGCCGTGAAAGACAGCAAAGCCGGCCGAATCGAGATACGCCAGGATTTCGCGTTTCAATGTGTCGAGATTCAAATCCACGTTGATTTCCTAGGCCAAGACCAGAATATCAGAGGGACCGGCCAGGTCGCGGGCGGACGGGGTGACGATGGTCTTGGGCCCGATGTAGATCTTGCGATGCTCGCGGATGGCGGCTCGCACGTCGTCCTCGCAAACGAAATCCACCGGTTTAGGAGGCGGCGGCGCGGCTGCGGTTGGCGGCGCCGTATCCACGGGGCGCTCGCTGGTCAGTCAGCCAAAGCCACCCTTAGGCGTGGCGCCGCGGCCCGCGAGGAAGCGGTCGACGACTTCGGCGGCGGCATTCGGAATCACCGATTTGGACACCGGCTGAGCCGGTTTCTCCGAGTCGCAGGCGCAGGTCGGTCCGCCAGGCGCTGGCGCCGCCATCCCTCGCGAGGCGAGATAGCGCTCCACGGCTGCGACTACGGCGCCGCGATCGATGGGGATGTCGCCAGAGGCGGTTGCCGCTTGCGGCGGATAGGTCGCGGCGTTGTAGTCCAGCGGCATTTCGAAGGCTTCCTCCGGCTTGCGGACCACGTAGGCTAATCGTTTGAGATTGACCAGGTGCAAAGGGCCGACATTGTCGGAGGTGACGTTGCCGGCGGCGGCGCCGCAGCCGAGCGTCATCGATGGGAAAACGTTGGTGGTGATGCCGGTGGAACCCTGCGGCGCAGGTGTGTTCACCAGGACCCGCATGGCCGGCATGCGGAGCGCGAATTCGCGGGTGCGGGCGTCGTTCTTGCTGTAGATGACCGCGGTGTGGCCCAGGCCGCCGAACTTGAGGAGGGCGAAGCAAGCGTCCATGGCGCCGGCGAAATCAGGAGTGAAGTAGAGCGAGAGGACGGGCGACAGTTTTTCAGCGGAGAGCGGGTGCTGCTTGCCCACGCCGCTGACCTCGGTGCAGATGATGGAGGTGTCCTCCGGAACTTGGAATCCAGCCATCTTGGCGATCTTGGTGGGGGCCTGGCCAACGCACTGCGGATTCACGGTCCAGTTGGGCATGATGAGCAGCTTGCCGAGCGCTTCTTTTTGGGCGTCGTTGGCGATGTAGGCTTTTTGCGCTTTGAGCAGGCTGAGGATGCGGTCGCGCAGCGAGGTCTCGGCCACTATGGCCTGCTCGCTGGAGCAGACTGTGCCATAGTCGAAGGATTTGCCGGCCACGACTTTGGCGATGGCGTCTTCCAGGTCGGCGGAGGTATCCACCAGAACCGGCACGTTGCCCGGGCCGACGCCGAAGGCCGGCTTGCCGCTGGAATAGGCCGCTCTCACGATGCCCGCGCCGCCGGTAGAGAGGATCACGCCGGTGCGTTCATGGCGCATCAGCGCGTTGGTGGCTTCCAGGGTGGCGTTGTCGACGCACTGGATGATGTCCTCGGGTGCGCCGGCCGCGACCGCGGCCTGATAGAGAATCGATGCGGTGGCGCAGGTGCAGCGGTGCGCGCGCGGGTGCGGGCTGATGACAACGGCGTTGCCGGCTTTGAGCGAGATGAGCGTTTTGTAAATGGCGGTGGAGGTGGGATTGGTGGTGGGCAGGATGGCCGCGACTACGCCCACCGGAACCGCGATTTCGACGATCTTCTCTTCGGGGATTTCACGCACGATGCCGACCGTCTTCATGCCGCGCATGCGGCGGGGAAGCCAGTCGGCTGTGAGCAGATTCTTGACGTACTTATCCTTGGCGTTGCCGTAGCCGGTTTCTTCCACCGCCATATCGGCCAGCTTCTTGGCGTTGGCGCGCGCGGCGGCAGCCATGCTCTCGACTATCGCGTCGACCTGTTCCTGGGAATAGGTGGCGTACTTCTGCCACGCTGCGTAGGCCTTCCCGACTTTGGTCCGGACCTCCTGGATGGAGAGAAGGTCTTTGTCTGCGAGCATCAGCCGTTACTTCTTGAGACCCCCGATGGGAAGGGCCTTTTCGACTTCCTCGTGCGGCCGGGGAATGACGTGGACGCTGACGAGCTCGCCAACCCGGCGAGCAGCGGCCGCGCCCGCGTCCGTAGCGGCTTTCACCGCGCCGACATCGCCGCGGACCGTGACACACACCAGGCCGGCGCCGACGTATTCCTTTCCAGTGAGAATCACGTTGGCGGTCTTGACCATGGCATCGGCGGCTTCAATGGCGCCGACCAGACCTTTCGTTTCAATCAGGCCAAGGGCCTCCATTTGTCCTCCAGTTTGCAGATGAAATCATTACCGTATCATATTGGCGGGAGAAATACTGCGGAAGAACGCAGGAAGGCATATGAAACGGAGAGGCGCCGCAACAAAAAAGGTTCCAAGTGATCTGATTTGCAGCCTTGTCCACCACCGGCATGCCCGGTACTGAACATCGGGTTCAGGAGCGCCGTGCGTTCCGCTTCTCAGCTCCCCAACGGCTGGATTTCTCAACCGCC
>Ga0335081_10007363_pt1 | contig 17600 bp, 14 predicted proteins | sample Lox_Sample_35_FD_206713 | JGI IMG/M metagenome (GOLD analysis project Ga0335081, IMG submission 206713) | Soil microbial communities from Loxahatchee National Wildlife Refuge, Florida, United States - Lox_Sample_3.5 | ecosystem: Environmental > Terrestrial > Soil > Wetlands | place: USA... | reverse complement strand
ATTGGCAGGCCCAATGTAGCGGGGATATTGTGGATACTGGCACAACGGCTGACTCAGCGTTACCGCGCCCTTTGCGTCCAGCTTCTGCGCACTCAACGTGCCAGGCGCGACGCCCTTCGTCACCCACCTGTCCAGTGCCGTCAGGAGGTCGGTCTTGTCTGCACCTACTCCATCTTCGCAGTGATCGACTCCTGGCGCTACGTAGAATCGAGTCGATGCGGCGGCGTTCTCTACACCGACGGCCTTTTCCATGTTCGTGATGTACTCGATGGTCGAGTTGACACTGAGGGCTGCATCCGATCCTCCGTGCCAGACAATCAACTTGCCGCCGGCGTTAATGAACGGACGGATATCGGTTTGCGTTGCATCATAGAGCGCAGCCAGTGCAGAAAGGGCGTTCGGATTCTGGTCCCAAGGAGAATACTGAAGCGAATCAGCATTGGGATCACGCGCCAGGCAATACTTGACGGTGGTGTCTTGAAACAGGTACTGGCCGGCCTTCCTGACATCTCCATTACCGGAAACCCAGATTCCAAAGTTCATTGCATCATCTTCGTTGCCGGTAAGGTTGTACCCTTTACTGCGATAGGTGCTGCTGCCTGCGAAGATCGCATCAGCCGTCCATGTTTGGACGACCGCGAGCTGCGCATCCGAGAGGCAGGTATCGCCCGTATCTCCTCCGCCGGGACAGCGCAAAGCTCCTACGTGCAGGATATCTGGGGTGCAAGCCGCTGGGTTCGCCACAATGCCGTCGACAATGCCGTCAAGTCCATCGCATGCATCGCGCACATGCTTTGCTAGAAGCGCCGTTTTGGCAGGACTAAACGCACCGCCGGGAGCAGCCAAGGCCTTAGCCGTTCGGTTGAACGCCCCCATGAAGCCGACCCAATTGTAACCAGGTGCGCGCGCAATGACACCATCGAATAGATTCGGGTTTCGCTGCACCGCCATCAACGCCTCACGCCCCCCGTTGGAGCAACCTTCGAAGTAGGACCGGGCCGGCGGCATACCATAAGCCGCGGTCACCACTTTGAGGGCGGTGGACATGACCGTGGGTACGGAGAGGCTGCCGAAGAGCTGGGCGGCGAAGGTGTCGCTAAACGCAAAAGCGGCGGACATTCTATCGTCCTGGTGCCCAGAATCACTGACGACTTCCGCGTAACCTTGGATGAGCGGGGCCACGATTAAAGGCGTAATCGATCCGTCGTATCCGCCGCCTCCTCCGTAGTAGAGTTTGCCGTTCCAGGCGTCCGGCAGGCGGATTTCGAGGTTCAGAGAGGGCGCCAGCGTACCGTTGACCTTGCAGTAACTCGGCGCAGCCTCACTTGCCTTGACTGTAACCGTCGTGAGCATCGCTCCTCCGATCGTTTTCCCCCCAAGGGCCGCGCAGGCCATCGCCGCGGTGACCGTCGTCTTCGCATGCACTGGCTTTGACGCCTGTGCCCACATCAGCGCCGGAGCGCTTAATGCCGCTAGCACTACAGGAGGTATCAGCTGCGGACGAATTGCGTGAATCTTCATCGGCGTGTCCGCCCCTTAAAATCGCCTACGAAATACAAAATTTTGCAAAACTCCATCCATCACCTAATATGGCTACGATAGAGCACAGAAACTGATCGAGTAAATGACAATGGCGCGATCTTTTCCGCCAAGTCCGAAGCCTCTCAACGTCGCCATCCTCGCTTTCGACGGCTGCCAGGTGCTCGATGTCGCTGGACCCGCAATGGTATTCGAGGCTGCCAACAATGCCTCGGGGGCAGCGCGCTACAAAGTCCATATTCTGTCTTCCAAAGGCGGCACGGTCCGGACCAACAGCGCGGTGGCCCTTGTCACAAAAGCGCTGGAGACGCTCGCACCACGTGCCATCGATACCTTTTTGATAGCAGGAGGCGATCGTTCCGGACTCCAGATGCTGAAGGCTGACGTATCGGTGCGAAAATGGGTCATCCAGACAAGCACGAAAGCCCGCCGATACGGCTCCATCTGTACGGGTGCATTCGCCCTCGCGCACTTCGCGCTGCTGAGCGGAAAACGGGTGGCTACTCACTGGTCAGCATGTTCCGATCTGGCGGAGCTCTGCCCAGACGCGTGTGTGGACGCTCACGCCTTGTTCGTGAACGATGGCCGCCTGTGGACATCGGCCGGAGTCACCACCGGAATGGACATGAGTCTGGCTATGGTCGCCTCGGACTTCGGAGAAGCAGTCGCCAACGCCATCGCCAAGCGCCTTGTCTTGTATGCGCGCCGGCCTGGTTATCAATCTCAGTTCAGTCCCGTGTTGAGCGCGCAAAGTCATGCAGCCGCGCCGTTTGTGGATTTGATTGACTGGATTCGCGAGAATTTGGCTAAGCCGCTGAATGTGCAGAGGCTGGCAGCCCGTGTTTCGATGTCTGAGCGTACCTTCCTGAGACATTTCACCCGCAGCCTCGGTATGACGCCGGCACGCTTGGTCGAGATGTTGCGGCTCGATCTAACTCGCGTCTACCTGGCCACGGGCATGTCCCTCAAGGAGATTGCCCCTAAAGTCGGCTATCCATCCAGCACCCAATTATCGAGGGCATTTGGTCGGCGATTCGGCATGACTCCCATGCTGTTTCGGGAGTTGCACGAGCGTGGCGATTGCGGAGGACCTGTTACCGAATCCTGATGTTGGTTCTCATCGCGAAGGTCCGTGAGTATAAACTTCGTTCACTCCCGCTCATTGAAGATTTGTCCGGTCCGCGTAACACTTCTTTCGATCGCCCTATCACAATTCTGAACAACTGACCTTTCAAACGCTGCGGTACCCACATGTAACTGTTCAGTTCCGAGTAGCCTCTCTTACTCAGTAACATCGCTGGAATCTTTGTCGCCAAGCTGTTCATCGAACACGCATTCGCCACCTCTTGGAACATATGGAAATCATACTCGTGCCTGGCAAGCAGGTGCGCAGGCGGCCATCGGATCATGCGCTCTTCCATCCCCAGAACGCTAACATATCTGAGCAGCTTGACAGTCTGGTCGGCCGTTAGTGTTCGAAGACCCCACCAGCTAGTCGAGGAACTCGCTCTCCTCCAACCGGGCCGGCACGTATTCTTCCGTCACATAGCTGATGTCTTTGCTGATCAGGGCTTCGACTTCCAGCTTGAAGCCGTTCTTCAACATCAGCTCGATTTCCTTTTGCCAGGGCTTTTTGTTCACGAACCAGGGATACTGGGCGATCTGCCGGGCGCGTTTGATGTCTTGCTCGTTCAATTTGATTTGCACGCTGGGGCTAAGCTGACAACGGCCATAATCCAGACTGCGCAATCCCAGAAAACGCGCATCGGGGATAGCCATGCGGCGTGATTCGTAGGCAAGATTAATCGATCCCTGTTTGATCACGCTGTAGATGTAATACCCCCAGGGATCGTTATCCAGCAGGCAATACACCGGCAGTTTCAACTCGTGATGCAGGCGGTGCAGCATGCGACGAACGCCGCGGGGCGGTTGACCTCCGCCATGTGTCAGGATGCAGTTGTATTTGCGCCAGAATTTATCCTCGTTGAATCGACGCCAAACTGTGTCTTTTTCGACATGCAGGATGAATTTCGCGGTATTCTTTTTGAACTGCACGATGTCCTGTTCGACGATCGACGGGATGCTGTAGCCGCCGGAGCCCATGCGGGAGCAATCGATGGTGTCGCCACTATCTACCACAGTGATCGGGCCAACCATTGCCCCTGCGTTTTTGGCGTACAGATGAAGCTCTTCGCGCATGGAATCGAGTGAAACCTCGATGTCCTCGATGACGGGATCGCATTCATCCTGCGTATCGAACGTCTCTTCGTTGGTCCCTTCAATGGTGTGCTTCAGCAGGTAGAATAGACCTCGGATGCTGGTTGTCTTTCCCTGATGGATCAGTTGCTTGCATCCGGAAGCGACAAGCAATGTCTGCATGTAGCTGCGGGCTTGAGCCAGATTGAACAATTCCCGCCGGTTGGTCCCGCTGCCCATCTCAACAATGCGCTTCGATCGATTGAACCGAACATTCGATAACGATCGTGAGGGAATATCCACGTAGGGCGCCCGCCCATGCTCCGCGGACTGGATGACGGCATCGGCAAGATCCCGGATCGAACCGAGAGTTTTCCTATCTTTCGTCGAGCGATTCGTTGTGTCTGAAGTCGATTTCGTTTTCTTGGCCATAATTCTACGCAGTTGGTTCAGATGAAGGCGGTCCGCCGGGAGTTTCTTCCGGGTTGACGATCAGCACATTCTCGCCAAACTCCTCGGCAACGTTTTCACGCTGTTTCCCTTCCTCGTTCAGTTGCGTATCCGCAACGGCCGTCTTACGTTTCGCGACATCAACCAGCCGCCCATACAGATCCTTTCTCGGGCGATCTCCGTAGTCCTTAATTGTGGCGACGGCATGCGCCACCTCACCAAGATAGCGCAGGAAAATTTCACGACGTTCCCCTTCCTGACGCACCCGTTTACGCCGATTCAGGTAAACCGCCAGTTTTCTTCCCATGGCCTGAAGGCCTAGCCGCAACTCCTTCACGATTTCGGGATACGATGCGATGGCTTCTTTCGATTCACTGGTAAATGGCACCCATACGCTGGCGACATGCACCATAATGGTGACCGGGCCGACCGGCAATTGACCGCGGGATTGAGCCAAACCGTAAGCCCGCCAGTTGGTCCCGGTGACCGACTGAGTGATGGCGCAAGCCGCCGGCTGGAACTGAAGTGGAACACGGTTCGCGTAGCGCAGCACCTGCATCGACTGGTTTTCGCTCAGGTTGACATTTTTCATTGCGGCGAAAAGTTGATCGATTTCCTCTTTCTTGAGCTTCGAAGGCGATTGACGTGTTCCCATCCTCGCCTGCGACAGGATTTTGTCGGCACCAGTCGCGCCGACTCCATCGAACGTCGTCAGTAGGAATTGCTTCAGCGACCGGGCATCACTCTCGCTGAGCAGGTCGGTTAATGCGTCCGGCGTGACCTTCTGCGTTGAACTGGCACCACCATAGGAAAGTCCGACCTCGATAAGAAACGGGTTCCCGCGATAAACCGTGGGCGGACGCGTCGCAGCACAGAAAAACTCGCCGGGCAGCTGATGATGAAGGCCTTTGAGAATCAGCGATTCACCGATCGGTGAGATACAGTCGGTCGCGGGAGCGCTGATTTTCGTTTCTTGAATCGCTTTGTAAAGCGAGTCGGCTTCCTGACGCCCAATCTTCTTGGGATTGGCGCGCGTGCCGATCTTTGCTGCTTCGCAGATCTTCTGTGCGACTCCGGAACTCACACGGGAAAACGAGGTCGTCAGAAACTGAGCCATCGAGGGCGCCGAGGTGTCCTTCAACATGGTGACCAGCTGTCCGAGTTCGATGCCATATGGGTGTGGCTTGATCTCTACGGGCTCAGGCGGAAGCTGATTTGTGGAGCGCGAATACGTGGTGTTGCTGCCATCGGGATCGACATAGTGAATCGTTACGTGTGGATTGGCGATGGCCGTCTGTTCCAGATATTCGTCCACAGTGCCGCGCCCGCGTTGGTAACGTCCTTCGAGTTCGATCGTGACACGCGTGCCGCTGCGCACTTCATGCTGATGAGGGGACTGTTGATCCGCAATGGGGTAGTGGGATACCCATTCGATACCATGGTCAGCAATGTACTTCTGGCCTTTTTCACCGGCTGGAATGTCTTCGCCGTCACCTTTGCCGTTGATAATTTCCGGCATGTTCCGCCGCGTGTCGATTTGTATTTCGAAGTAATGCGCCGGTTTCCTTGGAGAAGTCATGGAAACAATCTTTACCGGTTTGCCAGTAGTCAGCATCCCGTACATGCCCGCAGCGCTGATACCGATTCCCTGTTGTCCTCGACTCATCCGCAGTCTGTGAAATTTCGAACCATAGAGTAGTTTTCCGAATATGAGCGGGATCTGTTTTTTGACAATGCCCGGCCCGTTGTCTTGGACACCGATTTTGTACCGGCTGGTACCCGTAGCTTCGATATGAACCCAGACCTCGGGAACAATGCCCGCCTCCTCGCAAGCGTCGAGAGAATTGTCGACAGCTTCTTTAACCGCCGTCAGAAGTGCTTTTCTGGGATTATCGAAGCCAAGCAGGTGCCTGTTCTTGGCGAAAAATTCGCTGACGGATATGTCGCGTTGTTTTGCCGCCATCGACTCGGCCGTGACGGCGCGGCGCTTCGGCTGTTCACCTGTTTCGTTGACGTTCGGCATATTTGTGTGTTCTCCCATTTTGCCGGGTTTTGCTTTGGTACTCATCACAGGCAGATCAGGGCCTGATGTCGAAATCCGGCCCGATCGCCAACGGTCAGAATGTTCGGACCTCCCGAACCGAAGAGCATCAAGCGGATGTCACGCAGAAGCGTATTGCACGGATCATGGTAGAAACTGCAATTCGCCTCAAAAATCTCCTGAGCCGTGCTCTGGGACGGTGCACGCGGATTTCAGCCATTCGAGGGAGATTCCAAGCACCTCCACTATGCCTTTCGGTCTCGCTGAGGCCGCGGTGCGGTTCGATAATTCTCCGGCAGTTGGGCAAGAAGGCCTCCTGGGAAAGAATTCAAAATCGTTGAACCTGCTTGGGTACCACAAAGAGCGGTGGGACTCACAACGCGAGGCCTGGCATCGGATCAGGAACGCGCAGCATTCTGAAGATCGGCTAACAGCCCAGCGATCCCAACGAGCAGATTCCTAGGAGCTTGTTGAAAAACTGGGTAGCGATGAATTGGTAGTGCAGCCTCGGCTGCCGGGCCTACATTGCCTGAACCAAGTGGGTGCTCTCGTCCCAATCGTGCGGGAATGGGCGGTGGCCGTCGTCGGACAAGTCCACATAATTGACGTAGAGTTCATCGAGCTTTCCATCGAACTGATCCAAGGTTATGGTTATCCCGAAGTCGCTGGTCGTTCGGATCTCAATCCTCCCGATGTAGCCGCGTGTTCCCCTCAGGGATGCATTTTGAGGTCTGTCGCTATCCAAGTAAACGGTTCTGCATTCACCGCAACCGCACTGGGCTACGACGAGCATTTCGCTCACGTCCACATCTGACCAGAGTGGATGATGCTGCAAAAGTTCGTTGACCCATGCACGCTCGCGGTCGCTAAGTGGGCGTTTCGGAACTTGTATTCTGTGGGGGTGTCGCACTGCTTTTCATCTTACGCCGCTGCGCCAATCAGTCGAGGCTCACGAGTTTGAAATCGCGAAAAACAAGATAGCTCGGGGATGTTCTTTTCGTCTGTGTAGTATGCGTGGAGACGATCAGCAGCAATCCGGAATGTTCAGCTACGTTTCGTTGGAAGACCGAGTGCCCCAGGATCATCCCCTGAGACGCATTCGGGAAATCGTGGACGAGATCCTGCGAGGAATGGCCAAGGATTTCGACGGACTTTACGCCAAGACCGGCCGGCCTTCAGTCCCCCCGGAACGGCTGCTGAGGGCCGTATTGTTGCAGATCTTCTACTCCGTGCGCAGCGAACGGATGCTGATGGAGCAGATGAACTATAACCTGCTGTTTCGGTGGTTTGTGGGGCTGGAGTTGGACGAGCCGGTTTGGAACCATGCGGTGTTCAGCAAGAACCGGGATCGTCTGCTGAACCAGGAAGTCGCGCAGGAGTTCTTCCAGCGGGTATTGGCAGAGGCGAAGCCGCACATGTCGGATGAGCATTTCACCGTGGACGGCACACTGATCGAGGCTTGGGCGAGTCAGAAGAGCTTTCAGAAGAAGGATGGCGGAGACGATCGGCCACCCGGAGAATTTCGCAAGGAGAAGCGTAGCAACCAAACGCACGAATCGAAAACAGATCCCGACGCCCGACTGTATCGAAAAGGGTGTGGGCAGGAAGCCAAACTGGGCTACCTGGGACATGTGCTGATGGAGAACCGCCACGGGTTGATCATGGACGCCATGCTGACGCAAGCCGATGGCACGGCAGAACGCGATGCGGCGTTGCTGATGTTATACAGCCAGTGGCGTAGGCGCCGGCAGCGCTGCGTCAACCGGCCGATGAGCGTGGGCGCGGACAAGGCATATGACACGCACGATTTTGTTCAGACTGTAGGGGAAATGGGGTTTCGACCGCATGTGTCTCAGAACATTAATCGACCTGGTGGCAGCGCGATCGATGCTCGAACCGCGCGCCACAAGGGCTATGAGCTGAGCCAAAAGAAACGACCTTTAATTGAGAAGGCGTTCGGATGGATGAAGCAAACTGCCGGGATGCGCAAGACCAAGCTTCGCGGGCTGGGCAAGGTCGCGTGGCAGTTCCTGATGACTGCGGCCGCGTTCAATTTGTGGCGGCTCCCAAAACTCCAAAGGGCCGTAGTGTAAGCCAAGCCGGCAAAAAATGGCGTTTTTCAACACGCGATGGCGGCCAATCGCACTCGCCACCCTCTTTTTACTCGCTTCCAATTGAAGTGAACATGCCGCGATGTGCCGTCGAGGCCTATTTCAACACGTTCCTAGAGAGGCCGGTGGATTATTTTTTGTCACCCAAAAGCCCTCGACAGAACAAAATCAGAGTCCTCTCTACGGCGGGAAGCGCCTCGGCGTACCTCGTTTGAGCCATCTGATTCACCAATCGTTCGAGATCTAGTTCCGATTCGAGGAGCGCTCGAATCTGGTCCAGCATTTGCTGTGAGCAAAGCCGGGCAACATCGCGGCCGAGCAATTCCGCGCCAGCTAGTTCCATGTCGAAGCCAGCGGCCTGTAGTAAAGTCAACTCGCTGTCATAAAGGCGATCTGCGTTGCCGGCATCAGCATAGGAAGTGCACAGCCGATAGAGATCGGCAGCATCTTTGTCGGTTGCACGGCCGCGGTCCGACCATGCAACAAGCTTAAGCAGCGTCAGACCAGGCAATGAGCACACGAGTACCGTAAGGTCTGGCGCTATTTAGAGATTGGGAGGATGTCAAGGCCTCTTCGAAACCTGCCACATTCATCACGACATCCTCGCCTGGCGGCCACTCGATTTTGCCGTTTGGTGATGTGACTCCGCCGCATGGTATCAGATCAACGGGAATGGAGGTTCCAGTTGATAGATCGGCGTAGATCAGGCGCTGAAGGGCCCTGCGGTCCGACGCAAAGTCCCCGGTTGCAATTAGTCGCTGCTTCAATTGGGCAAACTGATCCCAGTTTTCTACCGCGATCCCGAAATCGATATCGCGCGTCGCTCGGCCCGGCCGTAGACCATGAATATTAACTAGAACGAGATCTCTCGCTGCGGCGCCCGCAACGAAGTACGCACAGTTCGCTGCACGTGCGACGGGATCGAGTGCCCGAAGAACACGGACGACCGAGGGATCGACCGGGCTATTTGGCGGGACCGAACGCGGGAGCAATTCGTTGTTCATAGATCAGCCGGGCTGCCTCGACGTCGCGACCGTCACGCGTCATCAGAAGGTCTGCATAGGCGAGTAGTGGCGGAACGACATCTGGAAAATCCTCGGGATCAAAATTCCAGAATGCATCTAGGATTTCAACGTTTCCCCTCGGGTCGGCGCGCATCCGTCCGGCTGCGATCAGTCGGGCAATGGGTTCCCGGGCATAAATAGTAAACCGGTCTGGTTTGAGATACTGTGTCAGTTTCTCAGCGGCGGGCTCTGCGCCCCAGTAAGCATTCTGGTGCAAGAGGTTGGTTTCGTAAAGGCATTTGGGGTCGGCTTGGAATCGCCTCGGATGGAGTTTCGGCCGAAGCGTGATTGGGTAGTGGGTGACCCATTCTTCGACCATCCGTTCCCCGTCGAGCAGCTTCCGCTCTGGCCCCTTGTGGAACCGGAGGTATCCGCGTGCTTCGAGGTCTTTCATAACCGGCCCGACGGTTCCCAGTGCCACTCCGGCGCGCCCGGCGATCTCACGATAGGTGGTTTGAATTAGCGTGGGCTGGCAGGCCAGCGCGAACGCGATTTGCAAACCTGCAGGATTCAAGGCACGGAATTCTTCGTGGCGAAGTCCTGCCGGCCTCATGTTGCCAACCACATAAACGAAAAGTCCCCGATCCTCGAGATAAGCGTTGCCGGCGGTGTCGATGAAGGGTAGACGCAGTTGGCGGCAGCGTTCGGCAACCTCCCGAGTGATGTAGGGTGCGACGAGTAATGGCGGGTCGTGGTGGGCTTTTTCCTGGGCTTTGATGAGTGCAGGGGTTTCGAACCGATCTACGGCTTTGACCTCGGCGAGGTAGCGCCGTTTACGTTGGTTCGTGGTCAACTCGAGAATGGCATCGGCAGCGTGATCCTGGACGGTTAGACCGGGATGGATTTTGACGTCGAGGCCAGTAGTCCGCTTGAGTGCCTGCCGGGCAGCATGTAGTATGCGATCTTCATTGGCTGTCATAAGCGAGCCAGTATTCTTGTTCACCAACATGTATTGTACACGTAACGTGAACATATGTAAACACTGAACATTCCGCGACTCGGTCGAGGAATCACTGCGTCGCGAGTGAGGTGCTCCGTTGTGGCGTCAAGCGCGCCTTGAATCCACAGCATGTGCGCCGCCAAGGGAGTCCTCCTGCTTTTCGACTGTATCAAAACCGTATCAAAACCCCATCTGAAACGGCCACTGGGGTTGTCCGTCGAGCGAAGAGCAGATTCCCCAGGTTGTTGGAAAGACTGAGAAAACGTGAAACGGAATGGACGGTTTGGAAGGAAACTTCACGCGCCCAAGGCAGGTGCGCTACCAGGCTGCGCTACGCCCCGACTCTGTACTCATCTGATTCTAACCACTTCTGGCAGTGATGCAAGGACCTGTTACCTCGACTGTGGCCAAAAACCGTGACAAAACCCGATAATGGCCGGGAACCAGCGGGCCGCTATGCACCCAAGGCAGGCTCCCTACCAGGCTGCGCTACGCCCCGACATGTGAAGCTTCCTGGCGCAATAAACATCCATCCCGAAACCCACTCTCCGTCGTACAACGTAATCTAACTGTCTCAAAAAACCCTTGCCTCGTTGGCTTGACGGTTGATCTTCTCTAAAGAGCCTCAACGCTTCCTCCTTTGCATCGCCGGGTCCCGCAGTCCGGAGTTGGTCGTGAAACGCCTGCAACGCAAGCGGCGTGAGCGCTACAGCCGCTACACCGGTGAATGACAGAGATCTTGTGTTGACGGCGGCGGAGCGGTTCTGAAAAGCTGTGTACGTGCAAATCCAAATAGTATTGACTGCCTGCTTGCTGGCTGCACCCTCGTGCGCGCAGGAATTGAAATTTGCCGAACTGGGCGATTTCCGCCTGGTGAGCGGCGAAGTCATCCGCGACTGCCGCCTCGGCTATCGCACGTTCGGGAAACTGAATGCTGAGAAATCCAATGCCGTGTTGTTTCCCACTTGGTTTACAGGAACAACCGAAAACCTGGTGGGACTGATCGGGCCCGGCAAGCTGGTCGATCCCGATAAATATTTCGTGATCCTGGCCGACGCGCTGGGTGACGGCGTATCTTCGTCGCCATCCAACAGCAAGCAACAGCCGCACATGAGGTTTCCCGCCTTCACCATCGGCGACATGGTCAATTCGCAACACACGTTGGTCGAGCACGTGCTCCGCATTCCTCACCTGCACGGCGTCATGGGCATTTCCATGGGCGGCATGCAGACCTTCCAGTGGATGGTGGCTTACCCCGATTTCACGGATCTCGCGATCCCTATCGTCGGTTCGCCCAAACTCACGTCCTACGATCTGCTCTTGTGGCAATCCGGTATCCATGCGATTCAAGCGGATGTCAATTGGAAAGATGGAGACTACACGTCACCGCCCGAGGCCGGCTTGCGTACCCTCGCGGATATCGACGCGCTGGCCATTCAAACCCCTTCCTACCGCGTGCGAGAGACCCGGCCGGAAGACTTCGGGAAATTTCTCGAAACCACCGAACGCGACACCATCCACGGCTTCGACGCCAACAACTGGATTCGACAGGCCCAAGCCATGATGGGCCACGACGTCTCGCGCCCGTTCAATGGCGATATGGCCAAAGCCGCGGCGGCCGTGAACGCGCGCGTGCTGGTGATCGTCGCGCTGCAGGACCACATGGTCAACCCGCAACCCGCATTAGCTTTCGCAGGTCTGCTACATGCGCCAACCTTGGAGCTGGATAGCGATTGCGGACACTTGGCCAACGGCTGCCAAGCCACAAAAGTAGACGCCGCGGTCGAACGGTTTCTCGCGAAATAATAGGTGGCGTAATTCCGGCTCACCTTTCAAAGCGGAGGCAGATATGTTATCGGGCATGAAATGGCGCGTCTTTGGAATCAGCCTTGGCACAGGTGTATTCTTTTGGCTCGCGGGCGCGGCAGGCGCGCAGCATATCGTGGTGGACGCCGCACCGTCCCACACGGTGAATTCGTTCAGTCCCCTTCGGGCGCTGGGTGGGGCGATTGACCGGCTGGGCATTGACGGCGGCCTCACCCGGGAACAGAACGAGAAGAATACCGAGAGGTTGCTAACTGGCCCGGTTCTCAAGGAACTTCTGGGCGCGGGGTGGGGAACGGTCACCTATCGCCAGAATACGGAATTGATGATCGAGGCGTGGCACTGGAACGCGCGCGGCACCTGGAGCAATGCGGCCAAACAAGAGGGCTATTTCACGGGCAGCGCGGAGCCAACCGACGAAAAGATCCTCCACTCCTGGGCGTACCCGCTTCCGCATCGCGGGGCCACCGAGGGTGACGGCACCGGCTGGTCCCGCTTGACTGATGGCAATCTGAAGTCCTACTGGAAGAGCAACCCCTATCTAACCAAAACCTACACGGGTGAGGATGACTCGTTGCACCCGCAGTGGGTCATGATCGATTTGGGCGCCAAGGTCGACGTCAACGCCATCAAAATCGCCTGGGCCGATCCCTACGCCAGGCGCTACTACGTGCAATTCTGGACGGGAGAGCTGGAGCCTTTCTATGACGGCATCAACAAAGGCGCCTGGCAGACCTTCCCCATGGGGACGATCAGCGACGGCAAGGGCGGAACTCCCACTCTGAAGCTGATGAACTGGAAGATTCCGGTGCGGTATCTGCGGATCTGGATGACGGAATCGTCCAACACCTGCGACACGCATGGTCCTGAGGACCCGCGCAACTGCGTGGGATACGCGATCCACGAGCTGTATATCGGGACCGTATCCACCGAGGGCCAGTTCACCGACGTTGTCAAACACGTGCCCAGCCGGAAGCAGACCATCACCTGGCCTTCCTCCGTCGACCCGTGGCATGCCGCTTCCGACCTCGACTATGGAAGAGGGGACCAGATCGGATTCGATTTCTTCTTCAATTGCGGCGTGACGCGCGGTCTTCCCGCCATGATTCCGATCGCCATTCTCTACGCCATCCCGGAGGATGCGGCCAACGAAATCGCGTACCTCTACAAACGGAAGTACCCGATCTCATGGATCGAAATGGGAGAGGAGGCCGACGGGCAGCGCGTGCTGCCGGAAGACTATGCCACGCTGTACATACAGTTCGCCAAGGCCATCCACAAACTGGTGCCCGACGCCCCGCTGGGCGGACCGGCTTTCGAGGGGACGCCTGGCGACGTGGATTCCTGGGCCGACGCCAATGGAAGAGTCTCGTTTCTGGGCCGGTTCGTGGATTATCTCAGGGCGCGGGGTCACATACAGGATTTCACGTTCTTCTCTTTCGAGCACTATCCCTGCATGGATGGCGGGAGAAAATGCGCTGACTGGAGCTCCCTTTATTGGGAGCCAGCCTACGTGAACCACGTGATTCAAGCCTGGAAGGATAACGGTCTGCCGCCGAACGTTCCGTTTTTCATGACTGAAGGCAACGACCTCGGCGAGGGCGGAGCCGGCACGGTCAAGAGCGGCCTCTGGCTGGCCGATTATGTAGGCGCCATGATGACCGCGGGTGCGGGCGGCACGTATTATTTCCACTACATTGCCTCGCTGGGCCGAGGCGGAGGTGGCGGCTTCCTGCCGATGGATCAGAATGGCCACGTCAGGAGCTACGCGCCACAGTACCTGGCAACGCAGGTGATTACCAAGGAGTGGGTGCAGCCGGTCGATGCCGTTCACAAACTCTTCAAAGTCTCGAGCGACGTGAAGAACAAGGATGGGAACATCCTGGTCACGGCATACGCCGTCGAGCGGCCCGATGGGCAATGGTCCGTCATGTTAGTCAACAAGGATCGTGACAATGACCACGCCGTGACGTTGACCTTCGCCGATCCGGGCATCAAGCATGACCGCTTCTTCACCGGCACGGTGGATCGGGTGGTCTTCGGCCCGGCCGAATACCAATGGCATGCCGATCCGGTTCCCGCCAGTCCGCCTGAAGGCCGTCGCCGCGACTGGGGCAACGGTCACGCGGATCCCGACGGCCCGCCATCCAAATCGACCGTTGCGGCCGGTGGCCCCGACACGCTCTATCAGCTTCCCAAGGCGTCGATCATCGTGCTTCGTGGGCGTATCGTTTGATGTCCCAGTCTTTTGAACAGGTCAGGCTGTGACGTGGGGCCGGCTTGCCGCCACACCGTAAAACGAGAGCTACGCTTGAACGACTCGATGCTGCGGGGCCACGGCGATGACCACCTTGCCCCGGTGCGGGCGCTTCCCGTCGACTCGCTGGTAGGCCGCCGCGGCGTCGGCAAACGCCAGCACGGTCTCCACCACGGGCCGAATGCGCCCTGCATCCATCAGGTCCGCGATCTTGACCAGTTGATCCCGATTTGGCTCAACGATGAAGAACGCGCGCTTTAACCGCTCGTCGCTCGTGGTGGCAACGTCCGCCGCGATGGTAACCAATCGCCCGCGCCGATTGAGCAATGCCCAGGAACGTTCCGCGGTGTCGCCACCCACCGCGTCAAACACCACGTCCACGCCCTTGGCGCGATCCTCAAACCGCGCCGCCCGATAATCGATGACCTCGTCAGCGCCGAGCTGCCGCACGAAGTCCACGTTCGCCGAAGACGCAGTAGCTATCACATGCGCGCCACGGAATCGCGCCAACTGAACGGCGAACACGCCTACGCCGCCTGCACCGCCATGAACCAGCACACGCTCGCGCGGTTCCAGGTTGGCGTGGTCGAACAGCCCCTGCCACGCGGTCAACGCCCCGATGGGAACCGAAGCCGACTCAATATGGGTCAGGCGGCGCGGTTTGGGCGCGATGTTGGCCGGCTGAGTCACGCAATACTCGGCCAAGGCCCCGTCCGAGTACCAATCGTTCAGACCGTAGACGGCCTGCCCCACTTCCACGCCCTCCACGTCCTCGCCCACAGCCGCGATCACGCCTGAGAATTCATGGGTCGGGACGGCACGCTCACGCTGTCCGCCGTCTTTAGTGTGGGAGCTTGGATACCATTCCAGCTCTGATGGAGTTACGCCGGCTGCGTAAACCTCGATCAGGATCTCGCCTTTTGCCGGCTGCGGTTTTGCAACCATCTCCTGAACCAGGGAAATCCCGCGAGGGGAGGGGACTAACCGAACTGCGCGCATTCTTCACCTCAGACAATTTGGTCACGACTGCTAAGACAACTCGAGCGTTTATGACCCGGTCTTGCTTGAGTGGCGCGAAGACGATTGATCCGTCAATTCACGTCTATGGAAAAATGCTACCTGAAAAGCGCGCAGAAGCGTTGGCTTGATTGTGATAAACATCACAACTGGAGCGCGCATCCTCGAAATCTGTTACTTAGCCGTTGCCTTCCGGCCCGAAGACGGATAGCAGGTGCCCGTCGGGGTCGGTGAAGTTGGCGGCCCACATTGGCCCGGTTATATTTCGCGGCTCGTGAGTGAACGCGATACCGCGCGCGGCCAGCGCCTTGTGCGCACCACGAACGTTGTCCACGGAGAAGACGACCTCGACCGCGCCGGAAATTCCCCGGCTGACCCGGGCCAGCGCTTCGCTCAGGCACAGGGTGACGCCACCGCCATCGAAGAAGGCGAAGCCCTCGTTCTGGCCCTTTAGCGTCAATCCCAGCTTGTCACGATAAAAGGTCACGGCGCGCGCCAGTTGCTCGACGCCCAGCATCACCACGCCGATTTGCGTGAGCTTGAAGTTTAAATCGTCCATCTGCGCCTCCGGCCTATCATTATTTGGGGAGGAGAGAGTTCGGAGAGGCTTGTCAGGCTTTTTCGGGCGGCGGCATGACGCGCACGCTGCTAGCGGCCATCTTGCCAGTGCGGTCCATGCCCAGCTCGTAGACTACCTTGGTGCCGGGCACCAGATCGGTGGCCTGCCCTTCGTTCAGCCGTGAGATGTGAAAAAACACATCCCGGCCGCCGTTATCGGGACGCAGGAAGCCGAAGCCCTTATCTTCGAAGTACGTAACGACGGAACCCGTCTCGGCGGACGGGCCTTCCGATTCGCCATTTGCCGAATCGCCAGCGGCCGAAGCCGGCCGCCCGGATTTGTCGCCCACGCCCTGCTTGATGAGCGCCAAATCCTCCTCGCTCCAGTTGGAGACGGGCTGGATTTCAGGCATTTTCAGGCTCGGATTCTTCTTCCGAGCCTCCTCAAATAAACGTTTCTGTCTTGCGTTCAAGGGGAATCTTTCCTGGACAGTTAGTGGGCCGCCGCGGGTACTGCCGCTTTCTTTCGCCGCGAGGCGCGCTTCTCGGCAGGCGGTTGGCGATCGCTCTTCTTGAGCGAACCGACGACCATGGGGGTGACAAATTTCTTCTCGCCGTGATCATCGAACTTGATCACAATGCGTTCTTCGTTGATGGACATTACGGTTCCCAGGCCAAAAATGGAATGCTCGACCTGGGCACCTTGGCTATACGGATTGGCAGCCATAAGGCTACGTTTTGCTCCTTTGGGTTTCGATTGTAGGTGGGGAGAAACTCAGACCATCCACCGGCTGAGAGAGAGATAACACAACTCGTCTTTTCAATGATACCAAAATCCAGCCGAAGCTGTCGATAGGCGAATGTCAGGTTGCCGCTTAGGAGCCACGTCCCATTGGCCCCCATGGAGGGGGCAGATCCTTTGTTTCTTGGGGCGAAACGCCATATTCTATGAAACCACGTAACGACTCTTACAATTAATGAAATAAATGCGCCGCTAGCTTACCGTAACCTCTTGATTTTATTGACAAATGTATCTGGCTTGCCGCGTGCTGAATAGCCCCGTTTAGAACTTTCGGGTCTCAAATAGCAAAACAGGAGGGTGTATGCGCACACTGACTCGTGCTGCGACAGTGCTATTTCTTCTGACGGGGCTGGCGGTGCTGGGCTTTGGCCAGGCTTTGGACGGGGTCATTTTAGGGAACGTGACGGACGCGTCGGGGTCCGCGGTTCCGAATGCAACCATAACGGCGACCAACAAGGACACCGCTGTCAAACACACGACGACGACGAACACAGCCGGTGACTATCGCATTAATGACGTTCCGGTGGGCCGTTACGATGTCAACGCCACGGCGTCGGGCTTCACCCCGGTGACGAGGGCGGACGTGGTTGTAGAGTTGAACCACACGTCCACGGTAAACATGGCGTTGACGGTCGGCTCCGTCACGACCGTGGTGGAAGTGCAGGAAGCGGGCGCTACGATCGACACCTCCACGGCGCAGTTGCAGACGGCGTTTGACTCCAAGCAGTCGGTCGACATCCCGCTGGCCGGAATCTCGAGAACCATTGGCACCTCGGGTATCTACAATCTGAGCCTGACGGG
>Ga0335081_10007362_pt1 | contig 17602 bp, 14 predicted proteins | sample Lox_Sample_35_FD_206713 | JGI IMG/M metagenome (GOLD analysis project Ga0335081, IMG submission 206713) | Soil microbial communities from Loxahatchee National Wildlife Refuge, Florida, United States - Lox_Sample_3.5 | ecosystem: Environmental > Terrestrial > Soil > Wetlands | place: USA... | reverse complement strand
TGGACGGCCACTCCGCCGACCGCACCGGCCGCGCCGATCACGAGCACGCTGCTGCCGGGCTGCACCTCGCCGGTGTCGAGGGTGAGCTTCGCGGTGAGCGCGGTGACCGGGACGGTGGCGCCGGCCCGGAAGTCCAGCCCGGCCGGGAGGGCGGCGATCAGGCCCGGCGGTACGGCGATCAGCTCGGCCGCGGCGCCGATGCCCGACCAGGGCTGCGGGCTGAAGCCGAGGACCCGGTCGCCGGGCTGCCATGTCGGCACCGCGGGCCCGGCCGCGGCGATGGTCCCGGCGAAGTCCCAGCCGAGGATCTGCGGGAAGGTGGTCATCCCGCCCGCGCCCGCGAACAGGCCCTCGGTGGTCGCGACGTCCCACGGGCCCAGTGCCACCGTGTGCACCCGCACCGTCACCGCGTCCCCGGCGGCTTCGGGCTCGGGGACGTCGGCGAGGGCCACGCTGTCCGGGCCGCCGAAGCTGGTCAGGGTCAAGGCACGCATCAGGTTCCTTCCGTCGGCGCCGAGGTCCGGTGGCTGAGGTCTTCACGCCTCCCGGGCGGCTGGGGGAGCCGCGGGCGCGGAGCCCGGCGCCGAACCGGGGTGCTGCTGGTCGGCGGCCCAGGTGGCGATCTGGATGCGGGAGCTGAAACCGAGCTTAGCCATGATGTTGGCCACGTGCCGCGCGGCGGTGGCCGGGCTGATGGACAGCTCGCGGGCGATGGCCTTGTTGCTGCGGCCGTCGGCGATCAGCGTGGCGACCTGCCGCTCCCGGCGGGTCAGCGTGGTAGGCCCCGGGCCGGCCACGTCGTACGCGCCGGCCATGGTCAGCGGGGGGTCACCGCCGCCGTCGGCCGCCTCCCCCAGAGCTAGCGCAACCGCGGCGTCGGCGCTGACGGCCAGCCCCTGCGCCCAGGCGCGCGCGACAGCGGGCTCGCCCAGGCGGCGGGCCGGGGCGAGGTACTTCTCGACCCGGGCGCCCGGCAGCGCCGGAAGGCCGGCCGCCTCCCGGAGCGCGCTGGCGGCGGCGGTCAGCCGCACCGCCTGTTCCGGCTGGTCCTCCCGCACGGCCAGGGCCGCGAAGGCCTCCAGGCCCCGCGCCACGCCGATGCGTGAGCCGGTAGTGCAGCCGAGCCGGATGCTCTCGGTCAGGTGCTGGCGGGCCAGCTCCACGTCGTTCAGGTCGATGGCGATCCGCCCGAGGCCGGCCAGGCAGCGCGCGATCTCCGGCCGCGCGTCAATCTCCCGCAGGATGGCCAGCGCCTCCAGGTACCGGGCGTGCGCGCCAGCCGGGTCGCCGCGCAGCCGGGCCAGGTCCCCGAGGCCGAGCAGCGACCGGGCCACCCCCCACCGCTGATCGATCCGGCGCATCAGGGTCATCGAGGCGCTGGCCAGCTGCTGCGCTTCGCGCAGCCGGCCCTGCAGCCCCGCCACCGCGGCCCGGGTGCCCAGGGCGTACCCCTCGTGCCACCCGTCACCGGCCATCTCCGCCACGGCCAGCACCTCGTCGACCCGGGACACCGCGTCCGCCATCCGGCCCCGGTGCAGCGCGACCTCGGCGAGCAGGTTCAGCGCGGCCGCGGTCCAGAACTCCTCCGCGGCCGACCGGCACAGGGCCAGGCCGTCGGCGGCCCAGGACCCGGCCGCGGCCGGATCGCTGGACAGGGTGAGCTGCGCGCGCGCCACCAGGGCGGCGCCGCGGATGCCGGCCGGGACGGACGGCGCGTCCAGCGCCAGGAAGGACTCCAGCCACTCACCGCCTTCGGCGAATGCGCCGCGGGCGATCCAGCACGGGCTGACCGCGGTGCAGATCCGCAGGCCCGCCTCGGCGTCAGACGCGTCCAGGCACCAGGCCAGTACCTGCCAGACGTTGCGGACGTCCACGTCGTACCGGCGGAACACGTCTACCCGGGCCGGCCACGGCGCCGGGACCCGGGCCATGCCGATGGCCTGGTTCTGCTCCGATGTCCGCAGCACATAGCCGCACAGCCTGCGCTGGAAGGCCACCGATTCGCCGGCTTCGGCCAGGCGTACGGCCGCGTACTCGCGGATCGTGCGCAGCAGCCGGTAGCGCGCCTGGCCGAGCGCCTCCGGCTCGAGCACCACCAGCGACTTGTCCACCAGCGCGGCCAGCAGATCAAGGATGTCCCCGGCCGCGATCGCGTCGTCGGAGCACACCTCTTCGGCCATCTCCAGCGACCAGCCGGCGAAGACCGACAGCCGGCGCAGCAGGATCTGCTCCGGATGGGAGAGCAGTTCGTGACTCCAGTCGATCGTGCCACGCAGGGTCCGCTGCCGGGCCGGGGCGGTCCGGTCACCCGTGGTGAGAAGGCCGAACCGGTCGGTCAGGCGCGCGCTGATCTGCTCGATGGACAGCGCGCGGACCCGGGCGGCGGCCAGCTCGATGGCCAGCGGGATGCCCTCGAGGGCGCGGCACAGCGAGGCGACGGCCCCGGCGTTGGCCGGCCCGATGGTGAAGCCAGGCAGGGAGGCGGCGGCCCGCTCGGCGAACAGGCGCACCGCCTCGTACCGGGTCGCCTCCGCCGCGGTCACCGCCACCTCATCCGACGCGATAGACAACGCCGGCACCTGCCACACCTTTTCGGCCGCGACCCGTAGTGGCTCACGGCTGGTGACCAGGAGCCGCAGCCCGGGCGCGGTGGCCAGCAGGCGCTGGCAGACCTGGGCGCACGCGTCGATGAGGTGCTCGCAGTTGTCGAGCGCCAGCAGCATCCGGCGCGGCTGCAGGGCCGCGGCCAGCGTCTCCAGCAGGGGCCGCGATGGTTCTTCGCTGACGCCGATGACCGAGGCCACGCGTGAGACAACGAGATCGGCCTGCCGCAGGTCGCTCAGCTCGACGAACCAGACGCCATCGGGGAAGGCTTCCACGGCGGCGGCGCTCAGCTGCAGGGCAAGCCGGGTTTTGCCGATCCCCCCGGCGCCGCACAGGGTGAGTGCGCGGGTCTCCTCCACCAGCCGGAGCAGCTCAGCGAGCTGGTCCTCGCGGCCGACGAAACTATTCGGCGCCTGGGGCAGGTTGGTCAGGATCTCCACTACCTCGCATTGCTGCCGGCCGATTCCCCGGCAGCAGGTCACCTCACGGTCAGGCAGGCCGACGGTGCCGGAATCCGGTTCGCTCCGTTACAAAGCCTATGGCCGGCCCCGGCGGTCTGCCCAGAATAGGGCGGTAAAAGAAATACATAACCGCCTACATAATCCAGACGATGCGCCCCGCCCGCGACCGCCCTATCGTCAAGCCTTGCACGGGTCCGTCTGAATGAAACACCGCCGACGCTGGTGGCGGGGTGGGGGGAAGAACCGGGGGCAGACCCGGGACCGGATCGGGTGGGCTAGGCCGGCTGGCCCATCCGATCCGGTCGACGTCGTCCTGGGTCAGCCGGTGCGCGGGCGGTTCACTGATCCCGGGTTCTGGGCCGGGCGGCGTCCGCAGCGGCCGCCTCGGGGACCGGCTCGGGCGGCCCGTTCTTTTCCGCGCCGATCAGCCGGTCCGGGAGCCGGGCCGCCACGACCAGCCCGGTCACACTGATGCCGATCCCGAACGAGAACGCCAGGGCCACGCCCGGGCGGTGGCCCAGCCCGGCCGCAGTGGCCGCGACGATCGCCCCCGCCACGCCGGTCCCGATGGCCTGGCCGAGCACGTCGCACAACTGGAGCCCCGAGGTGACCCTGCCCTCTTCGCCCGCCGGGGCGCGATCCAGCGTGGCCACCGAGAGCGGCGCGTAGGCCAGGCCCATGCCGGTGCCGGCCACCGCCCACGCCAGGACGCCGAGCCCGGCCGGCACCGACGGCAGCAAGGCGGCGGCCATCAGGCCGAGACCGGCCAGCACAAAGCACTGTCCCGAGCGGACCAGGCGGCGGGGGCCGAACCGGGTGACGGTGCGGGCCTGCACCCAGGAGCCCGCCGTCCAGGTGAGGGTCGACGCGGTAAGAGCGAGCGCGCCCAGCGCCGTCGGGGCGTGCCGGACGACCGTGATGGCGTACGGCACGTACGCGTCCCCGGCGAAGAAGCAGCAGGTGAGCAGGCCGCGGCTGAGGATGGTGGCCGGCAGCCCCGGCCGGGCGGTCAGGGTACCGGGTGGCGTCAGCCGGCGCAGCGAGGCCGTGAGCAGGCTGCCGCCCGCGATGGCGCCGGCCACGGCCGCGGCCGGCTGGCCGGAACTCACCGCCGCCAGGGCCAGGCCGGCCCCGGCGACCACGCCGAGCATGGGCAGGAACGGCACCGCCGCGTGGCCGGCCTGAGCAGCGGGCGGTACGCGCCGCAGGGCCAGCACCACCAGCGCGCCCGCGAGGGCCACCAGCGGCAGGAGCCCCAGGAACACCCACCGCCAGCCGGCCGCCGCGGCGACCAGGGCCGCGATGGCCGGCCCGATCAGCCCCGGCACCACCCAGGCCGTGGACATCACCGCGAACATGCGCGGCCGGCAGCGGTCGGGGTACCCGCGGGAGATCGCCACGTACGCCACGGCGGGCACGACACCGGCGCCGAGACCCTGTACCGCCCGACCCGCCACCAGCACCGCCATGCTGGGAGCGGTGCCGCCGATGACCAGGCCGGCGGCGAAGAACGCCAGGCCGGCGAGCATCGGCCAGCCCAGCGGCACCCGGTCGGCCCAGGTCCCGGCGAGCACGATGCCGATGAGGCTGGACAGCATGAACGCGCTGAACACCCAGCCGTACAGCCGCAGGTCGCCCAGGTGGCGGCTGACCACCGGCAGCACGGTGGCGATGGCGAGCGCCTCGAAGGCGACGAGGGTCACGGCGAGCACCAGGCCGGTCGTCAGCGACCGGCGCTCGGGCGCCCACACGCCGCCTGGCGAATCCGCCAGCGTGGGCGGCGTGGGCGGCGTGGGCGGCGTGGGCGCAGCCCGTTCCGTGCTCATTTCAGCCAGCCTAAAACCTCACGCACAATGGACGTCAAGGCGGTTTCACCGCGGCGGGAACGGCCCGGCCGGCCAGGTGGGACACCTGGCCGGCCGGGCCGCGGGCCGCCGTGACCGGGACGCTATCGCTGGGCGGGTTCCGGCCGGTTGGCCTCTGGCCGGTAGAACTGCCCGGCGCGCGGGGTGAAGATGAGCGTCATCGCGGCCAGGCCGACGCACCAGAGGACGGCGGCGGCGATCATGTCGGCGGGGGCGTAGACGGCGGCACCCTCGCCGAGGGCGATCAGCACACCCACGGTTATGAACGCGAAGAACGCCATGAAGGCGGGCCTGGCCCAGTCGTGACCGCGGCTGTTCGCCCAGGCCAGCCACAGCCACAGCAGCGCGACGATCGGCCCGCCGATCTCGTCGACGGTCAGGTGCACCACGATCGCGTGCCACTGCGCCGTGGTCAGGCCCGGATCGTGGCGGAGCACGCTGGCCCTGACGCTGCCGGCGCTGACCATGACCGTGAGCACGACCCCCAACTCCAGAACGGCGCCCGCGCACATCAGCGCGACCGCGGCCCGCACGGTGCCCGGCCGGGCCGGCCGCGGCCGCAGCCACATCCGGAGCGCACCTTTGAGCAGGTCAGCGGACGCGGCCAGGCCCGGGCGGCGCTGTTCCTTGGCGGCACACGCCATCAGCACGGCGAGGATCTCCTCCTCGTTCCCGCGCCGCCAGGCCCGCGGATAGCAGGCCAGCCGCCGCCGGTAGGAGCGTTCCAGCCGCGCGGCGGAATCGGACGCCTCGGCGCGGTCAGGGAAACCCGGGACGTCACGGAAGTCAGCCGGATCCTTCATGTCAGCACCCCCAGCGGGGACAGCCGCGTCAGCGCGGCGCGAGCATTAGCCTGCATCCGGGCCGCCTCGGCGGCCAGCAGCTGGCCCCCGGCAGGGGTCAGCGTGTAGTAGCGGCGGAGCCGGTTGTCGACGATCTCTTCCCTGTCGACCGCGATCAGCCCGTCGGTGCGCAGCCGGTCCAGCGCCGTGTACAGCGTGCCGGCGCGTAGCTTGACCCGGCCGGCCGAGATCTCCCGTACGTCGGCGATGATCCCGTAGCCGTGCTGAGCGCCGGAAGCGAGCGCGGTGAGAATCAGGAACGTCGCTTCCTGCATCGTCCGTGTAGCCATACCAACGTTATATACCGATGAACTAACGATAACAAGGCCTTCCCCGCGATGTATCCGGGCCGCGGGAAATGCTCCTGCTCCGCTCAGCCGGCGCGCGCGGTGGACAGCAGCTCGCGCGCGATGATGAGCTTCTGTATCTCGCTGGTGCCCTCGTACAGCCGGTAGAGCCGCGAGTCCCGGTACATGCGCTCGACTACGGTCGAGGCCATGTAGCCGAGGCCCCCGTGGACCTGCACGCCGCGGTCGGCGACCCGGGAAACCATCTCGCTGCAGTACAGCTTGGCCGCCGACGGCCCGGCCGCGACGTCCGTGCCCGCGTCGTAGGCGGCGGCCGTGCTCAGCACCAGGCTGCGCCCGGCCGCCAGCTCCGCGTAGGAATCGGCCAGCATCGCCTGCACCAGCTGGTAATCCCCGAGGGGGTGGCCGCCCTGCCGGCTGGTGGCGGCGTGGCTGACCGACTCGTCCAGGATCCGCTGCGCGGTGCCCACGCACATGGCCGCGACGTGCAGCCGGCCGCGCGCGAGCACGGTCATCGCGCTGCGGTAGCCGCGCCCCTCCTCTCCCACGAGCCGGCCGGCCGGCACGCGCACGCCGTCGAAGACCACCTCCGCGGTCCAGGCGCCGCGCTGGCCCATCTTGTGGTCGCGGGGCCCGACGGTCAGGCCCGGGCTGTCTGCGTCCACGAGGAAAACCGAGATCCCGCGGCCCGCCTCCGCGTCCGGGTCGGTGCGCGCGAACACGACGAACAGGCCGGCCAGCGGCGCGTTGGTGATGAACCGCTTGGTACCGGTCAGCACCCATTCCTGGCCGTCGCGCCGCGCGGATGTCTTCAGGCCGGACGGGCTGGACCCGGCCTCGGACTCGGTCAGCGCGAACGAGGTGATCAGTTCCCCGGCCGCCAGCCGGGGCAGGAACGTCTTTTTCTGGTCCTCGTTCCCGAACTTCGCGATGACCTGCCCGGCGATCCCGTTGTTGGTGCCGAACAGGGACCGGAACGCGGGCGCCGTGTAGCCGAACTCGAACGCCAGGCGCACGTCCTGGGTCATCGACACGCCGATGCCGCCGAACTCTTCTGGCAGCGCGTACCCGAACAGGCCGAGTTCGGCGGCCGCGGCCCGCAGATCGTCGGGCACCGCGTCCGACGTCTCGATCTCCTCCTCGCGCGGGATGACCCGCTCGCGGACGAACCGCCGCACCGCGTCGCGCACCTGACCGAACGATTCTTCGTCCATGTCCACCTCCACGAGGCCGCCTGGTGAGCCCGGCCGCGGGCAGCGTTCTCAGGAAGCAACGCTGAGCAACGCTGCCCGGATCGGGACCGTTACTCGGCGGCGGCCTGCTGCAGGGCTGATACGACGTTCGGGTCGGCCAGGGTGGTGACGTCGCCCAGGTCGCGGCCCTCAGCGATGTCGCGGAGCAGGCGCCGCATGATCTTCCCGGACCGGGTCTTGGGCAGCTCACCGGTCCAGATGAGGCGCTTGGGCCGGGCGAATTTGCCGATCCGGGTGCCTACGTAGTCGCGCAGGTCCGCGGCGAGGTCCGGGCCCGGTTCCGCCCCGCCGACGACGGTCACGTAGGCCACCACGGCCTGCCCGCTCATCTCGTCGGCGATCGCGATGACCGCGGCTTCCGCGACCGTGGCGTGGGCCACCAGGGCGGACTCGATCTCCGCGGTGGACAGCCGGTGACCGGAAACGTTGATCACGTCGTCGACGCGGCCGGTGATCCAGAAGTAGCCGTCCTCGTCGCGACGGGCACCGTCACCGACGAAATAATTCGGCGCGCCGAACCTGGACCAGTACGTATCGGCGTACCGGTCCGGGTCGTTGAACAGGGTCCGCAGCATGCTGGGCCACGGCTGGTTCAGCACCAGCAGGCCGTCACCCTCGGGGACCTCATCGCCTTTCTCGTCGACCAGCACGGCGGAGACGCCGGGCAGCGGGCGGGTGGCCGAACCCGGCTTGGCGGGGGTCAGCCCGGGCAGCGGCGCGATCATGATGGCGCCGGTCTCGGTCTGCCACCACGTGTCGACGATCGGGCACCGCTCGCCGCCGACGACGACGTAGTACCAGAGCCACGCCTTGGGATTGATCGGCTCACCGACCGAGCCGAGCAGCCGTAGCGACGACATGTCGTGCCGCCGGGGGTAATCCTCGCCCCACTTCATGCAGCTGCGGATCGCGGTCGGCGCGGTGTAGAAGATCGAGACCCGTTCCTTCTCGACCAGGGTCCACCAGGCGTCCCGGTCCGGGTAGTCCGGGGCGCCCTCGTACATCACCGAGGTGGCGCCGTTGGCCATCGGCCCGTAGACGATGTAGGAGTGCCCGGTGATCCACCCGACGTCGGCCGTGCACCAGAACACGTCCCGTTCGGGATCCAGGTCGAACACCATCGCCATGGTGGTGGCCACCCCGGTGAGGTAGCCGCCGGTGGTGTGCACGATGCCCTTGGGCTTGGCGGTAGACCCGGACGAGTACAGGAGGAACAGCGGGTGCTCGGCCTCCATCGGCTCGGCCGGGCAGTCCGGATCGGCGCCCGCCAGCAGTTCGTCGTACCAGTGGTCCCGGCCGTCCCGCATCGGGCAGGAGATCCCGGTGGACCGGACGACGACGACGGTCTGCAGCGTGTCCAGTCCCTCGATGACCTCGTCCACAGCCTGCTTGATGGGCGCGGTCTTGCCACGCCGCCGCGCACCGTCGGTGGTGATGAGTGCCTTGGCCTCGGATACCTCCATGCGTTCCCGCACGGCCGACGGCGCGAAGCCGCCGAACACCACGTTGTGCGGCGCGCCGATCCGGGCGCAGGCCAGCATGGCCACGACGACCTCGGGGATCATCGGCAGGAAGATGCCGACCACGTCGCCCTTGCCGACCCCATGGGACTTCAGCCCGTTGGCGAGGCGCTGGACGTCGGCCAGCATCTGAGCGTAGGTCAGCGACCGCTCCTCGCCCTCCTCGCCGTGCCAGTGGAAGGCGACCCGATCCCCGTTACCGGCGTTCACGTGCCGGTCGAGGCAGTTGTAGGAGGCGTTGAGCGCGCCGTCGGCGAACCAGGTGTAGAACGGCGGGTTGCTGTCGTCCAGGACCTGGCTGAACGGGGTCTGCCAGTCCAGGCGGCCACGCGCCTGCTCGGCCCACCACGCGGGCTGGTCAGCGGCGGCAGCGTCGTACACGCCGGGGTCGGTCACCTGAGCGTGCTGGGCAAATCCCTCGGGTGGCGGGAAGGCCGCGACTTCCTGGAGCTTATCGATTCGTTCCTGCAGGGAGGACGGATGCTGGTTCGAGGACGGCAGGGTCGGCAAGGCTGTGCTCCTTCCGCAACACACCGGAAGCCACTCGCCGTCGCGACGCCGCCACATGTCGGGGGCGGCGCCGCGTCGCGACCGCTCTGGTTCCCGGAGTGGGGGGACACGTGTGTCCCCAGGTATTGACGCTTCCCGAGTATTAGCCCTGAAACATGCCAGCGCCAGGATATTCGTTTCCGAATCGCTCATCCCGGTAAGGTCACCCAGTGCGACGCTGACGATGCTTGGCATGCTAAGCGTATGCTTGACATAGTTTGCATCGCAGCGTAGCCTCGTAACCATAAGGGAAGACGTCGCATGGAGGGATACATCATGACCACTCCCCAGGAGCAGTATTCACAGGCGTTCAAGCAGACGCAGGACATGGTGACGTCCGCGTTCGACGCGTGGACGCATGCGTTCCAGCAGGGACTTGGCCAGGTACCGGGCGCCACCGTGGTCGACGCGCAGCAGGTCATCGACCAGGTGTTCGACTTCGCCGCCATGCTGCTGAACGCTCAGCGCGAGTTCGCCAAGCAACTGATCGCCACGAGTACCGCGGCCGCGGACAGCCTCAAGAACGTCAAGTAGGCGGCGGCCATGCCCGTCAGGACACCCAACGGGACCAGACGGGTGTAAGCCTGGGGTCTGGCGTGTGCCTGACCCCAGGCCCAAGCACAACCGGGATGAGGTCGGTAACCATGTCAAAGACAACGCTCCCACGGGCCCCCTGGCCCTGGGCAGATCCGCTCTGGTGGGCCAGGCAGCAGGTCAGGGCGGCCACGTACATCGCGCACATCATGGAGACCGCGGTCCGGGCCTCGCTGGCCCTGTACGGCGACGCGGCCCGGGTCAGCGTACACACGCTGGCGCCCGAGTCCGCTCCGTGGGGCGCCTGGGGAATCGCCACCGCCACGTCGGCCGCCCCCGCCAGCCCCGTCAGCCCCGTGAGCCCCGTGCGGGAGACCCCGCCCATGGTGGCAGAACCACCGGTCCAGCCGGTGAATGGGCTGAATGGACGGCGGACGGCGGAGCCCAAGCCTGAGCTGATGCCCGTGCCGCCCGCGGCCGAGCTCGTCGTCGTTCCGGCCGCGCCCGGGCTGACGGCCGTCACGCCCGGGCTGACCGCCGTCACGCCCGACCTGACCGCCGTCACGCCCGACCTGACCGCCGTGACGCCTGAGCCGCAGCCGGCTGCCGCGCCGGCCGCCACACCGGCAGGCCCGGCCGAGGCGCCGGTTCCCGGGTGGGACGAGCTGACCCTCGGCTCGATCCGCGCCCGGCTGCGCTGGCTCAGCGGGGACGATCTGGTCGCCCTGCACGACTGGGAGGAAGGCCACCACGCCCGCGCCGACGTGCTCAGCATGCTGGTCAATCGTCTGGCCAAGATCCGTTCGGCGAATAAAGGGGCTTGACGCCAGGCCCGTCCGGACGTCGTTATGGTGTGAGACGACGGCGGAGCGGCGCAGGAAGCTCACCGCGACCTGATCATTAGCCTGGATCGGCGGTGAACGGCAACCGCGATGTACGAGCAGCCATACGACCTCGTCTACGGCCCGGACGGGTACAGCGTGCGGATACGAGCCCGCGGGAACGCCGTGCTGACCAGCCCGATGCTCAACCGGGGCACCGCGTTCACCGGGCCTGAGCGGCGCGCCCTGGGGCTGACCGGACTGCTGCCCAGCGAGGTCACCACGATGGACAGCCAGCTGCGGCGGGTCTACGAGCAGTACGGGCGCCAGCCAGGTGACCTGGCCAGGAACGTGTACCTCGGCAACCTGCGGGACCGCAACGAGGTGCTGTTCTACCGGCTGTTCACCGAGCACCTCACCGAGATGCTGCCCATCGTCTACACGCCGACGGTCGGGCTGGCCATCGAGCGGTTCAGCCACGAGTTCCGCCGCCCGCGCGGGGTGTACCTGTCGGTGGACGAGCCGGAGGACGTCGAGCAGGCGCTGCGCAACTACGGCGGCGCCCCGGACGACGCCGACCTGGTCATCGCCACCGATTCCGAGGGCATCCTCGGCATTGGCGACCAGGGCGTGGGCGGCATCGACATCGCGATCGGCAAGCTGTCCGTCTACACCGCCGCCGCCGGCATCCACCCGCGCCGGATCATCCCGGTCGTGCTGGACGTCGGCACCGACAACCTGCGGCTGCTGAACGACGAGATGTACCTGGGCAACCGGCACGCCCGGGTCCGCGGCGCGCGCTACGACGAGCTGATCGACGCCTACGTCACCGCGGCGACCAAACTATTCCCGCACGCCATGCTGCACTGGGAGGACTTCGGCGCGGGCAACGCCCGGCGCATCCTGGAGAAGTACGCGGACCTGTGCTGCACGTTCAACGACGACCTGCAGGGCACCGCCGCTGCCGTGCTGGCCGCGGCGTTCGCGGCGATCCGCGTCACCGGCGGCCAGCTGCGTGACCAGCGGGTCGTCATCCACGGGGCCGGCACGGCCGGGCTCGGTATCGCCGACATGATGCGCGACGCCATGGTCACCGAGGGGCTCAGCGACGCGGAGGCGACCGCGCGGTTCTACGCGATCGACCGCGGCGGCCTGCTGGAGGCCGGCCAGTCGTCCCGGCTGTACGACTTCCAGGCCCGGTACGCCCGGCCGCCGGAGGAACTGGCCGGCTGGCCGCGTAACCACCGCGGTGAGATCGGCCTGGCCGAGGTGGTCGAGCAGGTGGCGCCCACCATGCTGATCGGGACGTCCACGCAGGCCGGCGCGTTCACCAAGGAGATCGTCACGCGGATGGCCGCGCGCGCCGCCCGGCCGATCATCATGCCGCTGTCCAACCCGACGTCCAAGGCCGAGGCGCACCCCGCCGATCTGATCCGGTGGACCGACGGGCGGGCGCTGGTCGCGGCGGGCAGCCCGTTCCCGCCGGTCGAGCACGCAGGGCGCCGTCACGAGATCGCGCAGGCGAACAACGCGCTGGTCTTCCCGGGCATCGGCCTCGGCGTGACGGCCGCCCGTGCCCGGCGGATCAGCGTGGGCATGATCTCCGCGGCGGCGTACGCGGTGGCCTCGCTGGCGGACCGCGGCACGCCGGGCGCGTCGCTGCTGCCGCCCATGGACAACCTGCGCCTGGTCTCGGCGACGGTCGGGGTGGCCGTCGCTCAGGCGGCCGCCGCGGACGGGCTCGCGGACGTGCCGGTCACCGATCCCATCCAGCAGGTTTACCAGGTGATGTGGCGGCCGGAATACCCGGACTTCGAGATCATCTAGGCCCGGTGGCGGGCGTTCCGGCCGTGGCGGCGGCGGCCTTGGCCTGTGCGGCGGCCGTCTCCAGGTAACGCTTGAGGCCCTCCCACAGCGCCCGCTCCTGCCGCGCGCCGATCACGCTGACGATGGGCGCCAGGGAGATGGCCATCCCCTTCGGCCGCACATGCCAGGCCCACCGCATGCGGGTGCCTGTGCCCGCCGGGTCGAAGGTGAGCACTTCCTGGACATCGGCCCACGACATGGCCGTATGCATGGCCAGGCGATGCGGCCGCTCGTACTCGGTTACCTCGACGCTCATGCTGACGCTCCGGCCGGCCGTCAGGTGCGTCAGCGCGAAGCGCGTCCCGGTGCCGATCGGGCCGGTGGTGACCTTGACCGACTGCACCGTTTCTGGGTTGTACTTGGGCTCGTTACATCCGTCGGCGGCGAAATCGAAGACTTCTTCGACGGGGCGGTCGATGACAATTTCGCCGATGATTCTCGCCATGACCAGTGCACCTCCCGGACGGGACTACGCGGAAGCAGACATCGCTGCCACCTCTCCGCCCACCGACGCTAGGCATTTCGGCACCAGGCGCCAGAGGCCAAAGTCATCTCCCCCCGGGCCGCCGGGCTCCTGGTGTTGCCACCGGCCAGATGGGAGAGGAATCCCGGCTTTAGTAAGGTGGCCTGGGCCACGGGCCGGCCGGCCACCGGCCCGATCAAGGGGGTGGACAGCCGTGCCTCAGCCAGCTGGGTGGCCCTCCTGCGTGGTGCTGGCGTCCGCGTCGCCGCGGCGTCTCGGCCTGCTGAGGAACATCGGCGTCCAGCCCGAGGTGCGGCCGGCCGATATCGATGAGACACCGCTGCGCGGGGAGGGCGCCGCGGCCTACGTGCAGCGGCTCGCCGTCGCCAAGGCCGCCGCCGTGGCCCGGGACGGCGAGGTGGTCATCGCCGCGGACACGACGGTCAGCATCGACGGCCACATCATCGGCAAACCGGCGGACCGGGCCGGGGCCATCGACACGCTGCGGGTGCTCTCCGGCCGGACGCACACCGTCTACACCGGGCTGGCCGTGCTGTCGCCGGCCGGGCTGGCCGCCGCGACCGTGGCCTCCCACGTGACGTTCATCCGCGCCGATGAGAGCCTGCTCGCGTGGTACGCCGATACCGATGAACCGTACGACAAGGCAGGGGCCTACGGGCTGCAGGGCGCGGGATCGATGCTGGTCGCCGAGGTGCGCGGCAGCGTCTCCAACGTGGTCGGGCTGCCGCTCGCGCAGCTGCACGAGCTGATGACCAGCCGGCCGGCCGTCGGCGTGCCGCCGTCCGCCGTGAAGGGAGCAGGATGAGCCGGATTGTGGTCATTGGGGCAACCGGGCATATCGGGACCTACCTGGTGCCGCGGCTGGTACGCGGCGGCCACGAGGTGATCGCGATGAGCCGCGGGACCCGCGAGCCGTATCACCCGAGCCCGCAGTGGAGCGCGGTCGCCCGGGTGACGGTGGACCGGGACGCGGAGGACGCGGCCGGGACGTTCGGCACGCGGGTCGCGGCCCTGCGCCCGGACGCCGTGATCGACCTGGTGTGCTTCACGGCGGCCTCGGCGCAACAACTGGTGGGCGCGTTGCGGCCGGCGCGTCCGCTGCTGGTGCACTGCGGGACGATCTGGGTGCACGGGCCCGCGCTGCGGGTGCCGCTCACCGAGGACGAGCCGCGCACCGCGTACGGCGAGTACGGCACCGGCAAAGCCGAGATCGAGGCGCTGCTGCACCGCGAGACGCTGGCGGGCGGTGTCCCGTCGGTGGTGCTGCACCCGGGGCACATCAGCGGGCCCGGCTGGCCGGTCATCACGCCGGCCGGCAACCTGGATCCAGCGGTGTGGACGGCGCTGGCCACCGGCCAGCCGCTCGCGCTGCCCGATCACGGGCTGGGTGTACTGCACCACGTGCACGCCGACGACGTGGCGCAGGCCTTCGAGCGGGCACTTGCCCGGCCGGCCGCGATCGGGGCCAGCTTCCACGTGGTAGCCGCGGCGGCGATGACGCTGCGCGGGCTGGCCACCGGGGTCGCGGCATGGTTCGGCCGGGAGCCGAAGCTGGACTTCACCGGCTGGCCCGAATTCGAGCGGCGGGCCGGCGCCGAGCACGCGGCGACCACCCGGGAGCATACGTTCCGCGGCATCACGGCGAGCATCGCCCGGGCCCGGGAGACCCTCGGGTACGCGCCCCGGTACAGCGCCCTGGAGGCCCTGCACGAGGCGCTGGCCTGGCTCGCCGCCCACGGCCAGGCCGACGTCGGCGGCCAGGACTTCTGAGCGCCCGGCCACGTCGTGTTGCGGTGCTTATCGGCAGAGTTTTGGGCAAATACTGCCGGGCGAGCTCTGCCCGTAGTGGGATGCGGAGTCCCGGCCGGGGGCGGGAGTGGCGGGCGGGGCTCGTGGGGCGGGCGGGGTCATGGGGAGGGCGTGGCCTTGGGGAAGGCGTGGTCACGGGAGGGGATGAGATAGGTACGGGACGTCACGGGACCTTTGGCACGTTTCACGTTACGCGGGCGTAAATTACGTTACTTCTGGGTAGATGGATAGCAGGTGATCTTCAACTGGCGCGTCGGTGCCACGTCGGAGAATGGCACTGATAATGGAGGATCTCCGTGGCGCCAGTTTCTGCGGCTGACGGCCCGACGCTCACCACCGTAGATAATTTCTCCTACCGGCAGCTGTACATCAAGAAGCTCCGCATCCACGCCGAGATCTACGGCGAGGGTGAGCCGCTGCTGCTGCATTCCGGCCTGTGGGCCGAGGCCGCGCTATGGCGGCCGCTCGTGCGCCACCTGCCCGGGTACCAGCTCATCGCGTTCGACCCGCCGGGCGTCGGCCGGTCCGGCATGCCGCTGCTGCCGATGACCATGATGGGGCTGGCCTCGGTGGGCGCCGCGGTCCTGGACGAGCTCGGCATCGAATCCGCGCACGTGCTCGGCACGTCGTTCGGCGGCGCCGTTGCCCAGCAGATGGCGTTCAGCCAGCCCAGGCGGGTGCGCCGCCTGGTCCTGGTGTCGACGTCCTTCGGCGGCCTGTCCTGGCCGGGCAACCCGATGGCGTACAGGCACTTCATGCAGCCAGGCAGCTTCGAGCCGCGGCGCCTGGAGCAGGTGGCGGGCGTCATGTTCGGCGGCCGGATGCGCACCGAGCCTGAGCTCATGCGTACCATGCACATCAAGCTCCCGGGCAACCTGATGGCGGCCATGTACCGGATGGCCCCGCTGCTCGGCTGGACGAGCCTGCCGTGGCTCTGGGCGATCCGCCAGCCGACCCTGATCGTCTGCGGTGACGACGACCCGATCACCCCGCGCGTCAACCACTCGATCATGGCCGCCCTGCTGCCGCATGCGCGGCTGCATACGGTCCGTGGCGGCGGTCACCTCGCGCTGGTGGACAGCCCCGGGGAGGTCGGGCCGGTCATCGCCGAATTCCTCGGCGCCCAGGCTACGCGGCCCTGGCCGGAACGCGGCGCCGCGTCACGGGGCGTCCGATCCGCCGCCTGACCGGCTGGCGGACGGCACCCGGCCGGTCATGATGTACCCGGCGCCCATGCCGAGTTCGCGCACCCGCACGTCCTCCGTCACCCGCTCCAGGTGGCGCCACGGCCGGTCGAAGCCGTCAAAGCTGCGCACGTAGGGCCCGTGCATGGTCCTGATGCAGACGTTGACCGGCACCATCAGCCGCGATACCCACTTGCCGCCGCCGGCCGCGACCCAGGCTCCCGGGCGCAGGCTGCCGACGATGTTCTGCACCGCCTGCGGGGACTGCAGGATGTCGTGCACGGCACAGAACAGGGCCCCGTCCGCCGGCTCGGTGATCTGCGCGTCCTCGGCCGCCGACCGCATCAGCGAGACGTTCCGCCAGCCGCCGTGCCTGGCCTGCTGCTGGGCCACGGCCAGCATTTCCGATGATTCCTCGATGCCGACGACGCCGCCGTCCGCGCCGACCTTCTCCCGCAGCATGCCGCAGCACAGGCCCGTGCCGCAGCCCACATCGAGCACGACGTCGCCCGGGCCGACCGGCAGCGCGTCCACGACGGCCTTGCGGTACGGCTGGAAGGCGCCCGTGTGCCGGTCGTAGAAGCGGGCGCGTTCCTGGTATGCCGGCAGCCCTCGGTCCGGGCGGCGCGGCGTATTCTTCCTCTTTGGCTCTGGCATGCGCCTTGGCGTACCCGGTGCGCTCCGCGCTTACCCGGGATCCACGGGCTAGCTATGGCTTACCCGGACGGGCCGGGAGCAGCCCGCCCGGGTAAGGCACGCCGGCGGCGTTAATCAGAACTGGTCAGCACCGGCCGGAGGGCGTCGAGCGCCGCCATGTTATCGATGGTGGAGGGAATGGCCTCGTCCTGGCCGTTGGCGATGCCGCGCATGGTCTTGCGCAGGATCTTGCCGGACCGGGTCTTCGGCAGGGCCTCGACGATGTCGACCCGGCGCAGCGCGGCCACCGGGCCGATCCGCTCACGGACGAGCGCGACCAGTTCGGCCTGCAGGACCGCCGGATCGGTGCCGATGCCCGCCTTGAGCGTGACGAACCCGCGCGGGACCTCGCCCTTGACCGGGTCGTGCACGCCGATCACCGCGCACTCGGCGACGGCCGGGTGGCTGGCGAGCACCTCCTCCATCTCCCCGGTGGACAGGCGGTGGCCGGCCACGTTGATGACATCGTCGATGCGGCCCATCACGTACAGGTAGCCGTCCTCGTCCCGGTAGCCGCCATCGCCGGTGACGTAGGCGCCGTCGTGGCGGGACAGGTAGGAATCTATGTAACGGTCGTCGTCGTGCCACAGCGTGGGCAGGCAGCCGGGCGGCAGCGGCAGCCGCATCACGATCTCGCCGGTGACGCCGGGGCCAAGCTCCTGCCCGTCGGCGTCGTAGATGTGCACGTCGTAGCCCGGCATCGGCACGGTGGGGGATCCGGCCTTGGTCGGCAGGGCCTCCAGGCCCATCGGGTCGCCCGCGATGGCCCAGCCGGTCTCGGTCTGCCACCAGTGGTCGATGACGGG
>Ga0335081_10007361_pt1 | contig 17602 bp, 13 predicted proteins | sample Lox_Sample_35_FD_206713 | JGI IMG/M metagenome (GOLD analysis project Ga0335081, IMG submission 206713) | Soil microbial communities from Loxahatchee National Wildlife Refuge, Florida, United States - Lox_Sample_3.5 | ecosystem: Environmental > Terrestrial > Soil > Wetlands | place: USA... | reverse complement strand
CGCGGCAGCAGGGCCCGGATACCGGCGGCGCCGCCGCCACGGTGCTGCTCGGGATGCCAGCCGTCGGCGCGCCTGAGTCATGACCCCGGTGGGTCAGGTGCGCGCGGCGGCCACCCGCGGCCGCCGCCCTGGAAACGGGCCATGCTGATCGCTGCCGCGGTCTGCCCTCACCCGCCCCTGCTCATCCCGGCCGCCCTCGGTGCCGCCGGTGATCCGCCCCCGGCGCTGTCCGCGGTCGGGGACGCCTGTGACGCGGCCGTGCGGGCCCTGGCCGCGGCCGCGCCCGACCTCATCGCGGTCGTCGGCGGCGGGCCCGCCAGCCGCGAGTACCGGCCCGGCGCGGCCGGCACCCTGGCCGGCTACGGGGTGCCGGTCACGGTGGGCGAAGGGGAGCCGGTGCTGCCGCTTTCGCTGACCGTGGGCCGGTGGCTGCTCGGCCGGGCCGGGATCGGCACCGGGCCGGGTAGCCGGGGACACGGCCTGCCGGGGCACGGGCCGCCGCCGCCGGGACGCGGGCCGCGGGTGCTGCTGCAGGCGGTCGACCAGCAGTCGCCGGCCGGCGCCTGCGTCAAGCTGGGCACGGCGATCGCCGCGCGGGCGCCGCGGGTCGCCCTGCTCGCGATGGGCGACGCGTCGGCGCGGCGGGCCCGCGACATCGAGGGCGCTCCCGACCCCCAGGCGCAGGATTACGACGAGGAGGTCGCCGAGGCGCTCGCCGCCGCGGATGCCCGCTGGCTCGGCCGGCTGGATGCCGCAGCTGACCGGGAGCTGATGGTGGCGGGCCGCGCCGCCTGGCAGGTGCTCGCGGGCGCGGCCGACGGCACCCGGATGTGCGGCCGGCTGCGCTGCATGGCCAGTCCCTACGGCGTCACCTACCTGGTGGCCTCCTGGGAGGAAACCGGGGCGGGCTGAGGTCATGGCGGAACGTGTGATCGCTGTCGTCGGGCCCACCGCGGCCGGGAAAACCGACCTGTCGCTGCGCCTGTGCCTGGCGCTGGGCGGCGAGGTGGTGAACGCCGACTCGATGCAGCTGTACGCGGGCATGGACATCGGCACCGCCAAGCTCAGCCCCGCGCATCGGCGCGGGGTGCCGCACCATCTGCTCGACATCTGGGATGTCCGGCAGTCCGCCAGCGTGGCCACCTACCAGCGGCTCGCCCGCGAGACCATCGCCGGCATCCACGCCCGTGGCCGGGTGGCGGTGCTGGCCGGGGGATCCGGCCTCTACCTGCGGGCGGCCCTGGACAACCTGGAGTTCCCCGGCACCGACCCGGCGGTGCGGGACCGGCTGGAAGCCGAGCTGGCCACGGCCGGGCCAGCTGCCCTGCATGCCCGGCTCGCCTCGCTCGATCCGGCGGCCGCGCGGGCGATCCTGCCCTCCAACGGGCGGCGGATCGTCCGGGCGCTGGAGGTGATCGAGGTGGCCGGCCGGCCATTCGCCGCCGTGCTGCCCCAGTACGAGTCGCGCTACCCGGCGGTCCAGATCGGGCTCCGGATGGACCGGGCGGAGCTGGACCGGCGGATCGCGGAACGGGCCGCCCGGATGTGGCGGGAGGGCTTCGTGGACGAGGTGGCCGCGCTGGAACGGGCCGGGCTGCGCGAGGGCAGGACCGCCAGCCGTGCCCTCGGCTACGCGCAGGTGCTGCGCTTCCTCGCCGGCGAATGCAGCGAGGACGAGGCCCATGCGCAGACCATCCTGGCGACCAGGCGGTTCGCCCGGCGGCAGGAGGCATGGTTCCGCCGCGACCCCCGGGTTATCTGGCTGGCCGCGGACGCCGGTGACGCCGATGCCCTGCTCGCCGCCGCGCTGGCCGCCTGCGAGACAAGGCCGGGCACCGATCCGGCCCCGCTGCCGGGCCGCTAGCCGCGTGCCATGAGCGGCGCACAGACAGGCGCACAGATATACGCCCACAACGCGGCGGCGATGTGGGCGAGCCTGGAGCCCTGGTCGCGGGTGGTGCCGGGGACGCCGGTGGGGGTGCTGGCCATCGAGATCGCGGCGCAGCGGGCCACCCGGCTGATCCTGCTGGCGGCCTCCGCGGCCGGGCCCGGGCAGATCGGCGCGCTGCTGGCATCGGCCGCCGAGCGCGGCCGGGTCGTGGTCGAGGACTCCTTCGGGGAGCTGATGCTGCCGGCCGGTGACGGCGTCACCGTGCGCCGGATGCCGGTCATGGTCCGGGCCGCGGGCGGCAGCGGGCCGGTGACGGACGGCGGGACCGGGCCGCCAGCGGCCGGCCGGGCCACCGAGCTGGCGGCCGGCCCAGGCATCCGCGTCGTGCAGGCCGCCGATCGCGCCACCCTGGCCGAGGCCGAGCGGGTGATCGTCGACGGCTTCCCGCAGCGGGCGCTGCAGCCATACCGGCCGGGGCGCTCGCTGCCGCCGCTGGTGCTGTCGGTGCCTGGCTGGCGGGTGTGGCTGGCCCGCCGTGACGGCGAGCCTGCCGCGGCCTGCTGCACCTATGACGACGGCGGCGCGCTCGGCGTCTACTGGCTGGCGACCCTGCCTCAGCACCGCTCCCGCGGCCTCGGCCGGGCCATCATGTCCGCCGCCCTCACCACCTGCCCCGGGCGGCCGGCGGCGCTGGTCGCGACCGCGGCGGGCGAGCCCCTGTACGCTTCCCTGGGCTTTCAGGCCGTGTCGGAAGCGGCCTGGTACCGCAAACCAGGCCCGGGCGGGTAGGCCATGCGTGCGCAGGCGCTGGCGGCGCGGGGAACCGGGCACGGCTAGCATCGGCCAAGCGGCTTGACACAGGAGCAGGGCATGCGGTTCGCGAAGGGGCACGGCACCGGGAATGACTTCGTCATCCTCGTCGATCCCGATGGGGACCAGGGGCTCTCCCCCGGCCTGGCCGCGCGGCTGTGTGACCGCCGGGCTGGCATCGGCGCTGACGGGGTGCTGCGCGCGGTGCGGGCCACCGCGCTGGCAGGCGCGGCCGGCACCGGCGTCCCCGGGACCGGGAGCGGCACCGGCGCGACGGGGAACGTCCCCGCCGCGGCCGGGAACGGTTCCGCCGCCGGCCCGGAGGATGGTCCCGCTCCCGAGTGGTTCATGGACTACCGCAACAGCGACGGGAGCCCTGCCGAGATGTGCGGCAACGGCCTGCGGGTCTTCGCCAGGTACCTGGCCCGGCGCGGCCTGGCCGCCGGGCCGGCCTTCACCGTCGCGACCCGCTGCGGGGCGCGCAGAGTCAGGCTCGAGGACGACGGCAGCGTGACCGCCGAGATGGGCGCGGTGGCGCTGCTCGGGCCCGGCCGGGCGGTGGTCGGCGGCGTGGCCTGCGAGGGCATGCGGGTCTCGGTGGGGAACCCGCATCTGGCCTGCCTGGTGGACGCGCCGCTGGCCGGCTTCGACCTGGCCAGGCCGCCGCAGCTGGACCCGGCGCAGTTCCCGCAGGGCGGCAACGTCGAGCTGGTGCGGGTGACCGGGCCAGGGCTGGCGCAGATGCGGGTCTACGAGCGTGGCTCGGGTGAGACCAGGTCCTGCGGGACCGGCGCGGTGGCGGCGGCGGCCGCGGCGGCCGCCGCCGCGGGGCAGGACCACGGCAGCTGGCGGGTGTCGGTGCCCGGCGGGCAGCTCACCGTGGTCCTGGAGCCGGCCGCCGCGTGGCTGGGCGGGCCCGCGGTGATCGTCGCCGAGGGCGAGCTGGACGAGGCCTGGCTGGCCGCTGCCGTGGCCGCCACTTCATGATCGTCGGGCGCCACGGCGGCGCCCGCGGGGCGCGGCGCGGGCAGGGGGCGGGGAGTCAGCGCCGGTCAGGGTGGTGACCGGCAGCCCGCGGATGGACGCGTCGAGCACCTCGGCGATGTGCGCCACGGCGGGCGCCGCGCCGTCGGCGTCGGCCAGCGCGGCGGCGATCTGCAGGCTGCAGCCGGGATTGGCGGAGACCATCAGGGCCGCCCCGGTCGCCTGGACCGCGGCGGCCTTGCGCTGGCCGAGTTCGCGCGCTGCCTCCGGCTGCAGCAGGTTGTACACCCCGGCCGAGCCGCAGCACGTCCCGCCGTCGCCCACCTCGGCGATCTCCAGCCCGGGGATCGCGGCGAGCAGGTCGCGCGGCTGCTGGCGGATCCGCTGCGCATGGGCCAGGTGGCAGGCGTCGTGGTACGCGGCCGTGACCTTCAGCTCGTGCCGAGCTGCCCGCACCCCGCCGGCCTGGCCGAACAGCTCGGCCAGGAACTCGCTGAGGTCCCGCACCTTGCCGCTGAACGCCTCAGCCCGGGCCGGCCAGCCGGCCCCGGTCTCGTCCGGCCCGGCACCGTCGCGGCCGCCGCCCCCGTCGCCGGCGGCCCGGTCCGCCAGGAGGGCGCCGTACTCCTTCATCGCCGAGCCACAGCCCGCCGAGTTGACCACGACCGCGTCCACCCCGGCCCGCTCGAACGCGGCGATGGTGCGCCGGGCGAACCCCGCCGCCTCCGAGGCCCGGCCGGAGTGCAGCGACAGCGCGCCGCAGCAGCCCTGCCCGCCGGGAATGATGACATCGCAGCCCTCGGCCGCGAGCACCCGCGCCGTGGCGACGTTGACCTCGGGGAAGAAGACCTGCTGCACACAGCCGGTGAGCATGCCCACCACCGCCCGGCGCTCGCCGCGGGCCGGCACCCGGCCGGGCAGTGTGCCCCGCGGGGCGGCCGCCCGCCGGCCGGCCCTGCCCTGCGGCGCCACCCGCAGGGCCGAGGCCAGCTCGGGAACCAGGCGCTGGGTGGCACGGCTGCGGCCGATCAGCCGGTCCAGCCGGGCCCACTGTGCGCCGCGCAGCGGGCCCACCAGCGCCCGCAGCCGCCGGGGGTAGGGGAAGGTCGCGAAGATGGCGGCCCGCAGCGCCCGTTCCCGCGGCGACCTGGCGGGGCCGGGGCGCAGGCCCGGCGGCGGCTCCTCGGACCAGGTGCGGGCCGCCTCGATGAGCCGGTCGTAACGGACCCCGGACGGGCAGGCGGGCACGCAGGCCATGCAGCCGAGGCACCGGTCGAAGTGGACGGCGGCAGCCTCGGTGAGCTCGGCCCCGGCCAGCGCCTGGGTGATGAGATGGATGCGGCCACGGGGCGAGTCCATCTCCTCGCCCCACAGCTGATAGGTCGGGCAGGAGGGCAGGCAGAACCCGCAGTGGACGCAGTCCGACGCGGTCGCCTGCAGCTCGCCGGTCGGGTCCAGGGCACCGGCCGCTACCGGGCCGCGGTTCTCGGGGGGCGGCGCGGGGCCGCCTGCCTGGGCCGGCGCTGTCATCAGATTCCTCCCGCGAAACGGCCGGGCGCCATCCGGTGCTCCGGGTCGAACTGATCCTTGACCGCCCGCATCAGCGGCAGCCCCGGCACCGGGCCCCACAGGTCCACCTGCTCCCGCACCGGCGGCGGGGCGTGCACCACCACGGCGCTGGCGAGCACCGGCGGGCTGTCCGGGACCGGCGCGGACGCTGGCCGGGCATCCGCCTCCCCCCGGGCCAGGGCCTCCCGCACGGCGGCGACGAACGCGGCCACCGCCGCCGGGCCCGCGTCGCCGCCGAGCGCCACGTAGATCACCCCGGCGGCGGCGGAGCCGGTCACCAGCGGGTCCAGGCCGGCCGCTGCCGCCGCGGTGTCGATCACGGCCAGCACCGCGGGCAGCGCGGCCGCCCAGAACGCGATCCGGATCAGCGTGCCCGCCACAGCTGGCCCGCCTGACCCGGTGCGGCCCCACCAGCCGGGCGCGTCCGGCGAGGTCACGGCCCCGGCGCCGAGCAGCTCGCGCAGGTGCGCGGAACGCTCGCCGACCCCGGCCGGATCCCCCTCCAGCAAGACCCCCACCCGCACCGGCTGGTCGCGGCCGGCCCGGCTGATCTCCACCGCGGTTGGCGCGAGCTCACTGGCCGCGGCGGCGGCGGCGGCCCGGCGCGCGTCGGCCGGGCCGCCGGCGTCCACAGTCGTGTACGCGGCGGCCGCGGGCAGCGGGTGCAGCCGGAACACCGCCTCGACGATCAGCCCGAGCGTCCCGTAGGAGCCCGCGAACAGCTTGCCGAGGTCGTAGCCGGCCACGTTCTTGACGACCTTGCCGCCGGAGGAAGCCACGGTCCCGTCGGCCCGGACCACGGTGATCCCGATCACCAGGTCCCGCGGTGTGCCGTAGCGCAGGCGCCGCGGGCCCGCCGTCCCCGTCGCGAGCGTCCCGCCGACCGTGGCGGTGCCCATCTGCTGCTGGCCGTCCCCGCCGGGCGGCGGGTCGAGGGCGAGCTGCTGCCCGGCGGACGCGAGCACCTCGGCGAGCCGCCGCAGCCCGGCCCCGGCCTGCACCCGCGCCACCAGGTCACCTGCCGCGTGCTCGACCACCTGGTCCAGCCGCAGCGTGTCGACCACCAGGTCGCACCCCCGGGGCGGGGCGCCCCAGTCGAGCCGGCTGCCGCTGCCCCGCGCGACCACGGACAGGCCCTGCCCGGCGGCTGCCCGCATCACGGCGCTGGCCTCGGCCACGCTGGCCGGGGAGGCGGCGTACCGGGGGGCCACCCCGGCCACCGCGTCACCGGCGTCCGCGGCGCGGGCCGCCGGGCAGGCGCCGGCCAGCGCCCGCAGGACGGCGTCACCCGCCATCAGAACTGCTCTGCCTGGCCGGAGGCGACCAGCGGGTGCACACCCCGCTGGGCGCCGGGTACCTCGCCGCACAGCCGCGGGGTCGGGAACACCTTGCCCGGGTTGCACAGGCCGCCGGGGTCGAACGCGCACCGCAGCAGCTGCATGGTGTCCAGGTCGTCGGCGCCGAACATCTTCGGCATGTACCGGGACTTGTCGACCCCGACGCCGTGCTCGCCGGTGATGGACCCGCCATGGGTGATACACAGGTCCAGGATCGCGCCGGACAGCTCCTCGGCAGCGGCGGTGGCCTCCGGCGAGCTGTCGTCGTAGAGCACCAGCGGGTGCAGGTTCCCGTCGCCAGCGTGGAACACGTTCGCGACCCGGATGCCGGACTCGGCCGACAGCTTCGCGATCTCGTCGAGCACCGGGCCAAGCGCGGTGCGGGGGACCACGCCGTCCTGCACGATGTAGGCGGCGCAGATCCGGCCGACCGCGGCGAACGCCGACTTGCGGCCAGCCCAGATGACGGCGCGCTCGGCCGGGTCCACGGCCTCCCTGATCTCGGTCGAGCCCGCCTGCTCGCAGAGCGCGCGGGCGGCGGCGGCCTCCCGGCGCACGTCGGGCCCGGGGCCGTCGAGCTCCACGATCAGCACGGCGCCTGCGCCTTCGGGGTAGTGGCAGGCCACGGCGGCCTCGGCGGCCTCGATCGCGAGCGCGTCCATCATCTCGATCGCCGCGGGCACCATGCCCGCGGCGATGATGGCCGACACCGCGTTCCCACCCGCGCCTGTGGTCTCGAACGCGGCCAGCAGGCAGGTGACCATCTGCGGGATCCGGGTCAGCTTCACGATGATCTTGGTGACGATGCCGAGCGTGCCCTCGGAGCCGACGAACGCGCCCACCAGGTCGTAGCCGGGTGCCCCCCCGGTCCCGTCGCCCAGCCAGGTCAGCTCGCCCGCCGGGGTGACGATCTCCAGCCCGGTGACGTGGTGCACGGTGAAGCCGTGCTTGAGGCAGTGGGCGCCGCCGGAGTTCTCGGCCACGTTGCCGCCCACCGAGCAGACCTGCTGGCTGGACGGATCCGGGGCATAGAAGTAGCCAAACGGGCGCGCCGCGTTGCTCACCGACAGGTTGGTGACCCCCGGTTCCACGATGGCCCGCTGGCTGTCCGGGTCGATGGCGATGATGCGCCGCATCCGGGAGGTGACGATCAGCACCCCGTCGGTGCGGGGGAGCGCGCCGCCGGACAGGCCGGTGCCGCTGCCGCGGGCGACGAACGGCACGCCCGCCCCGGCGCACACCCGGACCACCGCGGCGACCTGCTCCGCGGTCCGCGGCAGGACCACCAGCCCCGGTGCGGCGCGGTGCGAGGTGAGCCCGTCGCACTCGTAGGTGCGCAGGTCGAGCGGATCGGTAACGACCCCGCCCGGGCCGCAGATCTCCACCATCGCGGGGACCAGGTGCTCGATCATTGCTCCCCCTTCCGGGGCGGGCGTCCCTCCGCAGGCCGTGTCGCTACCTCCAGGTTGCCCCCCGGCGGGAGTGAATTCCATGATCACGGCAATTTTTCAGCCCGCTGGAGCGGACTTCGGGCGGCCGCACCCGGGGGATCCCGCACCGGCGGCGCCCCGCTTACGGTTCCCTAACCGTCCCGGCCCTGTGTGCTGACCCGGGGGATGCATCGGGGGCACTATCCGGTGGGGAGGTTCACCCGGCTGACAGATGATGGGCAGGAAGGCCTGATGCCAGACATACCCGCCGCCCAAGGACCGCGACCCGCGCGTCCGGCCGCCCAGCCCCTGGGCAGCCAGCCGCCTGCACCGGCCAGGCCGCAGGAGAGTCCGCCGCCCGGGCCCGCTCCGGCCAAGCGGCAGGTGCTTAAAACGATCATGGCGCCGCTGGTGCTGGGCGTTCTCGGGCTGGCGCTGCTGCTGGCCGCCTTCAAGCTTTACCCGTCACCGGCCGACCTGCCCGCCCCCGCCACCACGCGCGTGGATATCGAGCTCACGTCCCTCCACCAGGGTGCCCCGCCCTTGTCGTTCATCTACTACCAGGTTGGCCAGGTCAGCCCGGGGGTGGCGAGGCTGCAGATCCAAGTCACGCTCGCCGGCCGCCGGTCGGCGGGCGCGGGCGTCGGGCTGCTCGTGGCCCTGCCTGCCGGGACCCCGCTCATGTACTGCCGCCCGGCCTGCATCGGGCACACCGGCAGCGTGGTGCAGCTCTTCACATCCGGGCAGGTGACCGCGGACTTCCTGGTGAAGGCCCGCGACTTCGGCGTGGCCGCCAACGGCGTCATCGCCTCGGCTGCGATACCGGAAATCAACTACATCAAAGGCAAGGGGGCACCGATATTGGTCACCGGCTACGAGCTCCCCTCGGCCAGCAGCTATGACTGGTCCTCCTACCCGGCCGCTCAGCTCGGCTCGTCCTTCGCCATCTGGCACGAGACCGTGACTGCGGGCATCACGTCCGGGCGGATAGCGACGGGCGTCAACAACGTGGCCCAGGCCAACGACGACCACCGGACGTTCTTCGCCGGGGCCCTGCTGGGCCTGGCCGGCGGGGCGCTGCTGTCCGCCGTCCAGGAAGCCCTGCACGCCCGCGACTGACCCGGCCCGGATGAGCAAGCGGGGCTCAGGGCATGCGCTCGTAGGCGGGGATGGTGAGGAACTCGGCGTAGGTGTCGGCCAGGCCGACCTCGGTGAACAGGGCGACTGCCTGCTCGTAGCGGGGGGCGTCGAAGGCAGCGCCCGCACTGGCGCGGATCTTGTCCAGTTCCTCGCCCATGATCCGCTGGACCAGATCGCGGGTGACCAGGGGGCCGTCGTCGAGGGTGATGTCGTTGTGCAGCCACTGCCAGACCTGGGATCGGGCAATCTCCGCGGTGGCGGCGTCCTCCATCAGGTTGAAGATGGTGACCGCGCCGTTGCCGCCGAGCCAGGTGGCCAGGTACTGCAGGCCCACGCTGACGTCGTTGCGCAGGCCCGCCTCGGTGATCTTCCCGGGGGTCTTCGCCACCGCCAGCAGGTCCTGCGCGGAGACGCTGACCTCGTCCCGCTGGCGGTCAATCTGGTTGGGCCGGGCGCCGAGCGCGGCGTCGAACACCTCCTTGCACAGGGCCACCAGGTCGGGGTGGGCGACCCAGGAACCGTCGAAGCCGTCCCTCGACTCGCGGGTCTTGTCGTCACGCACCCTGGCCATCGCGGTGGCGTTCACCTCCGGGTCGCGGCGGCTCGGGACGAACGCGGCCATCCCGCCCATCGCGTGCGCACCCCGGCGGTGGCAGGTCTTCACCAGCAGTTCGGTGTAGGCGCGCATCATGGGCGCTGTCATGGTGACCGAGTTGCGCTCCGGCAGGACGAACTCCCGTCCGCGGGACCGGAACTTCTTGATGATGCTGAAGAGGTAGTCCCAGCGCCCCGCGTTCAGCCCCGCGCTGTGCTCACGCAGTTCGCAGAGGATCTCCTCCATCTCGAAAGCGGCCGGGATGGTCTCGATCAGCACGGTGGCCCGGATCGTGCCGCGGGGGATACCGAGGAAGTCCTGGGCCAGGTTGAAGGCGTCGTTCCAGAGCCTGGCCTCGTGGTGGCTCTCCATCTTGGCCAGGTAGAAGTAGGGCCCGGCGCCCTTGCCGAGCTGGCGCCGGGCGCAGTGGAAGAAGTACAGCGCGAAGTCGAACAGGCTGCCCGACACCCGCTGGCCGTCCACCAGGACATGCTTCTCGTCCAGGTGCCAGCCGCGTGGCCGGACCACGATGGTCGCGAGCTCGTCGTCGGGCAGCAGCTGGTAGGACTTGCCCTCCTCGCTGGTGAAATCGATCGTGCGGTCGAGGGCGTCCTTGAGGTTGAGCTGGCCGGTGATCATGTTCTGCCAGAGCGGCGTGTTCGCGTCCTCGAAATCGGCGAGCCACACGTTCGCACCCGAGTTGAGTGCGTTGATGGTCATCTTCCGCTCGGTGGGGCCAGTGATCTCGACGCGGCGGTCCACCAGCCCCGGCGCGGGCGGCGCCACCCGCCAGCCTGGGTCATCCCTGATCTGGCGGGTCGCGGGGAGGAAGTCGAGGGTCCCGCCCGCCGAGATCTCCACCTGTCGGGTTTCCCGCGCTGCGAGCAGTGCCGCGCGCCGGGCACCGAGCTCGCGCTGGAGCGTGGCGACCAAGCGCAGCGCGTCGGGGGTGAGGATCTCGTCGTAGCGGTCCCTCCGCGGGCCGATGATCTCGACACCCTCGACAGCAGCCATGTCGCGCTCCTCCCGGTGATGATCACGTCCTGGGTACGCGTTGCGGACGGTGGCACCGACGCTAGCTCCCGGCCACGAGCCGGTCAAAGGCGGCCCTGCGGCCCGGGGGCGAGCCGCTTCCCGCCGGCACGGGCGCAAGCCCGGCCGGGCACAACTGCGGGCTCCCTGTTGTTTATTGAGGTGAATGAAAACATCAGACATGCCAGCATTGATTGACCCACCGTCCGGCGAAGGCCGCGCCCGGCGCCCGCGAAGGGGCAGTGAACTGCCCGGACACCGACCCAAGGCAGCGATGACTTTCCCCGAGAACCAGACCGGCGACCTCGACCTGGCCGACCGGCACGCCCTGCGCCGGGTCGCGGGCCTGTCCACCGAGCTCACCGACGTCACCGAGGTCGAGTACCGTGCGCTGCGGCTGGAGCGCGTGGTGCTCATCGGCGTGTGGACCGGGGGCACGCTGGCGGCGGCGGAGAACTCGCTGCGCGAGCTGTCCCGGCTCGCCGAGACCGCCGGGTCGGTCGTGCTGGACGGCCTGGTGCAGCGGCGCGGCCGGCCCGATCCCGCGACCTACGTCGGCGCGGGCAAGGCGGCCGAGCTGGCGGCCCTGGTGGCCGCGACCGGCGCCGACACGCTCATCTGCGACAACGAGCTCACCCCCGGCCAGCTGCGCAGGCTGGAGGGCGTGGTGAAGGTGAAGGTCATCGACCGCACCGCGCTCATTCTCGACATCTTCGCGCAGCACGCCCGCAGCAAGGAGGGCAAGGCGCAGGTGGAGCTGGCGCAGCTGCAGTACCTGCTGCCGCGGCTGCGCGGCTGGGGTGAGTCGCTGTCCCGGCAGGCGGGCGGCCGGGTTGCTGGCGGCGGCGGCATCGGCACCCGCGGCCCCGGTGAGACCAAGATCGAGACCGACCGGCGCCGGATCCGGGCGCGCACCGCCAAGCTGCGCCGCCAGATCGCCGGGATGTCGGTGGGCCGCGAGGTCCAGCGCGGGCAGCGGCGCCGCCGGGAGGTGCCAGCGGTCGCCATCGCGGGTTACACCAACGCCGGGAAGTCGAGCCTGCTGAACGCGGCGACCGGGGCCGGTGTCCTGGTCGACGACTCGCTGTTCGCGACCCTGGACCCCTCGGTGCGCCGGGCCCGGACGCCGTCCGGCCGCTGGATCACCCTGACCGACACGGTGGGGTTCGTCCGGCACCTGCCGCACCAGCTGGTCGAGGCGTTCCGGTCCACGCTGGAGGAGGTCGCCCAGGCCGATCTCATCCTGCACGTGGTGGACGGGAGCGACGCCGACCCGCAGGCACAGATGGCCGCCGTCCGCGAGGTGCTGGCCGAGATCGGCGCCGCGGACGTACCGGAGATCGTGGTCGTCAACAAGGCCGACACCGCCGACCCGGTCGGGATCAAGGGGATACAGGCGAAGGAGCGGGAGTGCGTGGTGGTCTCCGCCCGGACCGGGGCGGGGCTCGATGACCTGCTCGCCGCCGTGGACGCCAGGCTGCCCCGGCGCGATCCGGAGATCCGCGTGCTCGTTCCCTATGGGCGGGGCGACCTGGTCGCGCGGGCGCACGAGGAGGGGGAGGTGCTCGCGGTGCGGCACGCGGCGGAGGGCACCGAGCTGACCGCGCGCGTCCCGCCCGGCCTGGCGGCAGAGTTGAACGGCGCGACAGCCGTCCGGTAGGCCAAAGAAATGCAATCGATAGCAGAAAATCGGTATTGCCGCAGGCCATGATCATCTGTCATGCTGCTACCTGCGGAAATAGTTGCCCTGCCGGCCTGATCCGGGGCTGACCTGCACCGGGACGGGCCACGGCGGGGCAGCGGTCATCCGCGGCGGCCCGGTGCGGCGGGGGTTTTGCGAAAGGGGAGGAATTCGGGCCCAGATCTTCGTATTCGGCCTGTACAAGTAGGCACTTGTGCAATACCGTAACTGAACCGATACGTTGGTTTGCCGCATCTTCGGAGCACCCGCTCGTTCATGATCATTCATGAGCGTCTCCGGGTGCCCGTGGTGCTCTAAGACGAGGCACGGGCCATGGCAGGTGACCGCTCATGACGCAGGGATCCCTGAGCAGGGGACTTCCTGCGCGGGGGAGGGCTCATCGGTGACGATTCGCCTGCTGACGAACATCGGGCGCCTCTGGACGGGGTCAGAGGTATGGAACAACGCCGCCATCTTGACCTCCGGCGACCGGATCGCGTGGGTGGGGCCCGCGGCCGAGCTGCCGCAGAGCCTGCCCGGGATCGTGGATGACATCGTCGACGTCGACCACGTGGAGAACCTCAACGGCGGCCTGGTCACGCCGGGCCTGATCGACGCGCACACCCACCCCGTCTACGCCGGGAACCGCTGGGCCGAGCTGGCCATGCGGTCGGGCGGGTCATCCCCGAACGAGATCGCCGCCGCGGGCGGGGGCATGGCCTCGACGGTGACGGTGACCAGGGGGACCGACCCCTGGACCCTGTGCAACGGCGTGCGGGAACGGCTCCGGGAATGGCTCCTCGGCGGGGCCACCACGATCGAGGCCAAGACCGGCTACCACCTCACCAGGGACGGCGAGCTCGCCGACGTCCGCCTGCTGCGGTCGCTGGAGGGCGAGGCCGGCATGCCCCGGGTGCATGTGACGTTCCTCGCGGCGCACGCGGTGCCGCCCGAGTTCTTCGGCCGCCGCCACGACTACGTGGACGCCGTCGGCTCGTGGTGCGCGGATGCGGCCGCGGCGGGCGCGGACAGCGTGGACGTGTTCTGCGAGGAGGGGCGTTTCACCGAGCGGGAGGCGCGCTGGGTGCTCGGCGCCGGCCGCGCCTCCGGGCTCCTGCCCCGGCTGCACGCCTGCGGCCAGTCGCGCACCGGCGCGGCGCTGCTCGCCGCCGAGATGGGCTGCGCGTCGGCCGACCTGCTGCACGACGCCGACGAGGAGGACGTGTTCGCGCTGGCCAGCGCCGGTGTGGCGACCGTCCTGTGCCCCGGCACGGCCCTGCAGACCGGCAAGCTGCCGCCGGTCCGGCCGCTGCTCGACAAGGGGGTGGCGGTCGCGCTCGGCTCCGACCACGCGCCCGGCCGGAACGGCATCACCTCCATGGCGCTGGTCGTCTCCCTCGCGATCAGCCACTTCCGGATGAGCGTGAGCGAGGCGCTGCGGGCAGCCACCCTGGGCGGCGCCCAGGCACTGCGGACACCCGACCGGGGCGCGATGGCGCGCGGGCGGTACGCGGACATCGTGGCCTGGGACGCTGACCACGAAGGCGCCTTCGCCTGGTCCTACGGCCTCAAGCCGCTGCGGGTCTGGCGCGGCGGCGAGCCGGTGAGCTGAGCCACCGCGCCGGTTCTCCCCATCAGGTCACCCGCCCGGCTTTTTCATGCGGAACGGCCTGCGGCTCGCGGCCCGTGTCTCCACAGGCACCCCCGTCGTGGCATGCTTCAGCCATGACTTCCCAGGCAGCCGCGGGCGGAACCGTCACCCAGGGGGTGGCCGTCGCCGTCGTGGTGGGTGAGGAGGAGCTGCTGGTGGAGCGGGCCGTCGACCGGCTGGCCGCCGCGGCGTCGGCCGCCACCGGGCAGGGCGGCGCCGGGGATGGGCCGTGGCCGGCGGGGGCTGGCGTCCACGAGGTGGCTGGTGCCGCGCTCAGCCCCGGCGAGCTGGTCTCGCTCACCGCTCCGTCCCTGTTCGGCGGCGGCTGCGTGGTGGTGATCCGGGATGCGCACCATGCCAGCGCCGCGGTCGCCGAGGAGCTGGCCCAGCTGGCCGCCGGACCGCCGCCAGACGTGCGGCTGGTGGTCACCCACGCGGGCGGGGCGAAGGGCAAGGCGCTGCTGGCCAGCCTGACCGGCAGCGGGGCGCGGGTGATCGCGTGTCCCAAGATCACCAGGGTGGCCGACCGGATGGATTTCGTGCGGGAGGAGTTCCGCGCGGCCGGGCGCAGCATCGACGACGGCGGGGTCCGGGCCCTGATCGACGCGCTCGGGTCCGACCTGCGGGAGATCGCTTCCGCCTGTGCCCAGCTGGCGGCCGACACCACCGGCGTGATCGGCCAGTCCGTGGTCGCCAGGTACTACCGCGGCCGGGCGGAGGCGAGCGGGTTCTCGGTGGCCGACCGGGCGGTGGAGGGGCGGCTGTCCGACGCGCTCGAACTGCTCCGCTGGGCGCTCGCGGTGGGGGTGGCACCGGTGCTGATCAGCAGCGGGCTCGCCCAGGGCGTCCGCCTGCTCGGCCGGGTCAGCGGTGCCCCGAAGGGGCAGGGGAGTGCCTCGCTGGCGGCCGAGGCCGGTGCCCCGCCCTGGAAGATCGACCGGGTGCGGCAGCAGTTGCGGGGGTGGGAGCCGGAGGGCATCGCGCGGGCGCTCGGTGCGGTGGCAGAGGCCGACGCGCAGGTCAAGGGCGAGGGAACCAGCCCGGGTTACGCCCTGGAAGTGGCGATCCGCACGATCGTCGCCTGCCGGTCGGGGACGGGACAGCGCGGCGGCCGCTGAGGGGGGGCGGACGGGTAGGTCACCCCGCGCGCGGCGGGGGGTGCGTCAGGACTGGAGTTCGGCGGCGCGCTTGGCGATGGCGGACTTGCGGTTCGCGGCCTGGTTCTTGTGGATCACGCCCTTGCTGGCCGCCTTGTCCAGGTCGCGGCAGGCGTCGCGCATGGCCGCCGCCGCGGCGTCGGTGTCACCCGCGTCGGCCGCCTCGCGGAACTTGCGCACGCTGGTCTTCAGCGAAGACTTGACGGCCTTGTTACGCAGCCTGGCCTTCTCGTTCTGCTTGTTGCGCTTGATCTGCGACTTGATGTTCGCCACGCGGAAGCCTCGCTAGGGGGGTACTTGATCTGGCTGGCCGGCGGACGCGTTCCGCACGTGCGCGGCAGCGCCGCACGGGTGGCGGCGCGCATCCATCCCGACCACGCAGGATAGCCCAGGTAGGGCGCGGGCTCAAACTGCGGGCCGTGGCCCGGCGGTGCGGAGGGGCGCCGTCGTCACGACGCACGGGCACGGCAGACAGAAACGCCGTGCCCGCGCCCCGTGCCGTCATCGCGTTACGGTCCCCTGGTAGCGCCGGTGCGCCCGGGCGGTGCGGGCACCCCGGTCAGCATGCGACCATGGACGCGACGGCAGGCGTGATCGGCGTGCGCCCTGCGCGGCGCCCGCTCCGTCACCGCACCGGGCGCGAGCGCGCTGGGCAGCCCGCGTGCCGCGACCGAGAGCCCCGACTGGATACTGGCGGATTTCTGTGTCATCACTGCCCGAGCAGCCCTCCGCGGACAGCGGGCGGGCCGCGTCCCCCGTGCCGGCCACCGCGCCGCACGGGCATACAGCCATGGGCATCATCAGAAACTTCTGCGTCATCGCGCACATCGACCACGGCAAGTCAACGCTGGCGGACCGGATGCTCCAGCTCACCGGCGTGGTGGGCGAGCGGCAGATGCGGGCGCAGTACCTGGACCGGATGGACATCGAGCGGGAGCGCGGCATCACCATCAAGAGCCAGGCCGTGCGGCTGCCGTGGACCGGCGCCGACGGCGGCGCCTACGTGCTGAACCTGATCGACACCCCGGGCCATGTGGACTTCTCCTACGAGGTCTCGCGGTCGCTCGCCGCCTGCGAGGGGGCCATCCTGCTGGTCGACGCAGCACAGGGGATCGAGGCGCAGACGCTCGCCAACCTGTACCTGGCGCTCGCGGCCGACCTGCACCTGATCCCGGTGCTGAACAAGATCGACCTGCCGGCCGCCCAGCCCGCCAAGTACGCCGAGGAACTGGCCGGCATCATCGGCTGCGACCCCGCCGACGTGATGCGGGTGTCGGCCAAGACCGGGGAGGGCGTGACTGAGCTGCTGAACGCGGTCGTCGAGCAGGTCCCGCCGCCCACCGGCGACCTCTCCGCCCCCGCCCGCGCGCTCATCTTCGACTCCGTTTACGACACCTACCGGGGGGTGGTCACCTACGTCCGGGTGATGGACGGCCGGCTGAACCGGCGGGAGAAGAGCCTGATGATGTCGACCGGGGCCACCCACGACACCCTCGAGGTCGGCGTCATCTCCCCGGAGCCCATCCCCACCGACGGCCTGGGCGCGGGCGAGGTCGGCTACCTGATCACCGGCGTGAAGGATGTCCGGCAGGCCCGGGTGGGTGACACCGTGACCAGCGCCGCGCACCCGGCCGCCGAGCCGCTCGCCGGGTACGACCACCCGCGCCCGATGGTGTTCTCCGGCCTGTACCCGGTCGAGGGCGACGACTACCCGCAGCTGCGTGACGCGCTCGACAAGCTACGGCTGAACGACGCCGCGCTGGTCTACGAGCCGGAAACCTCCACCGCCCTCGGCTTCGGGTTCCGGTGCGGGTTCCTCGGCCTGCTGCACATGGAGATCGTCCGCGAGCGGCTGGAGCGCGAGTTCGGCCTCACGCTGATCTCGACCGCGCCGAACGTGGTCTACCGGGTGGTCCTGGAATCAGGGCAGGAACTCACGGTGACCAACCCGAGCGACTTCCCGGGGAGCTCGGGGGGGTCGTCCCCCCGGGCTGGCAAGAGCCCCGACGGCAAGGTGGCCCAGATCTTCGAACCGGTGGTCCGGGCCACGGTGCTGGCCCCGGCGGAGTACATCGGGACGATCATGGAGCTGTGCCAGGGCAGGCGCGGCACGCTGCTCGGCATGGACTACCTGTCCGCCGACCGGGTGGAGATCCGCTACACGATGCCGCTCGCCGAGATCATCTTCGACTTCTTCGACCAGCTCAAATCGCGCACCCGCGGCTACGCCTCGCTGGACTATGAGCCCGCGGGCGAGGCCGAGGCCAACCTGGTCAAGGTCGACATCCTGCTGCAGGGCGAGTCGGTGGACGCGTTCAGCCAGAT
>Ga0335081_10007360_pt1 | contig 17602 bp, 14 predicted proteins | sample Lox_Sample_35_FD_206713 | JGI IMG/M metagenome (GOLD analysis project Ga0335081, IMG submission 206713) | Soil microbial communities from Loxahatchee National Wildlife Refuge, Florida, United States - Lox_Sample_3.5 | ecosystem: Environmental > Terrestrial > Soil > Wetlands | place: USA... | reverse complement strand
GAAATGCGCGCCGATCTCAAGCGCCTGAAGCGCGCCGTCGAATCTTCGAACACTTCGGTGGTCACCGAACCGGCGGCTGATTCCGGCACCAGCGCCATTACAAAGCTCATCCCCGCAAAGAAACGCCGCTCCCCGGGGCTGGCAGTGCTCTGTGCCAGCGTACTCGTTGCCCTGGCGGGAGGCTTGCTCGCCGGCAAAGTCATCTTCGGCTACACGCCGCCGCCTCCGCCGCTTTACCGCCAGCTCACCTTCCGGCGGGGCAGCATCCGGGCCGCCCGCTTTGCCCCCGACGGCCAGACCATTCTTTACAGCGCCGCCTGGCAGGGCAATCCCGCCGATGTTTTTACGGCCCGCCCCGAAGCCCCCGAATCCCGCTCCATGGGGCTGAACCGCACTCAGCTCATGTCAGTTTCCTCCAACGCCGAAATGGCCGTGTTGCTCGACAGCAAAGCCATCGGCGCCTGGGTGAGCATGGGCACGCTGGCGCGCGCTCCGCTTTCCGGCGGCGCGCCCCGCGAAGTTCTCGAGCAGGTGCAGTGGGCCGACTGGTCGCCCGATGGAACCCAGTTTCTGGTGGTCCGCGATATGGGCGGCATGAACCGCCTGGAGTATCCCATCGGCAAGACTCTCTATGAGACTGGCGGCTGGATCAGCCATCCCCGCGTTTCTCCCAAGGGAGACCTCATCGCCTTCTGCGACCATCCCATTCAATCCGATGACAGCGGTTCGCTGGCGGTGGTGGACCTTGACGGGCATAAGCGGGTGCTCTCCGGCCAGTGGTTCACCATTCAGGGCGTGGCCTGGGCTCCCGGCGGAAAGGAAGTCTGGTTTACCGCCAGCAAGTCGGGCACTGACCGCACCCTTTACGCCGTTTCCCTGGATGGCAAGCAACGCATTGTGGCCCGCCTGCCTGGCGCGCTGATGCTGCTCGATATCGCCAAAGATGGCCGCGTGCTTCTGGTGCGCGCCACCTGGCGCCGCGAGCTCATGGGCTTCGATCCCACCGACAACAAGCAGCGCGAGCTTTCCTGGCTCGACTACACCTATCCCGCCGATATTTCGCATGACGGTAAAACTCTGCTGTTCGATGAAGAGGGCGGCGGCGGCGCTCTCGATTACTCCAAGTCCAGCGGCTTTACCTACGCCGTTTATCTGCGCAAGACCGATGGCTCTCCGGCGGTTCTCCTCGGCGAAGGCGGCGCTGTCGCCTTGTCGCCCGACGGCGAGTGGGCCATCGTGCAGACCCAGGACACGCCCTCGCGCCTGCGGCTTCTGCCTACCGGCCCCGGCCAGCCCAGGGACCTGCCTGGCGGCAACATCAATCACGTTTGGGCGCGCTGGTTCCCTGATGGCAAGCGCATTCTGATGTCGGCAGACGAGCCCGGCAAAGGCGTGCGGCTTTATGTGTACAGCCTCGAGACCAATCAAAGCCAGGCCATCACTCCCGAGGGCGTCAGCGGAGACGCGCTGGTCATCTCGCCTGACTCCGAGTGGGTAGCGGGCATCGGCCCTGACCACCGCGGCTATCTCTATCCGGTCGGCGGCGGCCAGCCCAAGGTCATCCCCGGAATGAAGCCTGGCGAGCAGCCCATCGTCTGGAGCGCCGATGGCCAGTTCCTCTACATCTACCAGCCGGGAGAACTGCCCGCCCGCGTGGACCGCCTCGATCTCCGCTCCGGAGAGCGTACTCTCTGGCACGAGCTCATGCCCACCGACCCAGCCGGGGTCGAGAACATCGGCCCCATCCTCATGACGCCCGACGCCAGGACCTGCGTCTTCGGCTACCACCGCATGTTGGCGGATTTGTACCTGGTGGAGGGGTTGAAGTAGAAGCGAGAGCAGCCTGCCCGGCTATGGATGCAGACTCTCGTAGCGGGCGATCTCAGCCTCATGCTGCAAGGTCATTCCAATATCGTCGAGGCCTTCCAGCAGGCGATGACGAACAATCTCATCCACTGGAAAGCTGGCTGAGAAGCTGCCCTCGGTCACTCTTCGCTGTTCCAGGTCAATGGTCAGCTCGTAATCTGGGATTTGCCCCGCCCGGCGGGCGATCTCGGCGGCTTCGCTGTCTTTCAGGATCACCGTAAGCACGCCGTTTTGCACGCAGTTATTGGCAAAAATATCCGCAAAGGAGGGCGCAATGACCGCGCGAAAGCCGGCGTTTTCCAGCGCCCACACCGCGTGCTCGCGCGAGGAGCCGCAGCCGAAGTTCTTGTCCGCCACTAGAATGCTGGCTCCAGCATAGCGCACCTGATTGAGAGGAAACGCCGCATCAAGCTTGCCCTCGGCCGTGCGGCGCCAGTCGTAAAACAGAAACTCGCCGAATCCGGTTTTCTCGATGCGCTTGAGAAACTGCTTGGGAATAATCTGGTCGGTATCAATATTGGCGCGATAGAGCGGCGCCACCTTCCCTCTATGTGCTCTGAACGGCCGCATGCCAGTCTCCTCTTTGGCCTCTGCAGTCAAGCTTTTAGCCGTGCCTTCACCGGAACTTCCACTCCCGGATATCGGTAAAATGCCCTTCAATCGCGGCCGCTGCCGCCATCATCGGACTGACCAGGTGCGTCCGCCCGCCGCGCCCCTGGCGTCCTTCAAAGTTCCGGTTGCTGGTGGAGGCACAGCGCTCGCCCGGCTGAAGAATATCCGGATTCATTCCCAGGCACATCGAGCACCCTGATTCGCGCCATTCAAATCCGGCCTCGCGGAATATTCTGTCGAGGCCTTCCTGCTCTGCCACGCGCTTCACCGCCTGCGACCCAGGTACCACCATGGCCCGCACCTTGGGGCTGACGTGATGGCCCTTCGCCACTCGCGCCGCGGCGCGCAGGTCTTCCAGGCGCGAATTGGTGCACGACCCGATGAACACGCGATCCACCGCAATCTTCTCGACCGGAGTGCCCGGCTCCAATCCCATGTACTCGAACATTCGCTGGGCTGCGGAGCGCTCGGCATCGCTGCCTAGCTCGCGCAGCTCAGGAACGCGCCCGCTCACCGGCACCACCATGCCGGGATTGGTGCCCCAGGTGACAAACGGCGCCAGCTTCGAGGCGTCTATTTCCACTACTTTGTCGTACCGAGCGCCCGCATCAGTTGCCAGCGAGCGCCAGCGTTCGACCGCTTTCTCCCAGGCGCCATTCTGCGGCGCAAACCGCCGGCCCTTGAGGTAGGCAAACGTGGTTTCATCGGGCGCGACCATCCCGGCCCGCGCCCCCGCCTCAATGCTCATGTTGCAGAGGGTCATGCGGCCTTCCATGGAGAGCCCGCGCACCGCCTCGCCCGCGTACTCGACCACATAGCCGGCGGCGCCATCCGTGCCAATCTGGCCAATGATGCCGAGAATCAAATCCTTCGCCGTCACCCCCTCGGGCAGCGGCCCATTGACATAAATCAGCATGGATTTCGGCTTGCGCTGCGGCAGGCACTGCGTGGCCAGCACATGCTCGACCTCCGATGTTCCTATGCCAAAAGCTAGCGCCCCCAGCGCTCCGTGCGTGCTGGTATGGCTGTCGCCGCAGACAATCGTCTTGCCCGGCTGCGTCAGGCCAAGCTCCGGCCCGATCACGTGCACGATGCCCTGCTCGGGCGAATCCATATCGAACAGCGGAACGCCGAACTCTTTGCAGTTTTGCTGCAGCGCCTGAATCTGCCGCGCCGCAATAGGATCGGTGATCGGCGTGCCCCGAGGCTCGGTAGGAATGTTGTGGTCCACGGTGGCAATGGTGCGATTCGGTTGCCGCACCTTCCGCCCTGCCGCCCTCAGCCCATCAAAGGCCTGTGGCGAAGTGACCTCATGCAGCAGATGCAGGTCAATGTAGAGCAGCGGCGGCTGCCCCGAAGGCGCGCAGACTACGTGCTCATCCCAGACTTTCTCGAACAGTGTGCGCGCTTGCGGCATGGTCACGGTTAGTTTATCAACAAACTCCAGCCGGAAATACCGCCCTCGCCCCACCCAAACGGATACCGGGAGAGGACACGCCACGGCTTTTTTCCGCGGCCTTCCTGCCAACCTTGGGCGCTCCTCGATTCGGGGTTTCGATCCATATGGCCCAGTGGTTCTCTGCCGCGAAAGGTCTAAGCGACCTCAGGCCATCCCCGCAACCTTTCCCGCCGCCTGCCTCAGGTAAAACCCCAGCAGCATCACCGCACCCAGCAGAGGTACTGCGAATCCGACTCGCAGCCCTCCCCCGTGGCTTGAGAGAGCGCCGACCAGCCAGGGTAAGGCCGCGCCGCCCAGGTTTCCGGCCGAAAAGATCGTCCCGCTGACCGCAGACACCGACTCGCCGAACCAATGCCGTAGCAGCGAAACGTTGATCGGATAGATCGCCGCCAACCCCAAACCGGCGACGCTTGCGCCCAGCATGATCTCTCCCATGCCCTTCGCGGCCAGTAACATCCCTACTCCCAGAACCGCGATACCCAAGCCGCCGCATGCCACGCTTACCTCGGACGCGCGGCGCAAGGCCAGGGGCGCCAGCACCCGCCCCAGCAGCAGGGCTCCCCAGAAGAACGCCGGCGTCATGGCCCAGAGATCGAGCGAAGCCGGCGCCAGCCGTTCGGCATAGGAAGCAACCCAGCCGCCGATCGAAGTCTCCGTCCCTACGTAAATGAAAAAGATCGCCGTGATGAGAATGACCAGACCCCGGCTGGCCCCCTTTCCCGCGCGGCCCGCAAGTTCTACGCCTGCTGGGTGCAAGTCTGACGCAAAGCGCACCGGCAATAGGCACACTGCCAGCACCATCAGAGCCCCCGTCATTCCGTACAGAAATAAGGCTGGCCGCTGCGCCCGCTCGGCCGCCGCCACCAGCAGCGGGCTGCTCAGGGCCCCGATTCCCCACGAAGCATTCACCAGGCTCAAGGCCGCGGCGCGCCGCCCGGGGTTGGCATCGGCAATGAACAGATTCACGGCCGGGGTCGTGATCCCGAAGCCGGCCCCGAAGATCGCAACCGCCACCAGGCCGAACGTCCAATCTGCCCGTGCCAGCAGGCCCATCCCCGCGGCCATCACCAGCAGTCCCAGCAGCATAGTGCGGCGGTAGCTAAGCCGCCTCGCCAACAATCCAGAGACCAGCATGCCCGCCGTCGAGCTCACAAACTGGGCAATGAACAGATATCCCGCCTGCGCGTCACTCAGCGACCAACGCGCCGAAAGCACCGGCAGCATGGGGCCAAGCAGGGTCATCACCACGCCGGTGAGCACGAAATCGGCGTGGGCAAACAATGTTCCCCGGATGCACCCGGGAGGTTGACTGATGAAAGGCTGCTGGGAGCTGGGGTTCAAGGCATCAGTATGCACGCCCGCCAGAAAAGTAGGAAGGCGATTGCGATCCGCCGCTAGCCATTGCGCCTCGAAGGGTCACGAAACCTTGGCTTCACCCGCTTTCCTTCGTGCCCTACGTGGTCAATGAGTTCCTCTTTGCCTTTCTTCGGCTCTGTGCGACAATCTCTCGCCAAAACGGAGGTAGCCTCATGGCGAAACGCTTTCTTGCCGCACTGCTTTGCGTCGCTTCCTTGAGCCTGGGAAGTTTCGCTCAATCCAAAAAGTCAGCCATGTCCGCGGGTGCTCCCGATAAAGCTCTCATGCAGAAGATCTGGGATGGCTGGGCCACGCTCGATCCTGCCAATGTCGCGCAGTATTACGCGTCTGGCCCGCATACCTTTTTCGACATCGCCCCGGTCAAATACGACAGCTGGGATGAGTATCAGGCTGGCGTCAAGAATGTTCTGGCCGATTACAAAAGTGCCACCTGCACCGTGAATGACGATGCCGTGGTGCACGTCCACGGCGATCTGGCCTGGGGAACAGCCACCATCAAGACCGACCTGGAACACAAATCGGGCAAGCGCGACCTGGCCACCATGCGCTGGACCGTGATCTGGGAAAAACAGGGCGGCAAGTGGCTCATCGTGCACGAGCACGTTTCTGAACCGCTGTCGTGAATCGGGATGGCAGAGGGCGGGCGCCATATCGGGCCCGCCCCCGGATCTTTCAGTACGCCTTCACGAAGAAGTACGTGGTCATGGCCACTCCCGCCAGAATTACGAAACCACGCACCCAAGTCTGCGGCAGGCGTAAGGCGTAGTGGGCGCCAAAGTATCCGCCGGCTGCGGCCCCCGCAAGCATAACCAGCGCCTCAGGCCAATATACCGCGCGCGCTATCACGAAAGCGATCACGGCTACTCCGTTCGTGGCCGCGCTGAGAACGCTCTTCAAGGCATTCATGGAGTGGATTTCGCTCATCCCCATGGCCGAGAGCATAGCCAGAATCACAATCCCCATGCCTCCCCCGAAGTAGCCTCCATAGGTGGCTACCGCCAGCTCCATGCAAGCTGCCGTAGCGATGGCGCCCAGGGTCGTTTCATGGCCCACGCTGGAGCGGCCCCGGGCCAGCTTTCCGCCAAAGATGAACAACAGCGTCGCCGCCAGCAACAGCCAGGGAATCACCCGCAGAAACGTCCTGGCCGGTGTATGCAGCAGCAGGACCGCTCCCCCCGCGCCGCCGGCAATCGCCGCCAGCAATAAAGGAATCAATACCCGCCCCGGCACGCTGAGCCGTCTGCGGTAGGCGCCGCTGCTGGCCGTCATCCCCATCCACAGGGCGACCGTGTTGCTGGCGTTCGCCGAAATCGGCGGCACGCCGGCGAACATCAGCGCCGGAAAGCCCACGAAGCTGCCGCCGCCCGCGACGGCATTCATCGCGCCGCCCAGCGCGCCGGCGGCCAGAAGAAAGATGGCGTGTCCTGGGCTCAAGGAAGTCAGGGATATAGGTGTATCACACAGCCTCTGTGCTGCCAGCGGTCATGGTTGCTCGCCGCTTCCCTCGAGCACAACACGATGAGGGCTGGCCCCATCCGAGGAGGCGATCACCAGAATCCCTAGCCGCCTCCCGGAAATTGCCGGCTTGAAACTGACTTCGAGGGCACAGCTCGCGCCCGGCTCCAAAGTCGCGCCGCAGTGATTGTCCAGGCTGAAGTCAATGCCGGAAGCAAAAACGCCGGTAATAGAGAGCGGCGCCGCGCCGCTGTTGCTGAGAGTCACGCTGCGCGGCGGGCTGGCAATCCCCACCGGCTGAGATCCAAATTCAATCCTCGCCGGCGTGACGGTCGCGGCAGGCTCGGCTTGGGCGCTCCCCGTAGCCGGACCTAGAACCTGCGCAAAGACCGCAAGCAGACAGGCGATACCGATTGCTCCACCGGCTCGTGCTTTCAAACGGCGGCTCCTGGTACCTGCACCTATTGTAGCGAAGTGCCGCCCGGCGGACCCGCTCCCGGCGAAGCCGGGCCCTCAATACGGCGAAAAGCCCATGGTTTTGTCGGATTTCTCCACCCACACCCGGGCGTGCTCCGAGCGTCCGTTAATCACGACCTCGACAATTACGCCGCTGCTGCCGCCGCCCGGCGGTGTGCCCGAAGCGTAAATCTTATAGGACTTGATAATGCCCCACTCTCCGCCCGGTCCCCAGTCGCGATAGAAGTCATTGAACGGATACTGCGAGTATTTCTGCGCATGCTGCTTCCACTGCGGGTCTTGCATCCAGATGGCGTACGCGGCTTCGTAATCCTGCTTCTGCAGTGCGGCAAAAAACTTGTCGGCTACGTGCTCTTCCGGCCAGTAGCGATACCACCATGCCAGCGCCCCTACAACCAGGATGGCAGCGGCCACGGAAACAATAATGATGTTGCGGCGGCGCTCCCTGGCGGGGTTGTACTCCTTGGCGTCGAGCAGGGTCATGGCTCTCTAAGCATAATGGATTCCGCGCGCGAACCGAAAGTTCCCAGCCGATTTTCCCAGTGGACCCTGCGTCCTCGCTGCCCTCTGTGGTTAAACGCCCTCCCTCGCGCAAGGACAGAAGAGGTCTGAACCACATGAGGACACGGAAATGGCCCCTAGAGTGTCCGCTTGAATAGCGGAACGGCCGCGCTCAGCGTGACCACGGCAAAGATCGTCAGGTAAATCATATCGGGCACGATGGCGCCGATGCTCGTTTCCTTGAGCAGCAATGCCTTGAAGCCATGCACCGCGTAAGTGAATGGGTCCGCAATGGCGATAGCCCGCAGCCATTTGGGGAACGCCTGAATGGGATAGATGGCGCCGCTGGGAAAGAACAGCAGCGTGTTCAGCACGCCGAACATGGCGCGCGGCACCAAAGGATCCTCCACCCGCACCATGAGCAGAAACATCATCGTGTTAAACGCGGCCGAGGTGAGCACGATCATCATCAGCAGGCCGAGCATGACCGAGGGATGAAAGATGGTTCCCACGCCCGCCATCAGCGATCCTATGATGGTGATAATCACGCCGGTCAGCACGGCTTTGATCGCGCCAGCCGCATTCAGCCCGAAAACCAGTTCGCTTTTCTTGATCGGCGTGACCAGATAGCCTTCGTGCACGCCGCGCGCTTTGTCGTCAATGTAGAGCATGCCGCCGCCGATCATCACCGAGATGTACATAGCCAGAGTGATCGAACCCGGCAGCAGAAATTTCATATATTCGATGTAGGGGTAAAGCTCTACTATCTCCAGCGCTTTTTGCTGCAGGATGCGGGGCTCAATGCTGGGCTGGTTGAGCGCATCCACCAGCGAGGTCATCTCCTGTTCCAGCGTCGAACTCATGAAATTGTCGCTGTTATCCACCACCAGCGCGATGCGGGGATGATCGTCTTCATACACCCGCCGCGAATACTGCGGCGGAATGATCACCGCGCCCTGAATCTTGCCGTTGCGCACGTCCTCCACCGCCTGCTTCTGGCTCTGGTAGTAGACAGGCTCGAAGGTGCGGATGTTCGCCCGGACCGAATCGAAGGCCTCGCGAATCTTCAGCGCTTGCGTGCCGCCGTCCTGGTCCACAATGCCCATCTTGGCGTCGCGAATCTTTCCCCCAAACGCATTGCCCAGAATAATGAGCTGCACCAGCGGCAGCACCATGGAAACCATCATCAGCGCCGGCGAGCGGAAGAATTTGCGCATCTCTCGCTCAATAATTGCCAGCATGTGGTTCATGGCGCCATCCCCGGTCTGGGCGGCATCACGAAGCTGTACGATTTCACCAGCTCATCGCGCAGCTGCCGCCCGGTGTAGTGGACGAAAACGTCGTCCAAAGTTGTGTTTTGCACGGAAAGCGATTTGACGTTGGCGCCCGCCTGCACTGAGGCCTCGACCAGCTCTGTAGTGGTACGCGAGCCATTGCTGGTGAGAATGCGATACATTCCTGCCGCCTCTGGTTGCACCGAGGTCACTCCGGTCAACTGGTGCAAGCGCTGCTCCCAATCTGCAGGAGAATTCTCAAACTGCACCTCGATCACGTTTGACCCCGGCACACTCGCCTTGAGCGCCGCCGGCGAATCGAGCGCCACCAGCTTGCCGTGGTCCACGATGGCGATGCGGTCGCACAGCCGGTCGGCTTCATCCATGTAGTGCGTCGTGATCAGAATCGTGAGCTGGCGATGCGCCTTGATATTGGTCAGCATCTCCCACACGGCCACGCGCGAGACCGGGTCGAGTCCGGTGGTAGGCTCATCCAGAAAGAAAATCCGGGGGCTGTGCACCAGACCGCGGGCAATCTCCAGCCGCCTCCGCATGCCGCCGGAGAGCGTTTTGGTCTGCGCATCGCGCCACTTGGTCAGGTCCACCAGTTCCAGCAACTCGTCAATCGCCTGCTTGCGCCGCTTCGCCGGCACGTCATAGAGCTTGGCGTAAATGCTGAGGTTTTCTTCAATTGTCAGGTCAAGATCGCTGGTCAGCGCCTGGGGAATCACGCCAATCGCGCGGCGGGCGTCATCGGGATCTTTCTGCACGTCGAACCCCGCGATCCGCGCCTTGCCCGCGGTGATCGGCAGCAGCGTAGTCATCATGCGGATCAGCGTGGACTTGCCCGCGCCATTGGGCCCCAGCAGCCCGAAGATTTCTTCTTCCTTCACGTAGAAAGAAATGTCGTCCACGGCGGTGAAGTCGCCGTATTTCTTGACGATGTGCTCCACTTCGATGGCGTTGGCCCGCGCGGCATGCCCGTTGCCTGCCGAGCCGCCGTTCCCGCCGGCTGCGCTGCGTGAATTGAAATCGCCGGTCATGGCTTCTGCTCCAATCCCGCAGAGGCTTCCTGGCCGGTCAGCTTGCCCGCGAGTTGATCGGGCGTCACCAGCACCTGCGCGGTCATCCCCGGAACATAGTCGTGGTTCGGGTTGGCCAGGCGGACCTTCAGCACAATGGTGCGAATATCGCGCTTGCGCCGGCTCACGTCGCGCTGGGTGGCGAAGTCGGCCTCGGGTGATTTGAAAAAAACTTTTCCCGACGTCATGGTGCCGCCCGGCAGTTCAATGCGCAGGGTCTCGCCCAGCCCAATGTGATCGGCTTCGGTCTCGGGAATGGCCACGCGTACCCAGGTATCGTTCAGGTCCACCAGAGTTACAATCGGCGCCCCCGCGTTCACCACTTCCCCTTCCAGTGCCGCCCGCACCGAAACCATGCCCGTGACCGGCGCGTAGATATTCGTGTACCCCAGCCGAACCTCGGCCTGCTTGTATTGCTCCTGGGCGTTGGCCAGGTCGGCGCGCGTGGCCGCCACCGTGCTCTGCGCCGCATGCGCCTGGTGGGTATTGGCCATCGCCGTCCTCAGGTCTGCCTGCGCCGCGCTGACCTGGTCTTTCAGAGACTGCACGGTCGCCTGTTGCGCCTTCAAGTTGCTCTCCGCCTGCACGCTGTCCTGCTCCGAGGCAACTCCTTCCTTGGCCAGCTCAATGGTCCTGCGGCTGTCGCTTTCCACCCGCTGCAGCGTGGCTTGGGCCTGCAGCAATTGCGCCCGGGCTGACTGCAAGCGCGCCTGCGCGTTGGCCACCGCGCTCGAGGTCGAGCCGGAAGTTGCCTGCTCGGTCGCCTGCATCTCCGCCAGCTTGTGTTGCAGGCTGGTGACGTTGGCTGCGGCCGCCTGCTCCTGCGCCTGCAGCTCCGAGGGATCGAGCACCGCGATCAGCTGGCCCTGAGTTACGTGGCTGCCTTCATCCACCAGCAGCTTCGCAATGCGGCCCTGCACCTGCGGGCTCACGATCACCTGGTTCGAGTCCACCGTGCCGATCAGCACCAGGTCCTTCGAGCTCGGCGTAGAAAGCAGGTAGTAGGCCAGCGAGATGGCAAAGATCACGCCGATAATGATGGCAAATTTATTACGAGCGCTCATCGCATTGCTCCTTGGGGAGCCGGCTGGGTGAACAGGGCGGCGGCAATAAAATCGAGCACTGCGGCGCGGCGCTCAGCCACGCGCTCGGGCGCCATGGGGTCGGCCTTGAGCATGAGCCGCAGGACCGGCGCGCTGGTGAAGTAAAAAACAATGATCGAAATCATCGAAGGAATGAAGTGCAGAGGATTGACGGCGCGGAATTCGCCCCGCTCCTGGCCCTTTTGCAAAACTTCCGCCAGCCGTTGGAAAAGCGGCCGGAAATATACCCGCACGATGCGTTCGAAATGCGGCGCGTGCTGGCGCACCGCCTGCGACATTTCGCCCTGCACAATGCGCGGGTAAAGCGGATGGCTGGCGATGTAATCGAAGTGCGCCCCGGCGTACGCCAGGATCTTCTCCCGCGGCGGCAGATCGCGGGAAAGCGCTTGCGTGACGCAGCTGATGAGCCCGCCGAACACCTGGTCGAGCACCGCGCCGTAGAGCGCTTCTTTGTCTTTGAAGTAGTAATAGAGCAATGCCTTGTTGACATGAGCGGCGCGGGCAATGGCGTCGGTGCGGGCGCCGGCCACGCCTTCGCGCGAGAACTCGCGCACCGCGGCTTGCAGGATGGCGGCGCGGCTCTCATCGGGACGGCGGCGGGAGCCGAGACGGGGCTTCGAATGGCGGTGACGAATCAGCATAGTTTAATTAACCAGTTAGTTAGATTATACACAGGCCGCCCTTCGAGGGCAAGGCCGTTTGTGTGGGCGCGCCCGGACCTCCCTTCTCGCTTGCGGCCGCAAACCAGAATCCGCCCTGCCCGCCCTCTCCGCCTTTCGCAAAGCCCGCCCCTGAGCATAAGATAGAGCAGATGGCGACGGGCACCGCACCCAGGCAAACCCCGCTCCAGCCGGCTTATACCGACTTTCTCGCCCGCTACCCGGGCTATGCCGGCACCTCGGCGCTCGACGATTTGCGCGCGGCCGAATACGCCCGCCTCGACCACCATGGTCAGGTGTATCTCGATTACACCGGCGGCTCGCTCCATGCGGAGAGCCAACTGAAGCAGCATCTCGCCCTGCTTCATTCCGGAATCTTTGGCAATCCGCACTCCACCAACCCCACCTCTACCGCCACCACTCACCACGTCGAGGGCACGCGCCAGTACGTGCTGAGTTATTTCCATACCAGCGCCGAAGACTACGTTCTGGTCTTCACGCAAAACGCCAGCGGCGGCCTCAAGCTGATCGGCGAGTCGTTCCCCTTCGTGCCCGGCAGCCGTTTCCTGCTCACCTTCGACAACCATAATTCCGTGAACGGTATGCGCGAATTTGCCCGCGCCAAAGGCGCCCACATTGGTTACGCGCCGCTGCTCACACCCGGCCTGCGCCTCGACATGGACCGCCTCGAAGCCCTGCTGGACCAGGCCGACCCGGCCCGGGAAAATCTGTTTGCCTACCCCGCACAGTCAAATTTTTCCGGGGTCAAGCATCCGCTTGATCTCATCGCCCGCGCTCAGAGCAAGGGTTGGCGGGTTCTGCTCGATGCCGCCGCCTTTGTGCCCACCAACCGGTTGGATCTTCAGGCCGTGCAGCCGGATTTCGTGGCCGTCTCCTTCTACAAAATGTTCGGCTATCCCACCGGTGTGGGCGCAGTGCTCATTCGCAGGCCCGTGTTCGCCAGGCTGCAGCGGCCGTGGTTCGCCGGCGGCACCGTCAATTTTGCTTCCGCCCAGGCGCAAACTCACGTCCTTGCCCCGAGCGAAGCCGCTTTCGAAGACGGCACTCTGAATTACCTGGCCATTCCCGCCGTGGAAATCGGCCTGCGCCATCTGCAAAACATCGGCATGGAGATGATCGCGGAACGCGTCCGCTGCCTGACAGGATGGCTGCTCGATGAACTGGTGGCGTTGCGCCACACGAACGGCCGCGCCATGGTCCGCGTCTATGGCCCCACCACCACCCAGGCGCGCGGCGGCACCGTCACTTTGAATCTCTACGATCCCGAAGGCCATCTGCTGGATTACCGCCGGGTGGAAGAATTGGCCGGCGAGGAAGGCATCTCGCTGCGCACCGGGTGCTTCTGCAATCCGGGCGCCGGCGAAAGCGCCGAAGGGTTAACCGCCGAAGATATGCAGGCCGCCCTTACCCTCGGGCCCGACGTCAACCTGCTCAGCTTCATGCGCCTGATGCAGAACCGCGGCCACAAGAGCGCGGGCGCCATTCGCGCCTCCATCGGCCTGGTCAGCAACTTCGCCGACGTTTGGCGCTTTCTGAATTTCGTGGCCGGCTTCCGCGATCAGACCCGGCTTACCATCGGAGAAGTCAGCTTCGATATCGAATCGTGCCGCATCATCCGCGACGGAAGCTAGCCCGCGGTCCGCACATACATTTTCTGGGAGACTACCCACCCACCCGCAGCGAAATGCTCTTGCCGCGCTCCAGGCCGAGCTTGCCAATGTCGCGCCGGGCGGCTTCCACTTCCGGGCGCGGGCAAGGATGGGTGAGCACCCGCACCTGGTGCTGCATGGATTCACTCTTGGCCCATACGGCGGCGGCGTTCGAAACCGCAATGCCGTTGCGCTCAAGGGCCGTGGTGATGGGTCCGATAGCGCTGGGATCGGCCACAGGAAAACGCAGGTAGTAACGGCTGAATCCGTTGCCCGTGGTGGCGGCCAGCGTCGTATCCAGGCTGGTGGAAAAGCCGCCCTGGTGCGCGGCAATATCCACCACGTCAGAGAGCACGGCGCTGGCGCTGGGCAGCGAGCCTGCGCCCTTGCCGGAGAAAAGCATTTCGCCGACGGCATCCCCGCGCACCAGCACCGCGTTATTCTCATCGCGAATGCGGGCCAGTTGGTGCGCGGTCGGCAGCAGCACCGCCTGCACCCGCAGCGAGATTGCGTCGCCCGCCAACTCGGCGGTTGCCACGTGCTTGATCACGTAGCCAAGCTCCCAGGCGGCGATCACGTCATCGGCGGTGATTTCGCGGATGCCTTCCACCTGCACGGCGTCTGAAGCAATGTGCGCGTTGAACGCCAGCTCGGCGAGAATTTTCAGCTTTTGCGCGGCGTCGTGGCCATCCACATCGAGCGTAGGATCAGCCTCGGCAAAGCCCTTGGCCTGGGCTTCGCGCAATGCAACCTCGAACTCGACGCGCTGCTCGGTCATTCGGGTCAGGATGTAATTGCAGGTCCCGTTGAGAATGCCGCTCAGGCTCTGAATGCTGTTGCCCACCAGCCCGTTGCGCAGCGCACGAATAATGGGAATGCCGCCGCAAACGCTGGCTTCAAAACCCAAGCGAACCTGGCGGCTCTCGGCGGCCTGCAGCAGGCTGAAACCATCCTGCGCCAGCAGCGCCTTGTTGGCGGTGACCACGTGCTTGCCATCGCTAAGCGATCGCTGAATGAATCCGCGCGCCGGCTCGATACCGCCCACCAGCTCCACCACCATGTCGCAGCCGCTCTGGATGACTTTCTCCGGCTGTGTGGTGAGCAACGCGGAATCCACGCCAGGGCGGGCCTTCCCCGGATCGCGCACCAGAACTTTGGTGATCTCGAGCTCCACCCCCGAGCGCTGCCGGATCAGCTTCTGGTTCTTCGAAATCAGCTCCACCAGGCCGCGGCCCACGGTGCCACAGCCCAGCAATCCGATTTTCAACTTGCGCGAAGCGGCGGCCGGCATATCTGCTCCTAGGCTGCGCCTCCGGCGATCGAAGGCACCAGCAGAACCTCATCGCCATCGCTGAACACGTAGCTGCTGCCACCGAGGAAGCGGATGTCTTCCTCGTTGACATAGACATTGAGGAAGCGGCGCATCTGGCCGGCTTCATCGCGCAGGTGCGGCTTCAGGTCAGGGAATTGCTGGTCCAGCACGCTGAATAGTTCGTTCAAATTGGCCGCCGAACACTGCAGCGACGGCGCTCCCGCCGTATGGCGGCGCAGTGCACTGGGGATTTGCACCGTAATGGTCATTGGCTTTGTTTCTCCTAAACTCACTTATCGGACCGCCGGAGGGCCGCGAGTTTGCTCGTGCCGCTCACTGCATGTCTTACCGGTTTGTCATTTCGAGGGTCGCGAGAAATCTGCTCTTTGCGTGCGGGCAACAGCAGATTCCTCGTCGCTTCGCTCCTCGGAATGAGAATAAGGAAGGGGCGCTCAATGGCGCGGCTAAAGCCGTGCCCTCCCGGTTACACTCCGGCTAAACCTCGACTGTTTCCGGCAGGTCGAGCGTCCGGCCCAAATAGGCCTCGAACTCGGCAAACTTGGGAGCAATCGGCGCCTCGGCCGCATACTCGCCGGCCACTGCGTCGGTCGTCTTCAACCCATTGCCGGTGATGCACAACACAGTCGTTTCCTCTGGCCGAATCCGCCCCTGCTCGAACAGCTTTCGCGCGCAGCCCACGGTGACACCGCCGGCGGTTTCGGTAAAGATGCCTTCGGTTTCGGCCAGCAGCTGCATCGAGGCGACAACTTCCGGGTCGGAAACATCCTCCGACCAGCCGCCGGACTGGGTAATCGCCTTGATCGCGTAGTGGCCGTCGGCCGGATTGCCAATCGCCAGTGACCGCGCAATCGTCGCCGGCCGCTGAGGATCTATATCGGCCTTCCCGCCCTTTACAGCAGTCGAAATCGGAGAGCAGCCGGTCGCCTGCGCGCCAAAAATCTTCACCGGCCTGGGCTCGACCAGCCCCAGGTCAATCAGTTCGCGAAATGCTTTTGCGATTTTAGTAATTAACGACCCGCCCGCCATGGGCACGACCACGTTATCGGGCAGGCGCCAGCCCAGTTGCTCGGCGATTTCGTAGCCTACCGTCTTCGAGCCCTCGGCGTAATAAGGCCGCAGGTTCACGTTGACGAAGCCCCAGTGATGCTCGTCGGCAATCTGCGAGCACAGCCGGTTCACCTGGTCGTAGCTGCCGGCAATGCGCACCAGCTTGGCGCCATAGACCAGCGTATTCACGATCTTCGCCGGCTCCAGATCAGCGGGGACAAAAATCCATGCTTTGAATCCGTTGCGCGCGGCATGGGCGGCCACCGCGTTGGCCAGGTTGCCGGTCGAGGAGCAGGAAACCGTATCGAACCCGAAATTGCGCGCCTGGGCCAGCGCCACCGCCACCACACGGTCCTTGAAGCTTAGCGTGGGCAGGCAGACAGCATCGTTCTTCACGTACAGGTTCTTCGCGCCCAACTGGCCGGCCAGATGCGGCGTCTTCAGCAGCGGGGTAAAACCAACGGGCAGGGTCGGCTGAAAACGCTCGGGCAGCGGCAGCAGCGCTGAGTAACGCCACATGCTGGGCGGGCCTTGCGCAATCTGCTCACGGGTCACTTTGGGGCGCAGGGCAGCGTAGTCGTAGCTGACTTCAAGCGGTGAGAAGCAATCTTCGCAAATGGAGCGCGGCTGGTTGCCCCAGCTTTTGCCGCATTCGCGACAGCGCAGTTCGTAGTTCATCGTGCCACTCGTTCTGAGTGGCAGGGGACGAGCGAGCGGGCGCTCCTTAGCTAATTCGCCCTAAAAACCGAAAGCCTCTCATCCCGGATATGGGAAGAGAGGCGAGATGCAATACGCCGCACCCCGAATCTCATGTTCCCCGTTTCCAGGAGAGAGTTGGCACCAGCGGCCGGAATAGATGATTCCGACCCGGTTGCCGTGGCGTCACAGGGCTCGTCCCTCAGCCACTCTGCATGAAATCCAAGGCCGCTCCGAAGAGCGACTGGAGGGTATGGTACCGGAAGGGGAGGGGTAAGGTCAAGATGGGGAGGCTGATCAGGATGGCCTGGCCGGGTGCCCCGCCCTTCGCGGTTTTTCGAAGGGTGGGATTCCGCGGAATGCAACTCCTCGCAACTCTCACCGCTTTGATCCGCCACCTACTTCCCCGTGCGCATTCGGAATGAGATGTCTCCCACCTTATAAGTCACTTCGCCCGGAGCCGTCGGCGAAGGCGGGACCTTCCCGCTACGCACCGCTTCAAAGGCTGCCACCAGGTGCGGCAGCACCGAGGGGGGTGCGACAGGAACATTATGCGCGCCAAGAACCAGCTTGAGGTGCGGCGCGAGCGCCGCCAGGCGATGAATGGAGGCGTCGTAGGCTTTGAGATCGGTCTCCGGGCGGTAGAGCCATATAGTCGCAGGATAGTAAGTGTCGCCGGTGAAGAGCAGGCCGTTTGCGCGGTCGAGCAGAGAAATCGAATCCGGCGTGTGGCCGGGCGTGGCGAGGACTTCGAGCGTTCGCCCGCCAAGATCAATGCGGTTGCCGTCATGAACGTAGTGCGTGATCTTCCATGGCCGGGTTCGGTAGGTTGCAGGATCGAATCCCTTGGGAAGCGCGCCGCAGACCTGGCCCGGGGCCAGTTCCGCCTGCGCATCTTTCCGTGAGCCGCGGGCGTTCCGCCGGGTAAAGTCAGTATCCATTCCGTACACGGTTTTGAATTGCCAGTTGTCGCCCACGTGGTCGTTATGGG
>Ga0335081_10007359_pt1 | contig 17603 bp, 7 predicted proteins | sample Lox_Sample_35_FD_206713 | JGI IMG/M metagenome (GOLD analysis project Ga0335081, IMG submission 206713) | Soil microbial communities from Loxahatchee National Wildlife Refuge, Florida, United States - Lox_Sample_3.5 | ecosystem: Environmental > Terrestrial > Soil > Wetlands | place: USA: Florida... | reverse complement strand
TCATCGCGTGGGAGCCGACCGCGAGCGACGGGGTCATACAGACGGCCGCGCTGCCATTGGCCTGGCTTACCAGCATCGCGCTCGTGCAGCCGGAAATCGGATTGCCAGCGTCAGCGAATGCGACCGTGCCGGTAGGATGTCCGCCGCTCGGAGACGTGATCGTCGCAGTGAGCGTTACCTGCTGCAGGTAAGTCGATGGATTCGGCGCCGAGGTGAGAGCTGTGGCCGTTTGCAGGCCGCTGCCCGTCACCTGCTCCTGGTTCGACTGGCTGGCAGCATAGAAGTTGCCGTTGGGCGTGAAGCTCGCCTGAATGTTCTGATTGCCCGTGCCGTAGACCGGGATGTTGTTGAGCGTGCCGGTGCTGACCGTCCCGCCCAATAGAATTGCGGCACAATCGCAGCCACCAATGGCGGCCAGGTCGGGGACGCCATCGCCATTCAAGTCTGCAGGAGTCGCTGCTCCGGCTTCCGGGGAGGGAAATGTGACTTGCGGCTGAAAACTACCGTCACCCCTGCCAAGCAGTATGCCTACCGTGCCGTTAGCCACCGCAAGGTCTGAAATTCCGTCACCGTTAAAGTCCGCGATGCCAATTCCGTAGGGACCCATGCCAACATTAACGATCAGCTGTGGTCGAAAATTGCCATTGCCGTCTCCCAGGAGCACACTGAGGGTATTATCCGAATAGTTGGTTATGGCCAAATCTAGGTCGCCATCGCGATTTAGATCCGCCGCGGCCACACCCTGCGCCCCGCCCCCGGCGTTTCCAACCTGGAACGTGCGCGCTTGCTGGAAGGTCCCGTCGCCGTTCCCGAGAAAAACAAACGCCTGACCGCCGCCCATGCCGTTGTTTGAAGCGGTCGCGACATCCGGTATGCCGTCATTGTTGAAGTCACCGATAGCGATACTGAAGGGCGCTTGGCCGGCCGGGAAGGTCTGCGGCTGCACCGCGAAGTTGCCGTTACCCTGATTCAGCAGTATGGTTAACGCGCCGGGGTTATCGGTTATGACAGCCACGTCTGGCAAGCCGTCCAAGTTGAAGTCCCCTACAGCAATAAATCCAAAGGGGGCAGTCTGGTAGTTTGTTGGCGCCCCGAAAGTACCGTCCCCTACCCCAAGAAATACTGCCACACCAGTACTGTCCGTTACAGCCAGATCGAGCACTCCGTCGCCATTAAGATCAAATGCGGTAATCCCGTATGGGGCGGCGATTTGAATGATCTGCCCTATCTGGAAGGTACCGTCGCCATTGCCTATCAGAATGGTCACTGTGCCATCCTGAATGCTTGTCACAGCCAAATCGGGAATGCCGTCTCCATTGAGGTCGCCGACCGCAAGCTGAATCTCGTCCGCGCCTCCGTTGTAACTCATTCCGGGCTGAAGCGTGAACGTTCCCGGGCCGGCTACGTTGAAGTTTCCCACCGTTCCACTCTGGGTTACGTTATTCAGCGTCGCGCTGCCGGTGAGCATTGCACCCGACGGCGGCGGGAAACCGAAGCCGAAGACCGACAGCCCGAAGTCGTAATTGCTGCCGTCGGGCGTTGCCGTCAACGTGCTGATCGTCGGCTCGGTTCCGGTGACCGTCAGCGGCTGTTGCGAGGACACGCCAATGGTGTACGAATTGGTTCCGTTGTAGTGCGCGGTAAGTGAATACGTTCCCGGGCCGAACCTGGTGCGCAGGGTCGCCGTTCCCGAGGCGGTGACCACCTGCACCGTTCCCAGCACACTCGTTCCGCTCAGGAACGTCACCGTGCCATTTGGTACCGGGCTGCCGTTGGCCGTGACCGTCGCCGTCAGCGTCACCACCTGTCCCGCGGTGGCGCTGGTCGGATTCAACGACAAACTCACGGCGGTCGTCGCCTGGTTGACCTGATACGGAATGGAGCCGTTGCCGGCGGTGAAGTTGCTGTCGCCGCTATACGTGCCGCCTATGGTGTGCTGCCCGACGACCAGCACTGATGTCGGGCAGGTCGCGGTGCTGCCGCTCGATTGCGGCGTCAGCATGACCCCGGTGCAACCCGATATGGGGTTGGTACCGTCGCTGAAGCTCACCATTCCCGTGGGACTGCCACCGTTTGCTCCCGTGACCGTGGCCGTGAAGGTCACCATCTGCCCGAACATCGACGGGCTGGGCGGATTGGCAGTGATCACCGTCGTGGTCGCCGCCTGGTTCACTACCTGTGCCGGGGACAAGACGCCGTTGCTGGCGGCATAGTTGCTGTCGCCACTGTAGGTCCCGGTGATCATCGCGTGGGAGCCGACCGCGAGCGACGGTGTCATACAGACGGCCGCGCTGCCATTGGCCTGGCTTACCAGCATCGCGCTCGTGCAGCCGGAAATCGGATTGCCAGCGTCAGCGAATGCGACCGTGCCGGTAGGATGTCCGCCGCTCGGAGACGTCACCGTCGCAGTGAGCGTTACCTGCTGCAGGTAAGTCGATGGATTCGGCGCCGAGGTAAGAGCTGTGGTCGTTTGCAGGCCGCTGCCCGTCACCTGCTCCTGGTTCGACTGGCTGGCAGCATAGACCGTGCCGTTGGGCGCGAAGTCCGCCTGCACGTTCTGATTGCCGATGCCATAAACCGGAGTGTTGTTAAGCGTGCCAGTGCTGACCGTACCGCCCAACAGGACGCTCGCGGTATTGCCACTGCCGCCATCAAAGTTGCTGGCGACCAGGTCGGGAACCCCGTCGCCATTGAAATCGGCGGCGGCAAGAAATAACGGCTGCGTACCCACGGGATAGGGTTGCGGCATTGCGAACCCTCCGTGGCCATCGCCGATCAGTACGCTGATGGTATTGCCAGTTTGGTCGGCAGTCGCCAGGTCCGGGATGTTGTCGCCGTTGAAGTCCGCCACGACGATGCTGTAGGGACCCTCCCCGGTGGGATAATCGACGTGTTGTTGGAAGCTGCCATTTCCATTTCCGATCAACACACTGATCGTGGCGCTGTTTCCGTTCCCGGAATTGGTGACGGCCAAGTCCTGAATGCCGTTGCCCTTGAAATCTGCGGCCACAATTTCAAGCGGGACACTTCCCACAGCGTAGGTATTGTGCAACCGGAAGGTGCCATTCCCCGTGTTGAGCAAAATGCTGACGGTGCCATGCACGGCGTTGACCACGGCTAAATCCGGCAAGCCATCGCCGTCGAAATCGGCAGCGACGATTCCATAGGGCCCAGTGCCGGTCACGTAGGTCTGCGCCGGCTGGAAAGTCCCATTGCCATTGCCCAGAAGTACGCTTATGGTTTCACCTTTTCCGCCGTTGTAGTTGGTGATGGCCAGGTCTGGATAACCGTCTCCATTGAAGTCTGCCACCACAACTCCAACCGGGCCGAATCCAGTAGGGTAGTTGGTCTCGCTGCTAAAGCCGCCCCGCCCATTACCCAGCAGGACGGTCACTGTACTGCTTCCGGAATTGGCTATAGCTACATCCAGGTTGCCGTCTCGATCGAAGTCACCCACGGCGACTCCAATCGATCCGAAACCGGCGTCGTAGATTAACGGCGCCTGGAAGCTGCCGTCCGGGTTGCCGAGCAAGACGCTGAAGGTGTTGGTCCTGCCGCTGAAATTGTAGTTGGTAACAATCAGGTCAGGAATGCCGTCCCCATTCAGGTCGGCGGCCACAACTCCTGCCGGGGGTGATCCGGTGGTATAGGTTGTTTGCGGCCGGAAGGTGGACATGCCTTGACCGGGAATGGGGATGGTTCCCACCAGCGTCCCACCCTGAGTCAGATTATTGAGCATGGCGCTGCCTGCCAAGGGCGGGAAGCTGAATCCGAAGACCGACAGTCCGAAGTCGTAGTTGCTGCCGTCGGGCGTTGCCGTCAGCGTGCTGATGGTCTGCTCGGTGCCAGTGACGGTGAGCGACTGCGGCTGGGACACGCTTCCCAGCAGGACATTATTGGCATTGTATTGAGCCGTCAGCGAGTAGGTTCCCGGGCCAAACCTCGTCTTCAGAGTGGCACTCACACGCCGCGTGCCGTTGTTTGCCTGCACAGTTCCCAGCACCTGGCTTCCACTCAAGAAGGTGACGGTGCCAGCGGTAACGACCAACTGGTGTGAATTCGTGACCGCTGCGCTAAGCGTCACCACGTCGCCGGCCGAAACCGTACCAGGCATGACAGACAACGTGGTTGTGGTCTGGTTTCCTGGATTTCCGAGGAGACTGAATGATTCGGACGGAACCTCAGCAGGATTGCTGCCAACCTGACCCGCCTCAGCCATTGACGGGCACCCGGGAGATTCGCATCCGGCTCCGTTATTCTCATCCCAGAAGACCACGTCGCCGTTCTGGGTGATGGCACCCTGCAAGGTCAATAAATAGTTGCCGGCATTCAAAGTCGGTCCGTTGAACATTCCGGTCGCGGAGCAAACGGTCAGATTCGAGACGTTGGTGAAGCAGTCATTCTGGGTGAAGCTCACGGCCTGGTTAAAGAAGACATCGCCCTGCGCGTCGGTGATGGCGACCTGCGCGGTTTGCAGAACGTCACCCGGCTCCAGCCAAACCCCGAAACTCAAGCCCGCGACGGTGGCGCTGCTGTTGGCCACGGTGAAGCTGTCGGTGACATAAAAGCCGAAGCTGATTGATTCGGCGCCGTTGGCGCCTGATATTGGGCCGTTTTCGTAAATACTTTGATAAGGACTAATATCCGGATGAATTTCCCGACGGGAGGGCGCCGGCAGATTCTGCTGCCCATGGCTCCGGGACGGATCAGCGGAGCCGGAGGTCGCCGATTGTTGCCGCTTCGACCCAGCCGGGTTCTGCGCAGAAACGGGGATTATCAAAGCCAGGCAAACCAGCACGAGGATGGCAGGTAAGAGGGTCGCGGGAAATGCCGCTGGTCGAAACTGCACGCAGCTTTGCGTCGGCCGGCTCGGCGTGGCTGTGTCCGACGCCGCAAGCGGCGAGCCGAGCGACAAAAAAAGACGGGAAAACGACAATCGACCTCCTACTGCTAAGTGGCAAAAACAACAGGGGCGCAGAATGCCGGATGAAATTGAACGTTAATTGTGGGTGAGTCAAACTAGCATTCGCGATGGATAGAGTCAATCAGAAACTCTGCTTAGCTTGTTCGCAGGAGGGTGGTTGAACCGTTTCGGGACAGCGGCTGAAGCCCATGTTCATTCAAATGCTTGCGGCACGGCTGAACAGGCCGCTGAAAGAGTCGGATTAGGGCTGCTTTGAAGGGGCGCAGCTTTAGCTGCGCCGTTCTAAGCCCTTTATTTTTGTCATCCCGAGCAGCCTTCAGGCCGCGAGGGATCTGCATATTCGACTTTTTCAGCGGCCTCTGAAGCCGTGTCCTGATACAAAGCTGTTGAAGTGCACACCTGATCACTTCGATTTCGCCACATACACGCCATCCCAGTCCGGGGGCGGCGGGTCGTCCATGAACTCGAGGCAACGTTGCAGCAGCACCTGTGTGGGCCCGTCGTAGGGGCGCGCCGACATGATATTTCCCAGCTTGCCGGCGGCGTCGATCCAATCCTGCGCGCGATAGCTCTCGAGGGCAGCGTTGTAGTCGGCCAGCAGCGTTTCGTAATTGTGCAGCTCGGTCGCCGGTGCCAGCAGCTCGTAGATCGTGACCGGCTTCTGCTTGCCTTTGACGCGAATTTTGTCCACCTCGCGGGCCACGAACTGCCCATTCGTATCCGCGTGGGTCGTCTCGTTCACCAGCACGCCGACGTGATACTGCTTGGTCATGCCCTCCAGCCGCGAGGCGAGGTTCACGTTGTCGCCCATCACGGTCCAGGAAAGCCGCTTGTCCGAGCCGATGTTGCCGACATTGACCGGCCCGCTATTCACGCCGATGCCGATCGCGATAGGCCGCATGCCGCGCCGCTCCCAGTCCCTGTTGAGTTCCACCAGTTTGTCCCGCATCTGGAGCGCGCAATTGCAAGCGTGGAAGGCGTGGTCCTCCTGCGGGTAGGGCGAGCCCCAGAACGCCATGATGGCGTCGCCGATGAACTTGTCGAGCGTGCCCAGATTTTTGTAGAGCACGTCGATCATGGCATTGAAGTACTCGTTCAGCATGCGCACCAGCTCATCCGGCGACATGCCTTCCGACATGGTGGTGAAATCGCGAATGTCGCTGAACAGGATGGAAAGGTCCTTGGTCTCACCGCCGGTTCGGAAGTATTTCTCCGGATCTTTTTCGATGAGCGCAATCACGCCCGGGGCAAGGAACATGCCGAATTGCTTGCGGATTTTGCGTTTCTCGCGCTCCTCGAAAAACACGCGATAGCTGATAGAAGCGAGATAGGCGATGATCAGCGTGAGTCCGGGAATCACCAGGCTGAACCAGCGGCCCCAATACACGAAGCTGAAGTATACGAACCAGGCAAACAGCGCCAGCGCGACGAGGGTCGTCGCCGTCGCGGCCACCGGGCGCGAGCGGCCCAGCCACCAGCCCAGTACGCCGCCAAACAGGAGAATGAAGCCGATGTCGGTCAGCTCCTCTCGGGAGCCGCGCACCAGAAACGTCCGATGCGGCTCGGCGCTGTGCAGCAGGTTATCGAGAATGTTGGCGTGAACTTCCACTCCCATATACGAGCCGCCGCCGGCAAACGGCGTGTGCCGTATGTCGCCGATGCCCAGCGCCGTGGCGCCGACAAGAACAATCTTGTCGCGGAAGGTACCCGGCGCGAACCTGCCATGCACCACGTCGGTCATGGAGTACTGCGGGTAGGAATGATACGGGCCGGCGTAGTTGATCAGTGCCGTCCCGTTGTGCCAGGGACGCAGCAAGTGACTGCCGAACCGAATATGGTCCAGGCCGTCGGCGGAGATGTAGGCCGCGATCTGCTGGTCAGGAATCTGCTCGTACTGCTGCAACACGGCGAGGTCGAGCGAGGGGAAAAAATCCTGGTCGCGATAGCGGCTGATCAGCAGCGCGCGCCGCAAGGTGCCGTCGGCGTCTGGCTCGATGTTGAAAAAGCCGTAGGAGGCCGCGGCTTCAGCGTACTGCGGCACGTTGGCTTCGACGCCTTGCGCGACTGAGCCTCCCGCCGCGATCCAGGCCTTGCCGATATCGAAGTTGCCGGAGCCGGCCTTCAGCACCTGCGGAAACGCCTTCGCCCAAACGATGTTGTAGTAGGCTTCTACGATTTTGGGGTCCTGGTATTTGGCGCGGTCGGCATCCAGAAAGAGGTGCCCGAGAACGACGTTGCCGGCCTGCTTCAGGGCAGTGGCGAATTGCGCGTCAACGTCGGCTTGCTGCCAGAATCCTTGTATTTCTTGTTGTTCTTTGGGTGTGGTCTGCTTGGCGAAGTCCTGCTTCAGCTTGCTCAGCATAGTGAGCGCTTCGCTGCCCGCGGGCAGCGTGAAGCTTTCGTCAAAGCCGATGACACGCGCGCCATCTTCTTTCAGCTTCTGCACCATCAAGGCGTAGGCACTCCGCGGCAGGGGAAACGAGCCGATCTCATCCAGCGTCTTCTCGTCCATGCCGACGATCACGATGCGCGGGTCGGGCGCCCGCTTGCCGCGCAAGGCGAAGCGCAGGTCCAGCGAGCGCTGCTCGATGTCCTGCAAAAACAGAAAGCCTGCGGCGCGGTTCTCGCTGATGCCGGCGTAGGCAAACAGGAACAGGCCCATGAGTGTAGCCGCCAGTGCGATCGCGGCATGGACATGGCGTGCAAACCATCGTGTCAGGATTTTCCAAAAGCGCATAATGCAGCGCCGGCTACTTGCAGCCGCAGGGCTTGGAGCTGGAATTGGCTTGCGTGAGACCGATGGTCAATCCGGCGACCACGCCGGCGGCAACCAGGGTCAATGTCCGGCCGTAATGCGGATGTCTGGCTTCGCCAATATCGGTGTCCTTAAGGCTGATCGTTTGCAGCGTGGAATATGGCGGCATGGCGCTGGTGAGAGGCTTCAGGCCAATTACGACAACTTCCCCGGCCGATACTTTGACGCTCTGGTCCAATCCCGTAGTCGAGTTGTTGCTGCCCACGACTTTCGCGCCTGCGGCGGCTGTCACCGACAGCGTCCCTTCGTAGCAGATGATGGTCGTGCGGCCGTTCACGTACGCCACATAAAAATACGTGCCGATTACGCCGATGACGGCGTTGGGAGTCCTCACTTCGTACTTGCCGCCGGGCTGTGTGATCTTGACCACCTGGTTGCGCAGCTTGCCGTAGTCCAGGTCAAGCGTGGTCTGCTGCGCGGTAGCGTCATGCTGCACTACGCGTAACTGACTGTTCGACCCCAGGCTCAAGATCGATCCATCGGTAAGCCCGGCGCGCACTCGGCCCTTCGCGTTGGTCTGCAGCAGATCGTTCCACTGCAGCGTCTCATTCACCGTCAGCGGCTTCGCGTTGCGAGTCGCGTCAGGAATCATGGCCTTTACCGAACCGGCGGTTTGGTCGGGCGCAGGTTCGCCCCACAGGGGGGAAACGGCCAACAGCAGGCAGAGCAGGGCGGCAAGCGGAGATCGAAACATGCAACTCCCAATCGGAACTGGTTTCGCAGAGATGATGGCAGCATTGTCTACCAAAAGCTCCACAAGTCAAGCACGTTCCTCTGGGCTGGAGATTGTGGTTCCGCTCACGGCTGGGATTTTTCCGGCACCAGGTGGGCAAAATCCTCGGTCACGAAAACATGGTTGCCGCTGCGAATCACGCCGACGCCCACGGCGTTGCACTCTGGATCGAGAATGTTACGCAGGTGCGGAGGGTCTTCGACGAGCGACTGATGGGCCGCGGCCACATTGACGTCCCAGCCTACGTTTTCCGCCTCCAGATCGGTGGGAATATTCTCCTCATCGATGCGCTGTTGCAACGGGGGCTCTCCGGGAAACTGGTGAGACAGTGCCCCGTTCTGCACCATGAGCTCGGTATGCTTGCGGGCCGCATCGGTTAAACGGGGATTGACGGCCAGCGCCGGAAGACCTTTTTCGGCGCGAGTCTGGTTGATGAGATCGGCCAACTGCGTCTCATCATCGACCTGTGTTTTGGTAGCGGTGGTTGCCGGCTCTGAACCGTTTGTGGCCGGACCTGAAGCCTCCGTGCCCTCTTGGTTTTTTTCTGCGCGAGTCTGGTTGGCCAGGTTAACTGGCTGCGTCTCGCCCTGGAGCTGAGGCTTGTTCGCAGTAGTCGCCGGCTCCGAAACCGTCGTGTCGTCCTGGCTTTGCTGCATCAACACCGGATAGAGCAGAGTTTCGTCGCGAGCGATCTTAGGCCCGATGATCACGATCTGCCCGGCCCGAAGGGTCATGCTGCCATTGGCCGCCGCAGGTACGTCGGTGCTTCCCAGGACCTTGGAATCGCCCACGGGAGTGACGGACACTCTGCCCTCGTAGCAGATGACCGTGGTACGGCCTTTGGCATAGTCCACGTAGAAGTCGGTTCCGATCACGCCGATGACCGCGTTGGAGGTCTTGACCTGATATTTCCCGTTGGGCTGGGTGATTTTTGTGACCTGGTTGCGCAGCTTGCCGTAATTCAAGTCAATCACGGTCTGCTGCGTGGCGGCGTCATGCTGCTCAATTTTGAGCTGGCTGTTGGAGCCGACGCTGAGGATGGAGCCGTCGTTCAGGCCTGCGCGCACGCGTCCCTTGGCGTCGGTCTGCAGGAGATCGTTCCATTGCAGCGGGTCGTTGACAGCCAGCGGATGCGCGTTGCGCGAGGCATCCGGAATCATGGCCTTCACCGAACCCACCGTAGGGTTCGTCGGCGGTCCGGCCAAAAGCGGCGCAACGACGAAGGTCAGCAGAAGCGGAGCAGGAAAGAACCGACGAAGCACACGCGTTCGAGACCAAAACCCAAGTGGACGCATTTTTCTCTGATGGCGTGACAGTCTAACAGAAAAGCAGTGAAGGCAGTTTCAAGTTCCCAGTTTCGAGTTTCCAGTCGAAACTACTACCAGTAATTCGGGCTGCCGCTGTGAAGTCGAGCACTATGGAACAGCGAATTGTGAAACGCGAAACTGCCCTACGTCTGGCGACCGGTTTCGACTCGAAACTCGAAACTTGAAGTTCGAAACTGCTTATGTCTGGCAACGGGTTTCGCCTTGAAACTTGAAACTTGAAACTGCCTTCACGGCTCCACCCCTCCGGTTGTCCGTTCTACCATTGGCTCGGGTGCGGTGATGTTGGGAACGGCCGCGGCCTTCTTGCGCCGCAACTCCTGCAGGAGGTGCGATCGGGTGATCCACAATCCCGCGGCGACCGCGGCCAGCCACGCTGCGCTGATCACCAGCAGGGACAACAGGTCGGCGCGGCGGCTGCCATTAACAACTACGGCGCGCCCGGCCGCATAGCAAGCCAGCCCCGCGATGAGGCCTGCAGCCATCGACTTTCCCAGCTCCAGCCACTGCATATCGCCCAGCAACACCAGCCGGCTTCGATGCAACAACCACGCCAGCGCCAGCGTGTGCATCAGGATGCCGATGTCGGAGGCGATCGCCAGCCCCGCAACGCCGTCGCGATGAAACAAGGTCGAGTACACCGGCAACGAGACCAGCACGACGATGGTGCTGGCGATCATGGGTGTCAGCGTATTGCCGGCGGCATAGAAGGCGCGCGCATAGAGCGCCTGCGCCGACCATAGCGCCAGCGACAACGCGAACCAGAAGAAGTAAATCGCCGTCTCACGCGAGTCCAGGAAGTTGAAGCGCCCACGCCGGTAGACCAGATCGATGAGCGGCAGCGCCGCCGGCATCATCCACGCCGTAGCCAGAAACGACGCGGCGGAAATGCGATACACCGAGCCGTTCACGGTCTCGGCAAACTCCTTGCGCTTCCCTTCCCCAAACAGCCGCGCGAAGAAGGGCATCGACGCCTGCCCCGTCGCCTGTCCCAGGATGGCGATGGGCACGGCGAACAACCGCTTCGCGTAATTCAGGCGCGTGATGTCGCCGGCCCCACCGGAGGCAAAGTGGCGCAGGATCCAGTCGTCGACCGTGACCAGGGAGACGCCCAGCATCAGCGGGATGGACAGCCGGATCCATTCGCGGAACTCGCGATTGTGCCAGTCAAAATTGAAGCGATAGCCGAGGCCGTCCTGCGCCGCGCCAATGGCGTTGATCAGGAATGGCCCAATGACCGAACCAACCAGGGCGCCGTAGGCCAGCGACGCGATGCCGAAGCGGCGCGCCCCCACCAGTCCGCCCGCAATGATGAAGACGTTGTAGAAGATCGGGCTCAGCGCGGGATAAAGAAACATGCGCCGCGAGACCAGAACGGCGGAGACAATCCCGCCGGCGTAGAAGAAGATTTGCCCAGGCAGCAGAACGCGCGTGAGATAGACACAACGTTCGAGCTGCGCCGCCGAAAAATCGGGCGCCACCACGTGCACCATCTGCCTGGTGAAGATCTCCAACAGCAGGGTGCCCACGCACACCAGCGCGGTCATGATGGTGATGGTCGAGTTGAAGGCTTCCTGCGCCTCCCGCTCGCGCCCCTGCGAAGTGTGGCGGGTGTAAATCGAAATAAAGGTGATGGACGCGGTGCCGCCGGCGAGGATGTAGTTCAGCCAGTCGGGTACGGTGAAGGCGGCAACATAGGCGTCGGTGCTGGGGCCGGCGCCGAAGGCCCAGGCGATGTAGGCCTCGCGCAGATAGCCGATCACCCGCGAGAGCATGACCGCGGCCATCAGCAGCAGCGTGGCGGAGAACTCCGTATGTTGGTGCGAAGGCCGCAGAATGCGCAGCAGCCGCGCCCCGAAGCCGCGGCCGGGTTGGCTGGAACTCGCTGCGTCCAGGGACGGCATCAAGCTGCGATTCTACACGGCAGGGTTGTGGTTCAATTGCTCCGCGCGGACAGCTTGCTCCGCATCGCTTCCCGCAGAGACTGTGTCGGGACCGGAAATCAGTTTGCTTGGTGGACTAAACCGTGCGAATTGCCAAGGAAACAGCCGCGCGGCCGGGGCCCCAGCAACCGCGTCTTTCTTGCGGTGGTTGGGTGGGGGAGCGGCGGCGCCACTCGCGACACAGTCTCTGAAGGCCGGCTCTACCGGATCCAACAGTACTGTTTCCGGCACGTCTTCGCCATCCCGGCAGAGGCTTGGTATCAGGGCCGCCCATCCGCCAGCAGCTGGTCGAGCTGGTTGCGGAAACGCAGCTTCAGCTCGTCGATGCTTTCGTATGTGTCGTAGAAGTGCTCGAGCTGCTTCAGCCTGTCCTGAAACGCCCACAGGGATTCCAGCCCCTTCCTAGGCGCACTGCCGGTCTTGATCTCTGTATCCTTGAAAAATGTGTAGACGAGCGGTTTATCGCCGCTCTTGAACTGGCGGTACGCGACGTCGAACTCTTCCACCGTGTATTCGCCGGCCTTGGTACTGAACAGGCTGACGAAGAGATCGCACTCGCGGATAACCTTGTTGTACTCGTCCTGAGAGCGAGTTTTGGACATTGCGCTCACGAGATTCTCCCAGCGCTCGACCTTCAGTTGGACGCCTTTGTGCAAAAGCTCGCGGTTCTGTTGGAGAAAGTAGAGCTCGAAGGCGTCCCTGTCCGCCCGCAGTTCCTTGGAGGAGGCGAGAAATATGCGAATCTCACGGGGCGAGGCGGCTGCCCCGCCCGCCCCCGGCGACCTCTGTCCGGCCCACTCCGGCTGCTTCCCAAGCTTGATCCCCTCCAGCAGCTCCAACACGTCCACCATTTCGTAGCTGCGCGGACACTCCACTTGCAGCCGATTGTCCTGCCTGCGCTTGCGCAGCGCCTTCTCGTCGAAAAATTCCGGCTCAGCTTCCGCGCGGCACTGCTCGCAGTGGCATGGAATGCGCCTGTCCACTTTGTCCAGCAGCCCCTCGGTCCCTTTGCCGCGCAGGCCCTGGAACGAATCATTCAGCGCATCCAGATCAGCGGCAATCACGCCGCGCAGCTCTTTGGCTTCCGGCCCACGCGCCCGCAGCTCGATCTCGTCGCCCTTGGGCAGCACCTGCGCCAGCACTTCCGTCCCTTCGCGCTCAAAGCGCACGCCGGTCACCCAGGCCATCTGCGCGTCAGGCACAAAGCGATGCAGCCGTACCGTCAGCCGGCTGATCATCCCCTTGGGCAAGAAATCGTACTTATAACGCAACACCAGGTCTTCCGGCCTGCCCCACTTCTTCAGTTCCGCAGGTGTCTCGGCCGGCAACAACTGCGGCGCCAGCCACGTCCGCGGCATTTTGAGCGGCAGCTCATAGCACAGCTCGAAGTTCTGCATCAGCGCCAGCAGCTCCGGAATCATCCCGTCGTAAGCGGGACCGGTCCACAGCCGCGCGCAATCTTCAAGCGTGAAGCGACCCAGCTTCTGTTTTACCCCTTCATCGTCGAGGATGCGAAACACCGCGTCGGTAGCCCATTGGTTCTGCAGAATAACGGTCCGCCGCAGCAAAAGGTCGTCCTGGAAGTGCAGGAAGACGCCCAGGTCGTGCAGGTATCGGCTGAGCAGCAGCGCCTTCGTTTCGTCGAATTCGATGTGCCTGCCGTAGATCTCGAAATATTTCTCTACGCGAATGTGAGGCTGTTTCGCGGCCAGCTCTTCGATGTCGGCCCGCACTTGGAGCCAGCGCGCGGGCACCTCTTCGCCGATATGGCTGAGGGTTGCGGCATAGAACTCGATACCGGCGCCGATTTTCCCGGTCGCATCGGGCTTTGCCAGGTCGCCGGCGTACACCTCCTTCACGTTGTCATAGCGCTGCCGGATGCCGCCGATATCGATCTGCTTGCTACGCCCGCCCTTCTCGTTCTGGAAGATCAGCGTGGGGCTGTGCCCGCCGAAAACCTCGATGCGCTCCAGCCAATCCCGGAAGCCGGGATCGGAGACCGACTTGTCGTCCTTGCAGGTGTCGTCCACCAGCACATACAGCGAGCGGTGAGTGAGGAAGAACTGATGCGTGGCCTGGTAAATCTGCTGCCCGCCGAAGTCCCACACGTTGAGGCGAAAAGTGTGCCCGTTGGCCAGCTTGAAGTCGTGGCGCGAGATGTGGATGCCGCGGGTGGTATCGCTTTCCTTGGGCAGAGGCTCGCCGGGCCGATACAGGCGCGTCAACAGGCTGGTCTTGCCGGCGCGGCCCTCGCCCAGAATCAGCATCTTGGCTTCGTAGAGATGGTCCACGCCGCCCGCCGCGCGCTCGGCAAAGTAGTTGAGGATGGCCTCGTTGCCCTGCTTGACAATCTCCGGCGGCGGGTTGGTGAGCGGACAGTCTTCAACATAGATGCCGTTGCCTTTCCCGTATGCAGAACTCCACTTGACGGGGAGACCACGCCGGATGGGGTCGATGAGCGGGGAGAGGTCGCGGACCTGCGTGTTGAACACGACCAGCCTTTGCAGATTGACGAGGCCGACCAGCGGCCCCAGATCGCTCACCTGCGTGTTGGAGACAAGCAGCGCCTGCAGATTGGCGAGGCCCGCCAGTGGCCCCAGTTCGCTTACCTGCGTGTCGGAGGCATACAGCGTTCGCAGATTGGCGAGGCCGGCCAGCGGCCCCAACTCGCTTACCTGCGTGTTGGAGACATCCAGCGATTGCAGATTGGCGAGGCCGGCCAGCGGCCCCAACTCGCTTACCTGCGTGTCGGAGACAAGCAGCAGTTGCAGATTGGCGAGACCGGCCAGCGCCCTCAGTTCGCTTACCTGCGTGTTGGAGACATCCAGCGTTTGCAGATTGGCGAGGCCGGCCAGCGGCCCCAACTGGCTCACTTGCGTGCTCCGGACGTTCAGCGATCGCAGATTGGCGAGGCCGGCCAGCGGCCCCAGATCGCTCACCTGCGTGTCCGCGATAATCAGCCTTTGCAGATTGGCGAGGCCGGCCAGCGGCCCCAACTGGCTTACTTGCGTGCTCCAGACGCTCAGCGATCGCAGATTGGCGAGTCCGGCCAGCGGCCCCAGATCGCTCACCTGCGTGCCGGAGACATTCAGCGTTTGTAGATCGCCGAGGACGTCCAGCGACCCCAGATCACTCAACTGCGTGCCGGAGACATCCAGCGTTTGCAGACTGGCAAGCCCGGCCAGCGGCCCCAGATCGTGGACCTGCGTGCGGTGGACACCCAGCGTTCGCAGATTGGCGAGGCCGGCCAGTGGCCCCAGATCGCTCAGTTCCTGGTTGAGGCTCAGGTCCAGACCCTCCAGCCAGACCAGTTTGCCGACCCCGGCGGGCAGCCTTGCCAGTTCGCAGCCGCTGAGGTCCAGAGACGTGTCCCGTGTGCGCCGGTTTTCGGCAATGCGCCCCCTCACTTGCGCGGGCACCGCTTCGCCATCGTCGAAATTGCGCTTGCGAGGTGTCATGATTGCCAATCGATTCTAGAGCACTCCAGGATTACCGTAGCCGCCATGCCAACGGGCAGAGCGGCGCTAACCGTCATCTTGGGTGCCCCGTTCTAGCCATCTGTCGGCTAGGGCGGGGCAGTTCGTTCGAGTTCGCGGCAACGTCCCCACCCCCTCGGCAAGCTCGGGGCAGGCTCTGGCCAAAGGAAGGCAAGAACGGGGCACCCACGTTGGACCGTTTCGCTCGCAATAAAACCCGTGTCATCCTGAGCGGAGGCGCGTCTCTTTTGCGCGCCGGAGTCGAAGGACCTGCTGTTTGTTCGAAGCTCCGATACTCTGCGAGCGAAAAGCAGGTCCCTCGGCTCCGGTCGGGATGATACAAAAAGAAAAACGTACGTTGCGGCACGGCTGAAGTCGCGCCCTGCCGAGCGCAGCCGAAGGGCCGTGCCCTGTTACAAGGCGATGCCAACCTGCCGAACATTGCTTCAGCAGCAAGGGATTACAACACGACGCCGAAATACATCACATACCCGCCCGCTAGCGCGAGCAGTGTCCCGCAAACCCGCGCTGTCCGCTCCCCGCCGGGCGCGGCTTTTTCCAGCAGCAGCAGCAGCGTGATGCCGGCCATCCATAGCAGGTTCATCACACCTGCGGCGAACGGCAGCAGCATCAGCATCCAGCAGCAGCCGACGCAAAACAGGCCATGGTCCACGCCCATGCGGAATGCGCCACCCGCTCCCTCCCGCCAGCCGCTCAGCAGAAACGTTAACGGCGAGCGGCAGTGGCGCAGGCACGCATTTTTCATTGGCGTCCACTGATACACGCCCGCCGCAAGCAAGATGGCGCCCGCCAACACGGGACTCGCCGCCGCCATCATCGGCGAAAGCAGCGCCTGACCGTGCAGTAGCTGTTGCAGCGCGGCGCAGGCGGCGCTAAAGGCGATCCACACCGCGAAGTAGCCGCCCATGAACAACGCAGTCGGCGTCATGGGAGCCTGCTGCGCGTCCCGCCGGACCTGCTCGGCCTGGAACACGAACACATACGGCAGCGTTGAGGGCAGCATCATGGCCACCATCATCACCACCCACATGAGGAAGAGCGCACCCCAATCCATCGTGACGCGGGCATGGACGCCCGCCGCCATGCGCACCATGTAAAGCCATGCGACCGCGGTGATCGCGGCAGCGCCGGCCAGCAGAATAGCCCGGTCGCGGTTCATCGGCCCGACACTCAGCCTTGGCATGCTCTTAGCTCTGGTACGTGAAGGGTGAATACATGCCGTTGCGATCGGAGAGCACCCACTTGTAACCGTGGTCCTCATAGCGCAACCCCTTCGATTTAGCCACGACCACCGGATACCCGGGCGAGATGCACAACGGATGCCCGCTGACGGTCACCTCCGCGTCGCCCGCGCCTTTCAAGGCCTCGATTTCGACCTCGGCCACGTCCCCGACTTTCAGCCTGCGATGCTTGCCTTCGCGTTCGAACTGGATCGGCACGCTGGCTACTCCCAGCACCTGCCCGATGTGCGCCGCCAGACGCGCCGGATGCCCGCCACCCTGGCCGGAAAAAATCGTGAGCAGCCCGTTCTTTTGTTCTTCGCTGGCGCGTGCGTCAAGGTACAACGCAACTTTCCATGGGACCTCATGCATAGCACCCGGCGAATTGATGGCCAGCGCAACGTTCAGCCCCGAGAGATCGGTGGGGCCGTACTTGCCGGAATCGATATGCCAGCCGACCACCACCGTGCAGTCGCCCTCCGTCGGCGTGCTCAAGAAGACACACGGACACGCCGGCTTGCAATTGCACGATTCGAGATATTGGCCGGATACTTGCCACGCTTCAGCCATACTCACCTCCTGTTCCCGTAAGATATACCACAAGTAAATTCCAATCGTTTCCAGGGTCCAAACCGCAGCTGATGGCTCGCTTTGAAATTCCCTTCCTGAGCGGTAGAGCTGGCCTTTAGGCCAGCGTCTAAGCCCTTTTATTCTTCTTCCTCCCGAGCCGCCTTCAGGCCGCGAGGGATCAGTGGGCTGCTCCGTGGTGCCGTAGGCGCACAAGTTTGGGGAACGCTTTGTAACAGCGCACGGCTTCAGTCGTGCCGATAAGCGCACCTCACGATCGCCTACGCGCACAAGTTTGGAGAATGCTTCGTAACAGGACACGGCTTCAGCCGTGCCGCGAAGACAGGTTTATGAATGACTTCCGAGTCGGCTTCAGCCGACGCCACGGATCGTGCCGCCGGCTGAAGCCGGCTCGAGAAAGAATAAGGAATAGTGGCACCGTATCGGCACGTCTGTTAGAAAGCGACGCAAATAGGCGTTGGAAACGACGCTTGGGTACCGGCACCCGCAACTGCGATTGCTGAAACCCGCAAAAGCAAGCGGTGTGCCGCCTCACGGTGCTTGCAGCACGCGCGCCAT
>Ga0335081_10007358_pt1 | contig 17603 bp, 15 predicted proteins | sample Lox_Sample_35_FD_206713 | JGI IMG/M metagenome (GOLD analysis project Ga0335081, IMG submission 206713) | Soil microbial communities from Loxahatchee National Wildlife Refuge, Florida, United States - Lox_Sample_3.5 | ecosystem: Environmental > Terrestrial > Soil > Wetlands | place: USA... | reverse complement strand
CCCGTTCATTCCGTACATTTTTACGACACCCACGATGCCCTGATTGACCGGCTTTCCGGCGTGGTGTGTTCCGGCCTTCTCATCGGCAATTCAGTTTTGCTGGTGTGCACCGCAGAGCATCGGATGCAATTGATCAAGACCCTGGAGCGTCTGGAAGTCGATGTGCGCAACTATGCCAGGAAAGGTCGTTTCACCATGTGCGACGCGAACGAGATGCTGGCCATGTTTATGGTGGACGGTTTGCCTGATGCCAGCCTCTTTATGGCCTCCGTCGGCAAACTTCTGCTCGACGCCAAGAAGGCGGCCCGCAGCCGGGAACAGGGACTTACCGTATTCGGAGAGATGGTGGCTGTGCTCTGGGAAACGGGCAACAAGGCTGGAGCTCTCGCGCTGGAGAAGCTCTGGAATGATGCCATGCAAGAGAGGGCGTTCCACCTGCATTGTGCCTATCCGGGCTGGCTTTTCGACGGAGACGACGCGGAACTCCGGCCCATCTGCGACTTGCATTCGCACGTTTTTGGAGCGGCGGTGGCCTGACGACGCGCAACCGCCCGCCGTAATTACACGAACATAAATTCTTTGGTCCGCAGCTCGCGGATGGTGTCCCGCAACTTGGCCGCCTGCTCGAACTCGAAGCGCTTGGCGCACTCTCTCATCTCGCCCTCAAGCTTGGCAAGGTAAGCGTCCAGCTCTTCCTGAGAGCGAAATTCCGGCATGCCTTCGGTTTCGTTGGTGAGGTCGGCGTAATCGGCATTGGCCACGGCGACGAGCGTCATGTCCAGCGGGCGCACGATGCTCTCCGGCGTGATGCCATGCTCCTCGTTGTAAGCGCTCTGAATGGCGCGGCGGCGGTAGGTTTCGTCGATGGCCTTCTTCATCGAATCGGTCATCGTGTCGGCATAGAGAATGGCGCGCCCATTTAGGTTACGGGCGCAGCGGCCGATGGTCTGGATCAGCGATCCCCCGGAGCGTAAAAAACCTTCTTTATCGGCATCGAGGATGGCCACCAGCGAGACCTCGGGCAGGTCGAGGCCTTCGCGCAGCAGGTTGATGCCGATCAGCACATCGAACTCGCCCTTGCGCAGATCGCGCAGAATCTTGATGCGCTCCAGCGTCTCGATCTCCGAGTGCATATAGCGGCAGCGCACCCCGACCTCGCTGTAATACTCGGCCAGGTCTTCGGCCATGCGCTTCGTAAGTGTGGTCACCAGCACGCGCTCGCCTTTCTTGGCGCGATCGCGAATCTCGTGCAACAGGTCGTCGATCTGCCCCTTCACCGGGCGCACTTCTACTTCGGGATCGATCAGGCCGGTCGGCCGGATAATCTGTTCGACCACCACGCCGGCGGATTTCGTCAGCTCGTACGGGCCGGGCGTAGCCGAAACATAGATCGCCTGATTTACCCGATGCTCGAATTCCTCGAAGGTCAGCGGGCGGTTGTCCAGCGCGCTGGGCAGGCGGAATCCGTACTCGATGAGGTTCTGCTTGCGCGAGCGGTCACCGTGCCACATGCCGTGGATTTGCGGGATGGTCTGGTGCGATTCGTCGATGAACAGGAGATAATCGCGCGGTACATAATCGAGCAGCGTCGGTGGGGGCTCGCCGGGCAAGCGCCCGGTGAAATGCCGCGAGTAGTTCTCGATCCCGTGGCAGTATCCCATCTCCTTGATCATCTCCAGATCGAATCGCGTGCGCTGATGCACGCGCGCCGCTTCCATCATGCGGCCCTGCTTTTCCAGCTCTTTTTCCCACCACGCCAGCTCTTCCAGGATGGAGCCGATGGCCGCATCCTTGCGCTCCGGCTTCATCACATAGTGCGTCTTGGGATAAATGGGCAGGCGCAGGTGCTTCTGCTTCACCGTGCCGAAGAGCGGATCGATCTGCGCCAGCGATTCGACCTCGTCGCCCCACAGCTCGATGCGGTAGGCCGCATCGTCGTAGGTCGGAAAGATTTCGATGACATCGCCGCGCACGCGAAACGTTCCGCGGCGCAGGTCGGTGTCGGTGCGCTCGTAGAGGATTTCGACCAGCTTGCGCGTGATCTCCTCGCGCTTGATCTTCTGTCCCTTTTCCAGGAACAGCAGCATCCCGTAATAGGCCTCGGGCGAGCCCAGGCCGTAGATGCAGCTCACCGAGGCGACGATGATACAGTCGCGCCGCTCAAACAACGACTTGGTAGCCGACAGGCGCAGCTTGTCGAGCTCGTCGTTGATCGTGGCTTCCTTCTCGATGTAGACATCGCCGGCGGGAATGTAGGCTTCCGGCTGGTAATAGTCGTAATACGATACAAAGTACTCGACCGCATTGTGCGGGAAGAAAGCTTTGAACTCGTGATAGAGCTGCGCCGCCAGCGTCTTGTTGTGCGCCAGGATAAGCGCCGGGCGGTTCACCTGCTCGATCACCTTGGCCATGGAAAAGGTCTTACCCGAGCCGGTGACCCCGAGCAGCACCTGGTGCTTGTCGCCGTCATAGACACCGCGGGTGAGCGACTGGATGGCGCTGCCCTGGTCGCCCTGCGGTTTGTACGAGCTGACGAGACGGAATTCCATTACACCTTACCGACCCCGCGCGCAGCCTTGCCGGACGGTTACAGGCCGTCACAGAAATCGATCTCGGCGGGTGGGTATCTCTCTATTATACGAGGAACCCCAAACCGCACTTTGGCATTGGCGATTGCTGATTTATCCTGTGCTCGCTGGACAAGACGATGGGGTATCTCAGGACACGCTGATGAGGAGAACTCCTTGAAATTTCTCGACCGGCTGCAACCGCTAGGACTGCTCGTTCTGCGCCTGGTTCTGGGCGCGATCATGGTCACTCACGGCTGGCAAAAAATCGCCGGCGGCCTGCATGGCATCACGGGCCTGTTGCAACATATTGGCATCCCCCCATGGATGGCGTACCTGGTAGTGCTGGCGGAGTTCGGCGGCGGCATTCTGGTTTTGTTGGGTTTCCTAACACGAATTGCCGCGTTCGCCATCTTCATTGACATGGCGGTGGCCATCCTGAAGGTGCACCTGAAGAACGGTTTGACCGGACAGGGGGGCTTCGAGTTCCCGCTGGCCTGCGCCGCCATCGCCTTCGCTTTGATCTTCCTGGGCGCGGGGCCGATTTCGCTGGATTGGCTGCGGGGCAGCAAAGGCGCGCGACAATAAATTATTACCGAGGGTGGTTCCTTCGGGTTCTCACCTTATTGCCTACGGCAACGGACTGGCTATAATGCCACGCATGAAGAAGCTGTTGCCACTGCTCCTCGTCGTGATCTTCGCGATCTCTGTGCCGGCATTCGCGAGCCATCACCATCATCACAGTCACCACCATTCCCATCACCACGCGCACCATAGCAGCTAGACTAATAACCGGTGCACGCCGGACATGAGAAAAGCCCGGACAACGCTCCGGGCTTTTTCGTTATAAGTTCTTGCCTGCTTCAGCCCTTTATGCCCGCGATGGCCGGCGGTTTGCTCTGCTGCTGTCTGGCCTCGGCGATCATGTGTTCAATTACTTCTTTCTCCTGAGGGTTGGCCGTCAGCTTGAGCGCCTTCTGCCACGCGGTAACGGCACCGTCTACGTCGTTCTTGCCCTTCCATTTGATGATGCCGATATTGATTAGCGTCCCGATGTGTTTGGGATCGTAGGTGAGCGATTTGTCCAGTTCCGCCAGCGCGCCATCGGTGTCGCCGAGATAGTACATGCAGGACGCCATGTCGGTGCGTGCACCTATGTTCTTGGGATTGATGGCCAGCGATTTCTGGTAGTAGTCAATGGCGGTCTTGAACTGGTGAGTGGCGCGGTACATGACGCCGAGCTGATTGAGCAGGTCGGGGTTGTTGGGATCGGTCTTCAGTTTTGCCAGCAGCGGTGCGGCCTGCTTGTCGGCCATCTTCTTCATCTCGTCGAGAGATGGCATGTGTTGCTGCGGTTGCTGCGCCATTCCGGCGTGCGGATCTTGTGTCTGTTGTGCTACTGGCACCGGTGAAGTGGCCTCGGCCGTTTGGCTCGGAGCTGCGGAACCGCGCAGGAAGTATCCGATGGCCAGGCCGATAATCAGGCAGATAACCGAGAGCGTGTAGGTTTGCGCCGGCTTCCAGGCCGGGCTGGTCTCGCGAACTTCGTTGCCTTCGTCCATGTCGTGCAACTCCTCGGTTCCGGGAACACGATAAGCCGCGTTCCGCGCAGGGAACCGGAAGTACAAAAGCATTCCCGATGCCAAATCCTTCAGCGGCAGGATGATGCTTGTATTGCAGTCACTTAGCTGAGCGGCGGGTGACTCGCGGAGTTGAGGAAGTGTTTTTGCCCGCACGCGCCCGTGTGATTTGGCGCGGAGCTGCGGCGCGGCGCAGATCAGTTCAGGTCGCAGCCGCCGCCATTCATCATGCGGCAGTTGCCCTGTCCGCAGCCGGCGGCGGGTGCAGCCGAACTGCTGGGTTTGGTGACGGCGAAGACGGAGAGTTGCTTCTGCAGTTTTTCAGTGTGGCACTGCGGACACTGCGGCGTCTGCGCGCCCAAGAGAATGGCTTCGAATTGGTGACCACAGGCTTCGCAACGGTATTCGAAGATCGGCATCTATAACTCCAACGCTGAGCGCCTTCGCCAGGCCCAGCGTGAAAACAATATTATAGATGTGGATGCAATCCGAATCACCGCCTGAGGAACCTACCGCCGGCAGCACGGCCCAAGGCTGCGTCGCCGAGCCCTTTCGTCCGCGCCGCTTCCTTACCGGCGGTCACGCGCAAACCATCGCGGGAAACTTCCTTCCACGCCGCAACCTGCTGCCCACACCTGAGGAGCGGCTGTTCAGCGTCGAGCCCGGCGTGCAGGTATTGTGTCACTGCCATTGGCAGGCGGAACGCAAGCCGGCGATGACGCTCGTTATCGTACACGGCCTGGAAGGGTCCAGCGATTCGCAATACGTCATCGGCACCGGCAGCAAAGCCTGGGCCGCCGGCATGAACGTGATTCGAATGAACATGCGCAACTGCGGCGATACCGAGCACCTCGGCCCGACGCTGTATAACTCCAGCATGTCAGGCGATGTGGGCGCGATCGCGCAGACGTTGATCCGCGACGATGGCCTTCAGCAGCTGGCTTTCATAGGTTATTCCATGGGCGGCAACCTGGTCTTGAAGCTGCTCGGCGAATGGGGCGTGCACGCGCCGCCCGAAGTGCAGGCGGCGGTCGGCGTCTCCCCGGCGATGGACCTTGCGCCATCCTCCGACGCGCTGCATCGTCCGGCGAACCGCGGCTACGAATGGCATTTCCTGCGCCGGCTTCGTCGCCGCATGCGGCGCAAGGCTGCGCTCTATCCCGAGCGATATCAAGTCAGCCTGCGCGATTTGCAGCTGATGCGCAGCCTGCGTGATTTCGACGACCGCATCATGGCGCCGCACTGTGGTTTTCGCGATGCCCAGGACTACTACCTCCGCGCCGCTGCCGCCAACGTCCTTGATCGCATCGCCGTCCCTACGCTGGTGCTGCACGCCGCCGACGATCCGTTCATTCGCGTGCTGCCGGAGACTCGCCACAAGCTGCTGCACAATCCGCACATCACTTTCGTGGAGACGGCGCACGGAGGACATTGCGCCTTTCTGGCCAGCCCCAACGGCTACGATGGCCGCTGGGCGGAGCGCCAAGCAATAACGTTCATACAGAGAGCGGCGGCTGGCACTTAGGGAGATTCTGATTAAGCCCCAGTTTTTGAAAGGGCACGGCTTCAGCCGTGCCGGAAGTTCAGCAAAATCAGTGCGGGCTTTAGCCCCTGAGGCCGACCGATCCACTTGTTCAGAGTCTCCTTAGCCATTGGCACTTGGCAGGATGCACTCTTTCTTGTGCAAATCAGACTGGCGACTTGTGGAGTTGCGATTGTGGTGGAGACTAAGTGCTAAGTGCCAAGTGCTAAATGCAACGTCCTAAGTGCAAAGTGCTAAGTGCCGCGGTCATGTGTGCCAGCTTCCGCCTGCGCTGAATAATTGCGGATGATTTTGTTTGCTTATTCCTCAATTTGAGATAAAATTCCCCCCACTCATCTTAGAGCTTAAGTTTCACCGCAGTCGTATCTCTCCGCCAACACGCAAGAATTAAAATCGAGGGTGACTCTATGATTCCGCAACAAGCACGCGAAGCGTCAACCAGCACGTTGGATCAACTGGCAGTCAACACCATTCGCACGTTAGCTATCGATGGGGTGCAAAAGGCCAACTCCGGACATCCGGGCACGCCGCTCGGGGCCGCACCCACCGCGTATGCCGTGTGGCAGCACGCCTTGCGCTACGATCCGCAAAATCCCTGGTGGCCCAACCGCGATCGCTTCGTGCTCTCGGCCGGTCACGCCTCCATGCTGCTGTATGCGTTGATTCACCTCGCGGGGATCAAGGCTGCGAATGCCAGCTACAAAGGCGCCGCCCGCGAAGCCGTGACCATCGACGACCTCAAGAGTTTTCGCCAAGAGGGCAGCCGCTGTCCGGGGCATCCGGAGTACGGTTGGACCACCGGCGTTGAGGCGACAACCGGCCCGTTGGGTCAGGGCGTTGCCTGCAGCGTGGGCATGGCAATGGCCGGCCAGTGGCTCGCCGCAAATTACAACCGTCCCGGATTCGAACTCTTCGACTTCAATGTCTATGCGCTTTGCGGCGATGGTTGCCTGATGGAAGGCGTGGCCAGCGAAGCGGCTTCGTTAGCCGCGCACCTGAAGCTATCGAACCTGTGCTGGATCTACGACTCGAACCGCGTGACCATCGAGGGCCACACCGATCTCGCCTTCACCGAAGATGTCGCGGCGCGTTTCCTGGGCTATGGCTGGGAGGTTGTGCGAGTCAGCGATCCCAACGACGTCGAGCATGTAGATCGCGCTCTGGAGCGTTTCAAGAAAGCGAAGGACCGTCCGACGTTTATCGTGGTGCACAGCCACATCGGATATGGCGCGCCGCACAAGCAGGACACATCGGCAGCGCACGGCGAACCGCTCGGCCCCGAAGAAGTGCGGCTTACCAAAGAATTCTTTGGTTTCTCGCCCGACGAGTCGTTTGTGGTGCCTCCGGAGGTGCGCGAGCACTTTGCCAAAGGTATGGGCGCGCGCGGTGCAAAGTTGCGGCAGGAATGGGACGACATGTTCGCGCGCTATAAGGCGCAATATCCCGACCTGGCGGACCAGCTTATGCGCATGCATTCCCGCGATTTGCCTGAGGGTTGGGAGAAATCGCTGCCGGCATTTCCGGCCAGCGACAAGGGGATTTCCACCCGCGACGCATCCGGCAAAGTGCTCAATGCCGTGGCGCAGAAGATTCCCTGGCTGATGGGTGGCGCCGCCGATCTTTATCCCAGCACCAAAACGCGGCTGGAGTTCGAATTTGCCGGCGATTTCCAGGCGAACGAACTGGGCGACTACAAGGGCCGCAACTTCCACTTCGGCATCCGCGAGCACGCCATGATTTCCATGGTGAACGGCATGGTACTGACTGGACTGCGCGCCTACGGTTCCGGTTTCCTTATCTTCACCGACTACGCGCGCGGCGCCATCCGGTTGTCGTCGCTGATGGACATTCCTGCACTGCACGTTTGGACGCACGACACCATCAGCCTGGGCGAGGATGGCCCCACCCATCAGCCCATCGAGCAACTGCTTTGCTTGCGGGCAATCCCGGGCATGATGGTGATCCGGCCTGCCGATGCGAATGAATTGGTGGAAGCCTATCGCATGGCGCTGTCCTCGAAAGAGCGCCCTTATGCGATTATCTGCAGCCGCCAGGCGCTGCCGGTCTACGATCGCACCAAGTTTGGCGCGGCTAGCGGCACCGCGAAGGGCGGCTACGTCCTGGCCGACGCTGCCGGCGGCAATCCGGAGGTAATCCTGATCGGCTGCGGCAGTGAAGTGGGGCTGTGCATAAAGGCATGGGAGCAACTGACCGCGGAGGGCGTGAAGGCGCGGGTGGTCAGCATGCCGTCGTGGCCGCTGTTTGACGCGCAGGACCAGGCCTATCGCGACAGTGTGCTGCCGCCCTCGGTGGGTGCACGCGTGGCCATCGAAGAAGCTTCGCCCATCGGCTGGGAGCGTTATGCCGGAGGGCGCGGCAAGGTGCTGGGCATGAGCACCTTTGGCGAGTCGGCGCCGATGAAGGTCGTCATGGAGCATTTCGGCTTCACTGTCGACCACGTGGTGGCGACGGCCAAGGAAGTGATGAAGGCAGCGAGTTAGCCGTACCCTTCTTTCGCACGGCAACGCACACATCGCACGCCTCGAAAGGGCGCGGCTTCGGCCGTGCCGCAAACGGGCGCGAGAGGGGACGGGTTTTAGCCGCTGAGGGAATTCGTAGTTTCACCGACGCGCACTCCCTCAGCGGCTAAAGCCGAGGTTCAACGGCACGGCTGAAGCCGTGCCCTTTCAAATGGGGACAGCAATCAATGCAAAATGGAATGTCGGATGCGTTCGTATTCTTCGGGGCCACGGGCGACCTGGCCTACAAACAAATCTTTCCCTCGCTGCAAAATTTGATCCGTGATCAGGGAATGAACGTTCCCATCATTGGCGTAGCCAAGGCCGGGTGGAACCTCGACCAGCTTAAGGAGCGCGCCAAGGACAGCCTGGAACATCATGGCGGCCTGGAGCAGGCGGCCTTCGAGAAGATGCTCACGTTGCTGCGCTACGTGGACGGCGACTATGCCGATTCGGCGACCTTCACCGAGCTGCGCAAGCAACTGGGCAAGGCGCAAGCGCCACTGCACTATCTCGCCGTGCCGCCCAGCTTGTTCGGCACGGTGGCGCAAGGCTTGCAGAAGGCGGGATGCGCGAACAACTCGCGCGTGGTCATCGAAAAACCGTTCGGCCACAATCTACAGACCGCGCTGGAACTCAATCGCGCCCTGCACAAGGTCTTCCCTGAGGATTGCATCTATCGCATCGACCACTACCTGGGCAAAGAGCCGGTGCAGAACATTATCTACACCCGCTTCGCCAATCCCATCTTTGAACCCATCTGGAACCGCGACCACATTCGCAGCATACAGATCACGATGGCGGAGAATTTCGGGGTCAGCGATCGCGGCAAGTTCTACGACGAGACTGGCGCACTCCGGGATGTGGTGCAGAACCACATGCTGCAGGTGCTCGCCAATATGACGATGGAGCCGCCGACGGGCGAGGACTACGAAGCTGACCGCGACTCGAAAGCCGCGCTGCTGAAGGCGGTCCGGCCGCTTGGCCCCAACGACATCGTGCGCGGCCAATACAACGGCTACAGGCAGGTCGAAGGTGTGGCGCCCGGCTCGACGGTCGAGACGTTCGTCGCGATCCGCTGCTTCATCGATAGCTGGCGGTGGGCGGGCGTGCCCATTTACATTCGCGCCGGCAAATGCCTGCCCATGACCTGCATGGAGGCGGTGATCGAGTTCAAGCGTCCGCCGCGCGAGACCTATCACGAGCTGGTGCCGCTGCGCTCCTCGCACATGCGCTTCCGCGTCAGCCCTGACATCGTCATCGGTATGGGCGTGCGCGTGAAGGTGCCTGGTGAGCGTATGGCCGGCCAGGACGTCGAGCTTACGCTGAAGAGCCACGCGGCGCACGAGATGCCGCCCTATGAGCGCCTGCTGGGCGACGCCATGCATGGTCACGGCGAGTTGTTTGCGCGCCAGGACCTGGTCGAGGCGCAGTGGCGCGTGGTGCAGCCGGTGCTTGACAACGTGACGCCGGTCTACGGATATGAACCCGGAACCTGGGGCCCGGATGAGATCAGTCAACTGATCGGTGCCGACGGTCCGTGGATCGATCCCAAGCCGGCGCAGGATGAAACCAAGTACCAGGCGGCGGCGCGGTAACCGAGATCAACTATGAGCGCAAAACAAGCAGCGCAGTCGCAAGGCAAGAAGCGCGCCGCCTCCTCGCGGACGGCGGAGCACGAACTGGTTTTCCTGTTCGATGTGGACAACACGCTGTTCGACAACGACCGCATGTCGAGCGACCTGTTCGGTCACGTCGGACGGGCGTTCGGCGCGGCAGCGCGCCAGCGCTATCTGGAGATCTACGAAGAGCTGCGCAAGGAGCTCGGCTATGCCGACTATCTCGGCGCGCTCGAGCGCTATCGCCTGGAGAAGATGCACGACCCGCGCTTCCTTAGCGTCTCCAACTGGCTAATCGATTATCCGTTTCCCAAGCGTGTGTTTCCCGGTGCGAATGAGGTCATCGATCAGTGCCGGCGCTGGGGTAAGGCGGCGATTCTCTCCGACGGTGACGCCGTTTTCCAGCCGCGCAAAGTCCAACAATCCGGATTATGGCGGGCGTTTGGCGGAAACGTGCTCATCTTCATTCACAAAGAACGGGAGCTGGATTGGGTGGAGAAGTTCTACCCCGCCCGGCATTACGTGATGGTGGATGACAAGCTGCGCCTGCTGGCCGCTATCAAGGACATCTGGAAAGATCGCGTCACCACCGTGTTCGTGCAGCAGGGACACTACGCCGCTGACAAAACAGCGAACGAGAAGTACCCGGCTGCCGATCACTCCGTCAAACGCATTGCAGACATCCTGCACATGAAGAAAGCCGATTTCGTGCCGATGAAACGGGCCGCATCTCAAGGCGCATGAGCGGAATCTGAACAACCATGAGGCAAAATGAGATGAAACCCACACACGAATTGCACGAGTTGGGGCAGAGCCTCTGGCTCGACAACATCACGCGCCAGATACTCGACAATGGAACGCTGAAACGCTACATCGACGAATTGTCGGTCACCGGTCTGACCTCGAACCCAACCATCTTCGATCACGCCATGTCGAAGGGCGACGCCTACAACGACGACATGGGGCGGCTGATGTCCGCGGGTATGTCCACGGAAGATGCTTTCTTCGAGATGGCGATCGACGATCTGCGGCGCGCCGCAGACCTGTTTGCTCCCATTCACGAGCGGACGGCGACTGTCGATGGCTGGGTCTCGCTGGAGGTCTCGCCCTTGCTGGCCTACGACGCCAAGACGACGGTCGAGGTCGCCAAGAAACTGTTCCGGCAAGCCGAGCGTCCCAACTTCCTGATCAAGATTCCAGGAACGCCGGAGGGAAGATTCGCCATTGAGGAGGCGATTTTCGCCGGAGTGTCAGTGAATGTCACGCTGCTCTTCGACCGTAATCATTACTTGGGCGCGGCGGACGCCTACATGCGCGGACTGGAGCGCCGCGTCGAGGCTGGGCTTAGTCCCGATGTGCGCTCGGTGGCCTCGCTGTTCATCAGCCGCTGGGACAAGTCGACGATGGACAAAGTTCCGGCCGAGCTTCGCAACAAGCTGGGGCCGGCCATTGGGCGACAGGCATACAAAGCCTATCGCGACGTGCTCGCGTCGGAGCGCTGGCAGCGGCTGGAGAACTGCGGCGCGCGTCCGCAGCGGCTGCTGTTCGCCAGCACGGGAACGAAAGATCCGAAAGCGTCGGATGTGCTCTACATTGATCAGTTCGCCGCGCCCAATACGATCGACACCATGCCGGAGGAAACCTTGCTCGCGTTTGCCGATCACGGCGAGCTGCATGGCGTGGTGCCGCGCGATGGCGGCGATTGCGAGCAGGTGCTGATGGCGTTCACCCGCGCGGGCATCGACATTACGCAGCTCGCGGCGGAATTGCAGCGCGACGGCGCCAAATCGTTCGTTGATTCATGGAAGGACCTGCTCGATTCGATCGAGAGCAAGAGCAAAGCATTGAAGTAAGTAGAGCTGGCCTTTAGGCCCGCGTCACAGCGAATTATCTCTAGATTTGTCATCCCGAGCAGAGGCGCGCTGCTCTTGCGCGCCGGAGTCGAGGGACCTGCTGTTTGTCCGCACAACAGAAAGAACTGCGAGAGGAGATTTATGCCCGAAGCCAAAATCGCCACCCAGCGGCCCGTCGAAACGCCCGCCTGGAAGGACCTGCAAGCGCACTACGAGAAGATCAAGAACATACACCTGCGGCAGCTATTTACCGAGGACCCACAGCGTGGGACACGCCTCACTGCGGAGGGCGCCGGATTGTATCTCGACTACTCCAAGAACCGCATCACCGACGAAACCATCAAGCTGCTCGTCGAGCTCGCCCGCGAACGCGGCGTGGAAGAGCGGCGCGATGCCATGTTCCGCGGCGAGAAGATCAACAACACCGAAAACCGCGCGGTGCTGCACGTTGCCCTGCGCGCGCCGCGTGGCATGAAGATCATGGTCGATGGCGCGGACCAGGTGGCGGAAGTCCACGCCGTCCTCGACAAGATGGGGGCCTTTGCCAACCGCGTGCGCAGCGGCGAGTGGAAGGGGCACACCGGGAAACGCATCAAGACGGTGATCAACATCGGCATCGGCGGCTCGTATCTCGGGCCGGAGATGACCCACATCGCCTTGCGCGACTACGCCGATCCGGCGATGGACTTCCGCTTCGTTGCCAATGTAGACGGCGCAGCGTTTTACGATGCGACGCACGACATCGATCCCGCCGAGACGCTGTTCATCATCTCCTCCAAGACCTTCACCACGCTGGAGACCATGACCAACGCGGCCGCGGCCCGCAAGTGGATCGTGGATTCGCTGAAGAGCGAGAGCGCCATTGCCAAGCATTTCGTCGCCGTCTCCACCAATGCGGAGGGTGTGTCCAAGTTCGGCATCGACACCGCCAACATGTTCGGCTTTTGGGACTGGGTCGGCGGACGCTACTCGATGGACTCCGCCATCGGCTTGTCGAACATGATCGCCATCGGCCCGAAGAACTACGACGAGCTGCTGGCCGGCTTCCACGACATCGACGAGCACTTCCGCACCACCCCGCTGGAGAAGAACCTGCCGGCTCTGATGGGACTTCTGACCGTGTGGTACAACAACTTTTTCGGCGCGCAGACCGTGGGCATCATGCCCTACGCCGACAACCTGAAGCGCTTCCCCGCGTACCTGCAGCAGTTGCAGATGGAGAGCAACGGCAAGCACGTCGACCTCGAGGGCAATCATGTCGACTTGCAGACGGGGCCGATCATCTGGGGCGAGCCGGGCACCGACGGCCAGCACTCGTTCTACCAGTTGATCCACCAGGGCACGAAGCTGATTCCCTGCGACTTCATCGGCTTCTGCCAGCCGCTGAGCCCGCTGAAAAACCAGCACGACCTGCTGATGTCGAACATCTTCGCGCAAGCCGAGGCGCTGGCGTTTGGCAAAACTGCCGCGGAACTGAAGGCCGAAGGCTCGCCGGATTTCCAGACGCCGTTCCGGGTCTGCGAGGGCAACCGGCCGACCAACATGATCCTGGCCGACAAGCTCACGGCGCGCACATTGGGCAAGCTGGTAGCGCTTTACGAACACAACGTCTTTACGCAAGGCGCGGTATGGAACATCGATTCCTTCGATCAGTGGGGCGTTGAACTGGGCAAGGTGCTGGCCAAGCGCATCATCCCTGAGCTGGAGAGCGATGCCGCACCGCAGTTGAATCATGACAGCTCGACCAACACGCTGATTAAGCGATACCGCGCAGCGTTGGGAAGAAAGAACTGACAGGCGCTGTTCGCCATTCGCCCTTCGCCGTTCGCCAGAGGTCGCGATAAGTACCGACAGATTCGCGCTCTGGCGGCGAAGGCGACGGATAAAACCTGGGCGCGTGCCAATCTGTCGGCGCACGAGGGACCATGAACGCAGCCAGTGCAAAACCCGATCCCCAAGCCGCACTGAAGCAGGAAGCCGCTGAGTATGCCGTCAAGACGTATGTGCGCACTGGCATGACGGTCGGACTCGGTACGGGTTCGACCTCCATCTTCGCCATCCGCCGGATTGGTGCGCTGCTGAAGAGCGGCGAACTGAAAAACATCGTCGGCTTCGCCACCTCGAAGGCATCATGGGATGCGGCGGTCGAACTCAACATCCCGATGCTGACCGACGACCTGCCGAAGAACATCGACGTCACCATCGACGGCGCCGACGAGGTCGATCCGCAGCTCAATCTGGTGAAGGGCGGCGGCGGAGCGCTACTGCGCGAGAAGCTGGTGGCGCAGGCCTCGGGCAAGGAGATCATCATCGTCGACGAGAGCAAGCTGTCCCAGCGGCTGGGTACTCTGCACGTGCTTCCGGTCGAGGTGCTGCCCTTCGGCTGGCGATCGCAGGCACGCTTTCTGGAGTCGCTGGGCGCGAAATACATTGTCCGCCAGACCCCGGACGGCAGGGAATACCGCACCGACCAGGGCAATATGATTCTCGACTGCAACTTCGGCCCCATCCCCGACGTCGCAAAGCTGGCGCACGACCTTGAAGCTCGCGCCGGCATCGTCGATCATGGCCTGTTTCTCAATCTAGCCAGCGTCGTTGTCGTGGCCAGTGCGGGTGGTGTCCGCGAACTACAGCCCAGCTAGCCGTCCGGCGCATTCGCTAATCTTCGTCATCCCCCACCAATATCGCACGGCGTCCTCGCCAAAAGTGGGTTATTGGAGGGATTGCGATTTCCGGCGCTTGTTCTCAGATTAGAGAGTGGCCGCGCCCGATCACATTTATTTTTTCTGTAACTATGGAACTTTTGTCCTGTCTCGGGTATCTTAGCGCGACAGGAACAGCCGCAGCTTGGTTGGTCCTTCCCCGCCGCGATGTGGCTGAGATGTCCACACGCGTTAATCCTTCGAAGGAGAATTCAGTGAAGAAAAGTCAGGTGAAATCCCTCGTACTGAGCGCTGCCGTGACTGGACTGTTGACGGCCGCGGCTCCCGCGTTCGCTTCCTCAACCACCAGCAACACCAGCCCCACTCTGAGCAGCAACTCGGCGCACATGATGGCCGGTGCCTTCCAGACCGAGAAGCACTCCTGCAAGGGGCAGAACTCCTGCAAGGGCCAGGGCGGCTGTAAGGCCGGCGACAATGGCTGCAAGGGCAAGAACTCCTGCAAGGGCAAGGGCGGCTGCGCTACCGACGGCTCCAAGAACCATCTGGCGTAATTCGTCGGTGCAGAACGAGGGTCGGCAGCTACCCGGCCCTCGTATTCAGGGCTGCAGGATCTGGTGTTTCGAGTGGACTGTCAATCCTGCACTAAATGTTTTCATCACGGAAGCGCGGAAGCCAGTTTGATTCCGTGCATTCCGTGCTTCCCTGGTGAATGTTTGCGAGAACAGGCCTAGAAGAGTTTTTCATGCCGGCAAATCGCTTTAACGGATTCACGGAATACGGGATCGGCATCGGTCTGCGCATTCCGCACTACCAGCACATCCTGGAAAAAAAGCCGGTAGTGAACTGGTTCGAGATCATCTCGGAAAACTACATGGTCGATGGTGGCAATCCTCTCGCCGTGCTCGACCAGATCCTCGAGCAGTACCGCGTAGTGCAACACGGGGTCTCGATGTACTTTGGTTCGGCGCAGCCGCTGAATCGCGAGCACCTGCGCCGCCTGAAGACGCTCGTGCGCCGTACCAACACGCCCTGGCTCTCCGATCATCTGTGCTGGGGCAGCGTTGATGGCAGCTACTCGCACGACCTGCTGCCCATCCCGTACACCTGGGAGGCGGTTGAGGTCACGGCGGAGAAGATTCGCCAGGTGCGGGACTACGTTGAAGTTCCCGTGGTCGTGGAAAACGTCAGCAGCTACGCCGAATTTCATGACTCGGTGATGACCGAATGGGAGTTCCTCAACGAGGTTGTGGAGCGCGCCGACTGCGGCATCCTGCTCGACGTCAACAATATCTACGTCAGCGCCATGAACCACAATTTCGATCCCCGCGAATACCTGGACTCGGTCCCCGCGGAACGGGTGGCACAGATTCACGTTGCCGGCCATTCGCGCTATGAGAAGTACCTTCTCGACACGCACGACCATGCAGTGATCGATCCTGTGTGGGAGCTCTATGCGCGCGCCATCCGCCGCATCGGGCCGACAGCGACGCTGCTGGAATGGGACGACCGGATTCCTTCGTTTGAGGAAGTTCACGCCGAGGCGTTGAAGGCCAATCGCTATCTCCGCGGCGACGCGAATGCGGCCTGGGCCGCGGCACAGACGACCGCCGCGCCGGTTGCGGAGGTGGTGGCGTGAGCTCGCTTCTGGAAACCCAGCGAGAGTTTGCCCGCCTGATCATGCAGCCGATGACGGTGCGCGAAGGCATGCACACCAGCGCCCGCGCTGCTGCGGAGAAGTTCATCAAGCCGAACCAGCGGCTGACCAGCTTCGAGCGCCTGGAAATCTACACCAAGAGTTACTGGTTTCGGATTATCGATTGCCTCGCCGAAGACTTTCCCGGCGTGCGCGCCATCATCGGCGGCAAGCGCTTCCGGCGAATGTCCGAGGCATACCTGGCAGAATGCCCGTCGCGCTCCTTCACGCTGCGCAATCTCGGCTCACGCCTGGCAGAGTGGCTGCAAGCCAACCCGAAGTGGTTAGGGGCCGAATCCCAGCTCGTGCTGGACATGATTGCGCTGGAGTGGGCGCACATCGAAGCCTTTGATGCCGCGGAGCTGCCGCCCATTACACCCGAGGAGTTGGCGCAGGCGGGCGCAGAGCTGCAGCTCCAGCTCCAGCCGTACATTCGATTGCTCAAGCTGCACTACGCGGTGGACGATTTGGCCATCGCGGTTAAAGAAAAGAAGCGCACCACCAGGATGGTTGCGGCGATGCTGGACTCGCCGCCGGCCGCGCCCGGCATCTTCCTCGCGCTGCACCGGATGGACTACTCCGTCCACTACCGGCGGCTGGAGCCGGAGGCGTTCCGGATACTGTCGCTGTTGCGCGAGGGTCAGGGTCTTACGGGCGCCATCGAAGCGGCGTTCGCAAAAAGCGTGTGGACCGAAGAGGAACAAGCGCAGCACGTCGAGAGCTGGTTCCGGCTATGGCAGTCGTTGGGATGGTTCGCGGCGGCGCAAACACACTATGAACAAGCCAAGCGATAACATCGCCGTCAAAGCCTACAAGTTACTGGTCGGCACAACCAATTCGCTGCAATCGGTGTTCTTGCTGGCGGTGCGGCTCTACTGGGGCTGGCAATTCGTGCAGACCGGCTGGGGCAAGCTACACCGCATGCCCGACGTGATTCAGTTTTTCGCCAGCCTGGGCATTCCCGCGCCGGCGGCCAACGCCTGGTTTGTCTCGCTGCTGGAGTTCGTCGGCGGGATGTTGCTGGCCGTGGGTCTGGGATCGCGCCTGCTCGCCCTGCTCAGCGTGGGCGATATGCTCGTAGCCTACATCACTGCCGACCGCGAAGCCTTCCTTGGATTTTTCTCCCATCCCGACAAATTTGCCGCCGCTGCGCCGTTTGTCTTCCTGGTTGCCTGGCTGATCATTCTCATCTTCGGACCGGGTAAGATCTCGATCGATGCGCTGCTGGCTAGGCGGTTCCGAGACCGTGAAAGCGCAGGCACAATCTCGCCGGCCGGACGCGCGGCGTGAGTGGCAATCGAGCTACCTTCTGCTGCGCAGAAATCGCGGAATATGGCGCCCACCGTACACCACCCCGACTATCTGCACACGGCTGCGCTTGCTTCGGTAAATGACAAGGTAGTTTCCAACCGGCCAGAAAAGGACAGCGCGGTCCGTGAGATCTAGTCTGCTGTGCCCGATGCGGGGATTACGCGCGAGCATGTCGAAGGTTTTGAAAAACCGCTCGATAAGCCGATCGGCCGCTGCCACACTATCTTTTGCCACATAGTCCCAGATTTGCTCCAG